>Ga0302270_10000176_pt1 | contig 68548 bp, 56 predicted proteins | sample III_Bog_E2_3_FD_198773 | JGI IMG/M metagenome (GOLD analysis project Ga0302270, IMG submission 198773) | Peat permafrost microbial communities from Stordalen Mire near Abisko, Sweden - III_Bog_E2_3 | ecosystem: Environmental > Terrestrial > Soil > Wetlands > Peat | place: Sweden: Abisko... | reverse complement strand
CGGAGTGGACATGGAGATGGTCAGCACGAGTTACCACGACCATCTCAAGTCCCTGGTGGCGGAAGGCAAGATCGAGCAGAAGCTCATCGATGACGCGGTGCGCAACATTCTGCGCGTCAAGTTCCGTCTGGGGCTCTTCGACAAAGGCGTGCCCGTCGCGACCGTAGAGGCTGGCACTCCGGATGACGCCGCTCTGGCGGTGGCGAAGAAGTTGGCCACCGAGAGCCTGGTGCTGCTCAAAAACCAGGGCGCGACGCTGCCGCTCAAGAAGGAGATCGGCAAGGTCGCGGTGATCGGGCCGCTCGCCAATAGCCCGGTGGACCAGATGGGTTCGTGGGTCATGGATGGACAGGCGCCGGAGGTGAGAACGCCGTTGGCCGCGCTGCGTGAGAGGCTCGGAGAGTTCCGGGTCGTCTGGGCAACGGGTTTGAAGACGAGTCGTGACACGTCGCATGACGGGTTCGCGGAAGCCGTCGAAGCGGCGCGCGGCGCGGATGCTGTGCTGGTGTTCCTGGGCGAGGAGATGATCCTTTCGGGCGAGGCTCACTCGCGGGCGTACTTGAATCTGCCGGGCGCGCAGGAGGCGCTGATAGACGAGTTATCGAAAACGGGTAAGCCCCTTGTCGTCGTCATCCTGGCCGGCCGCCCGTTGACTTTCCAGAACGTCACTGCGAAGGCTGGCGCCGTGCTCTACGCCTGGCATCCCGGGACCATGGGCGGCCCCGCCATCTCGGACGTGCTGTTCGGCGACGCGGCGCCTTCGGGCAAACTCACCGTCACGTTCCCGCGTACGGTCGGTCAGGTGCCGATCTACTACGCACACCTCAGCACCGGGCGTCCGCCGTCGGAGAGCGAACTCGGCATTCCGGCCGGCACACCGGTCGACCCGAAGGGGTTCACCTCAAAGTATCTGGATGTGGATTTCACGCCCGAATATCCCTTCGGTTTCGGGCTGTCGTATACGAGCTTCGCGTACACCAATCTGGTCGTCTCAGCGCCGCAACTGCGGACCGGCTCAAAGATCGAGGTCAGCGCCGATGTCGCCAACACAGGGACGCGCGACGCCGATGAGATCGTACAGCTTTATATACACGCTCCGGCCGGCAGCGTCGCCCGACCCGTGAGAGAACTCAAGGACTTTCGCCGGGTTCATCTGAAAGCCGGTGAGAAGCAAAGGGTTGCTTTCCAATTCGGCGCAGGTGAGATCGCAGCCTACAATGCGTCGCTTCGGCTGGCGACCGAGCCTGGAAAGTACCAGGTTTGGATTGCGCCCGATTCCGTGCGCGGCGCGGGCGGCGAGTTTATCGTTTTACCCTGACATCGACGCTGCGACTGTAAACACTACCGGCCGCCGCCCGGGCAGACATAGATCCGGGCCTTAAAATCGGCGCGCGCCTCCGCTAGAATAGGCACCATGCGAAATCACGTGTGTCTTCCTGCTTTCGCGCTCCTGGCTCTCGCGGTCTCTTCCGCGCCCGCCCAAGCCGACGATCGTTCCCTGGTCTTTCTATTCGGCCCGGCCAACGCCGACCACCTGCAGCCAGCGGTACAAGCCGCGGCCGCAAGCGCTCGAAATTGGATGAAGGTACCCGGCGCGACCGCGGAAATCCGGCGGCGTGACGCCAGCGACAGCCAGGAACTGCTCAAATTCATGACGGCCAAGGACATTGAAGCGGCATTGCTCGATGCCGCGCGGGCCTCGGCCCAAATCGACGTCATGACCTTTCTCAACACGCTCGACAAAGCCACCTACGCCGCCGCACGCCATCCGGGCAAACGTGTGTTGGTTGTCATTGTGGAGAGTCCAGCGCTCTCTGGCGAGGCGGAAAACAGGCTGAAACAGACGATCGAATTCTGCCGCACGAACTCAATTCGCGTCCTCGTGCTCGATCCTTCCCCTGCCGGACCGCCAGGCAGCGGACAGGCGTTGAAGCCTCTCGCCGGCGAAACGGGCGGCATGCTGGCCGCCGATGCGCAGACGCTGGAGGCGAATTTGCTGATCGTGGCGCCGGTGGAAAAGGCGGGCTCCGAGACTGACGCCGCAAAGCCGGCCTCGTCCCAGTCCGCCAGTGTCCCAGTTCATGCGCGCCTGATTCGCAAGCGGGCGAAGTGGAAGCCCGGATCCATCGATTCGGACCTGGGTCCCATGCAGGGCGCGATGCTGGTGGAGGCCCCGATCTCCGCTTTGCAATTGGATGACAAGGATAGCTACTACTTGCTCAGATCCGTGTTGTCGGCGGAGGTGAAAAATGCCGACGGCAAGCAGGTATGGCAGGCCAAGAAGGAATTCAACCTGAAGGTGCCGGCGCGCAAAGTCCAGGAGCGCCGCACCGGCAACTTGTATTTCATCCGCGAGGTTCAATTACCGGGCGGAAAATACACCATCGAGGCCGTGGTGCAGGATCTGAACTCCGGCAAATCATGGAACTTCAGCGCGCCGCTAAGCGCCAGCACGAGCCTGCCTGGCTTCTCGATGAGCGATGCGTTCTTCGTCCGGAAGCTGAACGACGCAGCCGACAAGTTCGAAGGCGACCAGAGTCTCAACTACGAGGGCCGCGCGCTCGCGCCACTGCTCGATCCGGCGTTTCCAGCCGGCCGGCCGTTCGATCTGGAGTTGTACTTCATCATGTACCCGGATCTGCGCGGTGGACAGCCGCAGATCAGCGTCGAGATCCTGCGCGACGGACAGACCGTCGGACGCTCGCAGGTGGCGTTTAACGACAGTATTCGCGACACCTCCAGGGAAAACCAGGACGTCGGCTCGGCGGCAGGCGCAAAGAACGGCGAACAGAAGGGTGAATTCCCATACATCGCCGCTATCCGCGACGCATCGTTCAGTGCGGGCCAATATGAAGCGCGAGTGACCGTGCGGCAGGACAAGCAGACGATCACACGCAGCGTGTCGTTCCGCGTCGTGCAGTAGGTGCGTCCGGAAGTGTACGCCGAAGCCGTGTCACCCCGCACGCCAGCCCCCGGGGAACGCCCGTGCGAATCCCTTGTCGCGACGGTCGGCCAAGCAGCGTAGTGCGTGCATGTACACCATTTGCAGGTGGTGGTCTATAGTCATTTGCTTTGTGTAGGTTGTGGGGTTGTAGCACTTGCGGCACGTGTGTTCTGTGAGCTAGGCTAATAACATGATTATCTCGATGAAACGCCACGCCTCGAAGGATGAAATCAGTGAGGTGATTCAGCGTATTGAGGAGTTTGGCTACAAGATTCACGCCATCGAGGGCGAGGAGCGCGTGGTGATCGGCGCTATCGGCGTCGGCGATACCAGCGCTTGCCTGGAGTCGCTCGAAGCCATGGCGCAGGTGGAGAAGGCCGTCCGCATCTCCGCGCCGTATAAATTCGTGAGCCGCGAGTTCAAGCAGGAAGACACGGTGATTCGACTGGGTCCGGGCGTCGAGGTGGGCAACGGCGAGTTCATCGTGATGGCCGGTCCCTGTTCGGTGGAGAGCGAGAAGCAGATTCTCGAATCGGCGGAACTGGCGGCCAAAGGCGGGGCGAAGGTCCTGCGGGGCGGCGCCTTCAAACCACGGACCTCGCCCTACGACTTCCAGGGGATGGAAGAGGAGGGGCTGAAACTGCTCGCCAAAGCGCGGGAACAGACCGGGCTGGCGATCGTGACCGAAGTGATGAGCGACACGGACGTCGCGCTGATCGCCGGTTATGCCGACGTGCTCCAGGTGGGCGCGCGCAATATGCAGAACTTCGCACTGCTAAAGTCATTGGGGCATTGCGGCAAGCCGATATTGCTCAAGCGCGGCCTGAGCTCAACCATCAAGGAATTACTCATGTCCGCCGAGTACATCGTCGCGCACGGCAATCCCGACGTGATGCTGTGCGAACGCGGCATCCGCACCTTCGAGACCGCGACGCGCAATACCTGTGACATCAGCGCCGTGCCGGTATTACATGAACTAACACATCTGCCGGTGATCCTGGATCCGAGCCATGCCACGGGCAAGCGCAGCCTGGTGCCTGCGCTCGCTCGCGCGGCCGTTGCCGTCGGTGCCGAAGGATTGATCGTGGAGATCCACCCGAATCCGTCGAAGGCCGTGAGCGACGGGGCGCAGTCTCTCGATCCGGTTCTGTGGTTCCGCATGATGAAAGAGCTGGAACCGTACATCGCGCTTTGGAAACAAGCGCGGACTCCGCATCCGGCGACCGTTTAGGCATTGGACCGCCATCGCGAGCCGCGGCAGCCTGCAAACTGCCTCGCCTCGCATTCCAGTAACCTGCAAGTGTGAGACTCATTGATCATTGGCGGCGTATTACGCTCGGATGCGCGGTCGTAGTCGTCGTTTGCGCCGGCGTCGTTTACTATCGGTCCAGCCTGTCGCCGCGGGCCATGTTGGCTTACTTGCCTCCGGGCGAAGGACCGGTCCTGTACGTCGACGTGGGACTGCTGAGACAAACCGGCATCCTGCAGCAGCTTGCGGGCAAGCCGGGTGGCGAAGAAGCGGACTACCGCCAGTTTGTCGACGCGTCGGGCTTCGACTACCGCCGCGATCTGGACGCGGTGCTGGTCGAATGGAGGCACGGGACCGCGCTCTTCGTCCTCAAAGGGCGTTTCGACCAGGAGCGGCTCGAGACTTACGCTCGGACCAACGGCGGACTGTGCGCGCGCTCCTTTTGCTCGCTTCCAGGCAGCGTGCCGGAGCGGCGGATTTCGTTCCAGCCCTTGGGCCGGCAATTGATGGCGCTATCCGCCGGCACGGATGCGATGGGGTCCGCGGCAATTCGCGAGCACGCCTCGCGACCTGCGTTCGAACCGCCGTCCGGGCCTGTCTGGATCAGCCTGCCCGCCTCGTCGTTTCACACCGAGCCGGACTCGCCTCCCTGGCTGAACATTCTCTTCGAGGCTTTGCAGGGCGCGCAACGCGCCGTGTTGACGCTTGAGGTGCATCCGGATGGGTTTACGCTCGTTCTGAACGCGCCTTGCGAATCCAATGACAAAGCAAAGGCAATTGCCGACCGGCTGACGAGCGCCACCGCCGGTTTGAAGGAGCTTATCGCACGTTCGGGCCGGGCGCCGGAACCATCCAGCCCCGCGGCGGCACTTTCGGCCGGAACGTTCCGAGCCGATCAGGCGGTGGTGCGTGGCAATTGGCCGCTGCGCCGGGCGTTCTTCGAAGGGCTGGACAAGTAGCCTCCGAGTGGCTGGCTGGCACCGGTCCCCGGGAACGGTTTATTGACTCCCACGCTCTCGCGGGAGCGTCCAATCCCGTGAAGGTCGAAAGCAGAATCGGCGCAATGACGCTCCCCAATGGCCTGTTATTTTACCTGAGATAATGGCTTTAAAATACAGAAAATAGGATGGTTATCACGGTATGGACTTGCAGCTAAACGGTAAGCACGCACTAGTAACCGGCTCGACCGCTGGAATCGGATTAGCGATCGCGAAGGTGCTGGCAAGCGAAGGCGCTCAGGTGATCCTGAATGGGCGGACAGCCGAGCGTGTGCTGGCAGCGGCAGAGGCGATTCGAGCCGAATTCCCGGATGCCATCTTGAATAGCTTCGTCGGCGATCTGTCGCGCTCCGAGCAGGCCAAATCCTTGACCTCCGCATTCGCGCACGTCGACATCCTCGTGAATAACCTGGGTATTTACGAAGCAAAGCCATTCGAGGAAATTACGGACGCCGATTGGCATTCCATCATCGAGACGAACTTCATGAGCGGACTGCGGCTGAGCCGGTATTACCTGCCTCGTATGAAAAAGTCGGGCTGGGGACGGATCATCTTCGTATCGAGCGAATCCGCCGTCAATATCCCGGTCGAGATGATCCACTACGGTGTGACGAAGACTATGCAGGTGGCTCTGGCTCGCGGGCTGGCCGAGACCACAAAAGGCACGGCGGTTACGGTGAATTCCATCCTGGCCGGCCCGACCCGATCGGAAGGCGTGGAGGGTTTCGTCAAAGGGATGGCACGGTCGCGCAACGTAAAGCCCGAGGTCGTGGAGAAGGAGTTCTTCGAGACCGTGCGTCCGTCGTCGTTGCTCCAGAGATTCGCGACAGTTGAGGAAGTAGCCTCGATGGTGGCCTACGTGTCGAGCCCTCACTCTTCCGCCACGAATGGCGCGGCGTTGCGCGTGGATGGTGGAGTGGTGCGGTCGATCCTGTAGCCTCCCTGTTCGCTGCCATCGTCAGGCTTCGGCTGTCACAACTCGCCCGTCAGAATTCAATCGACGCTAGGATTTCGCTCGGCTTTCGGTCAAAGGCCTTCGCGATCGCCAGCAGGCTCTCCATCGAAGGCATATTCGCGCCGCGCTCGATGGAACTGATTTGGCTGACGCTCAAGCGCGCAGCCTGGGCCAGATCCTTCAGCGACCAATCACGTTCGGCGCGCAGCAGGCGGATGCGGTGGCCCAGTTTGTCCCGCAGCCGGTTTTGCAGGGCGCGTCCTAGCCCGAACGTCTCGACCGCGTTGGCGAGCACCTGGCGGATTTGCGCCAGCGAAAACGGTTTGGCCACATAGTCGAAGACTTTCAGTTTGAACGTGGCGCGCATGTCTTCAAGCGAGGGGTAGCCGGTCACGATGATGACGCACAGCCCCGGGAAGCGCGCCAGCATTTGTTCCAGCACGCCGTCGCCGCGCACTTCGCCCATCTTCATGTCGAGCAGCACGATGTCCGGACGGTGGATTTCGGCCTCACTGAACAGCGAGTCGGGCACACTGAATGTGCGGATGGCATACTGGCCCTCGTCTCGCAGGATGTCCTCCATGTAGCTCAGGAAGTCTGCGTCGTCGTCAAGGATCGCGATGTCGACCAGCCGCTCCGGCGCGGGCTGGGGTTCGGGCGGATTCTCACTGCGATTGGTGGTCATCATTCCTCCTCAATGCTCTTCCCCACGATGGGTTCTTCATCGTGTGTGGTGGGCAGGTCTTCAGCCCGCGGGCCGTCTTCAAACGCTCGCTCCGTTGGGACGAGCGGGCGGGGCTGAATGCCCCGCGCAGGCTGAAAGCCTGCCCCACCACGCTGCATGGTTGTTCCCTCACGCTGGCGGCTCCGATTCGGCGGGTATCACGACTTCCAGACGCGCGCCGCCACCGCTGCGGTTGCAGGCCGCAATCGTACCGCCGTGCTGGTTGACGATGCCTTCGGCGACGGTCAGCCCCAGGCCCGTTCCGCGGGCGTCTAACCGGGTGGTGACGAAAGCGTCGAAGATGTCCGGCAGGAGTTCGGGCGGAATGCCAGGCCCGTTATCCTCGACGTAGACGGTGAGGGCGGGTTGGCCATCCAGCGTGCGAGCCTTGCTGCCTGCGCTGATCTGGCCGTTCGGGCTGACCGCGTTCAACGCATTTCGCAGCAGATTGACAAAGACCTGGATGAGCTGGCCCGCATTGCCATGCACGCGCTCGCCCGCACGCACGAGGTTGGTGAAATGGACCTCGGCCGACTTGTCATCGATGGCGACCAGTTGCCAGGCCTCTTCGATCAGCGGGCGCACCTCCACCGGGCCCTGCTCGGGACGGCGTACGCGGGCAAAGTCGAGCAGGCCGGCGCTGATCTGTCCCAGCCGCTCCGTGACGCGACGCATGCGCACCAGCCGGCTTTGCGCGTGAGAGTCAGAGGTGGTTTCCAGCAGCTTCTCGATGGAGCCGTGCAGCACGGCAAGCGGTGTGTTCATCTCGTGGGCTACGCTGGCGCTGAGCATGCCGAGGCTCACCAGACGGTCCTGCGCTTCCAGGCTGCGTTTTGCCGTTTCCAGCATTTCGTTCTTGATTTGCAGGTCCTTCGCGGCGTGTTCCAGGTCGTCTTCGCGAGCGCGCAATTCGCGCACTGTGTCGTTTCGAGAGAGCATGATCTGGCCGATTTCGTCTCCCGGGATGAGTTCCTCCGCGACGATTTCTTGCGCACGGTCGCCAGCTTGCGAGGCGGCGTCGGCGTCGAGCATTACGCGGATCGGCCGGTAGACGTAGCCCGGGAGGATCACAGACTCAAGAAATAGCACAGCCAGAATATAGATCACGGCCAAAACAGATAATACGACCTTTTTGACGGACAGCAGCGATTCGGAATAAAAAGCGGTTGGGAGGGTGATGCGATAAAAGCGTTGGCTATCCGGAATTCCTTTATAGACATGTTCACTGGAGAGGTTGCGCCGCCAGATGGCGGTAGGATCGCGGTGGAAATAAGAAAGGGCGGCGGCGGGTAACCCGAAGTCGTCAGGGGAACCCGTGCGGAGATCATAATCGCGGAGCAACTCCTCGCCATGCTCGGGCGTCATGTGGCGGAAGCTGTCCAGAATCAAGCTCGTTTCGCGCCCCTGCGCCTGCTGAAGCCGATTCTCAACAAATGGCGCTAACGTTAAGTAAACAGAGGCAGTTAGTAGTAAGAAAAAAAGATTGTGCAGGACCATGAACTTGTAGCGGACGCGCAGGTCGCCGAAGCGCCGTCCAAGACCTCTGCGGCGCTCCGCTTCCGAAGCATCAAAAAGGAGCGATTTCGGCGCATCGGCAGCCGGTAGCCCTGCATCAGAACCCTGTAAGGAATTGCGGTCAGACAAGAATATTTTCTCCCATTGCAGAAATTCTACTGCTGTGATAGAAAAATGCTAAGGAATCTTTCACAAGTTGAAGGATTTGTTTTGCGCCTTAGCGTAATAGAGGGGCCGAGGCTTCGGACGAAAAGAACAATCGGATGAGCGCCATATTTCCAAAAGGATTCGATACAAGACTGCGCCTTGTGGCCGGAGCCGTAGTGATCAGCCTGGGCGCCCTGTTGGGCGTGGTGCTGTACCTGTCCCATCCCAAGCAGGTTGACACGGGCTACATGCCGGTTCAACCCGTCGCGTACAGCCACAAACTGCATGCGGGCAATCTGGGCCTCGACTGCACCTACTGCCATTACACGGTTGACAAGTCGCGCTTCGCAGCCGTCCCGCCCACGGAGGTGTGCATGAACTGCCACGTCCGCGTCAGGGAGAAGAGTCCGAAGTTGCAACTGGTTCGCGAGAGCTACGCGACCGGGAACGCGATTCCATGGGTGAAGGTCCACAGGCTTCCCGACTATGTTTACTTCAACCACCAGGCGCACGTGACAGCCGGTGTTTCCTGCGTCAGTTGTCACGGCCGGGTCGACCAGATGGTGGAGGTCCGGCAGGTGCAGCCGATGTCGATGGTGTTCTGCATTGACTGCCACCGCAACCCGGCGCCCAACATCCGGCCCGTGGAATACGTGACGAGCCTGGGCTGGAAGCCGGAAGGCGACCCAGCCGAACTTGGCCGGCAACTGATCGCCGCAAAGCACATTAACCCGCCGCAGAACTGTTCGGGGTGCCACCGCTGAGCGGCGGCGAGGAAATGGATCAGCACGCGATGAACCCAATCGTTCAGATCAATCCGACCCAAATCGCTGGCAAACAGTCGACGGGCAAGCAATACTGGCGCAGCCTCAATGAGGCCGCCGAGACTCCAGAGTTCCAGCAATGGGCCCAGCGCGCGTTTCCCGATGGTGTCTCCGAAGGCGTGACGGTGGACGGCGCGAGCCGGCGCTCTCTGCTGAAACTGATGGCCGCCAGCTTCGGTCTGGCGGGCCTGACTGCCTGCCGCCGGCCCGTCGAGAACATCCTGCCTTTCTCCCGCGCCTCTGAGGGCTACATCCACGGCAAGCCAATGCACTTCGCGACCGTCGCGGCGTTGAACGGATCGGCGACTGGCTTGATTGTCGAGTGCAACGAGGGGCGTCCGACGAAGATCGAAGGCAATCCCAAGCACCCGTATTCATTGGGCGCGACGAATGCGTTTCTCCAGGCTTCGGTGCTCGGCGTGTACGATCCGGATCGATCCCGGCAGGTCATGCGCAAGGGCGGACGCAGCAACTGGGACGAGTTTGCCGCCTGGGCCCGAAGCTATTTCAACGCCGACCGGCTGGGCGATGGCGCGGCGATGCGCATCGTCAGCGAGAAGATCGTTTCGCCTTCGCTCGAAGTGGTGAAGGCGGACCTCCTGAAGAAGTTCCCCAAAGCTCAGTGGATCGAATACGAGTCGGTTAACCTCGACGCGGTGCGCGAGGGCGCCGCGCTCGCCTCCGGGCAGGATGTCGAGCCGCACTTCCTTTTCGACAAGGCCGACGTGGTCTTCTCGCTCGATTGCGACTTCCTCGGGCTCGACTCTTCGAGCATTTTGCCGGTGAAACAGTATTCGCGACGCCGCAGGGTGGAGAAGCCCGGCGACGAGCTGAACCGGCTGTATTCGGCCGAGGCCAACTACACCATCACCGGTGGCATGGCCGACCACCGGTTGCGCGCCAAGGTGGGCGACATCGGTGCGCTGGCACTGGCGCTCGCCAAGGAGTTGAATGTCTCCGGCGCGGAACTCAAGGTCGTGGGCAACAGCACTGACAAGGCGCGGAAGTTCATTTCGGCGCTCGCCAAGGATCTGGAGGCGCATAAAGGCAAGTCGATCGTCGTGGCCGGTCCACGGCAACCAGCCGCTGTCCACACTCTGGTCTTCGCGATCAACGCCGCGCTGGGCAACATCGGGCAAACGATCGTTTTCACAAAGCTCGCGGAGGAACGGGCGAAGCCGCTTGAGCAGTTGAAGCAGCTCGCTACCGATCTGCACGCCGGTACGGTGAAGACGCTGATCGTGTTGGGTGGCAATCCCGCTTACTCGCTTCCCGCGGATGTCCCGTTTGCCGACGCATTGAAAAAGGTCGCCGTGTCGGTGGCGCTGACCGAGGACGAGAACGAGACCTGGGCGGCGAGCGAATGGCGACTGCCGCAGGCTCATCTGCTCGAGAGTTGGGGCGACGCTCAGGCGCTCGACGGGACCGCGTCTATTCAACAGCCGATGATTGAGCCGCTGTATGGCGGCAAGAGCGTGCTGGAAGTGGCCGCAATCCTGGCGGGTATGGAACCAGCCAGCGACTACGAAATCGTGCGCTCGAATTGGGCGTCGCAAGGCGCGCCGGCCGAACGCGAGAAGAAATGGAACGCAGCGCTCTTCGACGGCGTGGTCGCCGATACAAAGAGCGCCATGGTGACCGCCGCTGTCGATGCGAAGAAGGTTTTCGCTACTGCGAACGCCCAGATTCAGCCTGCTCCGGCAGGCTTGGAAGTCGCCTTCTATCCGAGTCCCGGTCCGTACGACGGACGCTATGCCAACAACGCGTGGCTGCAGGAAGCGCCGCACCCGATGACCAAGGTCGTCTGGGACAACGTCGCTCTCATCAGCAAGAAGACCGCGGAGTCGCTGGGCCTGAAGGACGGCGACGTGGTGAAGCTGTCCAAGGATGGCCGCTCCGTCGAGACGCCCGTGCAGATTCAGCCCGGTCACGCAGACGATTCGATCTCCCTGTTTCTCGGCTACGGCCGCTCGGTCTGCGGACGGGTCGGGCAGGGCGTGGGCCATCGCGTCGAAGCGCTCCGCACGACGGCCAACTTCTTCAGCGCCTCTGGCGTCGAGCTGAAGAAGACGGGTGAGACGTACGAGATTGTCACCACGCAAGAGCATCACCGCATGGAGGGCCGGCCGATCGTTCGCGAGGCCTCTGTCGAGGAGTATAAGAAGGAACCCGGGCTGATCAAAGAGATGGCCGAATCTCCAAACGGTCTGACGATGTTCCCGTTTGTCGATTACTCCAAGGGCTACCAGTGGGGCATGGCGATCGACCTGAACTCCTGCGTGGGCTGCAACGCCTGCCTGGTGGCGTGCCAGTCGGAGAACAACATTCCGGTGGTCGGCAAGGACCAGGTGCAGCGCGGACGCGAGATGCACTGGATCCGGCTGGACCGCTACTACACGGGTTCGGACGAAGAGGCGCAGGTGGTCACGCAGCCAATGGGTTGCCAGCAGTGTGAGAACGCGCCCTGCGAGTCGGTCTGCCCGGTTGCCGCAACATCGCACAGCCCGGAAGGCCTGAACGACATGGCTTACAACCGCTGCGTCGGAACGCGCTACTGCCTCAATAACTGTCCGTACAAAGTACGCCGCTTCAACTTCCTGGCCTGGAACAAAGACGTGCCGGAAGTGCGCAAGCTCGGATTCAACCCCGATGTGACCGTGCGTATGCGCGGCGTCATGGAGAAGTGCACGTACTGCGTGCAGCGCATCGAAGAGCACAAGATCGCGGCCAACGCCGATGGCCGACGCCAGTTGCACGACGGCGAGATTCAGAGCGCTTGCCAGCAGGTATGTCCAGCCGAGGCCATCGTCTTCGGCAACATCAACGATCCCGAAAGCCGCGTGTCGAAGCTGAAGAAGCAGCCTCGCAACTACGAGGTGCTCGGGGAATTGAACATCCGTCCGCGCACCACCTATCTGGGCCGGCTGCGCAATCCCAATCCGGAACTGGAGAAGGAGAACGCATAGTCCATGGCAGACCTGGCGATCGGTTCCCGCATCGAGTTGAATCCGCCTCTGGTGCAGGGCGGGATGACGTACGCGGACGTCAGCGAGAAGATCAGCGCCATCACGGAGAACAAGCCTCCGAAGCAGTGGTATTACCTCATCACGATTTCGAGCCTGATGACCGTGATGCTCTTCGGGTGCCTGGGTTATCTCGTGATGACCGGCATCGGCGTGTGGGGCAACAACAACCCCGTGGGCTGGGGCTGGGACATTACGAACTTCGTGTGGTGGATCGGCATCGGCCATGCGGGCACGCTGATCTCCGCCGTGCTTTTTCTCTTCCGGCAGAAGTGGCGGACCTCGATCAATCGCGCCGCTGAAGCGATGACGCTGTTTGCGGTGGCCTGCGCGGGCATCTATCCGCTGTTCCACACTGGACGCCCGTGGCGCGCCATCTACTGGCTCTTCCCCGCGCCGAACGAGTACCTGCATCTGTGGCAGAACTTCCGCAGCCCGCTCGAGTGGGACGTTTTCGCAGTGTCCACCTACGCTACGGTGTCCGCTCTGTTCTGGTTCACCGGGCTGATCCCCGATCTGGCGACGCTGCGCGACCGGGCCGTCAGCCGGGGCCGCAAGATCCTGTTTGGCATCCTGAGTCTGGGGTGGCGCGGCTCGTCAACGCAGTGGCGGCATTACGAATTGGCCTACCTGATCCTGGCCGGAATCTCCACGCCGCTGGTGCTCTCGGTACACTCCATCGTCTCGTTTGACTTCGCCACCGCATTGATACCCGGATGGCACACGACGCTCTTCCCGCCTTACTTTGTCGCAGGTGCGATCTTCTCGGGCTTTGCCATGGTAGTCACTCTGATGACGGTGGCGCGCTGGGTGTACAATTTGCAAAACCTCATCACGACCAAGCATCTCGAGAATATGTGCAAGGTGTTGATCGCCACCGGTCTGATGGTGGGATTTTCCTACGGCACCGAGTACTTCATTGCCTGGTATAGCGGCAACCCGTATGAACGTTTCGCGTTCATCAACCGCGCGTTCGGTCCGTACTGGTGGGCGTATTGGACGATGGTCACTTGCAACGTGCTCTCACCGCAGTTCTTCTGGTTTAAGAAGTTTCGCACCACGCCAGTGCTGATGTTCATCATCTCGATCTTCATCAACATCGGCATGTGGTTTGAGCGCTTCGTGATCATCGCCACTTCGCTGCACCGCGACTTTCTACCCGCCTCCTGGGGTTACTTCAAACCAACGTGGGTGGACATGTGCACCTTCGCGGGAACCATCGGATTGTTCCTCACGCTGTTCCTGCTGTTCCTGCGCTTCCTGCCGGCCATCGCAATGAGCGAGGTGAAGGGTGTGCTGTACCAGCAGATTGAAGACGGGAAGGGGACGCACTAATGGCAACGAGCTTTCTCGACAAACTTCCGCTGCCCGAGTTCCTGAAGCCCGCGGAAGAGGGCCCGCATTACGGCGTCGTTGGCGACTTCGATTCGCCGGAGGACCTGCTGCGCGCCATCCGCACGCTGCGCGTGGCCGGCTTCACGAAAATGGAGGCCTACACACCATTTCCAATTCACGGTATTGACGAGGCCCTCGGCGAGCCACGGTCGCCTCTTGGGCGTATCGTGATCGTTGCCTCGCTACTGGGCCTGGCCAGCGCGGTCCTCCTGCAGTGGTGGACCGGCGCCGTCGACTACAAGCTGATCATTGCGGGCAAGCCGCTTTTCGCGCTCGAGCCTTCCGTGCCGATCATGTTCGAACTGAGCGTGCTGTTCGGCGCTTTCGGCGCGGTGTTCGGGATGTTCCATCTGAACCGCATGCCGACCTACTATCACGCATTTTTCAATTACTCCAAGGCGGGCGGGGCGAGTAACGATCGCTTCCTGCTGGCCGTCGAGGCGGCGGATCCAAAGTTTCGCGGCGAAGAACTGAAGACGCTGCTCGACTCGCTTGGCAGCCGGCACTCGGAACTGGTGGAGGCCTGAGGAGTCCATGCAAATTCCAATCGCCAACACACGAACGCTCACGGCCCTCGCGGTCCTCTCCCTCAGTCTGCTCAGCGCTGCGTGCTCGAACTACCCGTCGCGCGAAACGCCTATCTGGGTTTTCCCGGACATGAAGAAGCAGGACAAGGTGAAGTTCGAGACATCGAGTCCCTTCTTCGCCGACGGACGCGGCAGCCGGCTTCCCGTGGCGCACACGGTGGCGCAGGAGACCTATCACGCGGACCTGGCGTACTCCTCGGGCATCTCCGCCGATGGCAACTATGTTGCGAAGAATCCGGAAGCAATCGACCGCGAGTTGCTGTTGCGGGGGCAGGCCAAGTTCAACGTTTACTGCTCACCCTGCCACGACAGAACGGGCTCCGGGCGAGGAGTTGTACCCGCCAAGGTCACTTGGGTTCCGGGCAACTTGCATGACGAGCGCATTGTGAACTACGTGGACGGCGAACTTTATCACGTCATCACGGCGGGCCGTCGCTCCATGCCGAGCTATCGCTTCCAGATCCCGGAAAAGGACCGCTGGGCGATCGTCGCCTATGTGCGAGTCCTCCAGCGGGCATGGCTCGGCAAACTGGACGAGGTCCCCGCTGAAACGCAGGGGAGGTTGAGGTAACACGATGGCGCACACTCATTCGCAAGAGACCGACGCATATTTCGTGCCCCTGGAGAGTTGGGCTCGCGTGCGCAACGCGATTCTGTTTGTCGCGATCATTGGCTGGATCGCCGCAATCGCTGGCTATGCCACCGACCCGGAGCACTTCTTCTGGTCGTACCTGGTCGCGTTCCTGTTTTCGATCAGCATTGCTATTGGCGCGTCGTTCTTCGTCATGGTGCAGCACCTCACGGGATCGGCCTGGAGCGTGACAGTGCGGCGATTGATGGAAGCGTTGATGCGGACGCTGCCGGCTTTCCTGCTGTTGTTCGTGCCGCTCCCCTTCGGCTTGCATTACCTCTATGAGTGGTCGCACGCCGGAGCGGCGAAGGACCCGTTGTTGAAACTGAAGATCGGCTACCTGAACGAACAGTGGTTTACGATTCGCGGCTTCCTGGTGATCGGGTTGCTCAGCTTGTGGGCTCTGGTGCTGTATGCCAAATCGCGCAAGCAGGACGAGTCCGGTGCGGTCCGGCTCACGCTCAGCGCTGAGCGTTGGAGCGCACCAGGCGTGCTGGTGCTGTTCGTTGGCAGTTCGATCGTCGGCTTCGATTGGATCATGTCGCTCAACCCGCGCTGGTACTCGACCATGTTCGGAGTCATCTTCCTTTCCGGCGGCGCCATGGCATTCATGGCGGCGATGATCATCCTCTGTCTCTGGCTGCGTTCCAGCGGCTACCTGGTCAACACGGTCAACACCGAGCACTATCACGATCTAGGCAAGTGGCTGTTTACGTTGATGGTCTTCTGGGCCTACGTTTCGTTCTCGCAGTACATGCTGATCTGGTACGCCAACATGCCCGAGGAGACCATCTGGTTTAAGACTCGCTTCACGGGTTCCTGGCTGTACGTTGCGCTGCTGTTGGTGGTCGGCCACTTCGTGTTCCCTCTGTTCGCCATGCTGCCCAGATCGGTCAAGCGGAACCGCGGCACGCTGGCGTTCTTCGCCGGCTGGCTGCTGTTGATGCACTACACGGATCTCTACTGGCAGGTCATGCCGGTGTTTTATAAGAGCGGATTCGCGATGAGCTGGCTGAGCCCGGTGTGTCTGGTTGCGGTCGTCTCCACCATGGGTCTGGTCTTCTGGTCCAGCTTCCGCGAGAGACCGCTGGTTCCCGTGGGCGATCCCAGGTTGAAGCAATGTCTGGCGTTCCACAACGCTTAGGGACGGTAGGGGAAGGCAATGGCAGACATCAAACAAGACGTCCGGTTTACGGAGAACGTCGATTTCGACCGGCGCGACGCCAAGGCAGGCTTGATCGCCGTCGTCTCGATCGTGACGATTCTGGTTTTGACAGTTTTCGTGATCGGCGTTTCCTGGTTCTACACCGTGACGTTTGAACAGGTAGAGCAGGCCCAGTTCACGGGAGTTGCCAGCAAAGAATTAATTGCAATCCATGAACGCGAAGATGAGCAACTTCACAAGTACGGCTACATCAATAAGGAGAAGGGGATTGTTCGCCTTCCCGTGGAACGCGCGATGCAGCTTGTAGAGGAAGATGCCAAGGCCGGCAAGGCAGGTTGGAACACCAAAGCCTACGCGGCCCAAACTGAGTTGCCCGGCGGCGCGGCTGGGATGAGTTGGAAACCCGATGGAACCGGCACTGCGGCGCCTGTGCCCGCTGTGCCCCCGAGTGGAGCCCCGGCGACAAAGAATGCGATTGCTCAGAAAAAGTAGTCTCCTGGCACTGGCCGTCGTGGCCCTCGGCGGACTCCTGTCCGCGCAAAGCCGCGAGGAGTTGAAGCCAAAGGAACTCGAAGAAGTCGGTGTCACCGAGCATCTCAACGAGCAGGTTGACCTGAACCTCACCTTCATCGCGGAGGACGGCTACCCGCACGCCTTGAAAGAGTATTTCCACGCCGGACGGCCGGTGGTTTTGAACCTGGTCTATTACACCTGCAAGATGCTCTGCAACGTGGTGCTCAACGCGCAGGTGCAATCGCTGCGCAAGATCGACTGGACGCCCGGCGAACAGTACGAGATCGTGACCGTGAGCATCGATCCGGCGGAGAACTTCCAGTTGGCGCGCGAAAAGAAAGCCTCGTACCTGGAGAGTTTCGGGCGTCCCGCGCCGGGCTGGCACTTCCTGGCCGACAACGGAGGCAATGTTCGCGCTCTCGCGCGTCAGGTGGGCTTCGGCTACAAGTTCGACGAGGGTACGGCGCAGTACGCGCATCCGGCCGTGGTCTTCATTTTGACGCCGGATGGGAAAGTCAGCCGCTACCTGTACGGCGTGCAGTTCAAGCCGCTCGACGTGCGGCTTGCTCTCACGGAAGCGGCCCAGGGGAAATTTGGTGTGACGGATCGGATTCTGCTGTTCTGCTATCACTACGATCCGGCGGCTAAGGGCTACGTGCCCTTCGCGCAGAACATCATGAAATCCGGAGGAATCCTGACGGTGCTTTTGATGAGTTTCATCTTGTTCCGCCTCTGGCGCCGCGAGCGGATTCAGGCGGCGTTGAATCGGGGAATGGTGACTGCGAAATGAACTGGCTCCAAAGCTTTTTGCTGCCTAGGGCGGCTGCGACCCACGCGAGTGAGGTAGATGGACTTTTCATGTTCATCATCTACCTCACGATCTTCTTTTTCTTCTTCAACGGCGCGCTCGTCTTCTATGCGGCCCACCGCTGGCGCCGGCGCTCGGCCGGCGAGATCACTCCGCACACCACGCACAACACGAAGCTGGAATTGATCTGGAGCATCATTCCTCTGACGGTCGTGATGATGATCTTCTTCTGGGGCTTCAAGGGCTACATCAGCGCCGCTGTCGCGCCGAACGACGCCATCGAGATCGTAGTCACTGCCAAGAAGTGGGTGTGGCAGTTCGAGTACCCCGACGGCACGCGAACACTCAACGATCTGCACGTGCCGCTGAACAAGCCCGTAAAGCTCATCATGCACTCCGAGGACGTCATCCATAGCTTCTTCGTGCCGACGTTCCGTTTGAAGCGCGATGTCCTGCCGGGCCGGTATACGGAACTCTGGTTCACCGCCACCGAGCCGGGCGTACAACAGGTCTTCTGTGCCGAGTATTGCGGCAAAGGCCACTCCGACATGCTGGCCAAGATTCATGTCGATACCGACGAGCAATACGAGACTTTCCTGCGCGAAGGCGACGAGCAGGTACGGCAGATGCCGCTCAAGGATCTGGGGCGCCTGGTTTACGAGAACAAAGGCTGCGCGACCTGCCACTCTATTGACGGCACTCGTGGCCAGGGGCCGTCGTGGTTAGGCAGCTACGGTCAGGTCCATCAAGGCACGGATGGCAAGGGCCATCTCGTCGACGAGAACTACATCCGCGAATCCATCCTCTATCCGCAGGCAGTGATTGTGCAGGGTTATCAACCGATCATGCCCACGTTTCAGGGTCTGTTGAGGGAGCGCGAAATCCTCGGCGTGATCGAGTACATCAGGTCCTTGAAGTAGGACACGGCATCTTCAGCGAGAGGCATACGACCATGGCGGACGGACACACTTTAACGGCTACAGGCACCACGGCCCTCGCCCACGGCGATTACCTGGACGATCCAAAGGGCCTGATGAGCTGGCTCACGACGGTCGATCACAAGCGCATCGGCATCATGTACTTGTGGTCGATCACTTTCTTCATGATCGTCGGCGGCCTGTTTGCAATGCTCATTCGGATCGAGCACCTCACGCCGACCAGGACGATCATGGACGCGGAAATGTACAACCGCGTGTTCACCCTGCACGGCGCAATCATGGTTTTTCTGGTGATCATCCCGGCCATCCCCGCCTCGCTCGGTAACTTCGCGCTGCCGCTGCTGTTGGGCGCCAAGGACGTTGCCTTCCCGCGAATCAACCTGATGAGTCTCTATCTGTATTGGACCGGTGCCCTGATGGCGCTCGGCACGCTCTTCATGGGCGGCGTCGATACGGGATGGACCTTCTATACTCCTTACAGCACGACCACTGGCGGCGGTGTGACGCTGATGGTATTCGCGGCTTTCGTACTTGGGTTTTCCTCGATCTTTACCGGGGTTAACTTCATTGCGACGGTGCACAAGCTGCGCGCTCCCGGCATGGGCTGGTTTGAGATGCCCTTGTTCTGCTGGGGCATGTACTCCACGGCGCTCATTCAGATTCTAGCCACGCCCGTGCTTGGCATCACCCTCTTGCTGCTGGCCATGGAGCGGCTGTTCCACATCGGCATCTTCGATCCGCAACTGGGCGGTGATCCGGTGTTGTTCCAGCACTTCTTCTGGTTTTACTCGCACCCGGCGGTTTACATCATGATCCTGCCGGCGATGGCGGTGATGTCCGAGGTGATCCCGGTGTTCTCGAAGAAGACCATCTTCGGTTACAAGGCCATCGCCTTCAGTTCCGTCGCCATTGCGCTGCTGGGTTTTCTGGTCTGGGCGCATCACATGTTTGTGGCCGGCATGAGCATCTACGCCGGAGCGATCTTCTCCTTCCTGACCTTCTTCATCGCCATCCCGTCGGCCATCAAAGTATTCAACTGGATCGCGACCATGTGGGAAGGATCGATCGAGTTGAGGTCGCCGATGCTCTACGCCATCGCGTTTCTACTGGTGTTCACTATCGGCGGATTGACGGGATTGTTCCTGGCGTCGCTGTCCACCGATGTCCACTTGCACGACACGTACTTTGTGGTTGCCCACTTCCATTACGTGATGGCGGGGTCGAACCTGCTCGCGCTTCTGGCCGGCCTCCACTACTGGTGGCCGAAGATGTTCGGCCGCCTCTACAACGAATCCTTGGCGCGCATAGGCTGTGTGCTCGTATTCCTGGGCTTCAACGCGACCTTCATCCCCCAGTTCATCATGGGTAGCCGCGGAATGCCGCGCCGGTATTACAACTACCTGCCGCAGTTCCAGGCTCTGCATGTCGCTTCGACGATCGGAGCAATGCTCCTGGCCGTGGGGCTCTTCCTCACGCTGGCAAACCTGCTCGCGTCGTTCCGCCGCCCCAAGGGCATGGTAGACAATCCCTGGGGCGGCAAAACGCTCGAGTGGGCGACGAGTTCTCCGCCTCCCACAGAAAATTTTGAAGGCCAACCCGTGCCGCTACACGGCCCCTATGACTACCGCGCAGTGCCTGCTCCCATTGGCAGCGAGGTCCATACCGGCTGAGTCCAAAGAGCTCAAGAAATGCAGTGCCCGGAAGACCCAATATCTGAGAGATGTCTACGATGAGTCAAGCAACAACGACGGTTCACGCCGAACACGACCACCCGCAATTCCTGCAGCACCATTTCAATGACATGGGGCAGCAATTCGATGCCACGAAGATCGGCATGTGGCTCTTCCTGGTGACGGAAGTGCTTCTGTTCGGCGGGCTCTTCGTCGGATATGGCATCATGCGCGCCAAGCACCCCGAAGCCTTTATGGCCGCGCATCACCAACTGAATCGCACGATGGGGTCTATCAATACCATCGTCCTGCTCGTTAGCAGCTTCACGATGGTCATGGGAGTGTGGGCCGCGCAAACGTCCCGGAAGAAGCTGCTGATCCTCTTTCTCGTGCTGACGCTGCTTTGCGCTTGCACCTTCCTGGGAATCAAGTTCTTCGAGTACCAGCACAAGTTTGAGGAGGGGCTGCTGCCGGGAAGCTTCTACACCCACCAGGGCGATACGGTTCCGGGCCAGTTCATGTTCTTCAGCTTTTACTTCATGATGACGGGCCTGCATGGTATCCACGTCTTATGCGGCATGGGCGCCATCACCTGGCTGCTCCGCCGTGCGATCCGGGGGGATTTCAACGCGAGCTATTACGGGCCCGTCGATCTGGTCGGCCTGTACTGGCATCTCGTGGATATGATCTGGATCTATCTCTTCCCGCTCATGTACCTGATCTCCTGAGCCTGATTACCAGAGCCTGATTACCAGAGCCTGATTACCAGAGAAAGACACGACCATGGAAAACACTGCACACGCTCATCCCATCACGAGTCCAAAGGTATATGCCGTCGTGCTCGCCGCCCTGCTCGCGCTTACGGTGGTCACTGTGACGGCCGCTGGCATTGATTTCGGGCCCTACAACACCGTGATCGCATTGGTCATCGCGACGATCAAGGCCTCACTGGTGGCCTTGTTCTTTATGCATCTCCGGTATGACAAATTCGACGCGGTTGTGTTCCTGGGCGGTGTGCTCTTTCTGGGCATATTCCTGATCTTCACGCTGTTCGATATCAATTCGCGTCAGACAATTCTGCCGTCCAATCTGAAGGCACCGGTGAAGGAGTTCCCTGGCGCGCCCTTGAACAAGCCGGTCCGGCCCTCCACCGGCTCGGCTGTCGTGACTGAGCCTGCTAAGTAGCCGAATCACGGCGCAAGCGAAATCAGCCGGCCCTGTGAGTGTCCAGGGCCGGCTTTACTTTCTACGTCGCGCTGATCGGGTTCTCGCAAGGCCGATTCAATGTGATGCGCAGCTCAGACCGGAACCACGTTTTCGGCCTGAAGGCCTTTGGGACCATCCTTCACTTCGAACTCGACCTCGGCGCCCTCGCGAAGAACCCTGTACCCGGTCATCTGAATTGTGGAATGGTGAACGAAGACGTCCTCCCCCGTTTGCCGCTGAATGAAGCCATAGCCCTTCGCGGCGTTGAACCACTTAACGATTCCTCGCTCTCTCAATGTTTTACTTCTCCTCGCTCAAGTCTTTGCCCGGCCGCACTACGCCTTTCGGCGTCTGACAACGGGGAAACGCGCGAGCTGAGGCCACACGGCAGGGACGAACGGATCCCTTATCGGGATTAAAAGAGTATTGCAGACAGCCGGAGGTACTTCAACTTATCTTTAGCCTCGAACGTATCGTAGCCGCGCCCTGGAACGTAGACGAGAGGCGATTCCGGACCTCATTGCTATACGCTGGTTAGGTGATGTATCCCCGGTTTCGCCGTCTCGCTCCTTTACTTTTCGCCCTCGTTTCGCTCAGCTTTGCATCGGAACGCATCGACCTCAACGGTCACTGGCAATTCAGAATCGATCCGGATAAAACAGGCGCCAGGCACGGCTGGACTCAGGCTGCGCCTATCGCCGTGGATACGGTGAGTGTCCCGCACACCTGGAACGTCGGACGCTACGAGGATTTTGAGGGGACGGCGTGGTATTTCCGCACCGTCGTGTTGCCGGCCGGAATGCAGTCCAAGCACGTCGAGTTGCACTTTGGCGCGACTTTCTACAAGGCCCGCGTGTGGGTCAACGGCGTCGAGGCCGGTTCGCATGAAGGCGGCCATACCGCCTGGTTCTGCGACATCACTCATCTTCTCAAGGCCAGCAACACCATAGCCGTCGAGATCAACAACGAGCCCGGCGTCGCCACCATACCCGGTTTCGCGATGGACCTCAAGGAGGGCGGCAACCTCTGGTACGACTGGTGGCACTATGGCGGCATCGTGCGGGACGTCTGGCTTACCGCGGGCGAACCCGTCCTGGCCCGCCGCCAGCACGTCCGCAGCAAGATCAATCTCGCCAGTGATTCCGTTTCCGCCGATGTTTCCGACGAGATCTCGATCGAGAACTTCTCCAAGCAGGCAGCAAGACTCAAGCTGAAGGTCGATCTTATCAGCCCGGACAACGAACAGCGAATCCCGCTGGGCGTTAAGGACTTCACCGCGGCAGCCGGAACGACCGCGATAAAGATCGACGCGAAGCTCGACTCCGTGCGCCTGTGGCATTTCGATCATCCCGAGGTCTACCAGGTCGAGGCGACCCTGTTCGACGCTTCCGGTACGCCCGTCGATACGCTGAGGGACAACTACGGCTTCCGTGTCCTCGAACTGCGTGACCGTCATCTTTACCTGAATGGCGAGCGGGTGCGGCTCAGCGGTATGACGCGCCACGCCGAGTCACCCTACGAAGGCCTTGCGGAAACGCGTGGCACGATGCTCCACGACTACTCCGAGCTGAAGGAGTTGCAGGTGACCCTGACTCGTCCCGTACACTATCCGCAGCACCCTTATATCCTCGATTTCTGCGATCGCAACGGCATCCTGCTCATCCCCGAGATACCCATCTGGCACTTCAGCGAACAGCAGTTCACCGATCCGAAGGTGATCGCGCTCGCAAAACAAATGATGGCCGAAATGATTGAGGAGAACTGGAACCATCCCGCGATCCTCGGGTGGAGCGTCTGCAACGAAAGCTCGACGAACACGCCTGGCGGCGTCGAGTACTTCAGGACGATGTATGACGCCGTGAAGGCGCTCGACCCGGAGCGCTACATCTCCTATGCCGACGACCGCATCCAATCGGGCGCCGACCCCAAGATGAACGCGGCCAGCTATGCCGATTTCGTGATGATGAATGAATACTTCGGCACCTGGCACGGCGACCCGGCGCTGCTGAAGCCCGCGCTGGAGCGCGTGGGACGTGAGTACCCGGGCAAGATGATCGTGATCAGCGAATTCGGCGTTGCGGGCATCTTCGCTAACGACAAGGTGGAGGGCGACGCTCTGCGCCGCAAAATTATCCGCGAACACCTTGATCTGTTCCGTCAATACGACTTTATCGGCGGGGCGATTCTGTGGTGTTACCAGGACTACCGCTCGCACCGCAACTTGCGCCCGGGCGAGAATGCAGGTTACGTAGAGATGGGCATCGTCGACGAAAACCGGCAGCGCTATCCGTCCTTTGATTTGTGGAAGGAAGAGAACTCACCGGCTCACGTGCAGCTTCGATTCCTGTATGCCGGCGGCGCACCGGCCGGCTTGTCGGCAACGGTCTCGCGTCGCGGAGAGAACGATCTGCCATCCTATCCTCTGCACGGCTACCGGGCCGTTTGGGAAGTGCGGGACGAAACGCGCAAACTCATCACGAGCGGCTCGCGATCGTTTGGCGACATCGGTTCACCGCGCCACATTGAGGTGCCCTTCAGAGCGCCGGGCGCCAAAGCGTTGCACCTCACTATTAAGCTGGTGCGGCCGACCGGCTACACGGCCTCCGAGCAGACCATCGACTGGTCCTCGGGGCCCTCCGGCGGCGATAGCGTGCAGGAGATGCGGGAGCGCGGCCTGCAAGTGCCTTAAGTTAAGTGGGGCGGACCCCCAGGTCCGCGCGGGTCCCCCTGGACCCGCTTCCGGAAGGCGTTGGGAGATCCGCTCCATAGTAAGTCAAAGAGGCCGACGAGGGCGTCGGCCCCCATTTCCGGAGGTGGCCTGGGGGTCCGCCCCACCAGGGTGCAGTTTGCTTAAAGGTCGTGGGCAATAACTATATTCGCGGAACCAGCGCGCTTAGCAGGCGGATCAGGCCGCCGCTGGCGCTGCGTCCGATCTCGAGCACTTCCGCGTGGCTCAGTTCGGCCTGCATCCCGGAAGCCATGTTCGTGACTGTTGAAATGCCCAGGACGTTGATGCCCATGTGGCGCGCGGCGATCGTCTCCGCGACCGTGCTCATACCCGCCAGGTCCGCTCCGATCGTGCGGAGATAGCGGATTTCCGCCGGAGTCTCGAAGCTCGGACCGGGCAATCCCGCATAAACGCCCTCGCCGACCTCGACGCCGGCTTCGGCGGCCGCGGTCCTGGCAAGCTCGTGCAGCGCCGGCGAATAGGCTTGCGTCATGTCGGGGAATCGCGGTCCCATCTGGTCGTCGTTCGGGCCGAGCAGAGGGCTCACGCCCTGTAGGTTGATGTGGTCGGTGAGCAGCACCAGCAGTCCCCGATGATAGGCGGGGTTGATGCCGCCAGCGGCGTTGGTCAGAATCAGATTCTTCAAGCCCAACCGGCCCAGCACGCGCACCCCGAAGACGACCTCCTGGGGCGTCCAGCCTTCGTAGAGGTGGACCCGGCCCGACATCACCGTGACCAGACGGCCGCGCACTTTCCCGATGATCAACTTGCCGGCATGGCCAGGCACCGAAGGCACGGGCCAGTCCGGGATGTCGGTATAGGCAATCTCTCGCCGCTCCTCCAGGGCCGAGACGAAGGAGGCTTGTGCGCTGCCCAGCACGACCGCCACGGACGGCCATACGGTTCGCTGTCCGCGCAGGTACGCGGCTGCCGCGTCAATCACTTGCCAAGCGTCGCCGATCATAGCAACACCCCTGCGATGCACGCGGACATGAAGTTCGCCAGAGTTCCTGCCATCATCGCCTTCACGCCGAGCCGCGCCAGATCGGACTTGCGGGATGGAGCCAGCGCCCCGATGCCACCGATCTGAATCGCGATAGACGAGAAGTTAGCAAAACCGCACAACGCGAACGTCGCGATCACGAAGCTGCGGTGGTCGAGCGTGTTCTTCATCTCGCCGAGACGCAGGAAGGCGATGAACTCGTTCAGCACCATGCGCGTGCCCAGCATGTCGCCAATGCTGGCACAGTCTTTCCAACTGACGCCCAGCAACCAGGCCACCGGCGCGAAAACAATCCCGAAGATCTTCTGCAGCGAGGCCGGAACCCAGGTCAACAGCGGCACACTATGCACCCAGCCCAGGAAGCCATTCACCAGCGCGATGAGAGCGATGAAGGCAATCAGCATGGCGGCGATATTCAGAGCGAGCTGCAGACCGTCGCCCGCGCCGCGCGCGGCAGCGTCGATGATGTTGACCCCGGGCTTTGGCACGTCCACTTTCAGCGTGCCGGCCGTCTCGGGCGTACCCGTTTCGGGCACCAGGATTTTCGCGAGCAGCAGCGTCGCCGGAGCGGTCATAATGACAGCTGTCAACAGGTGCTCGATGGAGACGCCGGCGATCTTCACGTAGGCGGCCATCACCGCGCCCGAGACGTGCGCCATGCCGCAGGTCATCACTGTGAACAGTTCGCTCTCTGTCAGGTTGGCGAGAAAGGGACGAATCGTCAGCGGAGCTTCCGTCTGCCCCATGAAAATGCTGGCGGCCACGTTCGTTGATTCCGCCCCACTAGCGCCCATCACGCGCTGCATCACCCAGGCCATGGCCTTGATGACAACTTGCATAACGCCGAAGTAATACAGGATCGCGAAGAGGCTGGCGATGAAGATGACGATGGGGAGGACCTGAAAAGCAAAGACGACGCCGAACGGTCCGGTCTTCACGCCGAGCGGGCCGAAGACGAATTGCGAACCCTCCTCGGCGTAGTTCAGTAGGGCGTTGACGGCGACACTCGCGATTTGGAACAGCTTGCCGAAGTCGGTCTTCAGAACCAGGAAAGCAAATCCGAACTGCATCCCCAAACCCCAGAGAAAAAGGCTCGGGCGGATGGCCTTGCGATTCTTTGACAGCAGGATGCAAAGAGCCAGAATCGCAACCAATCCCAGCAGTCCGGTGAAGCGCGCCATGCAAGATACTCCTGAAAACGAGAGTCCAAATGAGCAAGGCTATCAAATGCAAAGAGCCGGACGCCGCGGGCGTCCGGCTCTTCCAATTTGAAGTATCGGCCTAGCTGACGACTTCGAGAATCAGCTCGCGGCCCTCGGGGGCATTGCTCGAAATGCGGAAGGCATCCTCGACGCGCTCGGAGGCCTCTTCCAGATGTTCTTCGTGCGTGTAATAGAGACGGCACAGGACGCTGCCCTCTTCGACACGCTGGCCGGCCTTGACTTCGAGGATGACGCCGACCGCCGGGTCGATGACCGAATCCTTGGTGTCTCGTCCGGCGCCGATAACGGTGGACGCCAGACCGATTTCTTCAGCATCGATGGCCGAGACGTAGCCCGCCCGTGGAGCGGTAATCTCCGAGGCGCCGGTCGCATTCGGCAACAGCTCGAATTTGTCGAGCACGGCCGGGTTGCCACCCTGAGCGGCGATCACTTCTTTCAGCTTGCGGTAGCCGGAACCGTCGAGCAGGCGGCGCTGAGCGATTTCACGCGCCTCTTCGAGCGTTTCGGTCAGCTTGCCGAGGAAGATCATCCGGGCGGCCAGTTCGAGGGAGATCTTCGTCAGGTCCGCCGGGCCCGCGTTTTGCAACGTCTGGGAGACTTCCATAATCTCCAGCGCGTTGCCGATGGCGTAGCCGAGCGGCTGGTTCATGTCGGTCACCAGCGCTTGCGCCTTCAGGTCGGCGCGGCGGGCAATCGTGACCATCATCTGCGCCAGACGACGGGCGTCCACCTGGCGCTTCATGAACGCGCCGGAACCGACCTTGACGTCGAGAACCAGGCCGTCCAACGTCATCGCAAGCTTCTTGCTCATGATCGACGCGGCGATCAGCGGGATCGACTCGACAGTGGCCGTAGCGTCGCGCAAGGAGTAAAACTTGCCGTCCGCCGGAGTGACTGTGGGACCTTGGCCGATGACCGCATAGCCCACATTGACGAGCTGCTCGCGGAATTCATCGGCGGTCATCGCGGTCCGGAATCCGGGGATTGATTCCAGCTTGTCCAGCGTGCCGCCCGTGTGGCCTAGCGCACGGCCCGAGATCATCGGCACCTTGACGCCGGCCGCGGCTGCGAGGGGCGCCGCGATCAGGCTGGTCTTGTCTCCGACGCCGCCCGTGGAATGTTTGTCCACTTTCGGGCCAGGCACGGAGCTGAGGTCCAGCTTCTCTCCCGAGGCGATAAACGACTCGGTCATGGCTGTACACTCGTGGTCGCTCATGCTCTGGAAGTACACCGCCATGAGGAACGCGGACACTTGATAGTCCGGGATTTCCCCGCGGGTGTAACTTTCCACCAGCCAGGTGATCTCTTCGGGGGCCAGTTCCTCCCCGTTGCGCTTCCTCTGGATGAGGTCTACAGTACGCATTTTCAATCTGTTAGCGTATCACCTCGGGGCCATGGGAGTAAAGCGCGCTCCGGCCCTTCCCGCACTTGGAAACTGTTGATTTTACTTCGCTAACCCTAATCCCTGGCCTGAATTAGCGCCAATGGGTAGCGGTAATGGCCTTTAAAAACTTCTCCAAACAGGCCGATTAGTTCGTCGTGGATCGGTCCGTTGGTCGTGGCAATGTGGGCTCCCAGGAGGCTCACCGGCCCGCCGTGCATGTCTGTTGTTTTCCCCCCGGCCTCTCGAATCAGGAGCAGACCGGCCGCCATGTCCCAGGGTTTGAGGCCGAATTCCCAGAAGCCGTCCAGCCGGCCGCAGGCGACGTAGGAGAGGTCGATAGCTGCCGACCCGCCGCGGCGTATGCCGTGCGTGCACATCGACACCTGGTAGAAAAAGTGGACATTCACGCTCTCGTGGCGCTTGCGTGACGGAAAGCCGGTGGAAAGCAGCGCCGTTTCCAGACCTGGCGCGCGGCTGGTATGAATCCGCTTGCCATTCAGGTAGGCCCCGCCGCCGAGTTCGGCCTCGAACATCTCATCGTGCAGCGGATCGTAAACGACCCCGCAGATCAATTCGCCCGCGCGTGCGAGCGCCAGCGTCACATTGAACATCGGATAGCCGTGCGCGAAGTTCGTCGTACCGTCTAGCGGATCGACGTACCACTGGTATTCGGACGAGTGTTCCCGCTGACCGCCCTCCTCGCCGAGAATCGAGTGCGTGGGGAACAGGTTCGAGAGGCGTTCAACAATCAGAGTCTCGCTGGCGCGGTCGGCCACGGTGACCAGGTCATACTGATCCTTGAGCTCGAATTGGACGCCGCGATGAAAGTGGCCGGCAATCAGGGCGCCAGCTTCACGGGCGATGTCACGGGCGGATTCCAGAAATTGAGCCATGACTGATGTTTCAGAGTTCAGCGATGTAGCGAATGTCGTGTTTGTAGATGAACAGATTCGGACCGTGCTCGGCGGTCAACCGCATGAAATCCGCATCCCAATACTCCACGACGCCGCGGTGCTCCTCGCCCGATAGCAGGTGTACGCACACGAGGACTGCACGGTCGACGAGGTAAGCCAGGTGCTTGGGCTCCTCGTAAGTCTGGGCGGGTGCCTTTGATTTGGGCATGACGGAGAAACCTTTATGCTAGCGCAGCCGGCAGCAGCCTGAGTTGCCGGTCTGCGCGGCGCCGCCCGAGCCAACCGGCGCTCTCACCAATTCATTTCTGGCGGCTTCGCGTAGCAAGTCATTTCTCCAGGTAACCCCGTCCCGCGAACGGCTTGCCCACCGCGTGGAGATCCCGATCGGCCCGGAATCGTGACCGGCATCGCCCGGAACACTCGCCCCGTTCAGCAGCCTGCTACCGCCCGCGCCATTGCTCCCTCTGGTTGAGCTGCAAATGTGGACCGAACTCATCGTCCGATGACGGCATTACTGCTGCTTTGCCAGCACCGGGATGGTCGTGATGACGCTGCCCGCCGCACGTATGCCGAGGGCACTGATACGAACTCCGACGGGCGTCTGGAACTCGACGGTGCTGCGCTTCCCCGCGGTCACCGGAAAACCGTGGGTTGAATCAGTGAGCATGAACGAGGCGTGGCCCTTGGCGGCTAGCGGGATCGTTCCGATTGTCAGGGTCGCGCCCGTGTCGTCGAGTACGGTGACCGGCACGCTCGCGGCGGTGGAAGCAACATTGGCGAGAGCAACGCCCGTGGCGAGGCCGTTCGTGTTGTCGTAGGCGAGAACGAAGGTACCCGAAGTGCGCGTCTCCAAAGGCACGACGGCCTCCTGGCCCGAGGCTTGAATCTGGAAGATCGCGAAGCCGCTGACGTTGCCCGTCGTCGTCAGTTGCGCGGAGCCGGTGAGCTGTGTGAGGTGCGTATAGCGAGCCTGATGCATTGAAACTTCGCCGTTCTGACGCTCCTGACGCCACTCTTTTCTTAAACGTTTCACAACTGTACGCAAAAGGGTTGTATCTTTAATCCAATGCCTTTCAGAGGGGCGGTTCGTATGCGGCCTATCCGCGTCTTCACTTTCGTGTGTCTCGTGGCGCCGGCCGCTCTGGCTGCCGTGTCGGCCAAAATCGATTTCCAACGTGACATCCGGCCCATCCTGTCGGACAACTGCTTCCGTTGCCATGGGCCCGATGCCGAGACGCGCATGGTCAACTTGCGGCTCGACACGCGCGAGGCGGCCACAGCAAAACGGGAGAACGGCACCGCCGTCGTGCCCGGCTCGCCGGAGCAGAGCCTGATGTGGCAGCGCGTGTCCCAGGAGAAACCGGCGAAGCGTATGCCGCCGCCTTACGCCAACAAGGTTCTCACCGCCGATCAGAAGGAAACCATTAAGCGTTGGATCGAGCAAGGCGCCACGTGGAAGGAGCATTGGGTCTACACCGCGCCCAAGCGTGCCGCGCTTCCGGCGGTGAAGGACGAGCATTGGGTGCGCGGCCCGATCGACCGGTTCATCCTGGCCAAGCTCGAAGCCGAGGGCCTGGCGCCCGCGCCCGAGGCGGACCGCCGCACGCTCGCCCGCCGGGTTGCGCTCGACTTGACTGGCCTGCCGCCAAAGCCTGCCGAGGTGGAGCAGTTCCTCAATGACAAAGCTCCGGACGCCTACGAGCGCATGGTGGACCGCTATCTCGCGCTGCCCGCGTATGGCGAACACCGCGCCCGCTACTGGCTGGATGCCGCCCGCTACGCTGACACGCACGGTATTCACATCGACAATTACCGCGAGATGTGGGCCTATCGCGATTGGGTGATTAACGCCTTCAATCGCAATCTGACTTTCGACCAGTTCACCATCGATCAGATCGCCGGCGACATGCTGCCCAACCGGACGCTCGAGCAGCAGATCGCTTCCGGCTTCCATCGCTGCAACGCAACCACCAATGAAGGCGGCGCGATCGTCGCCGAGGTCGAGGCCAATTACGCCAAGGACCGTGTCGATACAACGGCCGCCGTGTTTCTGGGACTGACGCTGGGCTGCGCCACTTGCCACGATCACAAGTTCGATCCCCTGGCTCAGCGCGACTTTTACGCCATGGGCGCGTTCTTCCGCAACGCGAACCAGATCGCGATGGACGGCAACGTCCACGACAGCCCGCCGGTGATCGCTGTGCCGTCGCAAACGGACCTGCCGCGCTGGAAGGAACTCGAAGCGCGGCGCGCGGCATTACTAGAGAGTCTGTATGCGCTGGAAACTGCAAAAAACACGCATTTTAAGCCCTCAAATGGCGCAAATTTGCCAAATTCTGCGCATTTTCCGCTGGATGCCGATACGGACGTGTTTTCTCTCGATCGCGCGTTGCCGACTCTAACAACGGATGCCCTCCCCGCTGCAGTCACTGTCGGCGAAAGCTCGCTGCCGAATGTCAGCGCGGTGCATTTCGGCGAGAAGGCCGGGCTGGAGTTGCCGAACGTCAAACAGTTCGACGCCGATAAGCCCTTCACCATTTCGGTCTGGTACCTGATGCCGAAGAACGAACGCTACGCGGTCCTGGCGAGCCAGATCGATTCGAAGGACCACGATCGCGGCTGGCGTCTCTCGGTGGACGGGTACGTGCCAAGCTTCCGGCTCAACGGAGACGACGGCAAGTCGCTCCGCATCTCGCCGGGAACGCTCGACCAGTCGAAGCCGGGCGAGTGGACTCACATCACTATCACCTACGACGGCTCGCGCGAGCAGGCGGGCCTGAAGATGTATTGGAATGGCCGGCGGATCGTGACCGAGGGCGAGCGGGACCGCAAGCCCCTTGCAGGCGGCATCACGACCGGAGTCCCGCTACGCCTTGGCAAAGAAGGCGACAGCGCCTTTTCGGGCGGCGCTATCGGTGAGCTCCGCATCTTCAGCCGCGAGGTGAATGAAGTGGAGGCGCGGATGCTCGCTGAGTGGCCGCGAGTCGTGTCCGCGCGCCAGACACCCGCGGACAAGCTCGGCGTTGAAGAGACCCGAGCGCTCCGCCTTTATTACCTGCTGCATCAAGACTCGAACTACCAGTCGCTCGCAGCGCAACTGCGGAAAATCGATCAGGACCGCGACCTCATCGCGCGACGTAGTCCCGTTACGTTCGTCATGGAAGAACGCACCGACCAGACGCCTTTCTCCTATGTGCTCTACAGAGGCATGTACGACCAGCCGCGCGACAAAGTCGAGCCGGCTGTGCCCGCCATTCTCCCGCAGCTCAAGCCGGACATGCCGCGCAACCGGATCGGTCTGGCGCAGTGGCTGGTCTCGGCGGAGAATCCCGTCACCGCGCGCGTCACCGTGAACCGCTTCTGGCAGGAGATCTTCGGCACCGGCATCGTGCGAACGGCCGAGGATTTCGGCTCGCAAGGCGAGTTGCCCTCGAACCAGGCCTTGCTCGATTGGATGGCCGTCGAATTTCGGGAGTCCGGTTGGGACATGAAGAAATTCTTCCGCATGTTGGTCACCAGTGCGACTTATCGCCAGTCGGCCGTCGCAGCGCCGGAGAAGTTGAAGGCCGATCCGGACAACCGCCTGCTTTCGCGCGGGCCGCGCTTCCGGATGGACGCCGAGATGGTTCGCGATTACGCTCTGGCGGCGAGCGGCCTGCTGAATCCGCAAATCGGCGGCCCGAGCGTCAAACCCTACCAGCCGCCGGGGCTCTGGGAAGCGGTGGCGATGGAGGAGTCAAACACGCGTAACTACAAGCCTGACACGGGCGACAAGCTGTACCGCCGCAGTCTCTACTGGTTCTGGAAGCGCAGCGCTCCGCCCGCCTCGCTCGACATCTTCAACGCGCCGACGCGCGAAATCTGTACCGTGCGGCGGGAGCGGACCAACACGCCTCTGCAGGCTCTGGTGACGATGAACGATCCGCAATTCGTCGAAGCCGCGCGCCATCTGGCCGAGCGCGCGCTCACGGGCGGCGGTTCGACTCCGGAAACGCGCTTCGAGTTTGTCGGCGAACAGTTGCTCGCCCGCCCCTTCGACCAGCGCGAAGTGAAGGTGCTCAGCGGCGCATGGCACGACTTCCTGAGCTACTACGATGCGAATCCTCAGGACGCGAAGAAGCTGCTGGCTGTGGGCGAATCCAAGGCTGACGACAAGCTGAATCCGGCGGAATTTGCCGCCATGACGATGATCGTGAATCAGGTGATGAATCTCGACGAAGTGCTCGTGAAGTAAGTAAGTGGGGCGGACCTCCAGGTCCGCGCGGGCTCTCCAGAGCCCGCTGAGTTAGTGGCGGGGCCTGGAGGCCCCGCGCGGCTCTGGAGAGCCGCCCCACATTGCTGTAAGGGAGAACGGAAATGGACCCGGTAAGAGAACGAGCCCTGATGGAAACGCGGCGTCAATTCTTCTCGCGCGCCGCCACCGGCTTTGGCGGCATCGCGCTCGCCTCGCTGCTCGGGGAGCAGGCCCGCGCCGACGTGAAGGATGGCAAGGGCATCGGCGGACTGCCGGAACTGCCGCACTTTCCGGGCAAAGTGAAACGCGCGATCTATCTGCACATGCTCGGCGCGCCTCCGCAGCAGGAGACTTTCGATTACAAGCCCGGCATGGCCGCGTGGTTCGACAAGGACCTGCCCGAATCCATCCGCCAGGGCCAGCGCCTCACGACGATGACTTCGGGCCAGACCCGCTTCCCCATCGCGCCGTCCGTGTTCAAGTTCGCGCAGTACGGCAAGAGCGGCGCCTGGGTCAGCGAACTGCTGCCCCACACTGCCAGCATGGTGGACGACATCGCCATCATCCGCTCCATGCACACCGAGGCGATCAACCACGAGCCGGCCATCACCTTTCTCCAGACCGGCTTCATGATCCCCGGCAAGCCATGCATCGGTTCGTGGCTCGCCTACGGGCTGGGCAGCATGAACCAGGATCTGCCCACCTTCGTCGTGATGCACGCCAAGCACACACACCCGAAGGCCAACGTACAGGCGATCTCGGCCCGGCTATGGAGTTCAGGCTTCCTGTCGGGACAATACTCCGGCGTCGCGCTCCGTTCGTCGGGCGATCCCGTGCTCTATGTCAGCAATCCCGACGGCGTGCCACCCCAGATGCGCCGCCGCATGCTGGACGGTCTCGGCGAGCTGAACCAGATGACTCTCGACCGTTACGCCGATCCGGAAACGCGCACGCGCATGTCGCAGTTTGAGATGGCCTTCCGCATGCAAACGTCTGTGCCGGAATTGACCGACCTTTCGAAAGAGTCCGAGAGCGTCTACAAGCTGTACGGCGACGAAGCGAAGAAGCCCGGCAGCTTCGCTTACACGTGTCTCATGGGCCGGCGCCTGCTGGAACGCGGCGTGCGCTTCGTGCAGGTCTACCATCGCGGCTGGGACGTCCACGGGAACCTGCCCGAGGTGTTGCCGTCCCAGTGCAAGGACGTGGACCAGGGCGCGTGGGCGCTGGTCCAGGATCTGAAGCAGCGCGGCATGTTGGATGATACGCTCGTCATCTGGGGCGGGGAGTTCGGCCGCACCATCTACTCGCAGGGCAAACTCACGGCGACCGATTATGGCCGCGACCACCATCCCCGCTGCTACAGCCTATGGCTGGCCGGCGGAGGCATCAAGGGCGGCACCGTCTACGGCGAAACCGACGAGTTCAGCTACAACATCACGCAGGATCCCGTGCATGTCCGCGACCTGCAGGCGACGATTCTGAACCAGTTCGGCATCAAGCACGAGAAGTTCACTTACAAGTATCAGGGCCTGGACCAGAAGCTGACCGGCGTGGAAAAGGCCAGCGTCGTGGACGGCATCCTCGTGTAGGTTCCGCAAACTTGCAGCACGTGCGACTTCGCATACTTGATTGCGGTAGACTCGCGATCCCAGTGAGGTAAGGGCGCGGCTTCATTTCGTGCCCATATCCCCTCCCCGATTTGGCGTATGCTAGCGCTCATGCTACTGGTCCAACTGCACGCCGATCGGTCCATTTCATCAAGGGCAAGGCGGAGTTTTCTGCTCGTCCTGGTATGCGCCGCGTTGACTCTCGCCGCCGATCCCGCGCCGCTTCTGGTGAAGTTGAACGCCATCGCGCAAAGCGAGCTGGACAACCGCGCCCAAGCCATCGCCGGGATTCACAATGTCGCCGCCGCGGAGCAGCGCAAGACCGAGGTCCGAGCCAGGATTCTGCAACTGCTCGGCGGCCTGCCCGATTACCATGGCCCGCTGAACCCGAAAGTGACGCGTGTGATCGAGCGAGATGGCTACTGGATCGAGAACCTGATGTTCGAGAGTCTGCGGGACTATTACGTCACTGCAAATCTTTACCGCCCGAAGGCGCCGGGCCGGCATCCGGCCGTGCTGTTCAGCATGGGGCACTGGGACGGCGGGAAGACAGCGGCCCAATTGATCGGGGCGAATCTGGCGCTCAAGGGTTTCGTGGCTCTGGCGTTCGACCCGGTGGGGCAAGGAGAACGCCAACAGGCCTATGACGCCAGGCTCGGCCACTCGCTGATCGGCGGGCCAACCGATCAGCACTTCCTCAACGGCGCTCAAGCGGTACTGCTCGGCCAGAGTGTCGCTCGCTACTTCATCTGGGACGGGATGAGGGCCATCGACTACCTCGTCAGCCGGCCCGAGGTGGACCCCGAGCGAATCGGGGCCAGCGGTTGCTCGGGCGGAGGAACGCAGGCTACCTACATCGCGGCGTTGGATCCGCGGGTGAAGGCCGCCGCACCGGCCTGCTACATGAATTCCTTCCGGACGCTGTACCAGGGGTCTATCGGGGACTCCGAACAAAGCCTCCCAGGCTTTCTCTCCGCGGGCCTGGATCAGACTGACTACGTCGAGCTGTTCGCGCCGAAGCCCTGGTTAATCCTGTCCACCGAGCAGGACTTCTTCACCCCCGCGGGCGCCCGCCAGGTCTACGAAGAAGCGAAGCACTGGTATGAACTGTACGGTGCGGAGGATCGTATCAAGTGGGTCGTGGGACCTGGTGAGCACGGCACGCCGCGCCCCGTTCGCGAGGCAATGTACGAATGGATGATCCGCTGGTTGCAGGACGGCAAAGGAGAGGCTCGCGAGCAGGTGGTCAGCCCGCTCCCCGACCACGATCTGCTGGTGACTGAGCACGCTCAGGTTGGAGGGCGGGACCTGTACCAGATCCTCGCCGCCGAGCCTCGCGCCAGCGGGAATCGTAAGGAGCTGCGAAGATTCCTTGTCAGGTTGATGGCAGCGAACCCACCGCTCGTGCAGGCGGCAGCGGTGCTTCCCTCTACCGCCGGCGCGACTCGCAAGCCCGCGGTCGTGCTGGTACAGCCCACTCTTGAGCCCGGCAACGACGCGCGGAAACTCTTGAATGAGGGCAACGTCGTGGTGCTCATAGCGCCGCAAGGCGCGGGCGAAGATGAGGGCCACGCGTTTGCGGGCAACTGGCTGAACAACACTCGAGCCTGGCTGGTCGGACGCAACCTGCCGGCGATGCATGCAGCGGAGATCAACCAGGCAATTGAGATGGCCGTGCAGCGGCCCGACGTGGATCCAGAACGAATCAGCGCCCGGGCATCCGGCGTTGCGGGCATCTGGCTTCTCCTCGCCTCGGCCGTGAATCCGCGCATTGGCAAGATCGTACTCGATCGCACACCGTACAGCCTCCGTTCGGCGATCGAGAGCCCCGTTCACCAAGACCTGCACGACGCGGTGATTCCAGGGTTTGCGCTCAAGTGGGACCTGCAAGACATCCGCAAGCTGGCGTTGCCGCGCGAGGTCGTATGGAAGAACCCGACAGATTGGACAGGCAACGTCGTTTGGGTGCAAGAGGGCTTTGAATACACGTCCTCGGATCCGAATTGGGATCGATGAGAGCCGATTCTAGAGTCGAATACCAGCACAATGATCTTCCGGCTCTGATTATGGGGGCTCCGCGGACCCTCGCCGGACGTACGCCATCCGGGCTAGGGGCTCAACGAATGCATCGCTAGGGGCGGCCAGAAACAAGCGACTCGGATTCGCGGCGCGCCCTCTGTTCTTGCTTTACGGACGCCCTGGCTGGTCCAGCCACATGTCCTGCAATCCGTAAAGGTTGATCAGGTGCTGCAACACGATCCGTTCGCCGGCGCCGGGCTCAATGTGCGTACTCATGTCCGCGCCATAGCCGCCGTGAGCCGCCGACTTGACGTCCGGGATGTAGTCGGGCCAGGCGGTTCCGCCGGTGTACGTGTAGCCGTAGAACAGCGGCACGACCGTCTCCGCTTGTGATTTCCACATGGTCTGGAGCTTGTGAAACGGCTCGCCAGGCACGGCGGCGATGGCGATCCGGCCATCAATCAGCACGGTCGTGATGACGGCCTCCACCGGCTTATTCCGATCCCAACGGTTCCGGAAAGTCAGCGTCTGGCTCGTGGACCTGATCGGCTGGCGGTTGGGAGCTCCTGGCTTCATCTCGCGGGCGGTCTTCAGTACCTCGTCGGCGAGCAACTCGCCCATCTTTTTAACAGGCACGAAGTCTTCGCTCTCGTTGCCCGTCCGTCCCATGAAAAGCGGATTGATGTCCCCCGCGCCGCCCTGGACGAACATGCACTGCGTGCCCGGCATCTCCGCCTCGACCTTCGCCTGCATCGCGCCGGGCCAGTCGGCGGAATACTTGCAGTTGGAGGGGCCAAGCACCACCGAGTGGCAGGCGTAGTGGACGATTAAGGCGCGCGCCACGCCGCTGGCCGCATCCTCGACTCGCAGGACCACCACCTCCGGATCCACCGGGCCGTAGGGCACGCGCTCCGGGTTGTCAAACAGCGCCCTCGACCGCCCATCCTCCCTGGGCAGCAGACGGTTGTAGCCGAGTTGCAGCGAGCCCCGGCCGACGCTGAGACGCGCCGGGAACATCGCCTTGGATGCCGCTTCCACGGCGGTGAAGATCTTGCGTTCGACTTCCGCCAGGTACGGCGCGCCCTCGGGTGTTGCCGCCCCGGTCTCTTCGACCAGGATCTCCGGGCCCGAGTGGGTATGTGACGCCGCGAGCAGCAGCACCGGGATGCCGAGTTTCCCGGCCACGTCCCGACGGAGGCGCTCCGACATGAACATTCCGAGGTCCAGTGTAACGATGGCCACCCGCGAATCGCCGGTCCGCAGAACCAGCACCTTCGCGAACAGTGGATCGTGCGTGCCATTCGACGGGCCGCACGTCCTGTTCTCGTAGCCGTACATCGTCATCGAAGTGCCGGGCGTGATCTCGACCCGCGCCAGGCCCGCCTCGAGCGCCACATCGCCCGCCAGCAGCGGCCAAGCCACGGACAGAATCCCCAGGAAGATCGCCATCAGTCGCATGCGACCGAATACTCTATCACCAACGCGCACTTCCTGCTGGATGCTGGGTTTCGGCTCGGGGTCCGGGTGCGCGACGCAGGAGTTACGGAATGCACGGTCTCTTTTTTATGGCTTTGTTCTGAAAGCAGTAGATACTGTAAGGCCGGGCGGCTTAATGATCGACCCGCTTTTGACCCTGCTTGACGACCGCTCCGCTCTGCTCCGACAGATCTCTGAATTCGGCGACTTCCAGCCGGGCTCCATCACCAGCGCCATCCGCCGCTGCGGAAAACCCGGGTGCCATTGCGCCAAGCCTAACGGCACTGGACACGGTCCGCACTTTCAGCTCACCCAAAAGGTCAGCGGAAAGACTGAGACTCAGAATCTCCCTTCTCAGCCAGCCGTGCGCAAAGCCGAAAGGGAGATTGCCGAGTTCCGCCGGTTTCAGTCCTTGACCGGTGAATTGGTGGAACTCAATCGGAAGGTCTGCCGCTCTTCTATGTCGCGCACCCACGCTAGACTGAGAATACTCGTGAGGGGGCATGACGCGCAGGGATTTCATCTGCACGGCGGCGTCGGGCGCGGTCTCCAGTACTCAGGCCGCTGCTCAAGTGCGACTGCAAGTCCCTGTTCATCGAATTATGGATGCTCGGGCGCGCTGTACGCCGGAGCAGTATCGGGATTTCTGGACGGGTATCTGGCCCGAAGCCGTCCGCGAGTTCAGCCGGGCCGGCATCGAGCTTCAAACCAGCGACGGGCCGGGCGAGGTGCGGCGCACCCCTGGCGACCGGCCGGACTTCGTCGGACTGCGCCGCAGCGTCATCAACCTCGTCCTGAGCGATCACATTCCGATGAAATGGGACCTTGGCCGGGCGCTGGCGGGGGTCACCGCGCTCCACAACGGCTATCACGTGTGCATGATTGCGCTGCGCTATGCGCACGGCAATCAGGTGCCCTACCTGTCGGTGAACACCTGCGTGCATGAACTTCTGCACGCGCTGCTGCAGGACATCTTCGTGACCGGTCCGAAGTGGTACCAGAGCCGGGAGCGCGAGTTGCGGACCGATTGGTGCGCGACGAATCTCTGGCTGTTTCACGACAGTGCCGCCGTTCGGAATTCCACACAGGCCTATTTAGCTCGACTGCGATCGCGCGAATTCGCGCAAGCATTGTAGGGCGGACGCCCTCGTCCCAAGTTCGGCACTTGAAGCCTGGCCTCCTGGCCGGTCCAACAGCGCGACCAGAATCCGCGGACTGTCCCCGGATTGATCGCGACTGTGAAACCGCCTTATCGCAGACTGGCCATCGGAGACTGACTGATTCCACGATCGCCACTTAGCGAATCAGCGGTTCCAACCTCTTACTGGACCTGGACCAGTAGTGTTTGCGAGACGTTGGCCGCTGTGGCAGTGTGCTGCTGCGCCCGCGCCTGGCGCTGCGCCACGGCGGGCACGCCTGTGGGGCTATAATGCAGTGCCGAATGAAGACGAGCGCCGCTTTCGGCTCTCAAGCGCTCTCGTACCAGCCCTTGGGGGAACACTCCGAGATGGTGGAGAACCGGCCACAGCACAATTGGAGACGCAGACCGCATTGGGCGCAAAGCCTACCCCTGGACGGTGATCCTGCAAGCAGATAGACTGATCGGAAATAATGCACAGATATTGGATTGGGATTCGGGCGAGCGCCGTTCTCACAATCGCAGGCAGTCTGCTCACGCTCGCGTTCGCTGGCTTGATCCTGTTCGGCACGGTGGTCAAGCCGCCGCCCACTGGACCGGCCGCGCCGCCGTTACCCCTGGCGGTGATTGGCATCGTGATGGCGGCTATTCTCGCGGCCTTGAGTGCCTGGGGAATCTGGACAGCCGTCGGGATCTTCAGGCGACGCGGATGGGCGCGCGTCTCGATCGTGGTCTTTGCGGCGCTGCTTACATTCGTCAGCGCGAGTGCGTTTCTGGTCATTCTGATTATGCCGTTCCCCGCTCAGGGAGGAGTCAGCCAGAGCATGATGGACGTAGCCCGCTGGGGGATAGCCGGCTTCTACGGCGTACTGGCGGTGATCGGTGTGTGGTGGCTGGTCCTGTTCAACTTGGGATCGACGAAGGAGTATTTCGCGCAAGACGCGCCCAGTGAGCCACGCGCCCGGCCGTTGAGCGTTTCGGTCATTGCCTGGTGGCTTCTGTCGGGCGCGCTGATTTGCGTAGCGCCGGCGGTGATGCGGGTACCGGCCGTGGTGTTTGGAGCCGTGATGACGGGCTGGACGGCGTTGGCCGTCTATGTGACATTCTCCATGGCGCAGTGCCTCTTGGGCATAGGTCTGCTGCGGCTGAAAGAGCCGGCCAGAGTAGCGGCCATCGCGTACTTTTGCCTGACAGCCTTGAGCGGCCTGCTCGCCCTGGCGCCCCCGGGGTTCGCAGTTAGAATGCAGATCGTGCAAAGAGCGATGCCCCGGTTCTACCCCGCTGCAACTTCGGCGCAAATGTTCCAATCGGGCTGGGCGTTGGTGCTGCCCGGGATTGTGCTCGCCGCGGTGCCGGTGTGGTTCCTGCTGCGTCAGCACGCTGCCTTTGTGAAGTCTGCGGCCGCGCAGCAACAAGTGTGACACCAGGAATAGCAGTCGGGCTATATCGAACGCGACGATAGACGATCCTCGGTGCCCGTTCGGCGATACGAAACTCCCTTACAGGAGAGTAGCTTCCGCATGAAACTCACGGACCCCAACGCCGCCGCACTTTGAAGCAGTGCCCCTACTGGACCGACAGCGCTGGCGCGCCACTGGCTGCTGTGGGAGCGTGCTGCTGCGCCTGGGCATCGGACTTGTTCCGCGCCGCATCCTCTGCCGCGCGTAGTCGATCTATTCCTGCCAGAGCAGCCCGCTGAGCCAGGATCCGGATGTGGCCGCAGCGTTCTAAACACAACGACATAAGCAATTGCGTATGTTTGCCATCATGATGCTCTTAATGGCGCATATTCGCTGAATGTTATGCGCATTTTGTTGTGACGCTGTGTTTAGCACCGGGTGCCTGGGCGCGACGCCGGTCGGGTACGAGGACTGGTGTCTGTACCCAACAAGTACGCCGCCACTCACGACCTCCGCTGGCCAATCTACGATAAGGCGGCCACATGGCGCACGACAGACCCGATAGGGCTGCCCACAAGGCTGAAAGCGTTCAGTCGGCGTGCGCCGTTGACTTCCACTTCATCGAAGCGCGACGATTTTTCTCGGAAGTGCTCATGCAACGAGTGTCGCTCTGCTGCGCGGCTCTATTCTTGACGGTACTCGCGCAATTCTGTTTAGCTGCGCCGGCCCTGTGCGCTCAAGAGTTGCAACCGCCGGATCGCGTCAATGTTCCGAAAGGAGGTTCGGCGCGCCCCACCTTCCTCACGCAGACGAAGCTGGTGACTGTCACCTTCACCTTCCGCCCGTCCGCGAGGCAGAAGCGCCTGATGACTCGCCGCAACGGTTTGGAGTTCGACCCGGATGACATCGAGATCCTCGACAACGGCGTTCCGCAGCGCCTGGCCGTTCTTCAACGCACGGGAATGCCGGAGGCCACTCTTCCCACGGACGTGATCCTGCTGTTCGACTGTAGCCGGCGCTTCAAGCCGTACATCGATCCCCATGGCATGGACTTCCACTTTCTGGATGAGCTCGAAAACGTGCGGCTATCGATCTACGGCTTCGGCGATGCGCTGCATCGCCTGGTCCGCCCCACCCGCGACGCGGCTGCGCTGGCGGCAGGCATGAAGGATCTCCTTCGGATCCCGAACTACGGCGCGACCGATGGCACCCCGATCGTGCAGACGATGGAGGACGCGGTCACGATTCCGGGCAGCCGGCCGCGCATGCTGATCGTCTATTCCGGCGCCGTCTCGCATGCCAGCCAAACGCCTAGCGACGACTATGCGGAGGTGGTGAGGCTGGCCCGGGAGTACGATATCGCCGTGTTTCCGGTCGCCGTTCAGCCGCAGACCCCTTCCGTTCAACCGGCGTCGGTTTCCGGTCCCGATGCGATCCGCAATCCCATTCCCCCAACAAGGAGCTTCGCGCCGCTAACCAGATTCCTGAGGATTGGGCCGGGCACGAACGGCAAAGCCTTCACGCGCTTCGCCTCCCCCCAGAAGATCTTGGACGACGTGTTCAAGTACGTGCGATCACGGGCCCGGAGCGAATATTTGGCTGGCTTCTACCTCGGCGCTTTTTCGGAATCCGGGAAGGCGCCACATAGGATCGAGGTCCAATTGAAGCGCAACATCGGCGAGATTACCGGCGGAGTCCGCGAGACGAATTATTAGAGCGGGTAAAAGCCATGCCCAACCCGTTTAGCGGGCGGCCGAATGCCCGGCAGCAGCCCCCGTGGAATCGCCCCGCCCCCAGTGCGCGTATCACAGGTAACGGCGCCCCGAGTTATGCGGATTCCGGCACGGCGCGCCGCGCGCAGGGGGTTGGATTGACAACGGTGAAGCCGCAGGACAGGTAGTAGTCCCGACGCCCGGACCGGGGAGCCTGGCGCTGGGCTCGCTCGAACTCGCATCGAGCGCAGTGCTTCGACACGGCACGCGACCTGACCGAAGCCCGCGACCGGATCTCCCCGGCCATGTTGCGGCTACCCGCGCAAAAGCCCGCAGACCCCTTGGCCATCAACCTAAAACTGTAGACGGTAGCCCGTCTTGAATTTGACTTCCGCGTCCGGAAGCGCTTGGAATGAAGCAGGTTCTCGCCCGGTGTGGCGAACTGCGCAGCTTTTAAGAATCCGAGTGAGTCCAAATCCGATACAGCTCCGTAGGAGCGTGAGAATGTAGCCCAGTGCGTAAGCATTGGGTTTGCGAACGATTGAAGCGGAGCCCCGTCCGGGGCTCGATTGTATACTCGCGCAGTCCCACGGCTTGCGCCGTGGCTACCTCTTTAGCCCTCCGGGCGCCATGCGAACGCGCGTTCAAAAGGAGCCCGAAGAGCGAATGTTTAAAACCTCCTCGGCTCTCAGGAGACAGCCCCCGGAGCGCAGTGTTTGGCCATTGAAAAAAACGCTGATTCATCTAATTACCTACAGGCTTAATGCAATTTCACCTTGACCGCCGTTTCCGATCAGTGTAATCTCGATATAGAAATGGCTATAGCCGCACATTTCGATTCCCCGCTTCCCACCCTGCGCGTCCGCGCCGCGTCCTGTCCCATGGCCTGCCTCTGTTGTCGGTAAACCTGGCAACTTCGTTTTTCCCCCAAAGCTTGCAGTTCCGTTCCGGAGGAAGGTCCAATTATGAGTCTCACGACACAAGTCCTTACCGATCAGTCTCTTGATGGCCAGCCACAGGCGTCGCGGGTGAACCCCGACGACGGGTTGGCGGCATTGATCTATCACGTCAGCGCACTGGCCCACTCAGACGTGCAGATCAGCGAATTGGTGGAGCGAACGGGCAGTCTGGTGCTGTACAGTCTGCACGCCGACTCCATTCGAATCGTTCTTCTTGACGCGCGCACGGGCTCGCCGGCGACATTTGCAGACAGCCGGATTCGTCCCGCGGCCGCATCCGAATCGTTTCTATTTTCACGGCCGGTGAGCATTCGCGGCGTCCAATATGGGCACCTGGAAATTGGCATCAGCAATGCAAAGTGGCCTCTCGCCGCGCTGTTGGCGGTAGCGGAGACCATCGTTGAGCTGCTCGGGCGCCGGGCGGAGCGGGAGGAACTCCGCGTGGAAGTATCGGCATTGCGAGAGCGGGCGGAGGACCTTCGCAACCGGCGCCAGCTCGATGTGTTGCTGACCCGCGCCAGCGGCATCGTGGCCAGAGAGCGCAATTGGGAGCAGTCCAAAGCCCGGGAGTGGATCCGTCAGGAAGCCGTGCGGCAAGGCTATCCCTTGCTGCGGTTCTCGGAGCGCCTAATCCTGGCTCAGACGCTGAGCCGCCGCATGACCCACGCTCGCCCGGGCATGCCTCTCCGGAGAACGGCGTGAAACTGCCTGCCCTCAGGGAAAGAGCCGGCCGCCGAGGTTCCCGCCGCCGCCTGCTATTGATGATGCCCTTGGCCGGCGCCGCGGCGTCCGCCGTGGCGGAGGCGGCGTTGGCTGCTCAGCCGCCTACGGTGCCCGCTGCGCCGCCCAAAGTCCTGCTCGTAGTGGCGCATCCGGACGACGAGTATTACGTCGCGGCGACGGTGTACCGCATCGCGTCGGAACTCCGTGGCACGGTGGATCAAGTGGTCATCACCAACGGGGAAGCCGGGTTCCACTATGCCCAACTTGCGGAGAAGTTCTACGGCGTTTCGCTCACCAATGAACGCGATGGGCGCGCTCACCTGCCGGCCATCCGCAAGGAGGAGACGCGGCGCGCGGGCCGGATCCTGGGTATTCGCAACCACTATTTCCTCGACGAGCAAGACAATCGCTTTGGGTTGGACGCAGAGGAAGCCCTCTCACACGTCTGGAACCGCGCCCGAGTCGTTGACTCCCTCACCACCCGGCTGGAGGCGGAATCGTACGACTTCGTTTTCGTCCTGCTGCCCCGTGAAGATACGCACGGCCATCACAAAGCGGCTGCGGTGCTCGCGCTGGAAGCGGTCTCGCGTCTGAGCCTCGAGCGCCGCCCCATCGTTTTAGGAGCCGAACCGGCACACTCGGGAGAAGGGCCGGCTGAGTTCCGGGGGCTGCACAGTTTTCCCACAACCAGGACAGTATCCGAGGCGCCCGCTTTCTCTTTTGATCGCACGGAGAGCTTCGGCCAGGACGGAGCCCTGCGCTACGACATCGTGGTGAACTGGGTGATCGCCGAGCACAAATCGCAAGGCCTGTTTCAGAATGACTACGGCCGGCATGACCTGGAACGTTTCTGGCTCTTCGACCAGCATCTGGCCGATGCCCGAGCGCGCGTCCAGGCCCTGTCCAACGCACTCCTCCCGGCCGGGTCCGGCGTCTCTGCCGCCCATGAGTTGAAACGGGCTGCCGGCCGCTGATCGACGGCGCAGTCCGGCTTGCACGGCAACGAGTCCCGTTGCTCATGGCCCGGAATGCAGCCCCACGCAAGTGCAGACATCCCTCATGCCTGCCAGCAGCTTAACTCCAATACCGTTCACTTACAAGGCAATATGGTGGTGCGGACGATCAGTTTGTGTCGTCTGCCGGGTTCCGGACACGACAGACCACGCAAGGCGATGGTCCCACAAAGCGAACAGTAGTGGGCTTAACTCATGTCCCGCAGGCAGTTCAGATGCAATAGAGAAAGACAATCTCGTCAACGGGAGTCCCGGGACGGTCCTCGTCCGGGGGCACGGCTGGCTGATCGAGCAGAGCGGATGGATCCTCCTCAACCGCGTTTCGCGCCAGATAGTCGCGCAGCGCCGCGGTGACCAGGTCGCCGACTGAGCGGCCCTCCAGCGCGGCTCGGGCGCGTGCAGCCCGGTAGGTCGGGGCGTCGATGTTTCGGATGAGCGTGTCCATTTTGATTGAGGCCGCTTCTAATCTACATCGGCGAACGGTCCGGCCGCATCTGGAAGATTCGCAGAACCGCCTGGCCTTTGCGGCGATGGTGTGGGGAAAGGAATGCTGCGACACTCCGGCAGCAAGCCAGCGGCCGTGCCCTTCCAGTACAATTCAAAAGAACAATGTCATCCAGTCCTTCCTTGCTCCGGCAACTCGGTTTGTACAGCGCGACGGCCATCGTTATCTCGAACATGGTCGGGCAGGGCATCTTCACGACAACGGGCTATCTGGCCGGCGATCTCGGCGATCCGAAGCTTGTTTTGGCCATCTGGTTCGTCGGCGCCGTGTTCGCGCTGGCCGGCGCGTTTTGCTACTCGGAGTTGGGGATCAACTTTCCGGCCTCCGGCGGCGAATACGTCTATCTGACCCGCGCGTTCGGCCGCACCTGGGGCTTCATGAGCGGCTGGACCAGTTTCTTTGCCGGCTTTTCCGCGCCGATTGCGGCGTCCGCCCTGGCTTGCTCGGACTACGCGGGCTATTTTTTCCCGGCGCTCAGGCAGGACCACGCCTGGTATCGCGTCGGGCCGGCAGCGTTTGGACTGCAGTTCGGCGGCGCGCAGATTGCCGCAGCCGGACTCGTGCTCGTCTTCACCGTGCTGAACCTGTTCGGAGTCCGGTTCATCTCGCACGTTCAGAATACGCTGACCTCGTTGAAAATCGTCGTGATCGTCGTGTTCATCGTGCTGGGGTTTGCCATCGGGCACGGCAATTGGCACCACCTTTCCGAGCCGATGGTGCGCACGACCACTACTGCTCTCCCGGCGCAGTTTGTTATCAGTCTCTTCTGGATTTACGTCGCCTACAGCGGTTGGAACGCTGCCACGTATATCGCGGAAGAGCTGAAGCGGCCCGAGCGAACGCTGCCCCTGGCCTTGACCCTGGGCACCGTTCTTGTTGCTGCTCTGTATATGCTCTTGAACATCGTCTTCCTGTACGCCGCACCGCTTAAAGAGATGAGTGGCGTACAGGCAGTCGGGTCGCTGGCCGCGCAGAAACTCTTCGGGAGCGAAGGCGCGGCGCTGTTCAGCGGTCTTGTGGCGCTATCGCTTGTCGCCACCGTGAATGCCATGGTCACCATCGGGCCGCGGCTGTATTACGCCATGGCTAAGAACGGCGCGTTTATCCCGGCGGCGGCGAAAGTCCACCCGAAATGGCGCACGCCCGTGAACGCCATCTTCTTCCAGGGGGCTTGCGCCGTGCTGATGACGTTCGTCAACTTCGGCTCGCTGATTCTCTATATCGGTTATCTGCTGAATTTCTTCGCCGTGCTGGCTGTGCTCAGCCTGTTCCGTTTCCGGGGACGCGAGGGCTGGCGCAAGATGCCGGTGGTGAGCTTTGCCTGGCCGCTGGTGCCGCTCGTCTTCGTACTGCCAGGCATCTGGATGACGATCTACGGGATGCGTTTGGAACCCGTCATCTCCGCCGCGGCTGCTGTCACGCTGGGCTCGGGCGCACTGTTCTACCACCTGAAACTGCGCGGGGGGGCACCATCCCCCGGGAATTCCTGAGGCTACGTTGGCCAGCACCACATGCGGGTGCTGTATCGGCTATGGTGGGAGAGGGACATTTTTGATGATGCGGCAGACACTCCTATATCTCTCTCATAACAAAGGCATGCGGCGCTGGATGGAGACCTCGCGGCTGGTCCGGGGGCTCACCGGAAGATTCGTGGCTGGCACGACGCTCGAAGCCGCCATGGGCGTTTGCCGTCAACTCTACGGTGAGCAGTTGCTGTCGACGATCGACCAGCTTGGCGAGAACGTCAACACCGACGCCGAGGCGGTCGAATTCCGCCGGTCGATTGAGGGCGTTTACCGCGCGATCGCCGAATCCGGCTTGCCGCACACAGTTTCCATCAAGCCGACGCAACTGGGCCTGGACCTCTCGACGGATCTATTCCGGGCCAATACCGACATCCTCGCGCGGATGGCGGCGGAGCAGGGAAGCCGGCTCGAAATCGACATGGAGTCGCACGAGTATGTCGACCGGACGCTCACCATCGCCGAGGAGATGCACGCCAAGTACGGGCGCGTCCGCTGCGTTCTCCAGTCCTACCTCTACCGCACTGAGGACGACCTGAAGCGCATGAACCGCCTCGGGATTCCCGTCCGGCTCTGCAAGGGCACCTACGATGAGCCGGCGTCCGTGGCATTTCCACAGAAGTCGAAGGTCGATGAGAACTACCTCAAGCTGACGAGCATGCTGATCGCCGAGGGCAACTTCCCGGCGCTGGCTACGCACGATCCGAAGATGATCGACGGAGTGCTCGACGCCGTGGCGAAGACTGGACGCAAGAGCGAAGAGTTCGAATTCCAAATGCTCTACGGCGTTCGGCGCGATCTCCAATCGAAGCTGGCGGCGAAGGGCTTCGGCATGCGGTTGTACGTGCCCTACGGCACCGCCTGGTATCCCTATTTCATGCGCCGGTTGGCCGAGAGGCCCGCCAACGTGCTGTTCCTGGCGAAGAACCTGGTGCGGGCCTGAGGCAGCGCCGGTGTCGGGCGGTTCGTTGCGGCTCCCGGCCACAAATCCCATATCGAGGAGACGCGATCAGCTATGGATCCAGTGAACCTGAGCGAGAAGTTCAGCCTCTTCTCCGAGCAGTGGCGTCCGAAGGTCGCGGCCCGGCTGAATGGCCAGGAGCTGAAACTGATCAAAGCGCAAGGCGTCTTCCCCTGGCACACGCACGCCAGCGAGGATGAGATGTTCCTCGTGTGGCGCGGCGTGTTCGAAATCGAATTCAGGGACCGGCTGGTGACCCTCAATCCGGGCGAGTTGCTGGTTGTGCCGGCGGGTGTGGAGCACCGGACGATGGCGGCGGAAGAGGCGGAAGTCCTTTGCTTCGAGCCCGCCGGCGTACGCAACACCGGCAATGTGCTGGACGCCGACTTCACCGCGCCGCCCGGCATCGAGATCTAGCAACCTCGCCCAGACGGCACTCGCCACTCGCGCTCGGCATTCTCATTGTTTGCAAAAAGCTTTGGAACTTCCACCCGGCCGCCCAGTCTAATGCAGCAGGAGGCACTGTGAAGTACTGGGCTTATTTCGTGGCAAAGCTCGCAGTCGTCGCCGTGTTTCTGCGCGCGGTCTGGGATCTGATGAACTGGCTGATTCCGGAGCCGGAGCCGTTCCTCCATTACCGCGTTTCCCGCTATCCGCAGGATCTGCTCTGGACCAGCGCCCTGTTTGGCCTGTTCCTGCTCGCCGTCGGACTGGTCTATCTGGTTGTCTGGGATCAACAGACGCGCTGCCGCACCTGCTTGCGGCATCTGCGGATGCCTTTGGAAACGGGCTCTTGGAGCAAGGCTACCTTGCTCAATCCGCCGGAACTCGAATCCATCTGCCCGTATGGGCATGGCAGTTTGACCGAGTTCGAGGTGCACACTGCCGGGCGCAAGCCCTCTGAGTGGACTCCACACGACGACGACATCTGGAAGGAACTGGAGAGTATCGACCGCAAAGGGTAGCAGCCTACTTCGGTTTGTAAATGTAATTTATAAACACATAGCCCCACGGCACGGCAACGATGGGCAATATCACCCATAAGAACGCCGAGGTGATGTCTTCCGCTGGTGAACCTGCCAATGTGCCATTTAACCAGAGCGGGCAGGCCACAAGAATGAGCCACAGGACCTTGTAGAAGATCTCAAGCAGCAGAATCGGTAGCATCTTCAACGGACGAATGATTCCCAGGCCCGCCAAAGTGGCGAAAGCCGTCCAGACGCACCACGCCATGGCATTCAATGGCTCCCATGGTCCTCGGTGAGTGAGAATGTGTGTCCAGGTGTTCTTGCCCAGCACGAAAAACATCAGGACAAAAACCAGTCGCAAGAGATAAATGTTGATCGGGCGAGCACCGTCGTACCGGTCGTCGCGCCGGAATATGGCCTTGGGGTTGAAGGTCATGGCAATGTCCTTGAAGTCGTGGTTGCCGGCGAATTCCTCACGGACGATTATGGGTCAATTCGGAGACCGCCTTCCCACCTATCTGAATTTCTGGCACGCTGAGCGGCCCGATCAGACTTGGCGATGTACAGGACGGCATTCTCGCCCAACCTCATCGACTCCTTGAGGGGTACCGAGCCTTGTGATCGAGTGCTCAGTCTCCGGTGCCTGTCGCCACGGCCGGTTGCCGCTGGGACTTCCACCACTCTTTGGCCAGCGTTGGAACCCCGGCGAACCCCTGCCAGCCGGTCTTCGCCACCGAGAGCAGCACCATCAGGGCGATTATGAAGATGTCCATCAGCAGCGTCTGCGGCACGGTCAGGGCCTCTTTCCAGGCGCCGAACCACCGCCCGTAGACCAGTTCCGTGTGTACCCAGTAAACCAGCAGCGAAGTGACCCCTAACTGGCGCACGAAACTCCAGCCATGCGGATTCAAATAGCGCGTCAGCAGAAACGCCCAGCAGGTGATCAGCAGGATAACGCCCAGTTTGATCAGGATCAGCAATGGACTGTCCAGCCAGAAATTTGCTTTCGGGTAGAGGGTGAATGGGATGTCCGATACGAACCGCGACGCGTAAATCAGCACGAGCCCGATCAATCCCGCCCACGGCATGATGCGGGGCAGATCTTCGTCTTTCACCTGCCGCAGCACGGAGCCGCAGCAGAGGCCGAACGCCACGAATGCGCCCCAAGGGAATACCGAGAAGAAAGCTGGGCTGGGAACCAGATAGTTGCGGAGGAAGGGATGGAGCCAACTCAGGTTCATTTGCGTCACGAACGGCGAAGCGCAGGCGATGGCAAACCCCGCCAGCGCGCCATATCGGACTCGGCCCGGCGTATCGAGCAGTGCAAATGGAGTGAGCAGCGCGATCGTCGCGGCCATGCAATTCAGGATGTCAACTTTGAAGATGTTCACCCAGTCGCTCTGCCCGAAAGCGGTAGCCCACATTTGGAAGTGGAACAGGATGCCAATCAGCAGCAGGTATCGCGCACGGAGCAGAGTGGAAACCATCCGGCGCGTGCCGGACGGCTCTTTCTTGCTTTGCGAGTCCATCAGAAAGCCCAGCGTTACGCCGGTGAGGAACAGGAAAATGGCGGGCGTCAACCCGCCGAAAAACTGGCTCAGAACGTAGAAGCTGTCGTTGCGCAAATCCTTGTGCGTGAATGAACTGGAAACGTGGCCCTGCAACATGATGCAAGCCGCGAACCCGCGCGTCCAATCCAGAAACGCCAGCCGCCTGCCAGCGCTACGGGGTGCCACCATTACTTCTGAGGCGTCTCCTTCTTCACGCCTTTGGGAAGCTTGAGCCGGACGGAAGCTTCAGTCAACGAACTGGGGTTGATCTTCAAGTTGGAGTATTGAATCTCCACGGTGTCTCTGGAGGGTTGCAGGACTTTCATGCGGACCGGATAGCCGCCCGGTTGCGCGATCCAAAGGTCAATGCCGCGGACCTGGTCTTTCGCTTCTGCCGCTTTGGGCTCCAGGAAAAGATGGTCGGCCTTGCCGCCGTCGATCGTGGTCATCTCCACGTATTTGATGTTGTAGTTCTTCCGAAGATCCGCGCTTGATGAGCCAAAACCCAGCAGCAGAAACTGGTCCACCAGATGAGCCTCTTTGGTGAGATTGTACTCCTGGACCAGATTAGCCTTGGGGTAGTACATCTGCAACTTGCTCTTGGCAAAGGCGACGGCCCGTTCCTCGGGTTTCGTGAATTCTACCAGCATTCGCATGTCTTGCGGAGATGGCCGGTAGAGCGAAAATCGCCCCGACGCTTCGTCCGTATCCTTGGCGAAGTAGGTGAAAGTGATTCTCCGCAGATCGCCGGTCACGCCACGAAACCCTTTTGACAGCGCGTCCACATGGGTGAACGTAGTTTCCAGGGATTGTGCGCTGGCAACCGTTGCGAACAGCGCGATTACGCCAACCAGACTGCGAGTTCGGGTAAACATCATGAGGAGGACGGCTTTGCGGCTTGAACTATGGTTTAAGGAACGCCATGAACCCTTTGACTTCATCATCCGGATCGGCGACAGTCTCCAGACGGATGAGTTGCATCTTCTTCCCCGTGCGCCGCTTCACCAGTTCAACCGCCTTCTGCCCGCGTTGGTCTGGGGCAGTGTTGCGCATTTCAACGGGATCGATCCAGAACACGGCTTCTTTGGCAGGACTCGGGATCTGAACCACGCCCACGGCGCGAGGTTGGTCTTTGAAGATATCACGAGGCGTCAAAAAGATGAACGCCAAGATCAGCGCGACAACGATGTCGTACTGCCAGCTCATTCGCGGGAATTCCCAAAAAATCAGCCGACGCATGGCCATCTTTTCTCAGTGTATCATCGGGGTGCGGCGCGAGGACCTACTTTGACTTAGCCGGCGATGTTCGATCTTTCTTTGCTATGATTTCTGCGTCTTTCCGCTGGCGGAGGACGGACTCAATCTCCTGGAGCCGGAGCGCCTGGCAATGTGAGCAGTAGCCGCCGATCTCGGTCCTGGCGATCAGAATCTGGAACCCGAAAGTCGCCTCCACCTGCCGTCTGAGGCGCGTGAGCGGGTCGCCGTAAAACTCCTCCACGCGCCCGCAGCGAAGGCAGATGATGTGCGCGTGCTCCTGTTTATTCCGCGTCTCGTAATAGTGCTGGTCGCCGCCGAAATGCATCAGGTCGAGTTCGTCGACCAACCCGCCTTCCTTCAGCATCTTGATGGTTCGATAGACGGTGACGCGATTCAACTTCGGATCGCGCGCATTGGCCAGTTTGTAAAGCGTCTCGGCGTCAAGGTGCTCTCCTGACTTCTCGATCAGGTCGAGCAGGAGTTGGCGCTGGCGCGTCAGCCGGATGCCGCGCTTCTGGAGAGTCTGGCTGGAGGTGTCCTGCTTCATGCTGCGCTTCCACGATTGTACACGCGTGCCCGGCGTGAGCCGTGAGATTCCTTTCGGCCAACCTTTTGAGCGGTCTTGTTAACCGTCGCTCCTTCGTGCGCAGACACCATAAATATGGAGCTGGGATGAGATGGCAGGTCGCCGGCGGGATGCGTCAATTTCACGAATTGGAAACGCACGCGAACTGCAAGGATGGAGAGGATTTCGTGGTAAGCCACGAGGCCGGACACAGCGGTTCGGCCCCGTGGGGCAGGGTGATCCGTACTAGACCTGTTTCACATCTCCTGTAGTCCGCTGATCCTGCGCCAGGAGCGCCGCCACTAGCACCGAGCCGCGAACGTAAGAGAGCGGCCAACCGACGCTTATCGCAAAGGGCCGCTCTTTGACATTCGCGGCTCTGTGCTGGCTGTGGGTAAACGCGAACAGGCCACGGTTCATAGAAATTGTGAAACAGCCCTAGAAATCGAGCCGCACACCAAGCTGCAGGTTTCTGGGATTGCCGATCGTGTTCGTAATCGTGCCGTAACCGGCGCTACCCAGAGTAGTGTTGGGCCGCCCGTATTGCGGCGTGTTGGTCACATTGTAGGCCTCGGCGCGCAACTGGAGGCGGAGCTTCTCCACGATGTTCCAGGACCGGCTGAGGCTCAGATCGACGTTAGCGGTAGCGCCGGTTCGAACGTTGCCGACAAAGCGGGGCATGTCCCCGACCGTGTAGGCGGCTGGCGCCGTGGTGTAGCGGGTGTCGAACCAGTGGTCCGGACCCTTGTTCGTGATGTCCGTCAATTGACTGAGCGAAGTGATCGTCGGGCGTTGGATGGCAAAGCCGTAGGTGCTCAGGTTGTTGGGTGCATAGAATTCCAGCGGCAGGCCGCTCGCCAGGCGCGCGACGGAGGAGATCTGCCATCCTCTGATCAGCGAGTTGGTGAACTGGTTGACAACGCCGGAACTCTTCTCCCGCCCGAACGGAAGCGCATAGACGAAGTTGACGGCCAGATCCTTCGGCACGTCGTGCGCACTCAGCGAGCGTTCTCCGTTCAGGTTGTATACGTTGCTGACCCCATCGTTGATCTCGGAACCGATGGATTCCGAAGCGTTGTCGATCGCTTTCGACCATTGGTACGTGAACAGAACGCTCGTGTCCCTGGAGAGTTTGTAGTGGTACTTCAGGAGTAAAGCATTGAAGCCCGAGCTCGCCTGAGGCGTCAAGGGCGATTCCATCACGCTAGTGAATTGTTCGTAGGGGAGCAGAAGCTGGTAGGCGGGCACAGTGGCTCCGGAAAGCGGGCCGGACGTGATCGCCTTGGCGAATGGGTTGGTCACCAGCCGGTTCAATTCAGGCCCCTGGGTCAGGTAGGTGGGGTCGAGTTGGTTGATGTTCGTAGCGACGCCCTGTGAGAGCTTTCGGCCCTGTACCGAAGCGAAACCGACCTCCAGCACGCCGTTGCCGCCCACCTGGAATTCGAGATTGGCCGTGAAATTGCCCACGTAGCTCGTGGCGTGACTCTTCAGATTGGCGTCGATCGACGTGCCAACCCCGGTGGACAAGCCGTCAGCGCTGCCAACGGGCGCCGTGACTCCGTTGGGATATGGATTGTTGAGCAGATACCGCGGAACGAATCCAGCGCTGCCCAACGTCGAAAGCCAAGTCGTGTTCGTGGAGTAACCGTCCGAGGCCGCGAGACCTGCCAGGCTGGTAGGCACGTATGAGATACCATAGCCGGTCCGGAAGATCAGGTTATTGGTGAGCTTATAGGCGATACCGACGCGAGGCGCGACGTTATTGGTGTTCGTCGTCCACAGCCCGGGCGCGCCGTAGACCAGACCGCCTTTCAGGGTTAACCCCGTGATGGTTGAAAGCGGGTTCGATGCCAGGGGGTCGAAGTTGTTGAAGCGGCCATCCCGCTCCTTGGGGCCGCCCTGCACTTCATAGCGGAGGCCCGCCGATATCGTCAGGCGCCGGGAGAAGCGCCAGGTATCCTGCACATACAGGGCGTAAGATTGCTGGCTGATCTCCAGGCCCGGATTGTATGGCGCATTGCCGGAAGCCCCGATGCCCATGAGCATCGATGCGATCGCGTTGCCAGAAGAACTCGTGTCCACCGAAGCCGTGGGACCGGAGGTGAGTCCGTTGTTGAAATTGAAGAGCGCCGAGTAAGTGTCCGTTGGGTCCCAGCGCTGGATTTGGTAGGCAATCCCGAATTTCAAACTGTGCAGGAGGTATTGACGGGAACCGTTGAGCTCCCCGTGGTAGTTTCCGCTGACGCTCTGTTTGTCCTCGGCGTTCCCCAACCCTTGATAGTTGCTGGCCGAGAGCTGCGGCATGGTGGTGGCCTGAAACAGGGCCACCGTTGTGGCGGGGATGCCGATCGCGGCGGCACTGTAACCCTGGCTCGCCGTCGTCTGGACATCGCGCCAGTAGCTGGCCCCGAGCAGGATGTTATAGGTCGACTTCGCATCCGGAGCCCAGATGGCCCCGCCCGTGAAGCCAACGCGCGGCTCATTCTGCCCGGTGGTCTGATCGGCGCCGTTATTGAAAAATGTCGGCACGCTCGCGGTCTGCCGGGCGCGTGTTCCCCTGCCAAATACCGTGAAGTGGTCGGTTGGCGCCCAATCTAAACGAGCGTCCTCGCGGTTGTTATTCGTCTTGACGTCAGACGTTCCGACAAACTGGCCGTTGCTGCCGGCGGTTCCTGGAGCATTGGCCTGCGGATAAAGATGGACTGCCAGCGTTCCCGCCGAATTGATCAGATTGGCCGGAATTATATTCCCCGGGAAAACGGTGCGTGTATAGTTGGCCCCTGGCAGCAGTTTTGATGTGTATGGGTTATAGATGGCCATCAAAGCGCCTCCAGCATTTGTCGCCTTGCTGAAATTCCCCTGTTTCATGGCTTGCGTGGGGACTGTGGCCACTTCCACGGACGGCTCGGTCTGCTCTAACCCTTCGAAGCCGGCGAAGAAGAAGAAACGTGACTCCTTGCTGCCGAGAGGTCCCGCGAGATCCCCGCCATACTGATTCCGATGGAAAGGCTGGCGGTCCACCCCATATTTGTTGTTCTCCCACCGGTTGGCGTCCATTTTGTCGTTACGCGCGAACTCAAAACCGTTCCCGTGGAAGATATTAGTCCCGTTCTTCGTAACCAGGTTGATGGCGCTGCCGCCGCTTGTCCCGTATTGCGCGTCGTAACCCGAGTTGACAATCTGGATTTCCTTGAGAGTTTCCTGGCCGGGAGTCACTATGGCGTCCCCCCGCCCCAGGGAGTTGATCGAGATGCCGTCGACGAGGATGGATGTTGCGCCCTGTCTGCCACCGTTCAAGCCAAACCGGCTGGAGAATTGATCGGCGGTATTAACGGGCGTCGCGCCAGTAGTGATCGCGGTCACGCCCGCCGTGTCATGGATCAGCAGGAGGGGGTTCCTCAGCGATGTGGGGAGTTCCGCAATATCCTCGGCGCTTAAAGTCGTACTGTTGTTTGGCGTCTGCGTGTTGAACGCCACATGGCTGGCAGTGACGGTAGACTTCTTGGAGGCGTCTAATACAATCAGCTTAGGACTATACTCGGCATCCTGGCTGGCGCTCAACGTAATATCGTGGACGTCATATGGATTAAGCCCTTCTGCCTTGACAGACAAGTTGTATGTACCGGGCATCAACTCCAGAAACGCGTAGTGTCCGCTGGTGTCCGTAACGGTCTCCCACATCTGCTTATTCCCGGTATTAAGGATTGAAACAGCGGCTTCTTCCACCGGCGTGCCCTTTGCATCAGTGACATATCCGGTAACGTTGGCTGTGAAAACCTGGCCGTCGACCGAAGCTATGGGTATGAGAATAGATAGCAGTAGAAATGCTACTGGAAAGCTGAGCAGCCTGTAGTTGGTCAAACGAGACACGCGCGCAAGGCGCTGGCGTACAGACATAGAATTCATGGTTTTACTCCTTTTAAGAGCACGAAAATCTTCAGTACTTCATTCATTTTGGTTCCGCCGTAACTAGGAGCTGCGATCCGCGGCGAATCCGCGCCGGGGACCGCAAGCCTGCGCGGATGGTCTGCTCGCGTTGCCGGCCCGCCGTTTGGGGTTGGCGCCGCCTGTACGCGTCGCGAGCGAAGCATGCAGTCAGCCCGCGCCTCAAGTCCAGGAACCCTGTCGGGGCCTTGCCTTGAGCATCTGCGTCTTGTTGTGCCTTGTCAGGGCTCACGGCCTTTCCGGTTCCGATCGGCAAACTTCTCCCACCGTCCTCCACCTGGCAATTCGGCGTGCCCGATGGAGCCTCTCGTACGTGGACCATCGTGCCGGAATCAGCCGCAACCAGCGCGGCAAAGAGTCCCACACCAAGCGCTGGCGTTCGCCCCGTTTCCGCCATCCAGAGCGTCCACCGCCAGCCCATCGGCCGTTGCCTTCCGACCGGCAAGGAACAAAAGTGGCTTCCTCAAACAGGTATCGACGTATCGCGAGCCAGTTCCGGTTTCGTGGAAGATGGGACTACAAAGATTATGACATCCTCAGCGGGCACAGACCAGCGGGTCGGGCGCCCTGCCTTGTTAACGCACCCGAATTGGAGCGCAGGCTTCAGTGGCGGGCGCATTTCACGCAAGCGTGTGGTTACACGCCGTGATAAGGCAGTGCAAATTGATTGTAAAGACTGCGTAAATGCAGGATAGAGGATTCACCTACGCTCCGGGCGTAAAGGACTCGGCACGCGCGGGCGGGGATGGCATTGTCCTCGCCATTCGCCTGCCATGTTCCGGGATCCAGCCGCCATGAGCGGACGCGGCGCGGCAGGTCAGGCTGCGTTGGAAGCGAGTTGCCGCGAAACGAGTGGCCACTCCCAGGCACTGGTGGCGGATTGGGCGCTGGGACAGATCGAATGGCCAGCGGGCCAGGATCTTATTAATTAACCTATTCGAGGCGGGAGGTTAGGAACGTCTGCGAAATCATGTCCTGCATGGAGTAGCGTTCCTGGCTCACCACGGCCCAGAGGGCGCCTACCATGCCACCTACCGTCAGCCAGCCGGCGAACACCCTGACCATGCGTTGGCCGATGGTGGGGCGATGGCCGTCCATGCTGATGACGTCCAGGCCGAAGCTTTGCAAGCCAATGGTGGGGTGCTCGAACACGGCCCACAACGCTTTGTATCCTAGGCTGAGCGCGACAGGAATGGCCGCCAGCAAAAGCCAGGGCACCGCGGAGAGTTCAGCGAGGCTCAGCCTTTCGCCGGAGGCGCGAAGCGCGACGAAAACTGCCCCGGCGAACATAATGCTGAGAACCGCCACTACCAGCGCGTCGATCAGCAGTGAGTAAAAGCGCACGCGAAGTGGAGCGGCCGAGAGTCCGTGCAGGGGCTTCAGTTCGTTGCTGAAAGGCCGGTGTGTGGGAGGTTCAAAACTGAACTCGGACTGCGACGATGAAGACCGCCGGCGTGGCGCCGACTTGCCGCGAGCATAGAGCGGATCCTCGGAGGGAGAGCCCTTGGCCGATGCCGGAGGCGGCGCCGGGCGCGCCGTCCGTTCAGGCTGCGCGGCGGGAGTCGCGATGGTCATACGCATCCGCACCACCTTGCCCTGCGGCGCATACGAGAACAGATCGGGCTGCAGGGGGGTGTGCATGCGGTTCGACGTGGGATTTGAGAGAACCCCGAAAGTGTGCGGGGCGGGCGAGCTTTGCACGTCCTGAACGAAATCCAATTGCGGGACGGCCGCCGACTGCCGGTAGCGCGCCGGCGCGGTGAACCGGATCTGGCAGCGCTGGCATCGGATGGCCTCCGGGGGATTCGTGGCGCCGCACGAGTTACATTGCATGAGTTCGCCTCCGTCGTATTAACGTCCTTGCCGCTCTATCTTGGATCATGCTAGGTTTGTGGTTTGAGCGATTCCCTGCCGCCGAAACGCGTCTGTCGTCTCCCTTTTCGTAACATATTCCATCGAAAATGTCATGGTTTTTCTGCAACTTGCGAAAACGCGCGAAGCGTCCGCTACAAGTTGTGGTGTTTTTGTTTAGGGGTTGCCTCTCTTGTGGCGCCATTGCGAGCCCAGATGTACCAGGGCGGAATTTACATTCCGGAGCCAGGGGACGAGACGTTCACCCAGACGCGCACGGTCAAGCCTCATCAGAAACGGGAGAATGCTCCTCCCGCAGGTGAGACGCTGTATCGTTCCGACGAAAGCCAGGAGCATATCGGCAGTCTGGTGATCCTGCGGGGCAACGCGGAAGTCGAGACGACGAACGCCATCCTCAAGGCCGATCAGATCCGGTACGACCAGGAATCGGGACTGGCCGAGGCCCGCGGCAACGTTCATTACATCGACTTTGAGCGCGGCGACGAAATCTTTGCCGATCGCGCGGACTACGACATGAGGAACGAGACCGGTACGTTCTATGTGGTTTCCGGTTCCACCCCCGGCCACGTGAATCCGCGTCCAGGGTTTCTCACCACTAGCGAACCGCTGCGATTCCAGGGCGATTGGGCGGAGCGGATCAAGGATCGCTACATGCTGTACCAGGGGACGCTCACCAACTGTCCTCCGGGCACGTCGTGGTGGACGCTGTCCGCGCCCCGGATCTTGATTATCCCCGACGATCATGCGCTGGCATACAAAGCGCTGCTGCGCCTGCGCGGCGTGCCCCTGCTCTGGGCGCCGGCGTTCTATAAGTCGCTGGAGAAAGAGGCGCGCCGGAGCGGATTTCTCACGCCGAACATCGGCAACAGCAGCACCCGCGGCCTGATGTTCGGCGCCGGCTATTTCTGGGCCATCAACCGGAGCTATCAGGTGATGTACCGCCCGCAGTATTACACCGTCCGCGGTTTTGCCCACACGGTCGATTTGAGCGCCAAGCCGACCGAGCACACCAGCTTCGACGCCTACCTTTATGCGGTGAATGATCGCGGGCTTCCGCAGAGCGATGGCACGTTACTGAAGCAGGGCGGCTATATGGCGAGTTTCCGCGGCCAGGCCGACGCGCTGCCCGACGGCTGGTATGCGCGCGGCATAGTGAACCTGTTGAGCAGCTTTACGTTCCGGAACGCGTTCACGGAAAGTTTCAATGAGGCGGTCTTCTCCGAAGTTAATAGTGTGCTGTATGCCGCGAAGGACTGGAAGAGCTACGATGTGTCGGTTTCCTACGAACAGCAGGAGAACTATCGCAGCACGACTGCCGGCGACACGATCACCATCCGGCACCTGCCGGAATTTACGATGCGCGAGCGCGACACGCAAATCCTGGACGGCCCTGTTCCCGTCTGGTTCTCTTTTGGGACCGACGCGGGACTGGTGCGCCGGGATCAGCCTCTCTTCCAGACGAAGCAAGCGATGGAGCGACTGAATATTGAGCCTCGAATTGTGAGTGCCTTTCACTGGCTGGGCATCGACGTTCTGCCTTCGTTCTCGATGCGGGAGACCTCTTACGGGGAGAGCCTGGACAATCAGAATGTGGTGGCCAAGCAGTACTTGAGGTCGAGCCGCGAATTCGATCTGGACATTATCCTGCCTTCGCTCTACCGCATCTACAAGGCGCCAAAGTGGATGGGTTCGAAGTTCAAACACTCCATCGAACCGCGGCTGCAGTTCCGCAATATCAGCGGCGTGAACGATTTCAACCGGGTCATCCTGTTCGACGAAGGGGACCTGGTCGCCAACACCACTCAGGTGAGCGCCACCATCGTCAACCGCATCTGGACTAAGAGCGCCTCGGGCGAAATTCGCGATTGGTTGAATTGGGAGATCGGCCAGCAGAAGTACTTCGATCCCAGCTTCGGCGGCGCAGTCGTCACAGGCACGCGCAACATCTTTGAAAGCACATCGGACTTTGGTGCTTACAGCTTCATCGAACGGCCTCGCGGCTGGTCGCCCATCACCTCCATCCTGCGCGTCCAGCCTTTGCCGCGCTTCGGCTTCGAATGGCGAGCCGACTACGACCCGGACCGCAGGTTGATGGTGGACAGCAGTTTCACCGCCGATGCACGGTTCGAAAACATTTTTGCCTCAGTCGGCCATCTGGAGGTGGGCTGCATGCCTTTGCGTCCAATGGCTACATACGCGAGCAATCCCTGCATCGGACAGCCCACGCCCGACCTCGTCTTGAGCGCGCCCTCCGATCAGTTCCGGGGCATGCTTGGTTTCGGGAAGGAAAGCAAGCGTGGCTGGAGCACAGCTTTCCTGGCCATTTACGATTACCGCACGCAGACCTTGCAGTACGGCAATGCGCAGATCACGTACAATGCCGACTGCTGCGCCTTCAACATGCAGGTGCGCCGGCTGGCCTTCGGCACGCGCAACGAGAATCAATACAGATTCTCCTTCGTCATCGCCAATATCGGCAGCGTCGGCACGCTTCGCAAACAAGACCGCCTGTTCTGAAACGCGCCAGTGGGGCGGCTCTCCGGGCCCCGCAAGCTTGGCGTTGGCGAACTTCTGCCCAGCACTGTGGTCCCAATTTGCCACCGTCCGCAACGCTACGCTTGCCGTGAGGGTCGAGCCTCCGATATGCTTCCCGTGAAATGACTCTCCGAAGACGTGAGTTCGTGGGCGGAATTGCACTAGGTGCGGCGGCTTGTTCCCTAAGCAGGAGTGCGCAGCCGGCGCGCAAGACAGAAGGACACGACGCGGGGCGGATGGCGTGGCCTCCGGGCGACGGTTATGTCTCTCCGGACTCGCTGTTGCCAGGCGCGACGCGTTGGGTTCAGGTGGATCTCGGCGCTTCGCAACCGATCGAGGCAGTGAAGCTCTATCCAAAGTTCGGCATGCCCGGCGACCATTTCAAGAGCGAGGGCTTCCCGCTCCGTTTCCGCGTTGATGCCTCCGACGACCCCGCATTTCAGACCGCCGCGACGATTGTGGATGAGACGGGCGTGGACTTCCCCGATCCCGTCGATCACATCCAGGAGTTCCGCTGCGCGGCTCGAGGCCGCTTTGTGCGAGTCACCGCCACCAGCCTGCAAGCGCGCAAGTGGAACGCTCATTACTTTGCCCTGGCAAAACTCGACGTGCTCTCCGCTGGCAAAGACGTCGCTCAAGGCCGTCCCATCACTGACTCTGAGAAGGGATTGCTGGGCGTCACGGCCCTGACAAGGGCGTCTCGCCCACAGGGCGAAACCGATACCACGGACAATCCGGGCAACGTCATGCCATCCAGCGCCTGGAAACAGGTCCCATACCAAGTCCATGCGCCGCTCACGGGCGTCACGCTCGACGGCGGACCGATGGCGCACGGCTTCCAGAACAACATCGCCTACCTGCTCGGCTCGTTCAGCGTCGATGAGCTGCTCAAGGAGTTCCGCGACCGCGCCGGCAAGCCGAACCCGCCCGGTCTGCGCAAGCCCGATCAGTTCTGGCAGACAGATCTTGCCGGATCGAATGCAGGCCGCTTCCTGATGGGCGCTGGCAACTCCGTCCGTTGGAGCGATCACGCCGAGTTGCGCAAACGGCTGGATCAGGTCGTCGACGGCATCGCGGAATGCCGTCAGCCCAACGGCTACATCATGGCGTACCCGGAGGACACGATCTTCTATTCGGAGCGCGCGGCGTACACCCGCGCCTGGCTCACGCACGGCCTCATCGAAGCCGGCTATGCGGGCCGCAAAGACGCCTTCCAGCTCTTGCGCGGCTACTACGACTGGTTCGACCAGTGTAAGTACTTGCCCGAACTTTTGCGCGGCGCGGTCCAGGGCGTGCAGGGCATGATTGGCAACACGCGCATGGCGCATACGCCCACAGGCAAGCCCAAGGACATTCAAGTAATCCAACAGTATTTCCAGGAAAACTACTGGCTCGATCAGCTTGCCAGGCGTGAGGAGCGCGCGATCTGGCTATACCCGTACGATCGTCCGCACTGCTATCTGATCACCGATCTCGAAGCGTATCTCGACATTTACACGGCCACCGGCGCGAAGCGTTATCTGGATGCGGCGCTGGGCGGCTGGGACCTTTACCACGACAAGTGGGAGCATGTCGGCGGGACCATCTCTATCACCGAGTTCGGCGTGTACCCGCCCGGCTCTTACAGGCTGCACGCCGAGACCGGCGAACTGTGCGGCAGCGTTTTCTTCGCGCTGCTGAGCCAGCGCCTTCACTTCCTCTATCCCGAGCAGGAGAAGTACGTGAACGAGATCGAGAAGGCGATCTACAACTCGGCGCTCGCCAACCAGGTTGGCACCGAGGGCATCATGTACCACGCCAATCTCGTCGGCAAGAAGGACTTCAAAACCGGCATTCACATCAACACCTGCTGCGAAGGACAGGGCACGCGCTTCCTCGGCGCCATGCCGGAGTTCGTTTTCTCCGTTGCGCCCGACGGCCTGTACGTGAATCTCTTTGAATCTTCGACTATCAATTGGAGTCACGCGGGGCAGCCGCTCAAACTCCGGTTAAAGAGCGAGTTCCCCTTCAAACCGGAGGTGGAGCTGCACCTGACTGCGTCCGCGCCAGCGCGCATGAAGCTGCGGGTTCGCGTGCCGCAATGGGCTGCTAAAGAGATGGCGGTCATGGTGAACGGCAAGGCCGCCGGCACCGGCAAGCCGGGCTCCTTCGTGACCCTCGATAGAACCTGGAAGGACGGCGACGCCATCGCCTTCACCCTCCCGATGGGCTTCCGCCTGACCCATTACACGGGCATCGAGAAGGTCGCCGGCCAGGAGCAATACGCCATCGAGTACGGCCCTATCCTCCTTGCACTCGTCGGCAAAGAACCCGGCGTGATCGACGAAAAGGGGAATACCACGCTGCCGGCCAGCCCCGCGGACATCGTGAAGCGCATGCAACCCAAACCTGGCGCGCCGCTGCATTTCACGGTGGAAGGAGCTCCGCGCCACGAGTACATTCCATACTGGCAACTGGGCGACCAGTTGTTCACCTGCTACCCGGTGCTGAGCGCCTGAGGCTCGGCCCAAGCCGGATGTCCGCATCACGATCAACGCCCGAGGCCGGCCTGAGAGTGCAGGGGCGAAGACTCACCTTGACAAACAACAAAAACTCTTGTAATCCGGAGTTTAGTATCATAAAATGAAGTAAAAGTAATATAACTTTTACCCAAAACCGACTGACCTCAATAGTTCGAAAAAAGTACTCACCCCTCCCCAGCCTCCCCCTTTCTTCCTGGCTCCGTAAGGCCGTGAAGATTCGTCCCTTGTTTGTCGAAAGAGAGACCATAAGTGTCACAGACACCCTCTACCCCTCAGCCGGGCTACACTTTGCCGCCCAGCCAACCAGACAATTCCGGCCTGAAAACGGTGATCATCTCCGGAGCCGTCATCGTCATTGCGCTCATTGCCGCCAACATCTACCTCTATACGCAGATCGACGGCCTGAAGCAGCAATTGGTCAAAGTCCAGGGTTCGCTCAGCACCGAAGTGAGCCGCGTCCGGGAGACCGGAGACGTCAGCAACGCCGCGGCGCAGAAGAATATTGAGGACCTCCAGGTCAGGCTGAACGAAGCCAACAAGGCGGCCAGCCAGGCTGCCGGTCAAGCCAAGGTCGATGCCACAAAACGAGCCGCGGCGCTCAAGCTCGAACTGGCCCAACAACAGCAAGAGCTGCAGGGCCAGATCGCCAAGGTCGAGGAAACCACCACATCGAAGATTGGCGAGGTCTCTACCGATGTGTCGAATGTCCGTACTGAAGTCGCCACCAACAAAGTCGAAGTGGACAAGACCATCGCTCAGCTTCATTCCACGCAGGGCGACCTCGGCGTGCAAAGCGGCCTGATCGCGACCAACGGGAAAGAGCTGGCCGCTTTGAAGGCGCTCAACGACCGGAATTACTTCGAGTTTAGCCTCGGCAAGACGAAGACCCCGCAGCGCGTCGGCGACATTCTCCTCAGCCTGAAGAAGGCGGATGCCAAACGAAACCGTTTCACGTTCGAGATCACGGCCGACGATAAGCGAGTGGAGAAGAAGGACAAGAGCGTTAACGAGCCGGTCCAGTTCTACACATCCAAGGCGCGTCAACCTTACGAGGTTGTGGTCAACGATGTGAAGCAAGACCACATTACCGGTTATCTCGCTACGCCGAAGATCCAGACCGCGCGGTAGCTCCCGCCAGTCCGGGAATCCAGCTCAGGAATAACGGGATCCGAGAGCGCCACGACCGAACCCAACGTAACTGGGTATTGTATTCGCGGCGATACCAGCCTAAACTCGTATAGATTCAGCGGACTCGTGCCCCGGGCTGGGCCGGGAAGTGACGAGTCCAATGAACTTACAGAGAGGCTCTTAGGAGATCCCATGAAGAAGCTTGCGTTCGCTTTTGTTCTATTTGCCGCCGCCGCCTTCGCGGGCGAGTGGACCGGTTACGTTTCGGAGACCAAGTGCGGTGCGAAGCACAACGACGGCTCGGCTGCTTCCGTCGGCTGCGTGAAGGCCTGCATCAAAGGCGGCGCCAAGCCTGTCCTCGTCGTGGACGGCAAAGTTGTTGCAATCGCAAATCCGGATAAAGTTCCAGCGGCCCTCTACGGTCTCAGAGTAACCGTGACGGGCGAGCTCAAGGACGATGCGGTGGAGATCGGAACCATCGACACCGCCAAATAGCCTGACTCCATTTCTTCAGCGGGTTCAGGCCCCCATCGTGCTGCGGCGACTGGCATGGACCCGGGCGTAAGGGCGCGCCAGTCTTCACTTTTTTATATTGTGGAGATTCACATACTGGACAACCAAGGGAAAGCAGGCTTGAATAATCTCCAGAGGGCCGAGCATCCCGCTCGACCGCAGAGGGAGAAAAATGCCTGACCGGCTGAAGATTACAGACGAACGAACTGGCCTGCAGTACGAGGCGAACATTCAGGATGAGGCCATCCGCGCCATCGACCTGAGGCAGATCAAGACCGGAGAAGGAGACTTTGGAATCCTCTCCTATGACCCGGCGTTCCTGAACACGGCTTCGTGCCGCAGCGCCATTACATATATCGACGGGGACCGTGGCATTCTGCGTTATCGCGGCTACGCCATCGATGAGCTCGCGGAAAGATGTTCTTTCCTTGAGGTGGCATGGCTGCTGCTCAACGGCGAACTTCCGGCCGAGCAGGAGTTGGCCACCTGGCAGGCGCAAGTCAAGCGGCATACCATGCTGCATGAAACCACCAAGAAATTCCTTGAGGGGTTTCGCTACGACGCACATCCCATGGGGATGCTCATTTCGACGGTGGCCGCGCTATCCACTGTCTACCCGGAGGCGCGCAATATCTTCGACGCGAAGAACCGCGGACTTCAGATTGCCCGTCTCGTGGCGAAGATGCCCACCATCTGCGCCTATTGCTATCGCCATCACTTCGGCTTGCCCTACATCTACCCGGACAACGAACTGAGCTTCACCGGGAATTTCATGAACATGATGTGGAAGATGTTCGAGCCGAAATACGTGGCGAATCCCATCCTGGAGCGTGCTCTCGACGTCCTGTTCATTCTCCATGCCGATCACGAGCAGAACTGTTCCACCAACATCATGCGCGGTGTCGGCAGCGCGCAGACCGATCCCTACTTATGCGTTGCCGCCGCAGCCTCCGCTCTGGCGGGTGCACTGCATGGCGGAGCGAACGAAGAGGTTCTCCGCATGCTGGAGGAGATCGGGACGAAGGCGCGCATCCCCAGCTACATCGAAGAGGTGAAGTCGGGGAAGCGCAAGCTGATGGGGTTCGGCCACCGCGTCTACAAGAACTACGATCCGCGAGCCCGCATCATCAAGCGCACGGCCGATCAGGTGTTCACCGTGACCGGAGAGAACCACAAGATCGAAATCGCGCGGGAGTTGGAGCGGATCGCCCTGGAGGACGAGTATTTCGTCCATCGCAAGCTCTATCCGAACGTCGATTTCTACTCGGGTATCATTTACGAAGCGATGGGCTTCCGGCCCGATCTTTTCACCGTCTTATTCGCCATTCCCCGCGTAGTGGGGTGGCTGGCGCAGTGGGAGGAGATGCTGCTCGATCCCGAGCAGAAGATTGCACGGCCGAGGCAGATTTACACCGGACACGACTTGCGGGAGATTATCCCCATGCACCGGCGAGGCAAGGAGCCGGGTGCTCCGGGCGAGCGCGATCCACAGGTCGCCGTCTAGTTCCGTCGCGCAATTCCAATGTGGGGCGGACCCCCAGGTCCGCGCGGGTCCCCCAGGACCCGCATCGGGGAAGTAGCGGCAGGTCTGCGCCGAAGTAGAACGAGCAGCCTGCCGACCAGCGCGTCGGCCCCCAGATCGGAGGCGCCCCATTGGTCCTTTCCACCCGGCGCCGCGACGCCGGCAGCATCCTGACAACCGCCGGATCGCGGCGGGACAACAGCGACAAAAGGGGCAGCGGTGCCCCTTTTTGTCTCGTAACCTATTGATTCTGCGTTCAAAAACGGGTAGGGTCTACCCGTTTTCCGTTGTTGGCGCCGGAGGCGACCCCGCGTCGTTGCCCCGATAGCCCCGCCACCGCCGTGTGTTCACGCCAGCGCCATGGTATCCAAATCAGCCGGAAACCAACGTCCTTCAAGTAGATTGAGTTGCGGCTGCAGGCCGCTGCGTCAGCCCTCCCAAATCACGTACCCGGCGACAAGCAGGAAGGGCCTACGAAACTCGATTCGAACGAATGGACGAGTCTGAATGTAACCACCAGGTTCGAGGCCTGCCAGAATATGGCAGAATGATGGGAAGTTATCGGTAACGCAGGCAGGTTTTTGGCGGAAATGGCGAGTCTCTCCGCAAACCGCTGATTTGGTCCTGCCGCACGTGGCCGATTCGTCGGCGGATCTCTGAGCGTGACAGGAGTCGGGATGAATAGAAGGACCTTCCATCGTATGGCGCTCGGAGCCGCCGCTGGTTCGTTCGGCGGATCTCTGCTGGCCCGCAGCGCCGGCGCTTATGAGCCTACGTGGGAATCGTTGAAGAAGCACCCGCTTCCGGATTGGTTTCAAGACGCCAAACTGGGCATTTTCATCCATTGGGGGCTGTACTCGGTGCCGGCCTGGGCGCCGCCGTCGGGTGAACTGGGCAAGGTCGACCCGAAGAAGTGGTTCACGGACAATCCGTACGCGGAGTGGTATCTGAACTCGCTGCGGATCGTCGATTCGCCGACATATAAGCATCATATGGAGACGTACGGGAAGAACTTTGACTATTACGATTTCATTCCCAAGTTCAACCAGGAAGTCGCAAAGTGGGATCCTGACTCCTGGGCGAAGCTGTTCCGCAAGGTTGGCGCGCGTTATGCCGTTCTGACCACAAAACACCACGACGGCTTTACGTTGTGGCCCAGCAGCGTGAAGAACCCGAAGCGCGCGGGAACGACTTCAGCTTCGCGGGACCTGGCTGGTGAACTCACCGCAGCCGTCCGCGGCCAGGGCCTGAAGATGGGCCTCTATTATTCGGGCGGTCTGGATTGGACGTTCACGAGCGAACCGATCAAGACCGTGGCTGACCTGATGCTCAGGGTCCCGCAGACGCAGGAGTACGCCCGCTACGCGGACGCGCACTGGCGCGAGCTGATGGATCGCTACAAGCCGGCAGTGTTGTGGAACGACATCAGCTACCCAAGGGCCGGAGAGATCCCACAATTGTTCGCGCAGTATTACAACGCTCTCCCCGAGGGCGTCATCAACAATCGCTTTAGCGCGCCTTTCGCCGACTTCACGACGCCTGAATACGCAAAGTACGACAAGATCACCGAGAAGAAATGGGAATCCTGCCGCGGCCTGGGGTTCAGCTTCGGCTACAACCAGGTGGAAGGTCCGGACCAGGTGATTGCACCCGACAAGCTGATCGCTCTGTTGATAGACATCGTCAGCAAGAACGGAAATCTGCTCCTCAACATTGGTCCCAAGCCCGACGGGTCGATCTCTGCGATTCAGCTCGACCGGCTGCAGAAGCTGGGTGAATGGCTGGCTGTGAACGGAGAGGGAATCTTCGATACCCGGCCATGGGTGCGCGCATCCCCGCCGGCCGGGAGCGGCCCGGAAGTCCGGTTCACTCGCAAGGGCGAATCGCTTTACGCGTTCTTCCTCGATCGTCCGCAAGGGCAAAGTGTGACGGTGCCCGGCGTCCATGCCGCGGAGGGCGCCAAAGTCCAAGTGCTGGGAGCCGCCGCGCTGAGCGCGTGGAAACAGAACGGACGGGATGTGTCGGTTGATGTAGCCCAAGCCGCGTCCGGTCCATACGCGCTGGGATTGAAGTTCACTCCGGCGCCAACGCCTGGCGAGTGATTGCCGGCGCATGCAGCGGGAGCGCTCGCCGCGCGGCTGTTGGTTCCCCGGCGGGCCTTTCGCAAGTGGAGATATCGACGCCGATTTGAAAGAGCGCGTCTCAGGGCATTCGGCCTTGCAGGTGCGGCAGTTTACAGGAAGATTGATTGATCCGCATATGAAGCAACACATACTTCGCCCCGCGCTGTTAGCATTCTATGCTCTGGCTCTGCCCGTTGTGGCGAGCGAAAGAGCGATCGAACAGGCCATGGCTCG
>Ga0302270_10000175_pt1 | contig 68590 bp, 62 predicted proteins | sample III_Bog_E2_3_FD_198773 | JGI IMG/M metagenome (GOLD analysis project Ga0302270, IMG submission 198773) | Peat permafrost microbial communities from Stordalen Mire near Abisko, Sweden - III_Bog_E2_3 | ecosystem: Environmental > Terrestrial > Soil > Wetlands > Peat | place: Sweden: Abisko... | reverse complement strand
AAGGCCTCCACCACACTGCGGACGCTGCTTTCAAAGCCATCAGCAAGCTGATTCATGGTCCGGCGCTTCTCTTCCGTCGCTTCCTGCTGCCGCCGCTGCTGATCTGCCGCCATTTCCCGGCGTTCATGGGCGTTGCGCTTGAAGGTCTCCAAGGCCCCGGCCAACTGGCCGATCTCGTCACTCCGGCCCACGCCGGGAACTTGGGCGTCCAGATTGCCACCCGCAACCGTCGTCATGGCCCTGGTAATACCCTCGAGCGGAGCCGAAACCCCCGCCAGAATAACCCACAAACCCAAGCCCAAGAAAACCACGATCCCTACACCGGAAACCCACCACAATAATGCATCGGCGGATTTATAGGTCTCATTCACCTGCTCAACTTGAGTCTGCTGTTCATGGTCATTATAAACAACAATTTTACTCAACTGATCTAAAATTTGATCGTCAAGAGAGGAACCAGAGCGCATCACTCGGATCAAATCATCCATCTGATGCTGATCATAAAGCTGATTTGCTTTGGCTTCGATTGAACTATATTGAGTCGCTAGTTCTTTAATTTTTACGATCGCAGCCCGGCCTGTGTCGGTCGACAGTGCCGGAGCTAACTGATCCAAGGTCGCCATCAATTTTCGATAGTTATCCCTGGCTTCTTTCCGTCCCTGGGCAACGCTGTCGGGATTGGCATCCGTCAGAATCAGAGCCTCGGTCCCACGAAACCACGAGATCAAGTTGACTTGAGCGGTAAAGGCGAGCTCCAGCTTCGTTGACGCACCATCAGCTTGCTCGGTAGCACTATGAATTCTCGTCAAGCTTGCAATGCCAACCCCGGCGAGAACCACGGCCAACACGGCAAGCATGATCACGGTTCCGATCATTTTAACTTTCAAGGAGATCATGGGCGGCGATCCTTAGTGATCGAGACGAGGGCAAACGGGAAAAGGCCAGCGGACGACGGTCACGCCGGGACTGGCGGGAATGGCATTTGTGGGCCTGGACGAACCAGAAACCAAGACTCGCCGTACCCTGCACCGCGATTATAGGGGCCGTCCGCTCGCATCGCAAAATAAACAGACCTCTAATGAAATTTTGCAATCACGGGTCAAGCCGGGCACGGGTCAAGCCGGGCACGGGTCAAGCCGGGCACGGCGGCGCGAAGGGACTGGCGCCGGGCCGCGACCGGCGTTAGAAGGACGGCATGAGCGATCTTGCCCGAGACATCGAAGCCCTGGCCGGCACGTCCGTGATGTGTATCGGCGACCTGATGCTGGACCGGTTCGTGTACGGATCGGTCGAACGCATTTCACCCGAAGCGCCGATCCCGGTTCTGCGGATCGAGCGACGCGACGCCATGCTCGGCGGCGCCGGCAATGTCGCGGCCAATCTCGAGGCCCTGGGCTGTCAACCCCTGTTCTTGTCCGTGGTGGGAGACGACGAGGCCGGATCGGAAATCGCCCGCCGACTGGTCGAAGCCGGGTTGGCCGAAACCTGCCACATCGTCACCGAGCCCGGACGACAAACCACCGAAAAAACCCGTTATTTTGCCAACAACCAGCAATTGCTAAGAACCGACCGCGAAACGGTATCAGCCATTGCCACCGCATCGCGTGACGGCCTGCTGGCGGCGGCACGCACCCTGATGCCCGATGTCAAGGCCGTGATCCTCTCGGATTACGGCAAGGGCGTGTTGACTCCCGACTTGTGCCAAGCCCTGATCGCTCTGGCCCGAAACGCGGGCCGGCCTGTGATCGTCGACCCCAAGGGCGACGACTACGAGCGGTATCGCGGCGCCACAGTGGTCACACCGAATCGCCGCGAATTGGGACAGGCCAGCGGGTTGCCGGTGGGAACCGATGTCGAGATCGTCACCGCCGCCCGGTCCCTGATGGAGCGGCACAGCCTCGACTCGATGGTGGCCACCCGCAGCGAACAGGGCATGACCGTGGTCACGACCGGACCCGACGGCGAAACCCGGCTCCCGGCCGAAGCCCGCGAGGTTTTCGACGTCTCGGGGGCTGGCGATACCGTGGTCGCAACGCTCGGCGCGGCTTTGGGCGCCGGCGTTTCAGTGGTTGACGCTGCCCGCCTCGCCAATCTGGCGGCGGGCGTGGTGGTGGGAAAAGTCGGAACCGCCGTGGTTCGAACGCCAGAACTGCTGGCGGCACTCCATCACCAGGAATGGACCGAAGGCGAGGCCAAGATGGTCTCGCTGGAGACCGCTTGCGAGCGGGTGGAACGCTGGCGGCGCCAAGGCCGGCGGGTGGGCTTTACCAATGGGTGCTTTGACCTGATCCATCCCGGCCATGTTTCGCTGTTGCGGCAAGCACGGGCCGCCTGTGACCGACTGGTGGTCGGACTGAACAGCGACGACTCGGTACGCCGACTCAAAGGCGACACCCGGCCCGTGCAATCGGAAACCTCCCGAGCGACGGTCCTGGCGTCGTTAAGGCCGGTAGATCTGGTGGTGGTGTTCAGCGAAGAGACCCCGTTGACCTTGATTCAGGCCCTGCGGCCAGATGTCCTGATTAAAGGCGCCGATTACCGGCTTGATCAGGTGGTTGGCGCGGATCTGGTCCAATCCTATGGCGGTCACGTGGTGCTGGCCGACCTGTCCGCCGGTCACAGCACCACCGCCACCATTGCCCGAATGCAGCGTTGAGCCTCGGGATGCCGTCTCCGCCTGCCGCCACCACGACAATCACGCCATCGCTTCCCGCTCTCGACCCTGACCTTCGCCAACGCCAAGCCGCCGACCCTACCGCCTCGGTGTGGGTGGCCGCTTCGGCGGGGTCCGGCAAAACCAAGGTGTTGACGGATCGGGTGTTGCGGCAGTTGCTGACCGGAACACCGCCTTCGCGCATTCTCTGCCTGACCTTCACCAAGGCGGCGGCGGCCGAAATGTCGATTCGGGTCAACCGCATCCTGGGCCTATGGGCGACCATCGGCGACGCAGAGCTGGAAGATCGGCTGTTCCGGCTGACCGGCGAGCGGCCTTCGGTTGAAACCCGTCAGGCCGCGCGGCGGCTGTTCGCCCAAGTGATCGACTGCCCAGGCGGGATGAAGCTTCAAACCATCCACGCCTTTTGCCAATCCCTGTTGCGCCGTTTTCCCCTCGAAGCCGGTTTGGCCCCGCATTTCGAGGTAATGGACGAAACCACCGCCGAAGACCTGCTCACCCAAGCCCGCAGCACCATCCTGACTCTGGCGCGCACCGCTCCTGATGCGCCGTTGGGCCAGGCGTTGGCCCGACTGACCACCGACCTTCACGAGGACGGAATCAGTGCCTTGATGGCGGAACTGGCTGGAGAGCGCGGACGGCTTCGCCGCATCCTCGACGACCATGGCGGACTTGAGGCCACCGGGCTCGAGCTTTACCAAACGCTGGGATTGACGCCCGGCATCACCGAAACCGAGATCACAGCCGCAGCGGTGTCTGATGCGGTGTTGGACCTTGATGGACTACGGCAAGCCTGCCAGGCTCTGGCGACGGGTTCGCCCGGCGACCAGGAACGCGGACTCGGCATCGCCGCATGGCTGACCCAGGAAAGCCCCAAACGAATCTCCGGATTTTCCGAATATCAGCTTCACCTGCTGACCAAAGATGGGGAAATCCGCAAGACCCTGATCACCAAAAAGGCTGCCGGCGCCGCACCCGGCGCGCTCCAGGCGCTGCATCGCGAGGCCGAACGCCTCGTGACGGTGATCGCACAGCGCAAAGCCGCCGCCGTCGCCAGCGCCACCCTGGCTCTACTGACCTTTGCCGAGGCGCTGTTGGTGGCCTATGCCCGGCTGAAGGCAGCTCGTGCCCTTTTAGACTATGACGACTTGATCCTGGCGGCGCGGGATTTGCTGGCTCGCCCCGGCGTGGCGCCATGGGTTTTGTTCAAACTGGATGGCGGCCTTGACCATATTCTGATTGACGAAGCACAAGACACCAATCCGGATCAATGGATGGTTGTGGCTCAACTGGCCGAAGAGTTTTTTGCAGGGATCGGTGCCCGTTCCGGTCCTGACGTCCCGATCCGCACCGTGTTCGCGGTTGGCGACGAAAAGCAGTCGATTTTCAGCTTCCAACGCGCCGATCCCCGAGAGTTCGCCCGACTGCGCGCCCATTTCCAGGAGCGGGTCACCAGGGCCCACCTGACCTGGCACCAGATCCGCTTGGATATCTCGTTCCGCTCCACCGCTGCGGTACTGCGAACAGTGGATCGGGTGTTTGCCGCCCCGAATGCCGCCGATGGCGTGGCGCTCGCGGCGCCCGGTGAAAGCCCGCCAGAGATTCGTCACCACTCCTTCCGCCGAGGACAAGCGGGCTTGGTCGAGCTGTGGCCGCCAATCATACCCGAACCGCGACCGGCCCCAGAGCCCTGGCAACCGCCCCTGGATCGGGAAGCCGCCGACCAACCGCCAGCCAAACTGGCGGCAGCCCTGGCCGAAACCATTGCCGGCTGGACCCGGACGGGGGAAATTCTCGAGTCGCGAGGCCGACCGATTCAGCCGGGCGATGTGATGGTGCTGGTCCGCCGCCGCACCGGCTTTGTGACGGAATTGGTCCGGGCCCTCAAAGACCGGGATATTCCGGTCGCTGGCGTTGACCGTATGGTCCTGACCGAACAGCTCAGTGTCATGGACTTGATGGCGCTGGCTCAGGTTCTGTTGTTGCGCGAAGATGATCTGACTCTGGCCGTTGTGCTCAAGGGACCGTTCATCGGACTGGACGAAGACCGCCTGTTCGCCTTGGCCCATGGTCGGGCCGACGGGCTGTGGCGCGCATTGGGACAACAGGCCGAAGCGGCGCCGGACTCCCTCGAAGCCCAAGCCCGGCACTGGCTTGATGCGCTGCTGGCGCGGGCCGACTTTGTGCCGCCCTACGAGTTCTTTTCCGGCGTGCTGCACCGCCCTTGCCCCGCCGATCCAGAAAGCGGCTTACGAGCGATTCTCAGCCGGCTGGGCGCCGAGGCCCGCGACCCGGTGGACGAGTTCTTGTCCATTTGCCTGGCCTTCCAAAATGGCCATCCGCCCTCGCTTCAGGGCTTCATGGCCTGGCTGGCCTCAAGTCAAGCCGAAATCAAACGCGAACAGGAGCGGGGAGGCGGGGCGGGGGGCGGCATGGTTCGCATCATGACCATCCACGGGGCCAAGGGATTGCAAGCCCCCATCGTGATCCTGCCCGACACCCTGACCAAACCCAAGCACAGCGCCCGCATCCTGTGGCCCGAAGAGGGCCGCCGGATTCCCCTCTATGCGCCCCGCCGTAGCCAGGAGGAGGAGGTTTGCCAAGCCGCCCGCGCCGCCTCAGACCACCGCCGCGACCAGGAATATCGCCGCCTGCTTTACGTGGCGCTGACTCGGGCCGAAGACCGTCTGTATGTCTGTGGCTGGCAAGGCAAAAGTGAACCGCCTGAAGGCACTTGGTATCATCTGGTCGCTGCGGCCCTAAAGAGCGATGATCTGGCCCAACCCGTCCCGATTCCGGTGCTCGGAAGCGACGCTCTGGGGCGGCGCCTGTACGAAACCCAAACCGCCGCCGCCGCCGATGACCAAGCCGCCGCCGGCCCGGCCCGGCCCCAAGAGGGACTGCCGGACTGGGCGCGCGAACCGGCCCCGGCCGAACCCGAACCCTCCCGCCCCTTAACCCCATCTCGCCCTGATGACGCCGAACCGGCGGTGCGGTCACCGCTGGGCCGGGACGATGAAAGCCATCGCTTTCGCCGGGGATTGTTGTTGCATCAACTGTTTCAAACTCTGCCAACGCTTGATCCGAGCCTTCGGGCCGCCGCCGCCGCCCGTTATCTGGCCCGCCCGGCCCACGGCCTCGAGCCCGAGACTCAGGCCGAAATCGCCGATGAGGCTTTGGCGGTGCTCGAACATCCCGACTTCGCCCCGCTGTTCGGCCCTGGCAGCCGGGCCGAAGTGCCCTTGGTCGGCGTGGTCGGTGATCGGGTGCTGTCCGGGCAAATCGATCGGCTGCTGGTGACCGATCGCGAGGTTTGGATCGTTGACTACAAAACCAACCGGCCATCGCCCCGCACGGCGGCTGACGTGGCGCCGCTGTATCTGCGCCAGATGGCCAGCTACCGGGCCGCCATCCGCACCATTTATCCCGATCACACCATCCGGTGCTTGTTACTGTGGACCGACGAGCCCCGACTGATGGAAATCTGAGACCATCGGGCCTTGATGGTGACTCATCAAGGCTGCCCTCAGACGCCGGGCGGGCGCATCCGCGCCCTTGGCTTCGCGTCCACGAGGACGCGGGGCCGTCGTCGCGGCCCGATACCGGCAGTGTGTCATCGTTATAGCTCGCCGGTATCAGACCATCGAGCCTTGATGGTGACACATCAAGGCTGCCCTCAGACGCCGGGCGGGCGCATCCGCGCCCTTGGCTTCGCGTCCACGAGGACGCGGGGCCGCCGTCGCGGCCCGATACCGGCAGTGTGTCATCGTTATAGCTCGCCGGTATCAGACCATCGAGCCTTGATGGTGACACATCAAGGCTGCCCTCAGACGCCGGGCGGGCGCATCCGCGCCCTTGGCTTCGCGTCCACGAGGACGCGGGGCCGCCGTCGCGGCCCGATACCGGCAGTGTATCATCGTTATAGCTCGCCGGTATCAGACGCCGGGGAGCCACTCTAACGGCCTTCTCCGCCGCATCCCCCCATGGGTTGGCTTCGCCGATAGGAGAACAAGACAGCGACGACGAATTCGCCAGGAGTATCCACCCTTGACCGGATCATGTTAAGAAGGATCGGCAACTTCCGTTTTTACTGTCAGGGAAACGCCCCCCATGTCTGGACTCATCCAATTGGCCGGGGATCCGGTCGCCACACCGCCCGATGCCGCGACGGTAACCACCACCGCTCCCGCCGCGACTGCCGTCCAGGATTTAGCGGCCAAAGCCAGCGACGCCGCCAACCAAGCCGCCGCTGCCGCCAAGCAGGCGGGGCAAGCGGCTGTGGATGCTGCGAATCAAGCCGGAACCATGGCCAGCGACGCCGCCAACCAGCTTGGAACCGCCGCCAGTTCGGCCTTCGCTAAAGTTGGAGCCGCCGTCAGTACCGCCACCACGACAGCGACCGACGCAGCCAACGCGGCCCTCACCAAGGCCGGCGAGACCGTCCCCAGTTGCTCTTCGTCCTTTGGCACTGCGTGGAACGATGTGTTGAATGGAGCCTTCAGTCAGGCGGGCAGCGATATTGGTTCCGCTTTCGGGGCTTGCTCCCAGTCGGTCAGTGCGGCCTTCCAGTCCCTGATGTCGTTCTGGCACTGATAGCCCCTGATAAAGACTCTGTAGATTCCCATAGGGAACGTTCATCACTTGGCCTGAAATTTGCTGTCCCCCGGTTCGCCATCCAAACCGGGGAGCACTCAGGCTATGCGGATCAGCGATCCTCTTTTATTCTCGCGCATGACGGCCATCGCTGCCGCCGAGTCTGAACGCCCGCTGACCGAAGCCCTCGGACTCGACCGCAGCTCACTGGAACGACTGGCCTGGCGGCATGTGCCGGCGCTTTTGCCGACGCTGGCAACCCTCCCTCCCGATGCCGATCGAGGGGCCGACGCCCTGGAAGAACCCGATCTCCGGGCTTACCTCCTCGAACATCGGGCCGCTCACAGCGAAGAGGAAGGGTGGCTTGCCGCCATCGTGGCCCGCCGGAGTCTGCGCCCCAATCATCTTTGGCAAGACCTCGGCCTAGCAGATCGCGGCGAACTGACTTGGCTATTCAGGCGGCATTTTCCCGAACTGGTGGCGAAGAACCGTTTTGACATGAAATGGAAAAAGTTTTTTTATCGCGCCCTGTGCGAGCGGGAGGGCGTCCCGATTTGCAAGGCCCCCAATTGCGAGGTCTGCAACGACGCGGTATCGTGCTTTGCGCCCGAAATCGGGTCCATGCTTCCAAAAGCTCCGCCGCATCCCCAATGGCTCCCCGTCTCTATCGGAACCGATACCCCTCTCCCCCTCCGATGAAGGCTGTCGGAGTTGAAACGCGGCCCCAGACTCCTGTCGGATTCATGACAATGGTCAAACGGGCCTCATGTCATCGAGCCTTGATGTTAACACGTCGAGGCTACCCTCAGGCGCCGAGCGAACGGGCGCACCCGTGCTTCGTGCGCATGGGCGCGCGAGGTCACCGTCAGGATTCGCCAGCCTCCGGACAGCCTGTTCGTCGTGGCATGAAAGTTGCCAACACAAAGACCCAACCAAGACCCCAGCCCTTGAACGCGACAACCGCCGACAGCGGTTGTTCCCCATAACCCCTTCGGGTCAGCGGACCCCAAAGCCTTAGGCCAATCACCTTTGGACCCAGGGACGGTGAACCGGCGTACCCGCATCAAAGGAATCTTGCATGACACAGTTGACCTCGGCGGCCGACAGCGTTTCGGTCGCAATTACGGGCAGCGGCGGCGCGGGAGCCATCACCGCCGGTTCGCTGTTGCTGGAAGCCGCCGGACGCGCCGGTTGGTATGGATTGATGACACGAACCGTCGGCCCGCAGATTCGTGGCGGTGAAGCCGCAGCCTTGGTCCGACTGTCCCGCAGCCCGGTGGCCGGGCATGGCGACCGTTTTGATGTCCTGATTGCCTTGGACTGGCGCAATGTGGAACGGTTCGTCGCGGAGATTCCGCTTGGCCCGCAAAGCGTGGCGGTGGCCTGCGAAGAGGCTGGCGACGTCCCCGAACGGATCGCCGCCAGCGGCGCCCTTAGCCTGACCGCGCCGTTCACCAAGCTGGCCGAAGACATTTCCGGAGCGCGACCGAACATCATCGCCCTGGGAACAGCGGCGGCGCTGGTGGGCCTGCCAGAGCAAGCCATGATTGAAACGGTGGCGGCGACGCTGGTGGACAAGGGCGTCAGCCTCGAAGACACAGCCCAGGCCATCCGGGCCGGCTTTGATATCGGCGTGCAACTGGCCGCCGTCCATGGCGGAGTCGCAGCTCTGAAGCTTCCCGAAAACGCTGCGGCTACGGCCAAGGCCAAGGCCGAACGCTGGATGATCACCGGCAATCAGGCCGCCGGTCTTGGTGCACTGCGGGGTGGTATTCGGTTTGCCGCTCTGTATCCGATCACACCGGCCACAGACATGCTGGAATGGGTCTCCCCTCGCTTCAACGCCATCGGCGGCGTACTGTGTCAAGCTGAAGACGAGATCGCAGCCATCAATATGGCCATCGGGGCCTCTTACGGCGGTGTGCCGTCATTGACCGCCACCTCGGGTCCGGGGCTGGCGCTCAAGCTGGAATCCATCGGCCTGTCGGTGGCTGCCGAAGTGCCGCTGGTGATTTTCAACGTCATGCGCGGCGGCCCATCCACCGGGATTCCCACCAAATCCGAGCAAACCGACCTGAACGTCGCCTTGTACGGCCTGCATGGCGAAGCCCCTCATGTGGTGGTGGCGCCGCTTTCGGTGGATGACTGTATTTTCACCACCCAATGGGCGGTTCACCTGGCCGAGTCGCTGCAAACGGCGGCTTTTGTGCTTTCGGACCAATTCTTGGGCCAAGCCAAGGCCGTTATTGAGAACCCGCCCGAAACCGATTTTGGAACGACTCGCCTAAAGCCCAACGATCCCAAGGCCGGCGTGTACAAGCGGTACGCCCTGACCAATTCGGGTGTGTCGCCCATGGCGATTCCGGGCATGCCCGGCGGCCAATACACCGCCGACGGCCTGGAACACAACGAGCGCGGCACGCCGTCCAGCCAAGCCAACGACCATCACTCCCAGCTTGATAAGCGGTTCAACAAGCTTGACGGCTTCGAGTACGGCGACGCCTGGGCTGAAATCGAGGGCGACGCCGACGCCGACACGGCCCTGATCACCTGGGGCTCGACCACGGCGCCGGTTCGGGAAGCCATGGCACGGGCACGAGCCGAAGGCCGCAAAGTCCGGCTGGTGGCGCTGCGCCTGCTGTCGCCAACCCGACCAGCGCACCTAGCCGAAGCCCTGAAAGGGGTCAAACGGGTGATGGTGGTGGAGCAAAGCCATTCCGGTCAATTCCTCGGCTATCTCAAGGCCCATTACGATCTGCCGGCGCCGCCTCATAGCCTGCGCCACCCAGGACCGCTGGCCATTCGCCCGGCGGAAGTTTGCGACGTCCTCAGGAGCTGGAGCTGAACCATGGATGGGTTGCCCCCCGAATTTAAACTCGAGCCCAAGCACTACAAATCGGACGTTAATCCGATCTGGTGTCCGGGCTGCGGTCATTACGGCGTTCAGGCGGCCATCAACCGCGCCTTTGCCGAGCTACAACTGGACCCGGCCAAAGTGGTGGTGGTGTCCGGGATCGGCTGTTCGTCGCGGATTCCCGCCTACACCACTTGCTACGGCTTCCACGGCCTGCATGGCCGGGCATTGCCATTAGCCATTGGCCTCAAACTGGCGCGGCCTGATTTGACCGTGCTGGTGGCTGGCGGCGACGGCGATGGCTTCTCGATCGGCGGCAACCATTTCCTGCACGCCTGCCGCCGCAACGTCGATATCACCTATGTGGTGATGGACAATGAAGTCTATGGCATGACCAAGGGTCAGCCGTCACCGACCACCGGGCCGGATTGGGATAGCGACCTGCAACCGGGCGGCACCGGCATCAGCGCCTTCCGTCCATTGGGTGTGGCGTTGCAGTCGGGCGCCAACTTTATCGCTCGAGGCTTTTCGGGAGACCTGAATGGCCTGACCAAACTGATCGTCCAGGGCATCAAACACCCTGGCTTTTCTTTTGTTCATGCCCTCAGTCCGTGCATCACCTTCCGCCCTGAAGAACGGGAATGGAAAACCCAGACGCACGGCGCCAGTGTCGACGCGACCGGCGACTTTAACGAGGCCTCCCGCCGGTTGGCCGAAGATGACGGCCTAACCATCGGGCCGGTGTATATCGGCCAACGGAAACCCTATGCGCCGCCCGTTGCGCCTTTGGTCGATACCAAAACCGACCTGTCGCATATCGTGGCGGAGTTCCGTATTTAAGGCTGGAAATCAAGGCCGGGAACGGCGCTGTCCTCAATCGGTTAGGACAGCGCCGTTCCCTTAATTTTTTGCCGGGCGGACACCTGGAAACCCAGGCCCTTGCCCGCCCGTTATGACCCGGCGGGCGTCCCCGCTGATTCGCTGCCCTGGGTTTTGGTCAAAGAAGCCAATTGCTGCTGGAGTTCATCCAGACGGCGCTGCAACTCCTCCAACGATTTACCACCATCGACAGGGGGCGACGCTTTGGCGCCATCGCCGACCGACCTGTTTTGCTCAACCGCCATGCGGACGGTATCGCTCTGGAATTTGGCAAAATCAGCGGCCCCAAACGGGGTGAACATCCGCATAGCGCGCTCGAAAAGAGCAAGATTATTCTTACTCATTTGTTCAAAGCCCGTAAATGGGAACATGCCGCCCAGGGCCGTCTGGAAGTATTCTCTCATTTGCTCTTGATTTTTGGCAAATGCCTGCATGCTGTATTCAAGATAGCTTGGCACCATCCACTGCATGCTATCGCCATAAAGGCCGATTAATTGTCTTAAAAAACTAATGGGGAGTAAATTTTGGCCTTTGCTTTCTTCTTCAACAATGATTTGCGTCAAAACCGATCGGGTTATATCTTCGCCGGTTTTAGCGTCATAGACGATAAAATCAACCCCATCTTTAACCATTTTACACAAGTGCTCAAGCGTGACATAGCTACTTGTGGCTGTATTGTAAAGCCGTCGGTTAGCATATTTCTTGATGGTGATGAGTGAGGACGACTTTGAATCTTTATCAGCCATCTGAGAGCACTTTCGATCGGTTGACACGGCCGGACCCAGCCGCACATTGCTAGGAATACGCGATGCCATCGGTCTCACGCAAGGGGCTGCCCACACCGTCAGTCAGGACCGGAATCGATCGGCATCATTGATCACAGCTTCACATGCCGTCTGGTCAAGGGTGCGGTGCAGTTCGTATAATGGGCCTATGTCCGACTTAAATGATTCCAACCCGAACGATTCTGAAAGTCCGACCCTGGAGGCATTGGCCCGCCGCTACCTGGAGCTTTGGCAGGACCAATGGGCGGCGGTGGCTGCCGACCCGGTGACGACGGAAAACGTGACCCGCTGGTTCCAGATCATGGCCCAGGGGGCATCGCTGTTCACCCCCTTTGGCAATGCGGTCGGTGGGCCGGGTTTTGGTTGGGATCCTCGACCCTCGCCGGTCACGCCGTCACCCCAGGATTCGCCATGGCCGTTCGTACCGCGCGACTCGAGTGTCCGACCTTGGTTCTCGGAAGGGCCTATAGCCGCCGCGCGAGCCACCAGCGGCGAACCGACGAAAGCCGGAGCCGGCAATGAGTTTGCCTCCGCCGCCGATGCTTCCACGCCAGGGGCCGCGCCCTCTGCCTCTGCATCTGGCGATCTCTCTGACGGTGCTGCTCAGTTCGCCCGGCGGCTTGCCCTTCTTGAACGGCGCTTCACTGCCCTGGAAGCCGGCGCTACGAGGCCGCGTTTCCGAACTCGCCGGCCAGATCGCTGCGGCTGAACGAAGCCACGGCGGCCAAGGAGGCTTTGCCCACGCCGTAGACCGGGAGATGCGCCGTCGACTCGGCTTATTTTTCACCGGGCTCGAGCGATACCGCCAGCACCCATACCGCCGCACCCTCGAAGACCCGCCAACGGTTTGGACCGAAGGCGGCAGCCGGCTTTTGGATTATGGCGGCCCTGGCCGGCCTGTGCTGTTCGTGCCGTCGCTGGTGAATCGGGCTTATATCCTGGACCTCTCGGCGGAGCGCAGCCTCTTGCGCTGGCTTTCCGGGCAAGGCATCCGGCCCTTCCTGGTGGACTGGGGTACACCGGGCGCATTGGAGCGCCGGTACACGCTGACCGACTATATCGCCGGACGACTCGAGCGGGCCTTGGATGCGATGCTGGCCGTCGCCGGACGGCCTGTGGCGGTGGTTGGCTATTGCATGGGCGGGATGCTGGCGGCGGCACTGGCCCTTCGACGAGGGCGCGACATCGACGCGCTGGGGTTACTGGCCACCCCTTGGGATTTCAGCGGCGGAGATGGCAGCACGGCTCGAGCCGCCTCGGCTTTTATAACTCTGTCGGCTCCGATGCTCGAAGCCTGGGGAGAGCTGCCTTTGGATGTCCTCCAGGCGATGTTCACCCAGATTGATCCGTTGTCGGCGCTGCGCAAGTTCAGCCAGTTTGGACGACTCGAGGCCACATCGCGTCAAGCGGCTCATTTTGTCGCCCTGGAAGACTGGTTGAACGATGGCGTTCCGTTACCGGCGGCGGTCGCCCGCGATTGCTTGGCCGGTTGGTATGGCCGCAACGATCCGGCAACCGGAAATTGGCTGGTTGCCGGCTTGCCCGTGAATCCGACTCGGTTACGGATGCCAACCCTGGCTCTGATTCCCGCCAACGACCGGATCGTGCCGCCGGCTTCGGCCTTGGCACTGGCTCAGGCGATCCCGAACACCGAAACGATTCTGCCGCCCCTGGGGCATATCGGCATGGTGGTCAGCGCCGGAGCCCGCGCCGCCGTCTGGCAACCGCTCGCCGACTGGCTGCGGGCGACCGGCACCCCCTGAGCAAAAGCGAATATACGCACACTCCGCCGCACCGTGCACCCTGTCCAATCCCCCCAACGCCGGCCCCTTGCGTCCTCACGAGACGGGCCGTAATGTGGGGACGCTGTGTGTTCTTTCCTAACCAAAAAAACCGAGTTTGCGAGGAGCGTTCATAATGACTGAAGTCGTCATCGTCGGTGCTGCGCGTACCCCTGTTGGAAGCTTCAACGGCGCATTGAGTTCTGTTCCGTCCTATACCCTGGGTGAAGTGGTTATTCGCGAGCTGCTGAATCGCACCAAACTTGAAGGGGGCGAAATCGACGAGGTCATCCTCGGCCAGATCCTCACGGCGAACTGCGGCCAAAATCCAGCCCGTATCGCAGCGGTCAATGCCGGCCTGCCTGTTGAAAAGACTGCCTACAACATCAACCAATTGTGCGGTTCCGGCCTGCGTGCGGTTGCGTTGGGCTATCAATCCATCCTCGCGGGCGACACTGATGTGGTGCTGGCCGGTGGTCAAGAAAACATGAGCTTGGCGCCTCACCTGATCCATCTGCGCAACGGGACCAAGATGGGCACGGCCGAGCTGCTGGATCACATGCTGCGCGACGCCTTGTGGGATGCCTTCAAGGGCTATCACATGGGTAACACTGCCGAGAATGTCGCCCAGAAGTACCAGATCACCCGTGAAGAGCAGGACGAATTGGCCCTGCGCTCTCAGAACAACGCCGAAGCCGCCCAGAAATCGGGCCGGTTCAAGGACGAAATCGTTCCGGTGACGATCAAGGGCAAGAAGGGCGACGTGGTCGTCAATACCGACGAGTTCCCCAAGCACGGCACCACCGCCGAAAGCTTGGCCAAGCTGCGTCCGGCTTTCGACAAAAACGGCACCGTGACCGCCGGCAACGCTTCGGGCATCAATGACGGCGCCGCTGGCGTTGTGCTGATGACGGCAGCCAATGCCGCCAAGCGCGGCCTAACGCCGTTGGCGCGGATTGTGTCTTGGGCCACCGCCGGCGTTGAGCCGTCGATCATGGGAACCGGCCCGATCCCGGCCAGCCGTCTGGCGCTGAAGAAGGCCGGCTGGACTCACGAACAGCTTGACCTGATCGAAGCCAACGAAGCCTTTGCGGCCCAGGCGGTTGCGGTCAACAAGGATCTCGGCTGGGATATCTCCAAGGTCAACGTCAATGGCGGTGCCATCGCCCTCGGCCATCCGGTCGGCGCTTCGGGTGCCCGCATTCTGGTGACGCTGCTGCACGAAATGCAGAAGCGCGACGCCAAGAAGGGTCTGGCCACTCTGTGTATCGGCGGCGGCATGGGCATTGCGCTCTGCGTTGCTCGCGACTAATCGCCGCGTCCTGATCTGGGGGTTCAAAAAAGCCCCCGGTCAGGATCGGGTGAAAGCGGTACAGTGATGCGGGCCGCCGTTCTCGGCGGCCCGCCTTTTTTTGGAGGAGGCCCAGCCTGTGGCGATGGTCCGTGAATTTCCCGCCCGTCCGTGGGTCGGGGTCGGGGTGGTGGTCTGGCAACGGGACCGCGTCCTTCTGATCCAACGAGGCCGCCCACCCGGAGCCGGTCAGTGGGGATTACCCGGCGGGGCTCAGAAACTCGGGGAAACCCTGTTCGAGGCGGCCGCGCGCGAAGTCCTGGAAGAGACCGGCCTGCTCGTCAATCCTTACGCCGTCATCACTGCGGTTGATGGAATCAGCCGTGAGTCCGACGGGCGGATTCGATTCCATTATACCCTGGTCGAAGTCGCCGCCGGTTATGACGGTGACGCCGAGCCCGTTGCTGCCGACGATGCTGTGGATGCCCGTTGGGTGCCGCTGGAAGACGTGGCGACTCTGGTCGAATGGACCGAAACTCTACGGGTGATTATGGCAGCAGCCGAGCAACGACGGACGTAGCGAACCGACCGGCCCTTCGCGCGCAAGGGCGCGCGGAGCCGCCGTCACGACTCGCCGACATTGTTGCTCATTATGGAACAATGTTGTGCATTCCCAGAGATTGTCGTTGCTCTCACAACCCGCTATCTCGAGTCCCATCACGGAACGAGGAGTGGATGCGTCATGAGCAAAGTCCTGGTGCTGTATTACAGTGGTTACGGCCACATCGAGACTATGGCCGAGGCCATCGCCGAAGGGGCCCGACAGGTTGCCGGCACCACGGTGACCATCAAGCGCGTTCCCGAGTTGGTTCCAGAAAACATCGCCCGTTCTTCGGGCATGAAGCTTGAGCAAGCCGCACCGATTGCCAGCCCAGCGGAATTGGCGGATTATGACGCCATCATTTTCGGCACGCCCACGCGCTTTGGCAATATGGCGTCCCAGATGCGGAACTTCTTGGACCAAACCGGCGGCCTGTGGGCCAAAGGCGCCCTGATCGGCAAAGTCGGCAGCGTCTTCGTCTCCACCGCCAGCCAACATGGCGGTCAGGAAAGCACGATCCTGTCGTTCCACACCACACTCTTGCACCATGGCATGGTCATTGTCGGCTTGCCCTACTCGGCAGCCGGCCTGGTTCGCATGGACGAAATCAGCGGCGGAACCCCCTATGGTGCGACCACCCTGGCCGGCGCCGACGGCTCACGTCAACCCAGCGAGAATGAATTGGAATTGGCGCGAATCCAGGGACGGCGAGTGGCCGAAATCGCGGGAAAACTGTCAGCCGCTTGACACGCGATCCGGGGGGCGGCCCCATAGGCGCTAAAATGGGGCTCTTTGTGGGCTCTGCCCATGCCCGCAAAGGGCCAGTCGGCCCTTTGAACCCGTGACGCTTTAAAGTCCCAATCCCGTCCCGAGGGCAAGGAGGCTGCGCCTCCCTGCCGGTGCAGGGCAGGGGCCTGCAAAATCAACGAAGCGGCCCTCATACCATCGGGCCTTGATGGTGACCCATCAAGGCTGCCCTCAGACGCCGGGCGGGCGCATCCGCGCCCTTGGCTTCGCGCGCACGAGGCCGCCGTCGCAGCCTGATACCGACGGTATGTCAGAGTGATGGTTCGCCGGTATCAAACATTAAACCGGAAATGAAAGATATCGCCGTCTTGAACGACATACTCCTTGCCTTCCTGGCGCATCTTCCCGGCATCTTTACACGCTTGTTCACCCCCCAGGCGAACAAAGCTCTCGTAATCGATGGTCTCGGCGCGGATGAAACCCCGTTCAAAGTCGGTATGGATCACCCCTGCGGCTTCGGGGGCCCGAGCATTGCGATGCACGGTCCAAGCCCGCGCCTCTTTGGGACCGATGGTAAAAAAGGTCACCAAATCCAACAACTGATATCCGGCGCGAATCACCCGGTTCAACCCGGTTTCGCTCAACCCCAACGCCGCCAGGAATTCGCGCTTTTCCGCCGGATCGGTGAGTTGGGCAACGTCGGACTCGATCGCCGCCGAAACCACCACGGCCATCGCACCTTCGGCAGCGGCCTTGGCCGCAACCCGCGCCGATTGAGCGTTGCCCGAGCCAGCAGCCGCTTCTTCCACGTTGCAGACATAAAGAACCGGCTTGGCGGTCAGCAATTGCAGTTGGGCCAACAACGGACGCTCCTCGTCCGCGACCGTGATGGTCCGGGCGGGCCGACCCTCCTGAAGCGCCACCAAGGCTCGCTCCATCACCGATACCAAGGCCTTGGCATCCTTATCGCCGCCTTTGGCCCGCTTTTGGGCTGCCGTCAAACGGCGTTCCAAGGAGTCCAGGTCAGCCAGCATCAATTCGGTTTCGACGGTTTCGGCGTCGCGAATCGGATCCACCGACCCTTCCACATGGGTCACGTCACCGGACTCAAAGCAACGCAACACATGAAGGATGGCATCAACCTCGCGGATATTGCCCAGAAACTGATTGCCCAACCCTTCACCCTTGGAAGCACCGCGAATCAGGCCGGCGATATCCACGAATTCCAACTGGGTGGGGATGATCTTGCCCGATTTGGCAATAGTCGCCAGAGCCTCGAGGCGTGGATCGGGCACACCAACCCGACCGACATTCGGTTCCTTGGTGCAGAAGGGAAAATTCGCCGCTTCAGCCGCCTCGGTCGCGGTCAGCGCATTGAACAGAGTCGATTTGCCGACGTTAGGCAGGCCGACGATACCGCAATTGAAGCCCATGGGACGTTTTTTCACAGTCGGGGAAAACGAGAACCCCGGTTTATCCTACGTCGCGGGCAAAAGCGCAAACCCGAAGTCGGGGCAAAATCAAGCAATCCGGTGAGTGATACCGGCGAGCTATAACGATGACACACTGCCGGTATCGGGCCGCGACGGCGGCCCGGCGTCTGAGGGCAGCCTTGATGAGTCACCATCAAGGCTCGAGGGTATGAGGCACGGTGGCTTTAGCGCCTCCTCCCCCCCCTCCCTCCATCAGCCCAACGGTTCCATGCAATAAGGAGTTCAATGTCATGACATGGCCCGCTCTTTTCGTTTCTCACGGCGCGCCGACTCTGGTGATCGAAGACGTTCCAGCCCGCCATTTTCTGGCCGGGTTGGGACCGGCTTTGGGACGGCCTAAAGGCGTGGTTGTGCTGTCGGCCCATTGGACGACTCGAGAACTGGCCGTCGGTGGCGCAGTGACACCGGAAATGATCTATGATTTTTCAGGATTTCCGGCGGAACTCTCCCGCATCCGCTATCCTGCTCCCGGAAGCCTCGAGCTGACCGATCATGTGGCAACTCTGCTGTCCACCGCCGGCCTCGCACCTAGCATCGCGCCACGACGGGGTTTTGACCATGGCGTTTGGGTACCCTTGAGCTTGATGTATCCGGCGGCTGACTGCCCGGTGGTTCCGGTTTCGATTCAACCAGGGCGCGACGCAACCCACCATTGGCGGATTGGGCAGGCGCTTCGGTCCTTGCGCGATCAGGGCATTCTGATTCTGGCTTCAGGCGCCATTTCTCACAATCTCCGGGCTTATTTTAATCACCGACCTGGCGATCCCATGCCGCCATGGCTGGGGGCTTTCACCGATTGGTTTGCGACCAAGGTTGCCGTGGGAGACACCCGCGCGTTGCTGGATTTCGGACAACAAGCCCCTCACGCCGCCACCAACCACCCAACCCTCGAGCATCTTTTGCCCTTTTTCGTGGCCCTTGGGGCTGGCTCTATGGGGCAGAGGATCTTTGCGGATACCGACTCGAGCGTTGTCGCGTTGGATGCTTATCGTTTTGATTGATCCATCGTCGGTTCTCGGGGGGAGGGGGAGGGGGAGGGAGCGCGGACGCCCCTTCCTGGCGTCCAGGGAGCCGTTAAGAAAACACGGCCTCACGCAAAGCCGCCGTGACCACAGGCCGCACCCCAAACCAAGCCTCAAATCCCGGTACGGCTTGGTGCAACAGCATTCCAAGCCCATCAACCACCCGATGCCCACGAGCCCGCGCCGCCGCCAATAACGGCGTTTCTAAGGGCACATACACCAGATCCGTCACAACAGCATCGCCAGGAAGCGCCGAGAGATCCAGCTCCAGAGGAGGCTGGCCGGTCATGCCTAAACTGGTGGTGTTAACCAACAGCGCCGCTCCGGCCAACCATTCGCTGCGCGCCTCCCACGGCACTGCCACCACCGACCCACCAAAGGCCGCCGCCAAAGCCGCCGCCCGGTCAAAGGTCCGGTTGAGAAGATAGATCGGCGCAACCCCAGCATCCATCAGCGCCACCAGCACCGCCCGAGCGGCCCCACCGGCTCCCAGCACCACCGCCGGGCCGGCCCCTGGATGCCAGTCCGGCGCCCCGTCGCGCAGGTTGGCCATAAACCCCTCGCCATCGGTGTTCCGCCCTTCCAGCCGACCATCTGAGCCAATGACGATGGTATTGACCGCCCCGATCCGTTGCGCCACGGGATCGAGATGATCCATCAGCGCCAACGCCGCCTCCTTGTGAGGAACGGTGACATTGGCCCCGCGAAACCCCAAAGCCGCCAGCCCCCGGATCGCCGATGGCAGGTGCCCCGGCGCCACCGCCAGCGGGACATAAGCGCCGTCGATGCCGTAAGTGCGGAGCCAATGGCCATGCAGCCGGGGGGAACGCGAATGGGCCACCGGCCAACCGATCACGCCAGCCAGCCTGGCCGTACCACCCAGGAAACCAGGGGTCATGATGGGAGTTCTCCCTGTTGACGTAAAATCTCGAGCAAAGGCAGCAGCGGTAAGCCGAGGATCACCGTGTGATCGCCATCGACTCGAGCAAAAAGCTGGAGTCCCAACCCTTCGATACGATAGGCCCCCACCGATCCGCACACCTCGTCTCCGACCGCCGTCAAGTAGCCCTCGAGAAAGGCCGGGCTGAAGGCCCGCATGGTCAGATGGGCGGCCTCGGTTAGGCTCCAGATGACCCGAGCATCCCGAACCACCGTCACCGCCGAGAACAACCTATGTGTCCGCCCTCGCAGGCTCCAAAGCTGGTCTCTGGCCTCAGCGAGGGTGCCCGGCTTATCGAACCAGCGCCCTTCGCACTCGAGCATCTGGTCCGCGCCGATCACCAGGGCTCCGGGATAATGCCCAGCCACCTCTCGAGCCTTCATTTCTGCCAGACTCTGGGCGGTTTCGGCGGCAGACTGGCCGGCAGCAGCGGCTTGACGCTTAAGAATCGCCTCGTCCACCGAGGCCGCCCGGCATGTCGAAACCACCCCCGCCTGTTCCAGCAAACCGCGTCGCGCCGCCGAGGCTGACGCCAGAATGACCGTCATTGGACAATCACCTTCATGAAAAGCGAAGCTTTCTTCAGGGTCAGCTCTCAGCCTTTGGCGCCGAAGGCCTTCTGGCCTCAAACGCGGCCCGATGCTTGGCGTGTAGCATCAAAATTTCGGCGGAGGTCTCCTCGATCGAGCGGCGCGAAACATCGATCACCGGCCAACCCTTGCGGGTGAAATAGCGGCGCGCGTCCGAGACCTCCTGCTTGACGGTTTCGGGATCGGTATAGGTCATATCGACGCCGGGATTGAGCAGACGCAGACGGTTTCGGCGGATTTGCAACAGGCGCTCGGGGTCATTGGTCAGGCCCACAATCAGAGGCCGAACAATTTGATCCAATTCCGGTGGCAAAGGGCAACCGGGCACGAAAGGAACGTTGGCCGCTTTGATGCCGCGATTGGCCAGATAAATGCAGGTGGGCGACTTAGAGGTCCGGGACACCCCCACTAACACCACATCGGCTTCGTGCAATTCCCAGGTGGCCTGGCCGTCATCATGGACCAACGCGAAATCCATGGCGTCCATCCGGGAAAAGTAGCCGGCATTGAGAATATGCTGGCGTCCGGGCTGCTGCTGCGACTCGATTCCCAGATAGGTTCCAAGCGCGCCAATCAGCGGGTCCAACACCGAAACACAGGGGACCGGAACCTCTCGGCAAAACTCTTCGAGTCGCCGACGGATGGCTTCGTCGACTAACGTGAACATCACAAGCCCAGGACAAGCTTTGATACCATCAAGAACCACATCGAGCTGTCTTTGTGTGCGAACCAGATTCCATAGATGCTCAGTATGCTCGACGTTATCGAACTGACTCACACAAGCACGAGCAATACTATTAACAGTCTCTCCTGTTGCGTCAGACACCAGATGGAGATGGAAGGTCCGCATTTATCCCCAGCCCCCTGTGCATAACATCATCGTAGCGGTGGATAAGTCCGTATTTCAGGGAGATTTCAGGGATCTATCCCCGATGACCCCAGATCCGTCCACAGACTTGTACCCATGGGGATCTTTTTTCGCCACTCCCTCGAGGGCTGTGGATCTCATTGAGAGTCCGAAAAGGATCCCCCGGATCCCCCGCCGTGCAAGGCCAGAGACGTCCGACAGATCCGACGATTATCCACCGACTTATCCACAGGCCCTCGAGCAGGATCGCCGCCCGCTGCCGACTGGGGATAACTCGAAGGCCCGGAGTTATCCCCATTATGAGTCGGGATCCACTTATCACTTCTAAAAGCCCTTATTAAAACCCTTACTCTGATTTAGGGGATTGCGTTTCGGGCCAAGCTTCGGCTTCCATAGGGCCATTGGTGTCTCAGCCAACGGATCAAACCGTGAGCCTTCCTGAAAAGCCGTATCTTGCCGCCTTAGCCGGTCATACCCTTGAACGACCGCCTTTTTGGCTGATGCGTCAAGCGGGCCGGTATTTGCCCGAATACCGAGACGTCCGCCGACGGGCAGGCAGTTTCATCGACCTCTGTCTCACGCCGACGCTTGCCTGTGAGGTGACCTTACAGCCGTTACGGCGTTATGGCATGGATGCGGCCATTCTCTTTTCCGACATCCTGATGGTTCCTTATGGGCTTGGGCAACGATTGGACTATGTGGAAGGGGAAGGGCCGCAGTTAGAGCCAATCACCGACGCCCACCAACTCGAGCGACTGTCGATCGACCATTTTCATGACCGACTGACTCCTGTTTATGAAACGGTTCGCCAGGTTATCCAAGCCCTTCCTGATCGTACCGCCTTAATTGGCTTTGCAGGATCGCCCTGGACCGTTGCGTGTTACATGGTCCAGGGGGCTGGCTCGAAGGAATGGGACAAAGTTAAGGGTTTTGCTTATCGGGATCCGGCAGGATTTGCGGCGTTGATGACCCTGCTCGAGACTGTAACGGTAGCGTATTTGGCCGCCCAGATCGATGCCGGCGCCGAAGCCGTTCAGTTATTCGACAGTTGGGCTGGTATTTTACCGCCAAAGCCATTCCGGCGTTTGGTGATTGAGCCAACCCGTCGCATTGTTCAGGCTCTTAAACAGCATTATCCCCAGATTCCCGTGATCGGCTTTCCTCGCGGCGCTGGGATGTTGCTCGAGGCCTATACCCTCGAGACCGGAGTCGATGCGGTCGCTTTAGATACTACGGTGCCGCCAGATTGGGCTGCCCGTCATCTACAATGTCACCGGCCTGTACAGGGAAATCTTGATCCTATTCTCTTGGTGGCCGGGGGCGAAGCCATGGCGACCGAACTGGATGATATCCTGCGGACGTTATCACGTGGGCCGTTCGTGTTTAATCTGGGGCATGGCGTGGCTCAAGTCACGCCACCTGAGCATGTTGAACAGCTTGCTGCTCTGATCCGTTCTTGGCCGGAGCGTCGATAATGTCAGAAACCGGGAATGGACGTGTTGCGGTTATCCTGTTTAATCTGGGAGGACCGGATCAACCTTCGGCAATTCGGCCCTTCCTGTTCAATTTATTCAACGATCCTGCGATTTTGACTATTCCCTGGCCCCTTCGTCCGATCTTGGCTTGGGTTTTGGCCTCCAAGCGCTTGGGACCAGCCACGGAAATCTATAATCATCTGGATGGATGCTCACCACTCTTGAGCAACACCCAGGCCCAAGCCCAGGCTTTGCAAACGGTGCTTGGGGATGGGGAGCGATTTCGAACATTTGTGGTCATGCGCTATTGGCACCCTTTCGCCAACGAGGTTGTTGAAGCGGTCAAAGCCTATGATCCTGATCGTATCGTTTTGCTACCGCTCTACCCCCAATGGTCAACCACCACCACCGCTTCGTCGTTTCGATCCTGGCGGCGGGCTTGTCGGCAAGTGGGACTGGACAGGCCAACCAATAGTGTTTGCTGTTATCCGGTGGAGCCTGGATTTGTCGGAACCATCGCTGAATTCATCCGAGAACGGTTGCCGGAGCTATCCCGTTATGGCCGACCTCGTGTTTTATTTTCAGCTCATGGGTTGCCAAAGCGGGTGATTGAACGGGGGGATCCCTATCAGTGGCAGTGCGAACAAACAGCGGCGGCGATTGTCGCCGCTCTGAAAAGTCCTGATTTGGATTGGGTCAATTGCTACCAAAGCCGGGTTGGTCCCCTCGAGTGGATTGGTCCCGCGACCGATGCTGAACTCGAGCGGGCCGGACATGATCATCGTCCGGTTCTGATGGTTCCTATCGCCTTTGTTTCGGAACATTCTGAAACGCTGGTTGAATTGGATATCGAATACCGGGCTTTAGCGGCTCGATGTGGTGTCCCGGCGTATTTACGGGTTCCGACAGTTGGCGTCAGTCCGCTCTTTATGAGCGGACTTGCCGCCCTGGTCAGATCAACCGTGACCAAGGCCGAAAGTTCACTTCGAGATGATAGTGATCGAAGTTGTTTACCAGAAACACTTGGGCATTGTGGCCGCCTATCCGATGGGTTGGCACAGAGGAAATGATGGATATTTTTTTAATTGTTAAGGCTTGCCACATTATCAGCGTCATTGCTTGGATGGCGGGGCTATTTTATTTGCCAAGACTCTTTGTTTATCACGCCACTGCGGCTATTGGGTCCGAGCTTTCAGAAACTTTTAAGATTATGGAGCGTCGGTTGTTTCGGGCAATCATGGGGCCGGCCATGATGTTAACCTGGAGCTTTGGTCTTTGGTTACTGATTTTGAATCCAGGATATCTATGGCAGCCTTGGTTCTGGGTGAAAGCGGCGGCTGTTCTTGGTTTAACATGGTTTCAGCATATCCTGGGGCGGATGCGGGTGGCCTTTGCCGAGGACCGTAACCAACATCCGGCGAAAACCTTTCGGCTTCTTAATGAAGTCCCGACCTTGGCGGTGATCGTGATCGTGTTGATGGTTATTTTAAAGCCATTCTAAGTGGTTTAGCGCCGTTGGCAAAAGCAGCGACCTTTCGTTCCTCTTGTTGCTCTGATGGCTGCGGGTTTTGTTTGACAGCCGCCCGAAAATCCGGTAACCATGGCACTGGCGGCCTACCCGCACCTATCCCTTAGCGTCCGATTTGGCGCCCCGATCAAACCGCGCCCCGGCTTTTCTCCTCGTCGGTGCCGCATCTCAGGCAAGGCCCCCTGGTCGACGTCCTCCAGACCAACTGTGTCGCCTTATCCCCCACTGTTCGACGCTATTCCTGAAGTCGTTGCTGTTGCAGGTCCGTGATGAATCTCCAAGAATTAAAGTGCAAAACGCCAGCGGAACTCTTGGCGTTTGCCGAAGAATTGCAGATAGAAAATGCGAGCACGCTGCGCAAGCAGGACATGATGTTCGCGATCTTGAAGCAGCTAGCCGAAAACGATGTCCCGATTTTCGGCGATGGGGTGCTCGAAATTCTCCAGGATGGCTTTGGCTTCCTACGCTCACCAGAGGCCAATTATCTGCCGGGGCCCGACGATATCTATGTTTCCCCGAACCAAGTGCGGCGATTCGGTTTACGCACCGGGGATACCGTTGAGGGTCAAATTCGCTCGCCCAAAGACGGGGAGCGGTATTTTGCCTTGCTCAAGGTCAATTCGATTAACTTTGACGCGCCGGACAAGGTTCGTCATCGGATCAACTTTGATAATTTGACTCCGCTTTATCCCGAGCAACGGCTTAAGCTCGAGGTGGAAGATCCCACCAAAAAGAACCACACCTGCCGCGTGATCGATCTGGTGGCGCCTTTGGGCAAAGGCCAACGGGCGCTGATCGTGGCGCCGCCGCGAACCGGCAAGACCGTGATGTTGCAGAACATCGCCCATTCGGTGGCGCTGAACCATCCCGAAGTTTATCTGATCGTGTTGTTGATCGACGAGCGCCCGGAAGAAGTGACCGATATGGCGCGCTCGGTGCGGGGAGAGGTGGTCAGTTCGACCTTCGATGAGCCGGCGGTTCGCCACGTTCAAGTGGCGGAAATGGTGATCGAAAAAGCCAAGCGTTTGGTCGAGCATAAGCGCGATGTGGTGATTTTGCTGGACAGCATTACCCGTCTAGCGCGAGCCTATAACACTGTTGTCCCCAGTTCAGGCAAGGTTTTGACCGGCGGTGTTGACGCGAATGCGTTGCAACGGCCCAAGCGATTCTTTGGTGCGGCCCGGAATATCGAGGAAGGCGGCTCTTTAACCATCATCGCCACGGCATTGATTGATACCGGCAGCCGGATGGATGAAGTTATCTTTGAAGAGTTCAAGGGTACCGGCAATTCGGAAATCATCTTGGATCGTAAGTTAAGCGATAAACGGACCTTCCCAGCTATCGACATTACCAAGTCGGGAACGCGTAAAGAAGAGCTGTTGGTCGACAAAGGAACCATTTCCAAAATGTGGGTTCTGCGGCGAATCTTGATGCCGATGGGGGTCACCGATGCGGTGGATTTCTTGGTGGACAAACTCAAGCATACCAAGAACAACTCGGACTTTTTCGATTCCATGAACCAATGATGCCGATTTGGTTAGGATAAGCTTTCGCAGGGCTCTGCCTGCACCCGCAGGAGGTGGGCAGAGCCCTAGAGAGCCCCCCCTTACCGTCCCAGGGTCTTGCGCGGATCAAAAGCATCCCGAACGGCTTCCCCAACGAAAATCAACAGGCTCAACATGGTGGCGAGCACCACGAAGGCTGTTAGTCCCAGCCAAGGCGCCTGAAGATTATTTTTCCCCTGGGAGAGCAACTCACCCAGCGATGGCGATCCTGGCGGAAGTCCAAAACCTAAAAAATCCAACGCGGTTAAGGTGGTAATCGAACCATTAAGAATAAATGGCAAAAAAGTTAGCGTTGCTACCATGGCATTGGGCAGCATGTGCTTGACAATAATTGTTATGTTATCGGCACCCAAGGCGCGGGCGGCACGAATATAATCAAAGTTGCGAGCCCGCAGGAATTCAGCGCGGACTACCGGCACCAGAGACATCCAACTAAACAACAAGAGCAAGCCCAACAGCCACCAAAAATTGGGTGTTACCACTGAAGCCAGGATGATGAGCAGATAAAGAGTGGGCATCCCCGACCAGATCTCGATGAAGCGTTGGAACAAAAGGTCGGTCAGTCCCCCGAAATAGCCTTGGATTGCTCCCGCAGCCACTCCGATTAATGAGGCAAAAAAAGTCAACGCCAAGCCGAATAACACCGAGATCCGAAAGCCGTAAATCAATCGTGCCACCACGTCGCGGCCCTGATCATCGGTTCCTAACCAATTTTCTGCCGAAGGGGGCGCCGGGGCCGGCACCGGCAGGTCATAATTGATGGTTCCATAAGAATAGGGGATCAGCGGCCATAGCATCCAGCCTTTGGCCGAAATCAATTGGCGAACATAAGGATCTCGATAATCGGTTTCAGTTTGAAATTCACCGCCAAAGGTGGTTTCAGGATATGTTGTGAAAATCGGAAAATAACTGTGGCCGTTGAACTGAACCCATAACGGTTTATCGTTGGCAATGAATTCAGCAAATAAACTTCCGGTGAATAGCATCAAAAACAGCCATAAAGACCAAAAGCCTCGGCGATTGGCCCGAAAATGAAGCAGCCGTCGCCGAGTCAGAGGCGTGATTCGGAAGCCTAAGAAGCGATCTGGAGTCATGATTGGCGCGCCTCGAAATCAATTCGGGGATCGACGGCGACATACATCAAATCACCAATCAAGTTCATCACCAACCCCAACAACGTAAAAAAGAACAAGGTGCCAAACATCAAAGGATAATCGCGAGTGATGGCAGCTTCATAGCCCTGAAGACCCAGTCCATCTAGCGAGAAGATGACCTCGATTAACAAATTACTGGTAAATAATAAATGGATGAAGGCAGACGGAAAACCGGCGATGACGATCAACATGGCGTTGCGGAAAACATGGCCATACAGCACCCGACTTTCAGTCAGGCCCTTGGCTCGAGCGGTCACGACATACTGCTTGTTGATTTCTTCCAGGAACGAATTCTTGGTCAGCATGGTCAGGCTGGCAAATCCGCCAACCAGCAATGCAGTCACCGGCAGCGCCAAATGCCAGAAATAATCAAGCCCCTGTTGCCACCAAGGCAAAGTCGCCCAATCGTCGGATACGAGGCCGCGCAAGGGAAACCATGAAAGATATCCGCCGCCGGCAAACAGGACAATCAGCAAAACGGCAAACAGAAAGCCGGGGATGGCATAGCCGACAATGACCACGGCGCTGGTCCAGATATCAAAGCGTGAGCCGTCCTGAATGGCCTTACGAATTCCTAGAGGGATTGAGACCAGATAAATTAATAGAGTTGTCCATAACCCTAAGGAGATCGAAACAGGTAGTTTTTCTAAGACTAAATCTACCACTTTCTGATCTCTAAAATAACTCTTACCAAAATCGAACTGAACATAATGCTCCATCATCAATAAGAATCGCTCGGGCAATGGCTTATCAAAGCCAAATTCCTGTTCCAGTTGCTTAATAAATTGCGGGTCGAGACCTCGAGCGCCCCGGTAGTGGCTGACTGTTGAATCTCCGCTCATTTGTCCTTGGAGGGCTCGCCCCTGAAGGTCGCCGGTGGCGGAACCGCCAATCCGGGCAGTGGCGTCGACCGCTGTTCCTTGGAGCTGGGCGATGATCTGCTCAATCGGCCCCCCTGGTGCCAATTGCACGATGACGAAATTTACCACCATGATTCCGAGTAGAGTCGGAATGATCAACAGCAGCCGTCGAGCCGTATAAGCCAGCATTTGGACTTCTTATGTCATGGGAGCCGGGCTCCCTGACCCTCGAGGGAGGGTCGGGGCCGAGCTTCCGATTGGTTATCGATGCAACACGGCATCCTTCTGGCTGTCAATCCACCATGTGCTTTCGAAGGGCAGACCATATTTGGCGGCGGTGGCTGGATGACCGAATCGGTTCCAATAGGCGATGCGATGGCGGTCGTTATGCCACTGGGGGATCACGTACCAGTTCCACAACAACACACGGTCCAGGGCTCGAGTGGTGGCCACCAATGTTTCACGATCGGGGGCGACGATCAGTTTATCCACCAGTTCATCGACCACCGGATCATGAATACCGGCCAAATTGCGGCTTCCTTCCTGGCTGGCGGCGGCTGAAGTCCAGTATTCGCGTTGTTCATTCCCCGGAGAAAGGGATTGTGGGATGGTATCGATAACCATATCAAAGTCAAAGCTGTTCAGTCGGTTCTGATATTGAGCCGAATCGACCATCCGAACGCTGGCGGTAATGCCTGCTCGGGAAAGATTTCGGATATAGGGCTGAACAATGCGATCGAACAGCGGTTGATCCAGTAGGATTTCAAAGGTCAGGGGTTCTCCGCTGGTGACATTGACCAATTTCCCGTCTCGAGGCGCCCAACCGGCCTTGGCCAGCAGGTCCAAGGCGGTGCGGAGATTTTGCCGGATGTTGCCGCTGCCATCGGTTGCCGGGAGACTAAAAGCTTGGCTGAACACCGGGTCTGGTTCCCGCCCGCGATAAGGCTCGAGCACCGCCATTTCCGTTGGGGTGGGCGGTCCCTCGGCGGCCAAATCGGAATTGGCGAAGAAGCTGGTGGTCCTTTGATATTGCCCATACATCAGATTTGTTTGGGTCCATTCAAAATCGAACAGCCAAGCCAAGGCCTCCCGAACCCGTCGATCCTGGAACACTGGGCGGCGAGTGTTCAAGACAAAGCCTTGCATGCCCTGCGGGTCTTGGTGCTTGATTTCTTCCCGGACGATCCGACCATCGGTAACGGCGGGATGATTATAGCCGGTGGCCCAATTTTTCGAGCTGTTTTCCACCCGAAAGTCAACGGCTCCGGCCTTGAAGGCTTCAAACGCGACATCGGCATCGCGGTAATAGTCATACCGGATCGTCTCGAAATTATACCGGCCATGACTGAAAGGCAGGTCTTTGCCCCACCAATCCTTGACGCGGCGATAACTGACGGTTCGACCGGCGTCAACCGAGGCCACCTCATAAGGGCCGCTGCCCACCAACGGCGAAAGCGTGGTGGCATTAAAGGGGTGGTCTTTGGTGAAGAAATGCTTAGGCAACACCGCCAATTGTCCCATGATCAGGGGCAATTCCCGGTTGCCAGTGCCTGTGAATGTAAAGCGGACGGTGCGCGGGCCGGTTTGTTCAGCTTTGGCGACATTCGCGTAATAAAGCCGGTATTGGGGGTGCCCCTGATCGCGCAGAGTCTCGAAACTCCAGATCACATCTTCGACGGTTACAGGCGTGCCGTCGTTGAAACGAGCCTGGGGCCGCAGGGTGTAGGCGACCCAACTGCGATCTGGGGCTACCTCGATGGTTTCGGCGAGACGACCATATTCACTGAATGGTTCGTCGCTGGTTCCTTCGGTCAAGGTATCAAAGACCATGCTGGCGCCGGCGGCGGCAACCCCACGCAGGATGAACGGATTGAGGTTATCGAAGCCGCCCACAACCGCCAATTTCAGCTCACCGCCTTTGGGAGCGGCGGGGTCTGCGTAATCCAGATGGCTGGCGTCGGCGGGATATTTGGGGGCACCATAAAGCGCCAATCCCGAAACCTCCTCGGCGAGTGCGGATGTGGCAAAGCAGAGGGCGCCAATAAGGGCAAAAAACCGGATCACGAAGCCTCCTTGGTCGTACCGACGAGCCTGAGTTTTGCAGGACTTTGCCCTGCACCCGCAAGGAGGCACAGCCTCCTTGACCACGAGACGTCACGGGTTCAAAGGGCCGACGGGCCTTTTGCAGGTGTGGGCACAGCCCACGAAGAGCCTTATCCTAGCGCCCATGGGATTGTCTCCCCCTTCTGAATCTCCAGACACCGATCATGATAAGAGGCCAAAATCGCGCGATGGCCAATACTAATGATGGTGGCTTCTGGCAGTCGCTTTCGCAGCATGCCGTAAAGAGCGGCTTCGGTGGCGGGGTCGCATGCGGCGGTGGCTTCGTCCAGGAACAGCCAGTTGGGCCGGTGCAAGAGAACGCGAGCAAAGGCTAGACGCTGCTGTTCGCCGGGCGAAAGCCGTTGTGCCCAATGATCGATTTGCTCGAGTCGCCCAGCCAGGGCCGGCAAGCCGCAGGCTACCAAGGTTTCGTTGATTTCGGCGGTTGAGAACTGATCGACAGAGGACGGGAAACAGACGGCGGCGCGCAGGCTACCGATGGGGAGGTACGGCTTTTGCGGTAAAAAGAGAGGGCGGGCGTCGGCGGGCAGACAGACCCGACCGTTGCCATATGGCCACAGACCGGCGAGCACCCGGAACAAGGTGGTTTTGCCCGATCCACTAGGGCCGGAAATCAGGACGGACTCGCCGGGCTTGAACACCACCTCGGCCCGCAGCAAAGGGGTCGAGGCTTGGGACTCGAGCGAGGGTTCGGTTTCGGTCGGCAGCGTTGTGGTCGCGGCTCCGGGGGCTGCCGGGATCGGCGCCGATCCGGCTGGTGGCAGGGCCACGGTGACAGCATCCAGCGTCAAAAGTTGGCTCGGAGAGACGGCCCGGATGATCTCGGGATTCAGTAACGCCGCTGCTCGCGCAGCGGCGATCGAGGCGCGAAAGCTGGTCAACCGATTGACCGTGGCTCGCCAATCCGCCAAGGACACATAGGCATCCACGAACCAGCTCAACGAGCTTTGAACCTGACCAAAGGCGTCGGCGGTTTGCATCAACCCGCCCAACTCCATGGCCCCGGAAAAATATCGGGGCGCCGCCACCAGATAAGGGAAGATGATGGCCACTTGGGTGTAGCCGGTGTTGAACCCGGTCAAGCGTTTGCGACAGGTCATGATCGCCAGCCAGTTTCCGACGATATTTCCGAAGCGGTCGCGGAAGGTCGCGAGTTCAGGACGTTCGCCCTGATAAAGCGCGACGCCTTCGGCATTCTCGCGCAGCCGAACCAAAGAGAAGCGAAAATCGGCTTCGAATCGCTGTTGCTGGAAATTCAGTCGCGCCAGAGGGCGCCCGATCATCTGAGTCAAAAGGCTGCCAAGCACGGCATACAGCAATGCCACCCACACCATATAGCCGGGAATCGTCACGGTGACGCCGCCCAGCGAGATCGGCAGATCGCCCGACAGCGTCCACAGGATGCCCACGAACGAAAACAGCGTTACCACGGCACTGAGAAGCCCCAGCGACAGGCGCAGAGTTGCTTCAACGAAGGACTGAAGATCGTCGGCAATGCGTTGGTCGGGGTTGTCGGTGCCCTGAGAGGCCACTTGCAGGCGGTAATAAGCCTGATCTGCCATCCAATCTTCGAGATATCGTTCGGTCAGCCAGCGGCGCCAGCGAATCTGCAACATCAAATTTAGATACATTTGATAAACGGCAATTCCAATAAATAGCGCTGCAATCCAACAAAATCGAAACATCTGATGAAAAAATTCATCACTATTTTTATTTTGTAAGGAATTAAAAAATAAATTATTCCAATCATTAAAGATAACGCTCAGATAAACATAGCCAAGATTGAGTCCAACAATCACTGCTAGCAACGCCCAGGCGGCCCATCGGTCTTCTGAAACCCAATAAGGGCGAGCCAACACCCACATTTCGTGGAGAAAAAGTTTTGTCATATGGAGATTATGCTTGAACCGCGCTACCATTTCCGCCCCCCGCCGGCCTGCCGTTTGATCGCTCCGACCGACGGCGGAGTGAAGCGCAAAGGCGACTCCGAGGCAAGGACGGCGTATCCGTCTTATACCATCGAGCCTTGATGGTGACTCATCAAGGCTGCCCTCAGACGCCGGGCGGGCGCATCCGCGCCCTTGGCTTCGCGCGCATGGGCGCGCGGGGCCGCCGTCGCGGCCCGATACCGGCGATGTGTCAGTATCAGGGCTCGCCGGTATTATACATCGAGCCTTGATGGTGACTCATCAAGGCTGCCCTCAGACGCCGCAGACGTGTCAACGTCCAAGGCCATTGGTCTTAGTCTTCGGAGGTTCCGGCTTCAAACGACGATTCGGAGTCTTCCAGAAAGGCCAACTCTTCGGTGGTGCTGGTGCGGTTGAGGATCGCGTTTCGGTGGGGGAAACGGCCAAAGCGTTCGATGATTCGCAGGTGACGCTCGGCATAGGCCACCAGATTGGGCCGACCAATACGGTTGCGCACCAGGAACAGGGACAGCCGTTGAGCCTCCAAGCATTCGGCATGTTCGAACGGCAGATAAACGAAGAGGCGGCGATCAGCCCTGAAGCCCAAATCATGGGCATTGTCGATCATGTGGTGAGCCAAGGCCAGCGCCACGGAGTCGGTGGCGAACGCGTCTGCCGTGTCACGGAAGATGTGGCGCGGGGCCTGATCGAACAGCAACAGAAGCGCCAAGCAGCCGGTCGGCGCCTCTCGCCAGGACTCGAGAGCACCGGCCACAGCCTGCCGGTAAGTGTCCAGCCACGCCTCCCGGACCTTCTGGTCGAACCCCTCATCCGGTGCAAACCAAAAAGGCCGGGTGGTGGGCGCGAACCAGAAGTCGAGAACGGCAAAAGGGCTCTTCATACCCGTTGCGCCGTCCTTAAATCTCAGGCCCTTGAGCATCTTCCGCTTTGTGATAGGCGGCGATTCCGGCCTTGATCAACTCTGCGGCCTCGTCGGCTTCGCCCCAGCGGACCACATTGGTCCACTTGCCTTTTTCCAAGTCCTTGTAATGCTGGAAAAAGTGCCGGATCTGCTGAACCATGATCTCGGGCAGATTGCGGTAGGAGACGATGTCGCGATGGAAAGGATGAAGATCGTCAACCGGGACAGCGATGATCTTTTCGTCCAGGCCGCCTTCGTCTTCCATGACCAGCACCCCGATCGGGCGGGAACGGACGACGGCGCCCGCGATCACCGAGGTCGGTCCTACCACCAGCACATCCACCGGATCGCCGTCATCGGCCAGGGTGTGGGGGATGAAGCCGTAATTGCCAGGATAAAACATCGCGGTGTGCAAAAAGCGGTCCACGAACACGGCGCCCGAGACTTTGTCCACCTCGTATTTCACCGGCTCGCCACGCAACGGAATCTCGACCACTACGTTGATATCCCACGGTGGCGTCCGGCCGACCGAAACTTTGCTCAAGTCCATAGTTCCCAATCCTTTGTTGCGTTTGCCGTGTCACCATCCTAGGCGCGAACCCCCGGTCAAGCCAAGAGGTCTGTGACGGCTTTTGACTTGCCGGGCGGTTGCCCGCATTATGGGGTGCGGTCAGGGAAGCTGGCGGCGGCGTTGGTCGAGGGTAAGGGTACGAGTCTCGCATGAATGTTTTTAAAGACTTTCGCAAGCGGTTGTTGGGGTTGCTTGACGAGATGGTGGCCGCCGGAGAGCTGCCGGTTGGCCTTGATACCGCTCGGGTGACGGTCGAGTCGCCCCGTGAGGCGAGCCACGGCGACATGTCGACCAATGCCGCGATGGTGTTGGCCGGGCAGGTGGGAACCGCGCCCCGCCAATTGGCACCCCAATTGGCCTTGCGCCTAGGGGCATTGCCCGAGGTGCTGACCGCCGAGGTCGCGGGGCCCGGTTTCGTCAATCTGCGCTTCGCCCCGGACTTTTGGCGGGTCCAGGTGGCCGAGGTGCTGCGGGCCGGCACGGCCTATGGCGCGAGCACAATCGGTGCCGGGCAGCGGGTGAATATCGAATATGTTTCGGCCAATCCCACCGGCCCGCTCCACGCAGCCCACGCCCGAGGCGCGGTGGTTGGGGATGCTTTGGCGAATCTGCTGGAAAAAGCCGGGTTTATCGTCGCTCGGGAGTATTACATCAACGATGCGGGCAGTCAGGTGGAAACGCTGGGGCGTTCAGCCTATCTGCGTTACCGCGAGGCTTTGGGTGAGGAGATCGGCGAGATTCCCGCCGGCCTCTATCCCGGCGATTATCTGAAAGAGGTTGGCCGGGCGTTGGCCGAACGGGATGGCGGGCGCTGGCTGGATCAACCCGAGTCGACATGGCTGCCGGTGCTTCGGGATTTTGCCATCGACCGGATCATGCTCGGGATTCGCGAAGATCTGGCGACATTGGGCATTGGAATCAATGTATTCAGTTCTGAACGAGCGCTGGTGGCGTCGGGGGCGGTGCAAGCGGCTTTTGAAGAATTGTCGGCGCGCGGGCTGATTTACCAAGGGGTGCTGGATCCGCCCAAGGGCAAAAAGCCCGATGACTGGGAGCCTCGCCCCCAAACTCTATTCCGCGCCACCGATTACGGGGACGATGTTGATCGGCCTTTGCGGAAATCCGATGGTTCATGGACCTATTTCGCTAACGATATCGCTTATCACCTGGATAAATTTCGCCGGGGCTTTACGGTTCTGATCGACGTGTTGGGCGCCGATCACGGCGGTTACGTCAAACGGATGCAGGCCGCGACCACCGCGATCACCGGGGGCAAGGCCGCACTGGATGTCAAAATCTGTCAGCTCGTGCATCTGATGGATCAGGGCAAGCCGGTTAAAATGTCCAAGCGGGCCGGGACATTTGTCACATTACGCGACGTGATCGATGAAGTCGGGCGTGACGTGGTCCGCTTTATCATGTTGACCCGACGTAATGACCAGACTTTGGATTTTGACTTTGCCAAAGTCACCGAGCAGTCGAAAGACAATCCGGTTTTTTATGTTCAATACTGTCATGCCCGATGCCGTTCGGTGCTGCGCCACGCCGCCGAAACACGGCCAGCGGCGGCTCTGACTCTCGAGGCTTTGGCTGAGGCGCCGCTGCACCGCTTGGTCGAGCCCGAGGAATTGGCGCTGATTCGAATCATGGCGGGATGGCCGCGATTGGTGGAAGGGGCCGCCGAGGCTCACGAGGCCCATCGGGTGGCTTTTTATCTGTATGATTTGGCAGCGGGCTTCCATGCCCTGTGGAACAAGGGTAAGGACGATACCACGCTTCGCTTCCTGGCTCTGGATGATGCAGAACTGACCCTGGCTCGATTGGCCTTGGTTCAGGCGGTGGCAACGGTGGTGGCGTCGGGCTTGGCGGTGATCGGAGTGGAGCCGGTCGAGGAAATGCGCTCATGAGTCGGTACGAACTCGAGTTCGATCCCGAAGAATATCGACCCCGGCGGCGATCCCGTCCGCCGGGGGGCTTGTTGGTGCAAGTGCTGCGAGTCGTATTTGCATTGGGTGCGGTTGCGGCAGTTGCGGGTTCTGTCTATCTAGGATTGCGCCAATCGGCCAGCGTCACCGACGACTCGGGAATTCCCCTGATCAAGGCCGAACAGGGACCGTTCAAGGCCCGGCCAGAGCAGCCTGGCGGCATGGATGTTCCCAATCAGGATAAGGTGGTGTTCGATCGCCTAGATCCTGAAGCGGCGCGTCCGGTGGTGGAGCGGCTGTTGCCGCCTCCCGAAACGCCGCTGCCGCGTCCGGTTTCACCGCCTCCTCCTCCTGCGCCGCCTCCTGCCCCGGTTCCGGCTGCGGCTTCTGCACCGGCACCCACATCTGCTGCGCCGCCGTCTGCGCCGCCGTCTCCGCCGTCGGCCCCTGCCATGGCCAATACGGATCTGCCCGGAGGGGCGCGACCGACTCCGAACCCGGCGTCGGCCATGGCTGCGGCGTTGCCTGCGTCGCCCCTTGCGCCGGAAACGGGTGGGCAAGGCAAGCCGCCGGTTGCGCCGTCCGCCCTCCCGTCCGCCACTGTGCTTCGACCGGCTCCGGTGACGCCCCTGTCCGCCGTGCCCGTACCGAAGGTCGCGCCTCCTCCCGTTTCACCTCCGGCAGCCCCTCCGAAGGCGGTTACGCCTCCGGTTTCGGCTCCAGCGACGGTGAGCGCGGGGGGGGTTCTCTTGCAGCTCGCCTCGGTTCGGAGCGAGGCCGAAGCCCGAGAGGAATGGCGGCGGTTGTCGAGCCATTATCATGAACTGCTCGGTGGCTTTACCCCTTCGGTGGTGAAGGTCGATTTGCCCGAAAAGGGCGTTTATTTCCGTTTGCGGGTTGGTCCTTTGGATGAAGCTCACGCTCACAGCGTTTGTGAGCAACTCAAAAGCCAGAATGTCGGGTGTCAGCTTGCCCGACATTGAGTCTAACCGGATGAGCGTCAAAAGCGGACAGGCAGCGTTAGCCGCCCGCGCCGTGGTGTTCGGGTGTGCCGGCCCCGTTCTGACTCTGGAAGAGCGCGCCTTTTTCCGGGAGTCCCAACCCCTGGGCTTTATCCTGTTTCGGCGCAATGTGGCATCGCCGGATCAGGTGAAAAACTTGGTCCGGGAGATGCGGGCTGCTGTTGGGCGCGAAGATGCCCCGGTGCTGATCGATCAGGAGGGCGGGCGGGTGGCGCGGTTGCGGCCTCCCCATTGGCCGAGTCATCCCGCCGCTCGGCGGATCGGTCAATTGGCCGAGCGGGCGCCTGCCGCCGGACGTGAAGCCGCGTGGCTGAATGGCCGGTTGCTGGCGGCGATGCTCTTTGATCTGGGCATTACCGTTGATTGCGCGCCGGTTTGTGACGTACCGATCCCGCATGCCCATGACGTGATCGGAGATCGCGCTTTTGGCGGCGACCCGCAGAGTGTGACCGAGTTGGCTCGAGCAACCTGCGAGGGTTTTCTGGCCGGCGGCGTATTGCCGGTGATTAAGCATATTCCGGGGCATGGCCGGGCCTTCACCGACAGTCACCAAGAATTGCCGGTGGTCGATGCGGCCCGTTCGGAATTGGATGTCACCGATTTTGTGCCGTTTCGAGGCTTGGCCGACCTGCCATTGGGAATGGTTGCTCATGTGGTGTATCGGGCCATCGATCCGGGCCGTCCGGCCAGCACCTCGGCAGCCGTGATCGCCGGGATTGTGCGGGACTTGCTGGGGTTTGACGGCCTGCTTTTCAGCGATGATCTGTCCATGGGGGCGCTATGGGGCGCCCCAGCGACTCGGGCGCGGGATGTGCTGGCGGCAGGCTGCGACGTGGCGCTTCACTGCAACGGCGATCTGGCGGAGATGCGGGAAATTGCGGCAGTGGTTCCAGTTTTGGATGGTATTGGTGCGGCTCGTTGGCAACGGGCCGTGGCGACACTGCATCCCCCTCAGCCGATGGTCGCGGCGGTGCTGCGAGAGCGGTTGGATGAGCTGCTTCAGGACAGCCAGCCTCAGGGTTTGGCGGGCGACGACGATCCGACCGCGCGGGGCACTTTGGCTTTGGCCCTGGCAACCGGCGGCGCCAATCATTCGGCGGTGTTGGCGGATCCATGAGACCCGCGAGCCCTGACATTGACACAGCGCCGGTATCGGGCCGCGACGGCGGCCCCGCGCGCCCATGCGCGCGAAGCCAAGGGCGCGGATGCGCCCGCCCGGCGTCTGAGGGCAGCCTTGATGAGTCACCATCAAGGCTCGATGATATGACTCTAGGGGGGCGCGTCCGCGCCCGCCCGGCGTCTGAGGGCCGCTTTAATGTGATACCGGCGAGTCCTGACATTGACACACCGCCGGTATCGGGCCGCGACGGCGGCCCCGCGTCCTCGTGGACGCGAAGCCAAGGGTGCGGACGCACCCGCCCGGCGTCTGAGGGTCGCTTTAATGAGTCACCACCAAGGCTCGATCTATGACCGCCGGTTCGACCTTTGCTGAGGATGTGCGGCCTCCGGGGCCGGTAGTATCCGAGCAGCTTTTGCTGGCTCTTGATGGCTTTGAGGGGCCGATTGACCTGTTGTTGACTTTGGCGCGGGATCAAAAGGTCGACCTCACGCACATCTCGATTTTACAACTGGCCAACCAGTATTTGGACTTTGTGGCGGCGGCGCGCCGGGTGCGTATCGAGTTGGCGGCGGATTATCTGGTGATGGCGGCGTGGCTGGCCTACCTGAAGTCGCGCTTGTTGTTGCCCGAACCGGAGGACGTTGGAGACGAACCGGGGGGAGCCGAGTTGGCCTCGGCCCTGGCCTTCCAGCTTCAACGGCTGGAAGCGATGCGCGAAGCCGGGGCTCGGTTGTTGGCTCTGCCGCAGCTTGGCCGCGATGTGTTCGCACGGGGCGCGCCCGAAGGGCTGGAGGCCGAGCAAACCACCGTCTTTGACGTCACATTTTATGACGTGCTCAAGGCGTATGGTGAGCATAAACGCCGTGAAGAAACGTCGACCCTGACTATTCAACCCTTGGACCTTTATTCTCTGGAAGATGCGCTGTCACGGTTATCTCATATACTGGGATCCTTGCCTGATTGGGTGACGCTGTCGAGCTTTTTACCGGATCGTTCTGATAATCTGTTGCGGGGACGTTCGGCGCTGGCGGCGACCTTTGCCGCAACCCTGGAGTTGGTCAAGGCCGGTCAGGTGGAGTTGCGCCAGGACGGCGCGTTTGCTCCGATCTGGCTTCGTCGGGCGGCGCCTCGGGAAGGGGCGGCGCCTTCTGACTGTGAGGGGGCCGCGTAGCCTTCGGTTGAGTTTTTGTCCTGGAGAGTGCCCACCTCTGCTTCCAGGATGGCTTTCTTGTTCCTTTATTCGAGCCCCCACGGGGCTCGGTCTTCTTGACATAGTCTTCTTCAGGCCCGCCGGTATGAGTGCATGATTGACCATGGAACGACCGAAGTTCACGCAGAGCGCGCACAGCACTTGCGTTTACTGGAGGCCTTGCTGTTTGCGTCGGCTGAACCGTTAGACGAGGCGACATTGGGCGCCCGGCTGGGCCAAGGGGCCGATGTGCGGGCTTTGCTGGTCGAATTGGCGGATCGTTACGCCGGGCGTGGGGTCGTGCTGGTTCGGGTCGGAAAGCGATGGGCGTTTCGCACGGCGCCGGATCTGGCTCCTCGTCTACGGCCACGGGAGGAGGTCTCCCGAAAATTGTCCCGTGCCGCGATCGAAACTCTGGCTATTATTGCCTATCATCAGCCGGTCAGTCGAGCTGAGATTGAAGGCATTCGTGGCGTTGCCACTAGTAAAGGTACGCTCGATCTCTTGATGGAACAAAATTGGATCAAGCCCGGTCGCCGTCGCGAAGTACCAGGTCGGCCCTTAACCTGGATCACGACCGACCATTTTCTTGACCATTTTGGTCTTAATTCGTTACGGGACTTGCCGGGAGTGGCCGATCTGCGGGCGGCTGGGATGCTTGATCCCAGACCGATGTTGGACTTGCCTCAGGCTGGCGGTGGTAAAGACGGGGAGGGGGCTTCCTAACGGGATCGGAGGCCGCTCTCGGGCCAGCGCGTCATGACGGCCTGGGCAAACATGCGGGATGCAGACACAGAGAACCGCTCAATCGGCTCGAAAAGAGTCGCGGCCACCAGCGCCCCGATGATCGTGAAAATTTGGGTCAGTGCGGCGCAGGGGGTGGCTGCGAATCCCCAGCCCGCAAGGGTTAGATAGGCCCAGGATGAGGCCGAGCACAAAAACACCAGATGAATCAGATACAGCGGAAAGGAAATCCGCCCCAGAAACCGGGACATCGGGCTCTCAAAAAGCCCTGCCAAGCGGCGACTGCTGACCACAGCGAGGACGAAACAGGCGGCGACCAGAGACATGGCGTAGGGGGCGGTGATCAGGCCCGCGCTGCCGGTCGCGAGCAGGAAGCCGGCACCGGCAAAGCCCATACCGATCCAAAGACCACTCCCCGCATGGCGAATCCGCTGAAGCCAAGCGAAACGATAGGCATCGGCCAGCATCATTCCCAGAATAAAGGTAACCAAATGGCTATTATCGGCTACCAAAACCGCCAGAGTGACAGCATAAACGATCAGACGAACCGTGGCCAAACCGAAGAGGTAAAGAATAGCAAAGACCAATAACGAGCCAAACATCTCTAGCGGCATGGTCCATAAGACGGCATTATAACTGATGGGTGCGTCACCATCCCAATATACAATAGCCAACGAATAGCTCAGAAGGTCGCTGATCTGAGGTGTGAAGGCATAATGAATCGAGAGCCAATCGCCGCTTCCAGCGGCCAATCCCGCCGGTTGGTTAAACATCAACCCAGTACTCAGAAGTGTGAAGGCGATCAGACACGACGCAAAAACCGGGATGGTTAAGCGAGGATAACGACGCAAGGCCGCCGCTACCACCACTCGTCGATTCCCAGTTTCAAAAAAAGCGGTGGAGAGTGCAAATCCCGATAAGACAAAGAAAATATAGACCGCTAACGGCCCATCACTGATGAAATGCAGCCAACGACTTTGATCTGGTTGGAGTGCTGCAACCGGAAAGCAGTGCAAAACATGATAGAACACCACCATTAAGGCTGCCCACCCTCGCACACCATCCAGAAAGACCTTGCGATCTTTCTCGGTGTCGACGGGCTCCGCCCATACCCGCAACGAGGTCAAAGAAGCCATGCCTCTTTGCGGGGGCAAGGTGGAATCCTGCGAAAATTAAAGGATCGACGACGAGTCATGGTTAAGGCTTGCCATCATCACTCTGTCCGAGTCATTTCGTCCAAGGCCAGATTGAGCTTGAGCAGATTGACCCGAGGCTCGCCCAACACACCGTAACTGCGTTTTTCCACCAGCAGATCGACCAAAGCCCGGACTTTTTCTTCACTAATCCCGCGCACTCGTGCCACCCGAGGAATCTGATACAGGACGGCTGCCGGGGATAGATCCGGGTCAAGCCCGCTGGCCGATGCCGTGACCAGATCGATTGGAACCGGCGGTGGGTTAGGGCCGGCTTCGGCGCGCTGGGCCTCGGCTCGGGCGGTGATGTCGGCGATCAGGTGTTTGCTGGTGGGCGACAGGTTGCTTGCCCCCGATTGGGTGGCATCATAGCCCTCCCCGGCCATCGAGGGGCGGGACTGGAAGTAACCCGGTTTTTGGAATCGTTGCCCCACCAGAGCCGAGCCGATCACTTGGCCTTTGTCGTTCTCAATCAGGCTGCCTTGTGCCTGAAATGGGAACCATAGGCGAGCAAGGCCTGTGATGGCTAAGGGGTAGATCAGGCCGGTCAGCACCGCCATCACCAGCAACAAACGCAGGGCGGGCTTGAATTCGCTCAGCATGGACGGTCTCCAAACGGCTCCATCGGCTTAGACCAAACCGAGGGCATTGATAGCCATGTCGATCAGTTTGATGCCCACGAACGGCACCAGCAGGCCGCCAGCCCCATAAATCAACAGATTCCGCCGTAACTGGGTGGCGGCATCGACGGGTCGGTAGGTGACCCCTTTTAACGCCAGCGGAATCAGGGCGACAATCACCAGAGCATTAAAGATCGTGGCCGACAGAATCGCGCTAGCCGGGCTGCCTAATCCCATGACATTCAAGGTGCCCAATTCGGGATAGGTTGCCAGAAACAGGGCTGGAATGATTGCGAAATACTTGGCGACATCGTTGGCGATAGAAAAGGTTGTCAAGGCCCCGCGACTCATCAGCAATTGTTTGCCGATCATCACGATTTCAATCAACTTGGTCGGATCGCTCTCCAGGTCCACCATATTGCCGGCCTCGCGAGCCGCCATGGTGCCGGTGTTCATGGCCACGCCGACATCGGCTTGGGCTAATGCCGGGGCATCGTTGGAGCCATCGCCGCACATGGCCACCAACCGTCCCTTGGCCTGTTCGCTGCGGATTAACTCCAGCTTACGCTCGGGGGTGGCTTCGGCCAGAAAATCGTCAACCCCGGCTTCGGCGGCGATGGCGGCAGCGGTCAGTGGATTGTCGCCGGTGATCATCACAGTGCGGATGCCCATGCGCCGAAGCACCTGGAACCGCTCGTAAATGCCGGGCTTGATGATGTCCTTGAGGAAAATGACCCCCAGAGTCCGGTCATCCTTGGCCACCACCAGTGGGGTTCCGCCAACCTTGGCGACCCGTTCTACCGCCAGCGCCAGTTCAACCGCGTAGGGCACCTGGCCGTCGTTCTTTTTGGCCAGATAGGCAATGAGGGTATCCGGGGCGCCCTTGCGGATTTCGTGGCCGGGCAGATTGACGCCACTCATCCGGGTTTGGGCGGTAAAGGGAATGAACCGGAGTGTTCCCCGGCGGCCCGCAATCGCCTCCTCCTCCACGCTCTGGAGGCCATAGCGTTCGCGGGCCAGGGACACGATGGACTTACCCTCGGGGGTATCGTCGGACAGCGACGAGAGCAACGCCGCCTCCGCCAAATCCCGCTCACTGACCCCCGGCACCGGCAGAAACTCCGATGCCATGCGGTTTCCCAGGGTGATGGTGCCGGTCTTATCCAACAGTAGCACGTCAATGTCGCCTGCCGCTTCCACCGCGCGCCCGGACTTGGCGACCACATTCACCTTAACCAGTCGGTCCATGCCGGCGATGCCGATGGCTGACAACAGGCCGCCAATGGTGGTGGGAATCAGTGTCACCAGCAACGCCACCAAAAACACCACGGGAACCATGGTGCCGGACCAACTCGCAAAGGCTTCCAGCGTCACAACCACGATCAGGAAGATAATGGTCATGCCGACCAGCAGGATGGTCAAGGCAATTTCGCTGGGAGTTTTTTGACGTTTGGCGCCTTCCACCAATCCAATCATGCGATCCAGGAAGGATTCGCCGGGGTTAGCGGCAATTTGAACCACAATACGATCCGAAACCACTCGAGTGCCGCCTGTCACCGCCGAGCGATCGCCGCCGCTTTCTCGGATCACCGGAGCTGACTCCCCAGTGATGGCCGATTCATCGACGGTCGCAATCCCCGCCACCACGTCGCCATCGCCGGGAATGATTCCACCGGCTTCCACCACCACGAAATCCCCGACCCGCAACGCATCGGCAGGAACCTGTTCGCCAGTTTTGGCGGTGATGCTGTCGATCCGATAGGCTTCGGTTTCGGTTTTGGTCTTGCGCAGAGAATCCGCTTGCGCTTTGCCCCGGCCCTCGGCCACAGCTTCGGCGAAATTGGCGAACAGCAGGGTAAAGACCAACCAGGCGGTCAATTGCCCGACCAGACTGGTATCGGGACTGCCGATGACCAGATCACGGACGAACAGAAAAGCCGCAACCACCGTGACCACGCCCACCACGAACATCACCGGGTTGCGGATCAGCGCAGCCGGGTTCAGTTTGCGGACGGCATCGAGGGCGGCTGGGCCGGCGATCTGGGGGTCAAACAGAGAGACTTCGGTGGGACGATGGATCATGACGGGACTCGAAAAGGACCGGGAGCCGGGGGCTAATCCGGCAGGGGCCGTTCAGAAGCTTATGCCATGGATCATGGCCAGATGTTCGACCACCGGCCCCAGCGCCAACGCCGGGAAGAAGGTCAATCCTCCAACGATCAGGATCACCCCCATCACCAGGGAGATAAACAGCGGGCCATGGGTCGGCAGGGTACCGGCAGAGGGCGGCACCAGCTTTTTGGCGGCAAGCGAACCGGCAATGGCCAGCAAGGGGATCATGGTTAGATAGCGGCCAATCATCATGACCAGACCGATCATGGTCTCCTGGTAGGTGGAGTCGGCACCAAAACCCCCAAAAGCCGAACCGTTGTTCCCCACCGCCGACGCATAGGCGTAAAGCAGTTCCGAAAGGCCGTGGGGCCCCGGTTGGCTGATGGCGGCAGCACCAGCGGGCAGGACCAGACTGAGCGCGCCAAAGCCCAGGACGCCCACCGGCACCACCAGCAGCGCCAGCACCGCCAGCTTGATTTCCCGAGATTCGATCTTCTTGCCCAGATATTCGGGCGTTCGACCGACCATCAGGCCGGCAATGAACACGGTGATGATCACAAACACCAGCATGCCATAGAGACCGGCCCCGACCCCGCCGAAGACGATTTCACCCAGCTTCATGTTGATCATCAGCACCAGCCCGCCCAGAGGGGTGAAGCTGTCATGCATGGCGTTGACCGAACCGTTCGAGGCTGCCGTGGTGGCGGTGGCCCACAGCGCCGAAGCGGCGATGCCGAACCGAACCTCTTTGCCTTCCATATTGCCGCCGGCCTGAAGCGTCGATGTCTTTTGATCGACATTCAGCCCTGCCAACAAGGGGTTGGGCTGGCTCTCGCACCACCATGTGGCACCAAGTCCCAGCAAAAACAGCACCGCCATCACCGAAAACAGCGCCCACCCTTGGCGCTGATCGCCGACCATTCGGCCAAAGGTGAAGGTCAGGGCCGCAGCCAGGGCCAGAATTGACCAAGTTTGGATCAGATTCGCCAGCGGCGTCGGATTTTCGAAGGGATGAGCAGCATTGGCGTTGTAAAAGCCGCCCCCATTGCTGCCAAGCTGCTTGATGGCGAGCTGAGAGGCGACCGGCCCTTCGGGCAAAGTCTGGATCGGCCCTTCCAGTGTATTGACCACCGCCGGCGACGAGAAGGTTTGCGGTACGCCTTGCCAGACCAAGAATAACGCCATGACCACCGACAGCGGCAATAGCACGTAAAGCGTTGCCCGGACCACATCCACGTAGAAATTACCGATGGTCTTGCTGTTCCGACGGGTCAGGCCACGGATCAGGGCCAGCAGCAGGGCGATGCCGGTTGCCGCTGACAGGAAATTTTGAACCGTCAGTCCCATCATTTGGCTTAACAGACTCAACGCCTGTTCACCGCTATAGGCTTGCCAGTTGGTATTGGTGACAAAGCTGGTGGCGATGTTGAAGGCCAAGGCTGGCGAGACCCCGGACACACCGCCCGGATTGACCGGCAGCAGCCCTTGGAATCGGACCAGGGCATACAGCACCACGGCGCCCAGCAGGTTGAACGCCAACAGGGAGCCGGCGTAAGCGGTCCAATGCTGTTCCCGCCCCGGATTGACTCCGGCCAAGCGATAAATGAACCGCTCGACCGGCCCCATCAAGGAGCGAAACGGAAGCGATTCGCCCCCGAACACCCGCGCCATATAGCCGCCCAGCACCGGCATCGCCGCAACCAGCAGCGCCAAGAACAGGACGAACTGAACCAAGCCTTGAATCGTCATCTCTGGGAGGCTCCCTGGGGGTCAGAAATCTTCAGGCCGGATCAGGGCGTAGAACAGATAGCCTTGCAGAAATGCGGCGACCACGCCGCCGATCAGCAGATCCCAAAACATGGGTCAACTCCGTCAAAGGCGATCGCAGGACCGCACGAAACCATAACAAACGGCAAAGAACCCGATAATAATAGCGACAAAGACGACATCAAGCATGATTGGCTCCTCGGCTCTTTCAGAGTCGCTGTTGACGCTTACGGGTGATTGAGTATCCGTCGGGCCTGGAGTGCCGAAACCGCGCAACGCAAGGGCAGGTCAGGCTCCGCTTTGGCTCCGGTTCCCGCCCCGGTATTGCCGAGTGGGGGCGGTGCAGAGGGCGGGGAACCGGCAGAGGTCTTGTCGTCGGTGGTGGGGGGCGAGGCTGGCGTCGGCGTCGGTGTCGGTGTTTCCCCGCCGGTTGAGGCCGTTTCGGGCGCGGCGGCTTTTGTGTCCACCGATGCCAGGGGTTGAGGCCCATCCGGGCAATAATCGGCCATGCGCAACAGTGACGGCTTGATCGGCGGTACCGACAGGTCGGCGCAGGTGGCGGGATCCTGGTGCGGCTCCTCTGGATGGCCTGGCGTTGGCGGGGCTTTGATCTCCAGGTCAGGCGAGACGCCAACGCAGTCAACCGGCGTTCCGTTGGGGCGATAGTAGCGGGCGGTGGTCAGGCGTAGGGCGCCAGAGTCAGGCAGGGGGCTGACAGTTTGGACCGATCCCTTGCCATAGGACCGAGTCCCGAACACCAAGGCCCGCTTGTGGTCCTGAAGGGCAGCGGTGACGATTTCCGACGCCGACGCCGAGCCGCCATTGATCAACACCACCATCGGCAGGCCCGGAATCAAGCCATCCCCCGAAGCGTCATAACTCCGGCCTTCCGCCGACCGGCGACCGCGCACCGAGACAATCTCACCGCTGGCGATGAAGTCATCGGCGACAGCAATCGCTTGATCAAGCAAGCCGCCGGGGTCGTTGCGCAGATCCAGCACCAAGCCGGACAACTGATGCCCGGTGGTCTGCTTGATCTTGGCCACGGCGTCTTCCAATTCCGTCGAGGTCCGTTCATTGAATGTGGTGATTTTGACGTAGCCTATGGTCTTGTTTTCTACCCGGAACTGCACTGGATGCAGCTTGACGACTCTGCGGACCAGCGAAATCACCTGCGTTACCCCAGTTTCGCCTCGGCGCACGGTCAGGCGTACCGAGGTTCCGGTGGGGCCTCGCATGCGGAACACGGCCTGAACCACGGTTAAGCCCTTGATCGATACGCCATCAACCTCGCTGATCAGATCCCCAGAGCGCAAGCCGGCCTCGGCTGCCGGGGTGCCATCGATAGGGGCTACCACCCGGATCAGTCCGGTTTTGGGGTCGAGGGTGATTTCAATCCCCAGACCGCCAAACTCGCCATGGGTTTGAGCCTGCATGTTACGGTAGTTTTCCGGGTTGAGATAAGACGAGTAGGGATCAAGCCCACTCATCATCCCGGTAATCGCCACCTCCATCAGACCGCGATCGTTCAAGGGGGGGCTGGTCTCGCCGCTTTTCCCATCAATAACTTTATGTAGAGCTTTGATCGCGCCTTCAATTAAAGTCGAAGGCTCGACCACACGGACATGATCTTGCACAATGCGACCTAGGATTTCGCCGAATAGGGCAATGTTGGGATCATCCGGGCGCAATTCCTGGTGGTTGGGGCGGAGCTGCTCGAATGTTTCTTTCAAGCGCTGTAAACTGTCCTCAACTCCGGGGGTCGTTAGAGCTGCCGTTGTCTCTCTCGAAGGTTGCCCTGATCCCCAGGAAAAGACTGGCCAATTTAGGCAGCCACCCAAGGACAGGGTCAGCGGCATCAACAGCAGCAACCGTGCAAACGGCTCCAAAGCACGGAAAGGTCGAGAACGACGGGTCTGCGGCGCTGCGGAAAAAGTTTTCGACACGGGTGTGATCGACCTTACTGCGAGAGTGGGACCGGCGGCCCTCCGTGAGGCTAAGAGGAAACCCGCAGCCCCAGACTGTCAAGTCTCTTGGTGTTGAAAGGACTTTTGGCATCCTTTCGCCAGGTATTGGCCTATGGGCTGGCGGGTGGTGGTCGATAGAGCTGAATCGGTGCCGATCCGGGAGGCAGGGGCGCCGATGGGGGCGCGTAAGCTCGAGGGACGAGCGATGGGGGGGAGGGCGCTGGAGCCGGGGCGGCGGGACGGGTGGGGGCGGTTATCGCCATCGGGGAGCTTACGGGGGCTTTTGGACTGGGGAGCAAAGACGTTGGCGCTGGCGTAGGTCCAGGTCCAGGTGCAGGTATCGGGACTGGGGGTGGGGCTGGTGTCGGGGGCGGCGCAACGGGCACCGGAATGAACAGAGGTTCCGGCGACGAGGACAAAGGCGAGACCGGCGCTTCGCTGGCGATAGGGGCGACCGGCATTGCTTGGGCTGGCACCACTTGAATCCTCGGGCCGGCGGCTGGCACCACACTATAACCGGGGCCATAGGAACCGGCGCAGCCGCCGACCGAAAGGACGAGACCCAGGGCCAATCCGACGGTCCGGGGAATACCGGCGAACCCTGACACTGACTCACCGCCGGTATCGGGCCGCTTCGATGGTATAAATGCATTCATGGCGGAACCTATTGTGGATCATCATGGCTTCCAGGGGCCCTCGGCCTTTGGTCGCTCCAGGGTTGAGGCCCAGGGAGAAGCAAGGGGGCCCAAAGCTCACAAAAAGCCCTCGGCCCCCCGCGCTCCTCTTCGGTCTCTTCGACCTCAGTCCTCATGGTCAAGCCCACGCATGCCGTCTGCACCGGGACGGATCGCCCGCAAGACCCGACGCGCCTGGTGATAAACGGCCCAAGCGGCGGCGGCTTCTTCGGCCAAGCCCAAGCGTTCATGGCGCAAGGCGGCGTCTCGAGCGTAGGGCAGGGCGGCTTGGAGTGCCGCCAACAGCTCATCCATTCCGTTCTGTGTCCCTGGTATGGCGTCCCTGGCATAGCCTGTTATGGCTCGATGATCTTATACCAATGGCCTTGGACGTTGACACGTCCGCAGCGCCCTCAGACGCCGGGCGGGCGCATCCGCGCCCTTGGCTTCGCGCCATGGGGCGCGCGGCGGCGGTCGCCGCCGATACCAACGGCACGGATTATTGTCTAGGGCCGTTGGTACTACTCTCCAACCGTACCGGCTTTGATAAAATTCAAGGCGATCCCATTCATGCAATAGCGTTGATGAGTCGGAGCCGGACCATCATCAAAGACATGCCCGAGATGACTGCCGCAGCGGTGACAGTGAACTTCGGTTCTGACCATAAAAAACCCACGATCTTCGCTGGTTTCGATGCCGCCGGGCAGGGGGGCCCAAAAACTTGGCCAGCCGGTGCCGCTGTCAAATTTGGTATCAGAACTGTAGACAGGAAGATTACAGGCCGCGCATGTATAGGTTCCTTTGGCGGTTTCATGGTTGAGCGGGCTACTGCCGGCCCGTTCGGTGCCATGGCCGCGCAGAACAGCATATTGCGCTGGAGTCAGGCGCTTTTGCCACTCGGCATCGCTGTATTCAACCTCGAAAGCGACCGCAGGAGCCGCACGCAAGCCAGCATAAGCCCCTACAGCCGCCGCCGCCATGGTAAACACATCCCGTCTGGTCATGGTCTCAGTCCTCTTTTGTCATGGAGTCCGTATCAAGGAGGATTGCTTTGATCACCGAAGGCTATGTCCGCCGGCTTCGGCCCCCCATACCTCTTGCAACCGATTATCACGCCCGCATCGTCCACGATAGAATTGATAATGGAGTGGATTTTCCCGGTAATAATTCTGGTGATAAGCTTCGGCCCGGTAAAAGGGCCCGGCGGCGACGATTTCAGTCGCGATGGGCCGAGAAAATCGCTGCTCCATGGCGTGCCTGGAGGTTTCCGCCAACTGCCGTTGCTCGTCGGTTTCAAAAAAAATGGCCGTGCGGTATTGAAGCCCGCGATCACAGAATTGCCCACCGTTATCAAAAGGATCGACATTGCGCCAATAGACATCCAGCAATTTTTGGTAGCTGATGACTTTGGGATCATAATCGACCCGAACTGATTCGGCGTGGCCGGTAACCCCGGATGAAACCTGCTGGTAGGTCGGGTTGGCCACCGAGCCGCCGGTATAACCGGATGTCACTAGGGCGACGCCGGGCAGGCTATCGAAGGGATGAACCATGCACCAGAAACACCCCCCCGCGAAGGCCGCCGATTGAAGGCCGGGCTGGGGCGGCGGTTGCAGGTCTTGCCCGGTGGCTAAACCTTCGTGGGCTAGGAGCATGAACAGTGCTGCGACTACACCAAAGGGAAATCGTCTCATCATTGGGTCTCCGCGCTTTTTTGCCGTGACTTTTTGGCTTTGGGTTAAGATAGGGCTTTTGGGGGCTTTGCCCACACACCCACAAAGGGCTAGTCGGCCTTTTGATACCGGCGAGCCCTCATGCCAATGGCCTTGGACGTTGACACGTCCGCAGCGTCCTCAGACGCTGGGCGGCGACGGCTTGAGGGGGTAGAGTGGAGTCTGCTTAAAGTCTTCACCGACCTTTGCCCCATAAAAAAAGGCGCCGGAACATCTCCGGCACCTTTTTAAGACTCATCCATCAGAATAGATTGATTTTAGGCTTTCTTAGTCAGGTCTTCACCCGTGGCCTGATCAACCTGCTTCATCGAAAGCTTGACTTTACCGCGATCATCAAAGCCCAATACCTTGACCTTTACTTCGTCTCCGACCTTGATCACGTCCGAAACCTTGGCAACCCGCTGTTGCGACAGTTCGGAAATGTGAACAAGACCATCGCGATTGCCCAGGAAGTTGACGAAGGCGCCAAAATCGACCACCTTCACCACCTTACCAATATAGACAATCCCCAATTCAGGCTCGGCGACAATGCCTCGAATCCAGTTGATGGCGGCTTGAGCGGCTTTGCTGTCGACCGCCGCCACTTTGATGGTACCATCATCGTCGATGTCAACTTTGGCGCCGGTTTGCTCGCAAATTTCCCGAATGACCTTGCCGCCCGAGCCGATCACGTCACGGATCTTCTCTTTGGGAATCGACATGACGGTGATGCGTGGAGCGTTCTGGTTGACCTCGTCCCGAGCGCCATGAATCGCTTGGGCCATTTCCCCCAGAATATGCAAGCGACCGTCTCGGGCCTGCCCCAGCGCGATCTTCATGATCTCCTCGGTGATCGAGGTGATCTTGATATCCATCTGGAGCGACGTGACACCCTTTTCGGTGCCGGCCACCTTGAAATCCATGTCCCCCAGATGATCCTCGTCGCCGAGGATGTCCGAGAGCACGGCATAGCCGTTCTCTTCCTTGATCAGGCCCATGGCAATGCCGGCGACCGGACGCGGCATTGGAACGCCGGCATCCATCAACGCCAAAGACGTTCCGCAGACCGTCGCCATGGACGAGGAGCCGTTCGACTCGGTGATTTCCGAGACCACGCGCAAGGTGTAGGGGAAGCTTTCTTTGGTCGGCAGCAAAGGCCGCAGGGCCCGCCATGCCAACTTGCCGTGCCCAACTTCACGCCGGCCCGGAGTGCCCAGCCGACCCACTTCGCCCACAGAGTAGGGAGGGAAGTTGTAGTGGAGCATGAAATGCTCCCGGTACTCGCCTTCGAGCGCATCAACCACTTGCTCGTCCTGGCTGGTGCCCAGGGTGGCCACCACCAAAGCCTGGGTTTCGCCTCGGGTGAACAGGGCCGAGCCATGGGCACGCGGCAATACGCCCACTTCTGCGACGATGGGGCGCACCGTCTTGGTGTCGCGCCCGTCGATCCGCAGGCCGGTGGCGATCACCGAACCGCGCAACACATCGCTTTCCAACTCTTTAAAGCAGGATCCGATGGCTTCGGGGGCGATCTCTTCGTCTGAGACCGCAGCCACGGCCTTGGCCTTCGCGGCGTCAAGCTTGTCGTGACGCGCCTGCTTTTCCTTTTCGGCGTAAGCGGCGATGATATCGCCCCCCACCAGGGCATGCAGCCGGGCCTTAACGGCGCTTCGGTCATAGCTTGGCGCGGGCAGTGGCCAGGGCTCTTTCGCGCATTGCTCGGCTAGTTCGATGATGGCTTGGATCACCGGCTGGAAGGACCGATGACCAAACATCACCGCTTCCAACATGGTTTCCTCAGACAACTCATTGGCCTGGGATTCCACCATCAGCACGCCGTCGACGGTGCCAGCGACCACCAGATCCAGATCGGTCTTCTCAGTTTCGGCCAGAGTCGGGTTCAGAATAAAGGCGCCGTTCTTGTATCCGACCCGAGCGGCACCCACCGGACCCAAAAACGGAATGCCCGAAAGGGTCAGGGCGGCAGACGTGCCGACCATCGCCACAACATCGGGATCATTTTCCAGGTCGTGGCTTAGAACCGTGCAGATCACCTGGGTTTCATTGCGGAAACCAGGGGCGAACAAGGGGCGGATTGGCCGATCAACCAAGCGGCTGACCAGGGTCTCTTTTTCGGTCGGACGCCCTTCGCGCTTGAAAAAACCACCGGGAATTTTGCCGGCAGCAAAGGTCTTTTCTTGATAATTAACAGTTAACGGAAAAAAATCAATCCCAGGACGGGCCGTTCTTTGGGCGACAACCGTGCATAATACAACAGTTTCGCCATACGAAACCAGGACCGCGCCATCGGCTTGGCGCGCAATTTTACCAGTTTCGAGGGTCAACTTGCGGTCGCCCCAGATGATTTCCTTACGATATACTTTGAACATCTGTATTCTTCCTTCCATCCGACACCCGGCCACCCCGGATTGGGTGACTCCGGGCCGCGGTTCTTCCGTCGTCGTCGTTCCCGCGTAAAACAAAAAAGGTCGACCGGGACATCCCGGTCGACCGCAGTCTTCAGATCATAGAGTGAGACAAGCCATAACGACCCGATACCTCCCAACCGTTCCCGGAGGGCGGCCCCCAGGATTCATCCCGGCGAAACAGGAAGGGATCGGATATCGTGCCAAGGGTGATCAAAAATCCCTTAGCGACGGAGGCCGAGGCGCTGGATCAGCCGTTCGTAACGGCCAACTTCCTTGCGCTTCAGATAGTCCAACAACCGGCGGCGTTGTCCGACCATCACCAACAGGCCGCGCCGGGAGTGGAAATCCTTGGCATGGCTTTGGAGATGCTCGGTAAGATTGCGAATACGTTCGCTCAGAATCGCCACTTGGACTTCGGGCGAACCCGTGTCACCAGCGGTCGTAGCATACTCGGCAATCAGCGCGGTCTTGCGCTCGGCAGTAATCGACATCGGGATCTCCCGTCAAAGGTTAAGAACGCGCACTGGCCGGACTTCCGCGCCGTCAAGCACGGCCAAGGCCACTGGACGACCTTCGGCAGTGGCCAACAGGATCCCGTCACCGTCGCCGCAGGCTGCGGCCAGCTCTTCGAGCCGTCCGAGATCCTGACGGCGGAGCAACCCCACCGGCTGACCTTGCCGCATTCGCTGCGCTTCCGCCGTCGTCAGGGCCAGCGCCGGGATGTCGTCCAGCGCGGTCTCGATCGGCAGCAGATGGTCGTCAAGGTCGGCACCTTGCCCCAGCGCCGCCAATTCGTCCAGGGAAATCGCCCGTTCCAGGGTAAAGCGGCCAACCGCCAGCCGACGCAATTGGTCGACATGGCCAACCGTACCGACCGCCCGCGCCAGATCCCGTGCCAGCGAGCGCATGTAGGTGCCTTTCCCACACACGACTTCAAACTCGGCGTGATCATCGTCAGCGCGCTCCACCAACGACAGCCGATCAATTCGCACCCGGCGGGATTCCAGATCGATCACCTCGCCGGCTCGTGCCAAATCATAGGCCCGTTCCCCGTCAACCTTGATGGCCGAAAATTGAGGTGGAATTTGCTCGATCTCGCCGGTGAAACGCGACAGCACCGCCAACAGGTCAGATTCGCTGGGCCGGTGCTCGGAAACGGCTGTCACCTGTCCAGCACAATCGTCAGTTGTTCTTTCTTCGCCCCATCTTGCCCGGAATCGATAGGTCTTGGTTCCTTCCATGGCATAGGCCACGGTTTTGGTGGCTTCGCCCAACGCAATGGGCAAAACGCCCGTGGCAATGGGATCAAGGGTTCCGCCATGACCGGCCTTTTCCGCCCCGATCAGTCGCCGCACTCGTCCCAACACCTGAGTCGAAGTCGGCCCAGCCGGCTTGTCAATGACCAACCAGCCATGAATGGGCCGTCCGCCTTTTTTACGCCCCAACGGTGGATACTCCCGGTTCAAGCGGAACCGATTCGGTTGCAGCCGACTCGGTGGAGGGTTTCGTGTTCACCAGATCCCGAGCCACTTCGGGCAGGTGCAGCAACCGATCAATCCGGCTGGCCGCCTCAAACGAGACATCGGCTTCGAAACTCAGGGCCGGGGCGTAGCGCAGATTGATCTCTTTTGCGACCTGCCCGCGCAAAAATGCCGCCGCTCGCCGAAGTGCCGACACCGCATCACCCAATTGATGACCGCCTAGCGGCGTCACGAAAGCGGTGGCATTGCGTAAATCCGGGCTCAACCGCACTTCAGTTACGGTGACGTTCAGGTTTTGCAGGGTCGGATCCCGAAAGTCGCCGCGCAGAAACAGCGCCGACAACACATGGCGCAACTCCTCCCCCACCCGCAACTGGCGTTGAGAGGGCGACCGGGGGCCGTGTTTATGAGTCATGGTCGTGTCCCCTTCATTGCAGCGTTCGTGCGAAATCAGATCAGCGTTATCATTGTCGTTAAAGTCGATCCGAGCGCCGACGTCAGAAAACCGAAGAGGCGTTCCAGCCTCTTCGGCGCCCAAAGGCCATCTCCTTGGACTCCATCACGTCACGGGGTCTGGGAGCTTGGAGGCCCCAGCGAGATCCAGGGGCCGTTGGACCCCTGGATGCCGAAAGCGCGTCTTTACAATGCCCGAGCGATTTCTTCGATTTCAAACGCCTCGATAACGTCGCCGGCCTCGATATTATCGTAATTTTCAAAGGCCATGCCGCATTCGTAACCCTCGCGGACTTCCTTGACCTCGTCCTTGAAGCGTTTCAACGTCTTCAGCGAGCCCGTGTGGATCACCACATTGTCACGCAGCAAGCGGACACCCGCCCCCCGCTTGACGATGCCTTCGGTGACCAAGCAGCCCGCGACCTTGCCAACTTTGGTAATGTTGAACACTTCGCGGATGGCGGCGTTGCCCAGGAAGCGTTCGCGGAGGACCGGCGATAGCATGCCAACCAGCGCCGCCCGAACATCGTCGATGACGTTGTAGATCACCGAGTAGTAACGAATCTCGACGCCATCCCGCCGCGCCATCTCCCGAGCCTGGGGATTGGCGCGGACGTTGAAGCCGATCACCAAAGCCTTGGAGGCATTGGCCAAGGTCACATCCGATTCGTTGATGGCACCAACGCCGGTGAACAACAGCCGAACCTTGACCTCGGTGCTGTCGGCGGCCAGCTTCTCCAGCGCGCCGCCGATGGCTTCGATCGAGCCCTGAACGTCGCCCTTGATGACGATGGCCAGTTCCTTGGCTTCGCCCACCTGGATCCGGTTGAACATCTGCTCCAGAGTGCCGCGAGCCGATGCCGTGACCTGAGCTTCGCGCTTCTTGCGTTGGCGGAACTCGGTGATTTCCCTTGCCCGAGCCTCGTTATCCAGCACCGCGAACTCGTCGCCAGCCATCGGCGTCCCATTGAGGCCCAGAACCTCGACCGGCGATGCCGGTTGGGCTTGGTCGACGCTCTGGCCGCGATCGTTGATCAGCGCCCGCACCCGGCCCCATTCGCAACCCGCGACAAAGATATCACCAACTCGCAGCGTGCCGCGCTGGACCAACACCGTGGCCACCGACCCCCGGCCCCGCTCCAACTTGGCCTCGATCACCGTACCGACAGCCGGTCGATGAGGATTGGCGCGCAGCTCCAGGATTTCCGCCTGAAGCAGAATCGCTTCCTCGAGTCGTTCCAGACCGATCCGGGATTTGGCCGAGACCTCAACCGCCAGCAGATCGCCCCCCATCTCTTCAACCACCAAGCCATGCTGAAGCAGTTCCTGGCGGACCCGTTCGGGCTTGGCGTCGGGAAGGTCGATTTTGTTAATCGCGACAATCATCGGCACCTTGGCGGCCTTGGCGTGCTGAATCGCCTCGACCGTCTGGGGCATGATGCCGTCGTCGGCGGCCACAACCAACACCACCACGTCGGTGACATTGGCGCCGCGCGCCCGCATTTCCGTGAAGGCCGCGTGGCCAGGCGTGTCGATGAAGGTAATCCGACCGCCGTGGGACAGCGTGACCTGATACGCGCCGATATGCTGGGTGATGCCACCCGCTTCTCGAGACGCCACGTCGGTATGACGCAGGGCATCCAGCAGCGAGGTTTTGCCGTGGTCCACATGGCCCATGATCGTGACCACCGGAGGCCGAGAAATCAGCTCGTCCTCGCGGTCCACTTCGCCATGCATACCCACTTCAACGTCCGCATCCGAAACCCGGCGCAGGCGATGGCCAAACTCGGTGATCACCAGTTCGGCGGTGTCGGCATCAATGGTCTGGGTGATGGTGGCCATCACGCCCATGCGCATCAGCGCCTTGATCACGTCCGCCGCGCGCTCGGCCATCCGATTGGCCAGCTCTTGGACCGTGATCACTTCGGGCACCACCACTTCGCGCGTCACCTTCTGCATTTCCTGGCGCGCGTTGAGGCGTTGCTTCTCCCGCTCCCGAGCCCGGCGCATGGCCGCAAGACTGCGAGTCCGCTCGGCCTCGTCGGCATTCAGGGCCTGGGTGACGGTGATCTTGCCGCCGCGTCGACGATCGCCACTCTTGCGGGGAGACGCCGCCGGCTTGGGGGCTGCTGCCGCCTTGGCGCCCGCTTTCCGGGTTTTGCGCTCGTCCTCATCCTCGTCAGCGGGGCGAACCGCCGGAACGATAGGGCGAGCGGCCTCGACCGTCGGAGTCGCCGGAGCGGGGGCCGGAGCCGCCGCTGTCCCACCACCACCGGAGCGAGCCGGGGGCTTTTTGCGATCGTCTTCCGCCTTGCGCCGGCTGTCTTCGGCCTCGCGCTTCTTGGCTTCTTCCTCTTGACGCCGCCGCTCGGCCTCGGCGGCAACCGCCTGCTCCTGAGCCTGGATGCGCCGTAACTCTTCGATCTCGCGCTGACGCAACGTGTCGGCGTCCAGCACCTCCACCACGTCTTCAACGTCGACACTGATGTCGATGTCGGGACTTTCGCTATCAGCCGGCGGAGCGACGTCCTCGTCAAGGATGCTGTCCAGCAACTCCTCGTCGGCATCGCTCGCGGTCTTACGCTCTTCTTCGCGCTTGGCCGCCCCCAGCAGGGCCCGGACTCGCGCTTCGCGCTCCTCCTTGGTGAGCTGGCGCACGGTGGCACCTCGAGGCCCCCGACCGGGACCGCCCTTGGCCGGCAGGCCCTCGGCAGCACGTCGAGCCGCAGCGCCGCCATCGGCGACGCCGGGTGCGGCCCCTTTTTCGATGGTGCGCTTGCGCTTAACCTCGACGGTTACCGTTTTTGATCGACCATGCGAAAAGCTCTGTCGCACCGATCCCGCGTCCACCGTCTTCTTCAGCTCGAGTTTCCCCTTGCCGGTAAGGTGCAACACTTCTTTCTTGCGATCTTGGTCGTTGCTTTCAGTCATTGGTGTCCGACAGGTCCGTCGTTAATCCGGTTTGGCCGGCAGGCGAACGCCCAACCGGCATGATTTTCATCCTCGTATAGCGTCCAGCATCGATTTGCAGACGATTTGCGAGGTTGCCACGCGCCAACACAGCGTGGACCACCAAGTCCCGGCCAAGAGCCGCTCCTAGTGCCGCCGCTTCGAAGTCTTCCAATACGGGTAAACCACCGGCCAAGGCCCGCAGTTTGGCCCGACCATCGGCGGCACCATCGCTGGCCGCCAACAGCACCGCTGGACGTCCGCTCCGACCCACATGGCCGGTGCGCAACGCCTCGCGCACTTTTTCGAATCCCGCCACCGCTTGGCCGGCGCGGCGCGCCAAACCAACCAGATTCAAGCATCGCCGCACCAGCAACGCCGCCAGTCGATCCGCAAGATCGGACTCGACTCGAACCGGCTGCCGTGCCGCCCTGGCAAAGGCTTTTCGGGCGATCGCCTTTTCCACCACAGCCCGTTCCGCCGTCAACCACAGGCCGCGACCGGGTAAAACACCTTCCAAATCGGGGACCACCACACCATCGGGGTCCACCACAAACCGAATCATACCGTCCTTGGGCTGAACCGTACCGGTCAGGATGCAACGGCGCAGCGGGTCACGCGGCTCAACCGCCGTCCCGTCATCCGTATTGACATCCTCCTCGATCGGCACCATTCCACCGTCCATTCCACCATCCCATGCGAAACCATGTCAGTTCCGCCCCGTCTCGTCCCACCGGGTTTGATTCCCGCGCGGGTTCCCAAGATACCAAACTCACGACGCGCCGCCTTGTACGGAGCGAACCCCGGCAGACGGCGGCCCACCTGCACCTTCGGCAAACCAATGAGCCCGAGCCGCCATGATGATCTCGTTGGCGTCCTCTTTGGAAGGGCTATCCTTGCCTAAAATTTCGATCAGCTCGTCACCGGCCAGATCTGCCAAGTCGTCGAGAGTCCGAATGTTATGCTCACCCAGTTTGACCAATTGGGACGGCCCAAAGCCGGTCAGTTCGGCCACGTCGTCTTCAACACCCAATTCCTGGCGGCGTTCGGTGTAAACGGCGTCCTGGTTTTCGATCCAGACGCGGGCCCGTTCCTTCAATTCGTCAGCGACATCGGCATCAAAACCCTCGATCTCGGCCAGATCATTGGTCTCGATGAACGCGATCTCCTCCAAGGAGGTAAAGCCTTCAGCGACCAGCAGATGAGCAATCACATCATCCACGTCCAAAGCGTCAATAAAGAGCTGAGAGCGGGTGCGGAACTCTTCGGAACGTCGGTCGGATTCCTCGGCCTCGGTCAAAATGTCGATATCCCAGCCGGTCAACTGCGACGCGAGGCGGACATTCTGACCACGCCGGCCAATGGCCAGACTCAACTGATCATCGGGAACCACCACCTCGATCCGCTTGTTCTCTTCGTCAAGCACGACCTTAGCCACCTCGGCAGGGGCCAGCGCGTTGACGACAAAGGTCGCGGCGTCCGACGACCACGGGATGATGTCGATCTTTTCGCCCTGCAACTCACCAACCACGGCCTGAACCCGGCTGCCGCGCATACCGACGCAGGCGCCCACGGGATCAATGGAGCTGTCGTTAGACAGCACGGCGATCTTGGCCCGGCTGCCGGGATCACGCGCCACCGACTTGATTTCGATGATGCCGTCATAGATCTCCGGCACTTCCTGCATAAACAGCTTGGCCATGAAGATCGGGTGGGCACGGGACAGGAAAATCTGCGGCCCGCGCGGCTCTTCCCGCACGTCATGGATCAGGGCGCGAACCCGATCCCCATTCTTGAAGTGCTCGCGCGGCAACAGCTCGTCACGTCGCAAAATCGCCTCGGCCCGGCCCAAATCGACCGTGACGTTGCCATATTCCACTCGCTTGACCAGGCCGTTGACGATCTCGCCGACTCGGTCCTTGTACTCGTTGAACTGGCGCTTGCGCTCGGCGTCGCGCACGCGCTGCACAATCACCTGCTTTGCGGTTTGGGCGGCGATTCGTCCGAAATCGATGGGGGGCAGCGGGTCCACCAGAAACTCGCCAACCTTGGCATCGGCCTTGATCCGCCGCGCCTGGGGCAAGGTCAGCTCGACCGCCTCATTTTCGATGGCCTCAACCACATGCATGTAGCGGGCCAAGTGGATGTCGCCGGTTTTGCGATCGATCCGGGCCCGAATATCATGCTCGTGGCCGTATTTGGATCGCCCCGCCTTCTGGATCGCGAGTTCCATCGCCTCGAGAACCTCGTCTCGATCGATGCTCTTCTCGCGGGCTACCGCATCGGCGACTTGCAGCAGTTCCATAACTCGGGGTTCCCTGGACTCTGTTGGCTTTGTGACTGGAAAAGGCTTGGGTACAGAAACGCAACTTGACACTCGGCGATCGTTCGGACGGCGGGGCTACGGACGGGCAGCCAAAAGAGCGTCGTTCAGAACCAACTTGGCGCGCAAAATATTATCAAACGGCAACTCGACGAGGCCGGTCTCGGCCTCAAGACGGACCTGCGTGGCCGTCACACCTTTAAGAATACCTCGAAAGCGACGACGCCCGTCAACCAGGGCCCGCGTCTCCACCCGAGCCTCGAAGCCTGCAAACCGCTCGAAATCCTTCAAGCGAATCAAGGGCCGGTCGATACCAGGCGAACTCACCTCTAGGGTGTAGGCACCGGCTATGGGATCCTCCACATCGAGAACCGCAGAAATCGTCCGGCTAATCTCTGCACAATCGTCAACCGTCATCGCCGCACCGTCACAACGCTCGGCCATGACCTGCAAGAGCTGCCGCCGACCCCCCGACATCTGAACGCGAACGATCTCATAACCCATGGCCGTGATCGCTGGCGTGATGACCGTCTCTATCCGTTCGCTTCCGTCCATTCCCCAACAAACCTAACCCGCACATTCAGCGGTATCCGCGCCGTCCGATAACAAAAAAGTGGGCCGGCGACCCACCCGCAAAGCAACGATGCGGCTCGCTTGCGCGCGCCGCTAAACCGTACCGGATACCACGCCCACTATAACCCATTCTCCCCCCGAGGCAAGGGCTTTCCCACCGGGTATCGCATTTGGCCGGGGGCGGGCAGGCTGCCTTTTCCACAAAAGGGCCGCCAACCTCACATGCCATCCACGGTGAAGACTTCCACGGGGTCTCGCAGGCCTCTTAAGGGCTGGAATCCGCAAGAGATCAGGGGCGTGTCGCAGTTTTGGGCAAAGTCGGCTGACGTGACCAACAGGCGATCCAGCCTCTTGCAGAGTCCTTCCATGCGCGTAACCAAATTGACTGCGCGACCAATGACCGTGAAGTCCAGTCGGTCTGACGCACCGATGTTGCCATACATGACATCTCCCAGATGCAGGGCGATCCCGCACTGCATGGTCGGCTGTCCCCAGGCGGCCCGTTCGGCATTGAGGGCGGCGAGGCCTTCAATGGCTGCCAAGGCCGCCGCCAAGGCCAACCGCACGGCGGCACGGTCGACCACGGGCTCGGGCTTGCCATATCCCAGGGGAAAAATGGCGAGCATGGCATCGCCGATGAATTTCAGGATTTCGCCGCCATGGGATTGAACCGTGCTGCCCATCACTTCGAAATAGCTGTTCAGCAGCGCCACAATTTCTTCCCGAGGCAGGCGATCCGCCAACGAGGTAAAACCGCGAAGGTCGCAATACCACAGGACTGCCCGCAAACTGGCGTTGGTGCCTCGGCGGATATCGCCCGAGAGAATCCGCGTGCCGGCATGCCGCCCCACGTAAATATCCAGCAAACTGGCCGCTAGGCGCGATAGCTCCAATTTTTCCAGCAACAGACCCAATGCCGGCAGAGCCCCATCAAACAGTGCCAGATCGGCCACCGTAAAGCCGCCAGGTCGCCGGGTGGCAAAGGTGGCGCAGGTCCGGCGGCCCCCCGAAAAGCGAACCGGCATGGCCACGTAATCGGTGGCACCAGCGGCCTTAAGCTCCCCGAGAATATGGTAAGGCCAAGGCGGTTCCAGATGTTCCAAACGGTGGCGCAATCCTTCCACGCCGTCCTCGATCACCGCTCGCAAGGGGCTTTCCCGGTAATCGGCGGTGTTTTCGCTGCCATGAGGGCGCTCTAGCACCAGCACATCCGATCGGTCGCAATGCCAGATCAAAGCCATGCCCCGCAATTGAGGGTGGAGCATCAAAATCTGCCAGTTGACCCGCCACACGGGCGCCTCCATTGCCAGCAGACGCCGGCAAAAAGCATCCATCAGGGCTGGCGTGTCCTGGATCTCCCGACCCTCGGTCATCACCCAATCGATCATCGCTGCTGCGGGACGTTCGGCGTCGGTGGTCATCCGGTCTCCGTCTCCGTTCGCGCATCACAGACGAGCATTAACCCTACAAAGCCTGTGCTTGATACTGGCATCAATTTTGCCCACTTTTGAGGCCAACCGCCAGTGTCGGCGGCGCCTTGGAGAGTGCCCGATGTTTATTCAGACCGAAGAGACCCCGAATCCTGCGACCCTCAAATTCCTTCCTGGCCGTTCGGTGACCGGCGGGGCTCCGGTCGATTGCCCGACTCCTGAGAGCGCGGCGCGATCCCCCCTGGCTCGCGCCCTGTTCGGTGTCGAGGGCGTCTCCGGGGTGTTCCTCGGCGATGATTTTGTCACCGTCACCAGCAACGGCAGCAAGGATTGGGCGGTGCTGAAGCCGGCCCTGCTGGGTGCGATCATGGACCATTTTGTCCACAACCGCCCCGTTTTGGAGACATCGGGAGCCGATGCCGAGACCGCTGGCGCGACAGGAACCGATGATCCCATCGTTGTTCAGATCAAAGAGCTGCTGGATCAGCGGGTTCGTCCAGTCGTAGCCAATGATGGCGGCGACATTGCTTTTCACAGCTTTGATAATGGCGTGGTTTATCTTCACATGAGGGGCTCGTGCGCCGGCTGCCCGAGTTCAACCGCCACGTTGAAATCCGGCATCGAGAACCTGCTCCGCCACTTCATCCCCGAAGTCACCGAGGTTCGCGCGGTTCGTTAAGCCCTAAAGGTGGATTCCGCCTGCATCCGCAAAGGGCCGGTCGGCCTCCTTGCGGATGTCGGGCAGAGTCTACTGGGGCCTATTGTTCTCCCGGAATAAAAAACTGCACCCCAAACCATCGCCATCGGTCATCATCGGCAGGCAAGGTGCAGTTCACCCGCGCCCGCCCTGCCGGAAACGGATCGGCAATCCTGACTTCGATCCGGTTTGTGTCCAAACGCTCGATGGCTGCGCGGCCTTGGCCGGTGGCAAAACAGGCCAGACGATCGATCTGGCCGATGCCTTCGGGAACGGTAAAGCCGAGAATCGGCGGATTGCGGGTCAGGACCGGATCAACCGGAGTCACGTCGGTGACAGGCAGCGGCAGAGCATTGGCCGCCAGCTCGAATCGGTCGAGACTGCCAAAGGCGTCATTCATCAGGAAACGCGGGAGCGCATAGGGATCTGCCCCGGCGTAGGCCACGCCCGATTGCTGACCAAAAGCGGCAACAAAACCAGCTTGGACCACAGATTGATGCACGGATAGGCTGTATTCGCCCCGAGGATAGGCAAACAAGGTTGGGACCACTCCCAATTCCGCCAGGAATCGCTCCTTCATCCGGGCCAAATCACCGCGAACCTCCTGATCCGACAGGGCCGCCATGGGCAGTCCAGAGGCTGTAAGCGCGCCGATCACAACGCCAGCGGCGGCCATCTCGCGAATCTGCGCCCAATTCATGGCGTTGGGTGCGCCCCGATCCAGAGCATCGGTGGAGACAAACAACGTAAAGGGGATGCCCGCCGCCCGCAGCCGGGGGTAAGCCTCGTGGTAGGCAGCAACCGTCACATCGTCGATGGTGATGGCCACCGTCCGGTCAGGCAGCACCGTTCCGTTGCGCAGCGCGTCCACGATCCGAGGCAACGGCAAAACCTGATAATCGCCGTCCTTCAGCTCATCCAGGTGGTCCTCAAATTGATCCAGGCCAATGCTGGACCCAGAGCCGCGATCGTCCCCGACCCGGCCATAGGCGAAGATCACCGCGCCGCCGCCGCCGACCGCAGTCGCACCCAAGGGATCGGCTACCGCTGGCGATATCGCCGCCACCGCCACCGTTACCGCCAGGGACATCAACAGACCTTGGATCGGACGAAACCCCATCCCCTCCCTCGCGAGTTCTCCTGATACACGCCGAATAGGCCGAGTGTGTCGCATCGGGCCCGGTTCCAACAAGGCCGGGGCGAGGGCGGGAAAACGATCTGAGGCGTCCGATGCCGTTGTGCAACAGCATCATCTCGACAATAACCCAATTCCCGTCACCCCATCCGCCAGTAAGGGATAAGTCTCGGCAGCCGGAAGCTGGTAATGCCACCACTCATAGGGATAGAATATCCAACCAGCGGCAACCATGACGCCCAACAAACAGGCTCGGTTTCGTTGCGCGGTGATCGAAAGGTCAGTGCGTCCATGGTGAGACTGCGGAGTCATGTCGTCAAAGCCGGTTCCCATATCCCAGGGCGTACCGTCAACATCGGCAAGGGTCACGTCGATGGCAACGCCTCGGGAATGGTGGGATCCTTGCCGGGGGTCGGCAACAAATTGCGGATCTGGCAACGCCTGCCACAACCGCCATTGGGCTTCAACGGGACGAAAGCCATCGAAAACCCGCAACCGACAGCCGATCCCACGCGCCAGAACCGTCGCACGGGCCAGAGCCGAGGCGGCGGCGGGATGCAACAGGCAGAGCGGACGGCGGTAAATCGGGCGACCCGTCAGATTATCGACGGCGGCATACCGCAAATCGAGATCGACATCGAAACGCGGGGGTGCGATCTCAGTCAAAAGCATAGCAAACCCCGCAGGCAAAGGACGACGATGGGCATGGGCGGCAAACGGGATGCAGACTATCATGAACCCCGGCTTCCGGGGACTCCGTCCCGGCCCGCTTGGGCGGCCCTTCGTCAAAGCGGCTGCCCATGAAAATTTTGGCACTGGAGACCACGGGTTCGGCCTGCTCGGTGGCGCTGTGGCGTGACGGTGGGGTGGTGGCCCGGCGGTTCGAGGCCATGACTCGGGGGCATGCCGAGCGGTTGGTGCCGATGATCGGTGAGGTGCTGGCCGAAGCCGGGGTGACTGCCGAGGCTGTGGATCGGCTGGCGGTCACCGTCGGGCCGGGCGCTTTCACCGGCCTGCGGGTGGGGCTGGCGACGGCGCGCGGCTTGGCTTTGGCTACCGGGCGGCCTTTGGTCGGTGTCACCACCTTTGAGGCGATCGCTCACGCCCTGCCTCTCGAGTCGCGCCGGGGGCGGTCGTTGCTGGTGGCGGTGGACTCCCGTCGCACCGAGCTGTTCCTTCGGCTTTTCGACGCAACCCTAACCCTCACACCCTCGAGCCTTGATGGTGACTCATCGAGGCTGCCCTCAGACGCCGGGCCGCCGTCGCGGCCCGATACCGGCGATGTGTCAGTGTCAGGGCTCGCCGGTATCATACCATCGGGCCTTGATGGTGACTCATCAAGGCTGCCCTCAGACGCCGGGCGGGCGCATCCGCGCCCTTGGCTTCGCGTCCACGAGGACGCGGGGCCGCCGTCGCGGCCCGATACCGGCGATGCGTCAGTATCAAGGCTCGCCGGTATCACTCACGAACCGCCGCCCCTTTCCCCCGAGGCCTGCGCCCGTTGGTTGCCGCCGGGGCCGCTGTTGGTGGCAGGGTGCGGCGCGGCGGCGTTGCGCGATATTTTGGGGGATCGCCCTGATACCGTCTTCACCGACGATCCGGGATGGGCCGACGCTGCCGTTGTTGCCGATTTTGCCGCCCAACTGGCTCCTGGTGCCGGCTGGCCCCCCCGTCCTTTGTATCTTCGCGCCCCGGATGCCACCTTGCCGGGGGAGGGCCGACGGTCATGATGTCGGCGAGCCCTGACACTGATGACACAGTGCCGATAGCGGGTTGTGACCCTGCACCTGTCTCCCCGGAGTCTCGCCCGACCTTGGGTCTGCGTTCGGCCTGTGCCGCCGATGCTGCCGTGCTGGCCGCCTTGCATGCCCCCTGCTTCCCCGAGGATCCGTGGTCGACAGCGGCAATGGCGACGTTGCTCGAGTCGCCGGGTATGTTGGGCCTGATTGCCACCGACACCGACTATCCCCAGGGCTTCATCCTCTGTCGTTTGGCCGCCGACGAGGGCGAAGTGTTAACTCTCGCGGTCTTGCCCGCTGCCCGCCGCCAAGGCATCGGCGCCTTGCTTCTAGGCGGAGCCCTGGCCTGGGTCCGTCGCTATCGGGTGGCGACCCTGTTCCTGGAAGTCGCCGAGGATAACGAGGCCGCACAGGCCCTGTACCAAGCCGCCGGATTCGTCGCTGTTGGACGTCGGCCCCGCTATTATCAGCGCGGAACCGTTTCGGTTGCGGCTTTGGTTTTGGCGCTGCCGGTGCCGGATTTGGGGTCCGATCCTTGATATATTAAAGCTGCCCTCAGACGCCGGGCGGGCGCATCCGCGCGGGCCCTTAACTTCGCGCGCATGGGCACGCGGGGCGCCGCCATCGCGGCCCGAAGACCGGCACTGTGTCTTGCTTAGGGCTCGCCGGGATTATACCAACGGCCCTAGACAATGATCCGTGCCGTTGGTATCGGCGGCGACCGCCGCCGCGCGTCCTCGTGGACGCGAAGCCAAGGGCGCGGATGCGCCCGCCCGGCGTCTGAGGGCGCCGCAGACATGTCAACGTCCAAGGCCCGATGGTATTATACCGGCGAGCCCTGATACTGACACATCGCCGGTCCTCGGGCCGCGACGGCGGCCCCGCGCGCCCATGCGCGCGAAGCCAAGGGCGCGGATGCGCCCGCCCGGCGTCTGAGGGCAGCCTTGATGAGTCACCATCAAGGCTCGATGGTATTAGTCCTTTGCTACCACCAGCCGATGCACGCCGTTGCCCTCGGGCTCGGCCATCAGTGACACCACCCGGTATCCCAACGCGGCGATTGAACGGGGAAGATTCTCCAGAGGCTCCCCGGTATTCAAACGAATCTCCAGCATCGATCCGCCGGCCAGCCGCTCTAACGCCAAGCGCGCTTTGACGAAGGTCAGCGGACAGACCTGAGTCGTGATATCCAAGAAGTGATTTTCAGCCACCGACGTTTCCAATCCTTGCTCTATACGATATTTCACGGATGGTCTTGCATAGGGGTCATTGATGCCATAGAATCAGTTGTCCTTTAAAAGACTGAGCCGCTCCGATTGCGGCTCGACCATTCCTCTCGGAGACCGAGTCAATGACCAGCGAGTCCTCCGCCGTCACCCTGTTGTCTCTGACGACAGAGGTTGTGGCGGCCCATGTCAGCAACAATACGGTACCACTGACCGATCTACCGAGCCTGATCGAGCAAGTGTACAAGTCTCTTGCCAATGTCGAACCGGAGCCGGCCCCGGCAGCCGAGCGGCCCCAACCGGCTGTCGCCGTCCGAAAGTCGGTGACGCCCGACTATCTGATTTGTCTTGAGGACGGCAAAAGACTCAAGATGTTGAAACGGCACCTGAAAACCTCTTACAACATGACCCCGGACGAGTATCGGGAGCGTTGGCAGCTCTCCGCCGATTACCCGATGGTGGCTCCGAACTACGCCCGGCAACGGAGCGCGCTGGCCAAGGAAATCGGCCTTGGAACGCGGCCCCGTCGCATCGCCGACTGAACCCAGACGAAAAACGTACCAGTATTTCCCATCGAAGCGATTCGAGGCGGTTGACCCGAACCGGGGGAGTCATGGTATGCGTGGAAATTGGTAGCCTAACCGTCGGCAAGGCCGCCTTCCCCACCCGGTACCCGCCGCCGTAGACCCGTCGCCATGCCTGGCATTGGGTCGGTGACGAGGATTAGGGTGGGGGACCGAGCCATGCCGCGCTTCAGCCGGGGTGAAAGCCGGCGGCGGAAGGCGAGACGACGTGAGACGGCGAACGAACCAGAGCGGCACGAACCAGAGCATGGCCGAAACAGCGACGGATGAAATGGATCAGGCTGGTCTGCGTCTTGGCAATCTCGGAGTCCGATTGGCCCGGAGCGAGGCCGAGATCGACGCCGCCCAGAGGTTGCGCTACCAGATATTTTATAACGAGATGGCGGCTCGGCCAACCTCGGAGATGGCGGCGCGCTCGCGGGACTTTGACCGATTCGACGATCTGTGCGATCACCTCCTGGTGATCGACCATGATCGCGGCGACGGGCCGGAAGGCGTGGTCGGAACCTATCGGTTGATTCGGCGCGCCGCAGCGATCCGGGCTGGAACCTTTTACAGCGCCAGCGAGTATGATATCGGCCCGCTGGAAGCTTATCCGGGCGAGATCTTGGAGCTTGGCCGCAGTTGCGTCGATGTTGCCTATCGCACCCGAGGCACCATGCAACTGCTATGGCGGGGCATTGCCGCCTATGTCTGGCAGCGGGACATCGCCTTGATGTTTGGCTGCGGCAGCTTGCCCGGCACCGATCCCCAGGCCCTGGCATTGCCGTTGTCCTATCTCTATTTCAACCACTTGGCGCCTGAAGCCTTGCGCCCGACCGCTCTGCCTGGGCTTTATGCCGACATGCGGCTGATGGCTCCCGAGGACATCGACAAGCGCGCGGCCTTGAGTCAGTTGCCACCTTTGATTAAGGGCTATCTGCGACTCGGCGGCTTTGTCGGCGACGGGGCGGTGATTGATCACCAGTTTAACACCACCGATGTGTGCATCGTGGTGAAAACGGATTTGGTCACGGATAAATATTATCGCCATTACGACCGGCAAAACCGTGAACCTCGCGGCGGGATGGGTGGCGGCGAGGCCGGTCCCGGTTAGGTCGGGTCCGGTGACGCGTTGTAAAAGGGGGATGCCATGGGATCGCCAACACTCGGCATCGCCCGCCTGATTCTATACCTGTTGTGGACATTGCTGTTGGCTCCGCTTCAGGCTTTGGCGGTGGCGTTGCGCTTGGGTTTGCGGCGCCGGTTGCCTTTACTGTATCATCGAGGGTGCCTGTGGGTGTTTGACCTGAAGCTCAAGGTCATCGGCACCCCGTCTACCGAACGCCCCACGCTTTTTGTCGCCAACCATACTTCGTATCTTGATATCGAGGTCTTGGGCGCGCTGATTGTGGGTTCGTTTGTGGCCAAAACCGAAGTCGCCGGATGGCCGCTGTTTGGTTTTTTGGCCAAGCTGCAAGAGACCGTCTTCGTCAACCGCGCTGTGCGGCAGGATGCCAAGCGGCAGGGCGAGACCCTGAGCGGTCGGCTAGCGGCGGGTGATTCGCTGATTTTGTTCCCCGAAGGCACCTCGTCGGATGGGAACCGAGTGCTGCCATTCAAGACCGCTCTGTTCGGTGTGGCTTCCCAGCGGATCAATGGCCGACCCTTGGTGGTTCAGCCGGTGTCTATTGCGGCTGTGACTTTGGACGGCATCCCGTTGGGGCGGGAGTTGCGGTCGCTTTACTCGTGGTTCGGCGATATGAGTTTAGCCCCTCATTTGTGGCAGTTGGCCAAGCTTGGCGGCATCACGGTGGTCGTGACTTTTCACCCGCCGCTGACCACCGAAACCACCGGCTCTCGCAAGGCGTTGGCGGAAACCTGCTGGCGGGACATTCGGGACGGCGTTGCTTGCGCTTTGGCCGGGCGCGCCGTGTAAGAACCGGCGAGCCCTGATACTGACACATCGCCGGTCCTCGGGCCGCGACGGCGGCCCTGCGTCCTCGTGGACGCGAAGCCCCGGTGTGTGGACTCTAGGGGGCGCGGATGCGCCCGCCCGGCGTTTGAGGGCGCCGCAGACGTGTCAACGTCCAAGGCCATTGGTCTAAGATCGGCGAGCATGGGGCTTTGCTCCCCTGCCCTCGACGCTTTCCCGTTCTTCCAGACTTGCTCAAACCTACGCATAGGTAGGTTTGGCGCTGGATTTCTGCTTCACTGAGGCTGGTTTCGTGGCCGGCTTGCGCCGACCGCCAGAGCCTTCCTCTCCACAGGCTGACACCGTGGAACTCACGGCCAATTTCACGAGGTTCTTCGCCGCGTTCAC
>Ga0302270_10000171_pt1 | contig 69735 bp, 63 predicted proteins | sample III_Bog_E2_3_FD_198773 | JGI IMG/M metagenome (GOLD analysis project Ga0302270, IMG submission 198773) | Peat permafrost microbial communities from Stordalen Mire near Abisko, Sweden - III_Bog_E2_3 | ecosystem: Environmental > Terrestrial > Soil > Wetlands > Peat | place: Sweden: Abisko... | reverse complement strand
AATCGGTCACGAGTTCAAAGCGGTAATCCGTGCGTTCGAAGGCTCGACCGGGACGGTGTCGACGATTCTTGCGATCGCCGACGTACGTCGACAGCAGCGCGGCGCGCTCGGGTGCGCTCATCGCTTCGACGCGCTTTTGTGCCTCGTCGTGTGAGTGCGTGGAGTTACCAAAGACGATTGCTTCGAGCACTCGTGTCTCACCGTCGGGGTCGTACGAGACGAGTCGTACAGTCTCGGTCGGTTCGTCTTCGATCACCGCGTTCCACATTGACGCCACGAGATCCCGTGTAGCGCTCTTGGTCTCGGACATGTACGTCGACCAGGCGACACCGCGTTCCGGAACGTCGACGCGTTTGAGAAACGAGGGGATCACCTTCACGAGTTCGTCCATCATGAGTTGGCCGTAGAGCCGGACTTCGAGCAGGGGATGAGCGCGCATGTGCAAGAGCAGTGACTCGTAGGCTTGACCCGAGGCGTAAATACCGAGGTTGGAAAGGGCGCTCGCCGGCAAGAGGCCGCGCGTTGCGTCGAGCGCCTTGGCGCGAACGGCCTGGCGATACACGAAGTCGGTGTCCTCGGGCGTCTTCGGGAATTTCTTGGTGAGCCATTCAGTAAGAATCGGCAGCAGTTCGGCGTAGGTGTCGAACATGCGGTCCATCTCGCCGACGTAACGGGCCCCGAACTTCGACTCGAGTAGATCGTGATCGCGATAGAAGCGGTAGTGGCCGTTGGCGAAGCGCCGGTCGTAGCCGAGATAGCGAGTGGACTGCTCGAGGTAACTCATAAGTCGTCCCCACTCGAGGACCTTGGTGAGCACGTTGCTGGCCTGTTCACAGGCGAGGTGCACGCCACCCAGCTGGGCCACCGAGTCGTCGCCGTACTCGACAAAGATCCTCTGATAGAGCTCGTCGGCACGGTCGAGTCCGACGGTCGCGTCGATAGAAGCGTCGCCCGAGAGATCGAGGTCGCCGACGAATTCGTCCAGGAAGAGCCGGCGCAGACTTTTGGAAGACCTGGAATAACGTGCGAACAACGCGCCCTTCACGACTTCGGGCAGATTGACGAGGGCGAAAACGGGACCCTCTAAGTTGGTGAAGTAGCGGCGCAGGACGGCGATTTCGGCGTCAGTGAACTCTTCGGCGACGTAGACGTGCATGGAATAACGAGGCTAGAGGCGAAATCAGGCGCGGGGGTGGACGCTCGAATAGCCCGCCACGACGCTGCGCAGGACTGCGTCGCGAGCCTGAGCAGCCACTTCGGCGACCGAGGTGAGGTCGCTCATCCGAGTCAGTTGTTCGCAAAGATCGGCCACTTGCTTGGCGTTTCTCACGAAATCTCCCGGCGAGGTTTGGCCGATTTCGACGTCGGCGAGGTCCAACACGGTACCGAGCGACGCCCCCCGAGCCCAGGCCGCGATAGTCGTGGCGAACTTGCCGTCCGGCTCTTTGGCGCTGGGTACCTTGAAGCGGTTCTCGACCTCTTGGATGGTCGTCGCGGTGAGCGATATTTCGGACAGTCGCTCGTTCAGGTCGCCCCGGCGCTGCTGTCCGAGACGGTCGTGAAAGTTGCGCCTCTTCTTCGTGGTCACCTGTCGCGCGGCGTTGGCGGGACGACCGGCCCGTTTGGATTCAAAGACGAAGCAGGACAACAGTCCGGCTAGTTGGGCTGGTTCGAGTCCGTCAAAGACACCGGCGGTGATCGACTCGGCGATGAGGAGATCACACTCGTGATAGATCGAACGTAGGAGTTGCCCCTGGACCGTGAGGTGCCAGCCCTCGGCGTAGCCCAATTCTTCGAGGACGTGATGGCGCGCCACCATCTGATCGCCAAGGGGCCGTTTGTTGCCCGTCGGTCGATGATCAGTCTCGAACTGAGCGAAGGAGCGTTGTACGACTTCGAGCGCCGTCTCGTATTCGAAGTGATTGATCAGGTTGGCGGTGAAGTTGTAGGTCGGTCGAAAAGACGAGTGCAGGTCTGACGGCGGGGCCAACGCGACGCGTCCGACGTCGGTGAGGGCCACCTCGGTGGCGAAGCAGACGATCGCGTGGCCCTCGTCATCGAGTCCGCGTCGCCCGGCGCGCCCGGTCATCTGAGAGAACTCGGCGCTGGTGAGAAACTTTCGACCGGCGTCGGAGTACTTCGAGAACCGCTCCAACGCCACGGATCGCGCCGGCATGTTGACGCCCAACGCGAGAGTCTCGGTGGCGAACACCACCGCCAGCAGATTCAATTCAAAACAGGTTTCGACGATCTCGCGAAAGGCGGGCACCATTCCGGCGTGGTGCATCGCCAGGCCCCGCCGCAGGCAGTCAATGAAGTCGGCGTACTCGAGGGCCTTGAGATCGTCGTCCGAGAAGTCGACGAGCCGTGACTGGGCAATGGCTTCGATGTCGCGCCGCTCCTCGGGAGTGGTGAACATGAGTCCGTCGCGACGGCACTGGTGGGCCGCGTCGTCACACGCGGCACGAGAGAAAATGAACACGATGACCGGGAGAAGGTCCTCTCGCTCGAGCGCGTGGAGGAGTTCGCTGCGACGCGGGGCGCGAAACGGCGGCGGCGGTGCACTGGTCTTAGGTCCCTTCCACTTCGGTCCCGGTCGGAACTTCCTGGTTGCCTTCATGAGGTTGTCGATGCGACGCGCCTCGTCCGAGAGCCGCTCTCCGTCGAGCAGGTCGACGATCTCGACCGACACCTGACCGCGACGCATGACCGCCAAGTGATTGTGCAATTGGATGGGCCGTTCGTTCTCCACGATGATCGCCGTAGGCCCGCGCACTTCGGCGAACCACTCCCCTATGAAGTTGGCGTTGCCGATCGTCGCCGAGAGCGCGACGAATCGAACCGCGGCGGGCGTGAGGATGATGACCTCTTCCCACACCCCACCGCGGAACGGGTCTTGCAGGTAGTGGACTTCGTCCAGCACGACCAGGCCGAGCGTGTTCAGTTGGTGCGATTCGGTCAGCAGCATGTTGCGCAGGACTTCGGTGGTCATGACCACGACCTCGGCACTCGCGTTGATCGAGACGTCACCGGTGAGGAGCCCCACGCGACGCTCCCCGTAGAGAGCGCAGAGTTCTCCGTACTTCTGATTCGAGAGCGCCTTGAGTGGCGTGGTGTAAAAGGCGCGCTCCCCGCGTTCGAAGATGCGGCCGATCGCGTAGTTGGCGATCAACGTCTTGCCCGACCCGGTCGGCGCACTGACCAGCACGTTCACGTGTTCGTCCACGGCGTCGATCGCTTCTACTTGGAAGCGATCGAGTCCGAAAGCGAGGCTGTTGACGAATCGACCGCGGTAATCGCCGTCGGTCACTTCTTCAACAACTTACCCACGCCGATCGCGATGAAGTAAAACACCGCGAGCGGTAGCGCTAAGGCCAGCATGGAAAGTGGGTCGCCACTCGGCGTGAAGACCGCCGCGGCGATGGTGATGGCGATGAGCGCGTAACGCCAGTAGTGCAGGAGTTGGGTAGGGGTCACGACGTTGGCCATCTCCAGGGCGACGAGCACCACCGGGAATTCGAACGTCACGCCGAAGATGAACATCATCAACAAGAACAGCGTCAGGTACTGATTGGGGTTGTACTCGGTCAAGAGCGACTTGCCACCGATGGACTCCAGAAACTGAATGGCGTGACCGAAGCTGAAGTACGCGACGGTCATTCCCGAGATGAAGAACACCAGTGACGCCGAGACGAACGGGATGATGTACTTGCGTTCTCGGGCCTTCAGACCTGGCGTAATGAATCGCCACAGTTGCCAAAAGAGCACCGGCGACGCCGCCAGAATTCCGCCGAAGAAGGCAATCTTTATGCGCAACGTCAGCCCGTCCAGCGGGGCCGTGACCAGGAACGTGCACCCCTTATGGGCGGCGTTGCGCGCCGCACAGTAGGGCTCTTGGAGAAAGTGCAGAATTTGGTTGTAAAAGATGAAGGCCACGACGCCGAAGACTGACACCGTGATCGCCGAGACGAGAAAGCGGTGGCGCACCTCGGCGAGGTGTTCGGCCAGCGTCATGCCGGATTGGGCTTTACTGAAACGAGACACGTGACCTAGTTCAGCGACGGATCAGGCGGCGGCGTCGAATTCTCTGTTCGCGCGACAACGGGTCGACTGGGCGGGGTGATGAGCGGGGGAGCCACCGTCTCGGGCGGCGGGGGCGCGTTCTTCCGCACCTCGGCGGCCTCTTTGGCGTCGACCTGATCGGACAGCTGATTCAACAGATTGATCGGGCTGCGTACGATGCGCGCGATGTCACCGGTGCTGGGCAGATCAGGAATGGCGTCACGGACTTCGCTCTCGACGCGCTCCTGAATGCGCTTGAGGGCGCGCCAACTCGATCCGAGGCGGTGCGCCACTTCGGGCAACTTATCGGGACCCATTAAGAGCAAGACCACGGCCACAATCACCATGATCTTGATGGGACTAAGGAACATCAGACCATTGTAGGTCGGCGTCTACAGAAATCCGATGCGGGAAAGTGGCCAGATCCTGACGAACGCCTTGCCGATGATGTCCGAGCGCGGCACGGGCCCCCACATGCGACTGTCGCACGAATCCGAGTGATTGTCGCCCATCATGAAGTACTGATTCGCCTGCAAGGTAATGGGCGTGATGGCCCCACCGAGCGGTTCGGTGTGGGTCCACGTCTCATCCAGTGCATGCCACGGCTGATTCAACGAGAGATTTTCCAAGTAGATCGTGTTGCCCTCGGACTTCAGCGAATCACCGGGTATACCGATGACGCGTTTCACGAGGTCGGTCACCGGCTCGCCACAGTTTTCGGCCGGCGGAGCTTTGAACACGACGATGTCACCCACGTTGATCGTGCCGAACGTGACGGCCAACTTGTTGACGACGATGCGATCACCGATCTGCAGCGTTGGCTCCATTGAACCTGAGGGAATGTAAAAGGTCTGGAACGCGTAGGTCCGCATGAGGAAAGAGACGAGGACCGCGATGACGATGATCGCGGACCACTCGATGAGGGCTCGGCGACGGGGTTTTCGGGGCTTCGCGGGGGGCGGTGGATTCTCCGGCGGCTCGGGCGTCAAAAGGCCCGTGGACTCTTGGGGGGCCAAATCAGACACTTATGAAGTTTAGTCCGCTCAACCGTGGCGCTCTAAAGAGAGCAACAGCTTCTGAAACCTCTCGTCGGTGCTTTTGAAGGGGTCCTTCAGTAGGACCGTGCGCTGCATTTCATCGTTCAACTTCAAGTGGACCCAGTCGACGGTGTAGTCGCGACGCCACTCTTTGGCGGCCTTGATGAAGGTGCCACGCATGTGCGCGCGTGTCGTCGGGGGTGGCGTGTGCGTGGCCGAGGCGATCTCCTCGTCGCTCACCATTCGACGTAAGTGTCCACGGGCCTGACGGCGATAGTAGAGACCGCGTTCGAAGCTCGTGTCGTGATAGAGCAGATCGATGAGAGCGATCTTGGGATCGCTCAACTCGACGCCGCTTCGTTCGCGCTCTCTTTCGATGATCTGCAGCTTGGCGATCCAGTCGACGCGGTCCGCCAACCCCATCGGGTCGTTGCGATACTGCTCAATCACTTCACGCCACAGTTGCACGGCGTGAACCTGATCGGCCGGAAGCGGATGGCCCTGCAAGAACTGTTCGGCCCGTTCGCAGAGATCGTCTTGAATCTCGAGGGCCGTCAGGTCGCGCCCGTTGGACAGCTTGACCGGTTCCTTACTCCACAGGTCATAGGAGATGTCACGCAGCGCATTGATGGGCGACGCCATGTTGTAGTCGCGCAAGACCGTATTGCGGTCCTCGATCATGGCGAGGACGACGGCCGCCGTACCGAGTTTGAGGTACGTGGCGAATTCGCTCATGTTGGAGTCACCGACGATGACGTGCAGGCGTCGATATTTCTCGGGATCGGCGTGGGGTTCGTCGCGAGTGTTGATGATCGGTCGGCTGCGCGTGGTCGCTGACGAAATCGCCTCCCAGATGTGTTCGGCGCGTTGGCTCATCGAATAGGCCGTGCCCTTGGCGTTGGTGACGACCTTGCCGGCACCCGTGAAAATCTGGCGACTGATGAGGTACGGGATGAACACCTGTTCGAGACGCGTCAGGTCGTCGATGCGCTCGATGCAGTAGTTCTCGTGGCAGCCGTAGGAGTTGCCGGTCGAGTCGGTGTTGTTCTTGAAGAGGTAGATGTCGCCGCGGATGCCTTCATCGCTGAGCTGACCCTGCGCGTATTCGACGAGTTCACGCAGGATTGACTCCCCCGCCTTGTCTTGGGCGACGGCGTCGACGAGCGTGTCGCACTCGGCGGTCGCGTACTCCGGGTGCGAGCCGACGTCGAGGTAGAGTCGGCTGCCGTTCTCCAAGAACACGTTGCTCGAGCGTCCCCACGCGACGACCTTGCGGAAGAGGAATCGGCTGACCTCGTCGGGGCTGAGCCGTCGCTGGCCCCGCAGGGAGAAGGTGATTCCGTATTCAGTCTCGATGCCGTAGATGCGTCGCAGCACGTCGTCACCCTTATCGATTCCTCAGCGAAGGAGTTCGCTGACTTGGTCGTCGTTGAGACGAGTGAACGTGCGCCGGCTTCCGCGGTCTTCGAGGATCCCGACCTCTAAGTCGCCGACTTCGATTATCCGGTCCGGTCCGGCGAGGGCCCCCACCGCGTTCTTCAGCGTGAGCGACAGGGTCTCGAGTGAGTCCTCGGAGGCGGCGAAGCGGGACTTGATCGTTTCGGCGTCCCCACCTAGCACCGCGAATCGGGGTTCGTCGGAGATCGTGCCCTCGTAGGCAATGCGGTAGAGCTTCGTCGGGCGGGTGGTGTTGCCGAGCTGGGCGACGAGAATCTCGACTTCGAGCGGCTTTTGACCTTCGGTGAACATGTCGCCGAGGTGTTGGGCGTAGTAGTTCGCCAGGGCCCGGACGTCCACGTCACCGCGCGAGTAGGTGAACCCGGTCGAGTCGGCCCAGCGGATGCCCGCCTCTCGCAGCCGGTCAAATTCGTTGTACTTGCCCACACCGGCGAAAGCGATGCGATCGTAAATCTCGGAGATCTTAAAGAGCGACGCCGAAGGGTTCTCGGCTACCAGCACCACGCCGTTGTCGAAGATCGCGCCCACGATGGAGCGGCCCCTCGCGATTCCCTTCTGCGCAAATTCGGCTCGGTCGCGGATGAGCTGTTCGGGCGCGACGTAGAAATAATTGCTCATCGCAGTGAGCCGCCGGCGACTCCGCCGCTCTGCGTGCGACGCTCGTTGATCACCCGGAATCGTTCCGCGACGTCATCGGGGGCGAGCTCTTGAAAACCTTCACTCGAAATTGTGACGATCATGGGAAAGAGGTTCCGTACGAAGTCCGGTCCCCCGGTGCTCGGGTCGTTGTCGCCCGCTTCGTACATCGCCAACGCGCCGAGCTCGATGGCTGCGTCACGGTCCATCTCGGCGTTAAAGCCGAGTCGCAAGGTTCCTTCGGCGAAGGGAGTTCCCGAACCGATCGTCGAGAAATCGAAGCGTTCGTAACAGCCCCCGGCGCCGTCGTATTCGAAGATTCGCCCCACCTGCAGGGCACCGTCCCAACCGGCGAGCAGGGGCAGCACGAGCAGCGGCGAAGAGAGATTGTTTCGTTGAATGATTGGCGAGAGGTAGTTCGCCTTGCCCTCGAGGCTGAGGGCCGTGTCGGTCATCTTCTCGTAGTGCTCGAAGGAGAGTTGCGCCATGCGGATGAACTCGATACCGCGCGCGGCCGTCCCGGAAATGGCGATGGCCGTGAACCGGTCCGCCGCTTCGATCTTTCGAACGTCACGGCTGGCGATGTAGTTGCCCGTCGCCTGACGGTCCCCCACCATCACGACGCCGCCGTCGTAACGCACGGCGATGACGGTGGTCGCGTGGGCCGACGCGGCGCTCGCGTTCGACACCGGCGGTGTCAGTCCGCTGGACTGGGCGAAGTGGAAGAACGAGGGCCCCGGATCGTCCGAGGCGCTAAACAGCGGTAGACCCATCTACTCGCCGCCTTTTTGTACGTAGTTGCGAACGAACTCCTCGGCGTTCTCTTCAAGGACTTCGTCGATCTCGTCGAGCAGATCGTCGAGGTCGGCCTTCAACTGGTCGCCCTTGGTCGCGTCAACTGTCACGGGCGGCGTTGATTCGCTCGCTCGCTCGGTGCGTTGCTTTTGGATTCGCTCTTGTTCTGTCATACGTTTGTTCTACCTGTCTAGTGCTTCGAGAAGCGCTTGTGCCGTCGCACTTGTTTCTAGCAACTCTTCGGTGAGAACTCGGGTACCCCTTAAGGGATCGAGCATCGGCACACGTTGTAACGGTCCTTCGCCAAGATCGAAGACGACTGAATCCCAATTCGCCGCCACGATTTCGTTAGGGTAGCGGGCCACACACTGGCCACGGAAATAGGCGCGGGTCTCCTCGGGAGGATTGTGAACGGCTTCACGAACTTCGTAATCGGCATGGAGCGCGCGAAGTCCGACGCGCTGGGCGAGGGACCGTTCGAGGCGAATGTCGTGATACTGCAGGTCGATGGCGCGAAGTCGCGCGTCCCCGGGGGCCAGCGAGTGACGTTCTTGAAAACCGCGAAGAATCCGAAGTTTGGCGACCCAATCGATCCGATCGGCCACCGCGTCGAGGTCATCGCGAACGCCGTCGAGCATCTCGCGCCACTGTGTGAGTACCAGTTGGACCTCGTCGGGCCCGGCGACCGCCTCAGCGCCCTTTCGCTCCACGTGGTCATTGGCGAGGTGCCAGAGCTCGTCTTGAAAGTCCCACGCCGTTCGCTCACGGTCGTCCTCGCAGAGGACGGCGTACTTCAGACCCGGGTCGAGGGCGAAGGCCCGCACGGCGCCGACGGGTTGTCGCGGCATCGCCGGAAAGGCACCGAGACCGGAGTCCTCCAGGGCCGCGAGCAGCAACGCGGTGGAGCCGAGCTTGACGAAGGTCGCCACCTGGCTCATGTTGGCGTCACCGATGATGACATGGAGGCGGCGGAATCGTTCGGCGTCGGCGTGGGGTTCGTCGCGGGTGTTGATGATCGGACGTTTCAGCGTCGTCTCGAGTCCCACGACCTCTTCGAAGAACTCGGCGCGCGAGCTGAGTTGGAAGAAGGGGTCGCTGTCGAGGCCGGCCTCGGTCTCGGCGCCCACCTTGCCGGCACCGATGATGATCTGGCGAGAGACGAAGTGCGGCACCATGGCGCGCACGATGTGATTGAACTCGACGTTGCGACTCACGAGGTAGTTCTCGTGGGTGCCGTAGGAGTTGCCCTTGCTGTCGGAGTTGTTCTTGTAGAGCGAGATCGCCTGGTGCGGTTCGATCATTTCGTTGGCGACCATCAGGGCCCGTCGCATGACCTCTTCGCCGGCCACGTCATAGAGCGTCGCCTCGAGCGGCGTCCGACACTCCGGCGAGGAGTATTCGGGATGCGCGTGATCGACGTAGAGGCGCGCGCCATTCGTGAGAACCGTGTTGGCGAGGTGCGTCTCGACGATGGGGGCGAAGGAAGTCAGGTCGGGCAGGCCGCGCGCGTCCATGTCGGGCGTCTCGCCTTCGAAGTCCCAATTGATTCGGGTCCGACCCTCTTGCGCGTAGGCGTTGACGATGATGCTCGACGCCACGATCTGGTCAGCGTCGGGGCCCCCCGCGATGCCGTACTCAGTCTCGATCCCGAGGACCTTCGCGACGGACATCGTCCTAGAGGTACTGGCCGGTGCCGACGTGTTGGATGGAGCGACCGCCGAGGACGTCGGTCTCTTCGCGATTCACGAGGGTGCGGATAAAGATGATCCGCTCGCCCTTCTTGCCCGACACGCGTGCCCAGTCGTCCGGGTTCGTCGTGTTCGGGAGGTCCTCGTTCTCGCGGTACTCCTGTCGGATCGATTCGGTGAGGTCCTCGGCGCGTAGGCCGCGGCCCTTCTCGGCGATCTCGCGCTTCACCGCGAGCTTCTTGGCTCGACGAACGATGTTCTCGATCATGGCGCCGCTCGCGAAGTCCTTGAAGTACAACACTTCTTTGTCGCCGCCCTGATACGTGACTTCGAGGAATCGGTTCTCGTCATTGATGCGGTACATGTCGGTCACGGTCTCTTCGATCATGACCTGAATGGCCTTGGCCCGGTCTCCCCCACCGAGTTCGCGGATCGACGATTCGTCGATCGGCAATTCACTGTGCAGGTAGCGCTGGAAGATCTGCGCGGCGGCGTCGGCGTCTGGTCGCTCGATCTTGATCTTCACGTCCAGGCGGCCGGGACGAAGGATCGCCGGGTCGATGAGGTCTTCACGGTTGGTGGCGCCGATCACGATCACGTCGCGCAAGGACTCGACGCCGTCAATCTCGGCCAGCAGCTGGGGGACGATCGTCGACTCCATGTCCGAGCTGATGCCGGTGCCGCGGGTTCGAAAGAGCGAGTCCATCTCGTCGAAGAAGATGATGACCGGCACACCCTCTTCGGCCTTCTCCCGGGCGCGCTGGAAGACCACGCGGATCTGACGCTCGGTCTCACCGACGTACTTGTTGAGCAGTTCGGGGCCCTTGATGTTGAGGAAGTACGAGCGCACGTTGCGGTTGCCGGTGAGTTCGGCGACCTTCTGGGAGAGCGAGTTCGCTACCGCCTTGGCGATGAGCGTCTTGCCGCACCCCGGCGGGCCGTAGAGCAATATGCCCTTGGGTGCTGGCAGGTCGTAGTCGTTGAACAGCGCCCGGTGCAGGTAGGGCAGTTCCACGGCGTCGGTGATGGCCTCGATCTGGCTGTCCAGTCCCCCGACGTCGGCGTAGGTGATGTCGGGGACCTCTTCGAGGATGAGCTCCTCGGCCTCTTGACGCAACAGTTTCTCGACCAGCAGATTCGATCGCATGTCGAGCAAGAGCGCGTCGCCGCTTCGCAGCTTCACGTGGCGCAGCGAGTCGGCGAGTTCGACGACTCGCTCCTCGTCAGCGCGTCCGTAGACGAGGACGCGCCGTTCGTCCAGCACCTCTTTGACGGTGACCACCTCACCCTGGCCGTCGGACTCGCGAACGCCGATGACCGTGAAGGACTCGTTCAGCACGACCTCATTACCCCGGTCGATCTGGCCCGGGTCGAGGCCCGGGTGGAGCGCCACGCGCATCTTGCGCCCGGAGGCGAATATGTCAACGGTGCCGTCGTCGTTGAAGTCGATGAAGGTCCCGTAGACCGCGGGTGGTTGCGTGAGCTTTTCGACCTCGTCACGAAGGGCCGCGATCTGATCACGCGTCTGTTGAATCGTGATGGTGAGCTTCTCGTTGTTGGATCGGCTCTGGGCGAGGGCGCCGCGAGCCTCGAGCAGTTTCTCCTCGAGCATCTCGATGCGTCGGCTGGCCTGTTCGACGTCACTCATGGTCGAGTCGCGCGGAGAACTCACGACGATCTGGTCGTCGTTCTCCGGAATGTCGTCACTGCCGAAAGGCGTGGAACGGTCCATAACGTCACCCTAGGTGAGTGCGGCACACCAGTGAAAGTCACGTGCGTTCGAAGTGGCCCGCTAGTGTTACTAGACACATCTCGCCACGGAGGGCCATTAAATGAAGGTTTGGATTGACCAGGACTTGTGCACCGGAGACGGTCTCTGCGAAGAGATCTGCCCCGACGTGTTCACCCTGCTCGACGACGGCCTGGCCTACGTGAAAGAGGGCGCGGACGTGAAGAGCGCGCCCGGCGGAGCCGAAGGCATTGCGGTCGTACCGGCCGGTATGGAAGACGCCGTCACCGAGGCCTCCGAAGAGTGCCCCGGTGAGTGCATCTTCATCGAAAACGACTAGATACCCTCGACGCGCTTCACCAAACGGCGCGCGCTCGTAATGAATCCGGTGTGGGCGACCATCCGGTGATCCGGTCGCACTGAGCGCCCGTCAATGTGCCAGGTTCGACGCAGTATCTCGACCGTCTCTTCGAGACCGAAGGAATGGTGACGCAACGTCTCACGCAGCAACTGCGTCTGATTGATCGTCGGCAGGTAGGCCAGCAGGATGCCGCCGGGCCGCAGCGCACCTTCGGCGTGCTTCACGACGTCCCACGGTTCCGGCATGTCCAAAATGATGCGATCGAGGTCGGTCTCGTCGATACCCATCGTCACGTCACGGATCTGCACGTCGTAGGCGACGTCGGCACCGAGCATGTCGTGGACGTTCTTCGTCGCCTGCTGGGCGAAATCCTCGCGGATCTCGTATCCCGTGATGATCGCGCCCGCGCGTAGCAACGTCATCGAAAGTGCACCGGAGCCCACGCCGGCTTCGAGCACGCGCATGCCCGGACCCACGTCGGCCTGCATCAGAATTGTCCCGAGGTCTTTGGGGTAGATCACCTGGGCGCCGCGGGGCATCTTCAACACGACGTCGGACAGCGTTGGTCGTAGGGCCAGGAAGCTGCGTTCCGTACTGCCACGAATGAGAGATCCTTCGAGGACGCCAATGATGTCGTTGTGCTGGACGATCCCGGCGTGGGTGTGAAACTCGGCGCCCTCGCGCAGCGTGATGAGGTAGTGGCGGTCCTTGGCGTCGATGAGCATCACGCGTTCACCAAGTTTCAAGACGGCGGCGTTCATTTGGCCGATTTTTTTGGAGCCGGTTTACGCGCGGCGCGCGAGTCCAAGAATTGGAAGAGCACCAGTGCTCCGGCGAGCGAAAGCCATTTCGGAGATTTCTTCGCCCACGCCTGGGCCAGAGCGGTCGCCGCGGCGAAACCGAAGACCCGCTTCAGCATCAAGACTCGCGCCTTTTGCGGACCTGCCGGCCGCGGTAGCGGCCCCAGACGTAGCCGGTCATGATGCCGCCGACGCCGGCTATCGACGCGGCCGAGTTCTTCGACGGCGTCAACTCATCGATGTCCGCCTGGCTCGGCAGCAACGCGCGGATCGAGGCTTCGAGTTGCTGGCGCGTGGCCGACTGCTCTCTCACTTCGTGTCCTTCAGCCGGCGCTTGGCCGTGCCGCTCACGATTCGCCAGAGGGTCAGAGCGATGACGAGCGCCACCAGCACCACCACGATCAAGTACGGAATCCAGGACAGCGTGCCGTCCAAGACCTTGAACTGGTCTTGCAGGAATCGCAGTGCGCCGAAGAGCAAGAAGAAGTAGCCAAAGCCCACGAGCAGGCTGCCGAGCGCTCCCCACGCGACGAAACGGCCCATGTCCTTGATCGGCTGGATGGTCTCTTCTTTGATGTAACGAAGAGCCAGACTCTTGATTTCGTCGAGGTCTCGCTGGACCGAGTTGCCGCGCATGAACTTGCGCCACGTGGCCTTTTTCACGATCTCAGCCTACTCACCACGCTCTTTGATCAGGTAGGTGGAACTCGCGGTCGACACGAGGTCTCCCCGGTCGTCGAGTATTCGCGCCTGAAGAAACGCCACGACGTTGCCGGGCTTCAAGACGCTGGCCGTGCAGGTCAGGACGTCGCCGTTTCGCACCGGTCGAAGAAATGACGACTTCATCTCGGTATTGGCGACGTAGACCTTGCGATCCTTCACGCTCAGCACGGCCGAGGCGCCCATCGCCGAGTCCATCATCGCTGATATGAATCCACCCTGGACGATTCCGGCCGGGTTGAGGAAGCGTTCGTCCACGCGCATTCGCCAGACGGTCGTTGCGTCAGCGCGCTTCTCCACGCACGTCAGGCCCAACGTGAGATCACAGTTCGGCGGGATCTGGAGGGCCATCGCCAAAGGCTATCCGTGGGTGCCACGCCCCAGCGCGCGAACGGATTCACTACTCTCATAAGCATGACTGACACTCTGTTTCCCGGCGCTAACGATCTAGAAGGCAGGGCCATTCGCGAGATCTCCGCGGTGGCCATGGACGCTCCGGCGGCCGCCAACTCTGGCCACAGCGGAACCGCCATGGCCCTGGCACCACTCGGCGTCACGCTGTGGGGACGCGTGATGCGTCACGATCCGACGGATCCCGGGTGGAGCGACCGCGACCGCTTCATCATGAGTAACGGGCACGCCTGTATTTTGCAGTACGCCCTCGCCCACGAGTTCGGCTACGACATGACGCCCGATGATTTGCGAGCCTTTCGCCAACCTCATTCGCGCACGCCGGGTCACCCCGAACGAGGTGTCGCCCCCACCGTCGAAGTGACCACCGGACCCCTCGGTCAGGGCATCGCCAACGGCGTCGGCATGGCGATCGCCGAACGGATCCTGCGCAGCGATTATGGCCCGGACCTGGTTGATCACCGCACGTGGGTCATCGCCGGCGACGGATGCCTCGAAGAAGGGGTCAGTCACGAGGCGGCGTCACTGGCCGGCTCGCTCGGACTCGACCACTTGACGATCTTTTACGACAACAATCACATCACGATTGACGGCGCGACCGAATTGGCGTTCCACGACGACACCGAGGCACGCTTCGCGGCCTACGGCTGGCACGTGATCAACGTGGGTGAGAAGGCGAACGACCTCGACGTCCTCGAAGACGCGATGCGTCAAGCGATTGCCGAGACGTCGCGCCCGACGTTGATTGTCGTACGCTCGCACATCGCCTTTCCATCACCGGAGATGATGGACACTCGCGAGGCGCACGGCAATCCGTTCAAAGCGTCGGTCATCACCGAAGCCAAGGCCATTCTCGGGGTGCCGGACGTGGCCTTCACCTTCGACCCCGACCTGCCGGGACACCTGGTCGAGACGCTGTCAGCCCAGCGCGACGCGCGTGTGGCCTGGGAGGCGCGCGTGGCGTCATCCGGGGCGCAGGGCGCCAAACTGCTCGAGCAGCTCTACAACAATGGCGCCGCAACCGTGACCACGTCGCCAGAACCCTTCGCCGCGGGCACCCTGGCAGCGACTCGAAAGGCGATGCAACGGGCAATGGATTGCTACGCCGTCCAAACACCGGGGCTCACCGCGGGCTCGGCCGACCTCACGGACAACACCGGAATGACGCTGTCGGCGTTGTCGGTCCAGAGTTCGACCAATCCGGGGGGCCGTCAATTCCACTACGGCATTCGTGAGTTCGCAATGAGTGCCAACTTGACGGGCCAGGCCCTCCACGGTGGATTTCGACCGTTGGGGTCGACGTTCTTTGTCTTCAGTGACTACGCGCGTCCGGCCATTCGACTCGCGGCACTCAGCGAGGCCGCAGTGATGTTCGTCTACACCCACGACTCGGTCGGTGTTGGTGAAGACGGCCCGACCCACGAACCGGTCGAACATTTGATGGCCCTTCGCGCCATGCCACATCTGCACGTCGTGCGACCCTCGGACGCGAATGAGACGCTCGACCTGGTCGAGCAGTTCTTGAGTGACAACGAGCCCGTGACGACGGCCATGGTTCTCTCGCGTCAAGACATGCCGGTGTTCAATGACGCGGACGCCAAAGTTTCCAAGAAGAACGCCCGACGCGGTGGCTACGTCATTCGTGAAGACGCCGACGCCGTCTTCACACTCGTGGGAACTGGCTCCGAGGTCGGTCACTGTCTGGACGCGAACGATCGACTCGCCGAACAGGGCGTGAAGACGAGGGTGGTGGCCCTACCGTGCTGGCGATGCTTCGACGCCCAGCCGAGCGACTATCGAAACGCAGTGCTGCGGCGAAGCACTCCCTCAGTGTCACTGGAAGCCGGGGCGACCCTAGGGTGGACGAAGTACGTGGACCAGGCGATCGGGATTGACTCCTTCGGAATGTCGGCACCGGGCAGCTACGTCATGAACTATTTCAATATCAACGCAGCGACGTTGGTGGCGCACGTTCTCGAGACTTTAGGAGGCGCACGATGACCAAACTGGATGAACTCTTCGCCGAGTACGGGCAGAGCCCCTGGATCGACAACATTCGACGCGACTGGTTGAACGACGGCACGTTGGCCGCAATGGTGGCCCAGGGCGTGCGCGGTGTCACGTCCAACCCTTCAATTTTCGCCAAGACCCTGGCGACGTCGACGGCCTACGACGAGCTGCTCGAAGGCAAGGCCGACGTCGACGTCGAAGTGCTCTTCGAAGAGCTCGCCGTGAGAGACGTCCGAGACGCTTGTGACGTGTTGGCGTCGGTGCACACGGCCTCGTGCGGCGCGTTCGCCGCGAAGGAACGTCGCTACTGTGACGGATTCGTATCACTCGAGGTCTCACCGCGTCTGGCTCGCGACACCGTGGCCACCGTGACCGCGGCGAAGCGACTCGCCGCTGAAGTCGGACGCAAGAACGTGATGATCAAGATCCCCGGGACCAAGGAGGGACTGCCGGCGGTTACCGAGGTGCTGGGGGCGGGCATCAACGTCAACGTCACGCTGATTTTCGCGCTCGATCGATACAACGAAGTCATCACCGCGTGGATGGAGGGACTGGAGTTGGCGTTGACGCGCCGCAGCGACGTGAGCGCGATTGGCAGTGTCGCGTCGTTCTTCGTCTCTCGCGTGGACGTCGCCGTCGACGCACTCCTCCCCGAAGGTGATCCGCGCCGTGGCACGACCGCGAACGCCCAAGTGGCCGGCGCCTATCAGCTGTTTCGCCGACGGATGTCGAGTGACCGCGCCGTGGCGCTCTTTGAAGCCGGCGCGCAGGTGCAACGACCACTGTGGGCATCAACCTCGACGAAGAATCCGACGTATTTCGACCTGCTCTACGTCGACACCATCGTCGCCGACGAGACCGTCAACACGATGCCCGACGCCACGCTGGCCGCGACATTGGACCACGGGAATTTCGCGTCGTCCGAACTGCGCAGCGACGAGAGCGTCACGGAAGCGGCCGCGGCACTCGAGCAGTTGCCCGAGGACATTTCATTACCGGCCGTCACCGAGAAACTCGAAATCGACGGCGTGAATGCGTTCGTCGCTTCCTACGAAGAGCTTCTCGCGACCGTCGAAGAGAAAATGCAGGCTCACGCATAGTGCGTAACGGGCAGATCAGTCGTTCGCCAGCGCTCACGCGCCGGTTCCTTTCCGGAAGGTCACGCCCTAGGATGTCGCAATGACGTCGTTGCGAGGGGCCGCCACCTACTCCGAACTCCTCGTCGCACCGCTGGAGGAACTCGCCAGTGCCGCCTTCGAAAAGGCGCGCGCCGCTCACGGCTACGTTGTCACGTACTCCCCCAAGGTCTTCATTCCGCTGACGAAGCTCTGCCGAGACCGCTGCGGGTATTGCACGTTCGCTCAGGCGCCGGCTCACGTCGCCTCGCCCTACATGGGTCTGGACGAAGTGATGGCCGTCGCGCAGGCCGGACGTGACGCCGGTTGCACCGAAGCGCTCTTCACCCTCGGCGAACGACCAGAACTGCGCTACGACGAGGCCGCGCGTTGGCTCGCCGCTCGCGGCTACGAGTCAACGGTCGACTACGTCGCGAACGCGGCCCAAATGGTGCTCGAGAGCACGGGACTGCTCCCGCACGCCAACGCCGGTGCGCTCTATCGTCACGAACTGACCCAACTGCGCACGGTCTCGGCGTCGCAGGGAATGATGATTGAGGCGCTCGCCGACCTCGCCGCCCACCGATTGGCCCCTGACAAGGACCCGCAGCGGCGTCTGGACACCCTTCGCTTCGCCGGGGAATTGAAGATTCCCTTCACCACCGGACTGTTGGTTGGGATCGGTGAGACACGCCAGGAGCGTATCGCCACGCTGCAGGCGATCGCGACCTCGCACGAAGAGTTCGGTCACGTCCAAGAAGTGATCATCCAGAACTTCTTGCCCAAACCCCGTACTGCGATGGCGAATGAGCCGGCCGCGAGTGACGAGGAGTTCCACTGGACGATCTGCATCGCGCGACTGATCTTGCCCGCGTCAATCCATCTTCAGGCCCCGCCGAACCTGAGCGACAACCCCACGCGGCTCCTCGATTTCGGCATCGATGACTTTGGCGGAATTTCACCGGTCACGGCCGACCACGTCAACCCCGAGCGAGCCTGGCCCGCGGTGGCGGTCCTGGGCGGAGAGTGCGACGCGCGCGGCTTCAACCTCGAACCACGTCTCACCGTCTACCCGGAGTTCATCGGTCCCAAGAGTGGTTTCCTCGACGAGAAGGTTCGCCCCGCAGTCCTGGCGCACGCCGACTCGACGTTCTTGGCTCGCAATGACGTGTGGGCCTCCGGGTCCGAAGTGATACCCCCTTCTCCCCCGGTGACGCGTTCGCGCACCACTGCGGTGTCATCGCTCCTCGCGCGCTACGAGCCCGGTTACTCGTTCGACCGCGAAGAGTTGACCACGCTCTTTCACTCGAGGGGTGCCGACTTCAACGCCGTGGTCGAACGAGCCGACAGTGTTCGCCGCGACCTCGCCGGCGACAACGTCACCTTCGTGATCAACCGCAACATCAACTACACGAACGTCTGCACTTTCAAGTGCCGGTTCTGCGCGTTCTCCAAGGGTCCGCTCTCCCTGAACCTACGTGGTGACCCCTACTTGTTGACGTTGGACCAAATCAGCGAGCGAGTCCGCGAAGCCGAGGCGAAGGGCGCCACGGAGGTCTGTCTCCAGGGCGGCATACACCCTAAATTCGACGGCGACTATTACATCGACGTCGTCGCCGCGGTCCGCGCCGGTTCGCCGAGGATCCACATCCATGCCTTTAGCGCACTCGAAGTCTTTGAAGGCGCGCGCCGCTCCGAGCAGGACCTGGTCACGTACCTCACTCGTCTCAAGGAGGCCGGCCTCAAGACGTTGCCCGGAACGGCCGCCGAGATCCTCGATGACGACGTTCGCAAGGTCTTGTGTCCCGACAAGATCAACTCCGATCAGTGGCTCGAAGTCCATCGCGCCGCACACAGCGTGGGACTGCGATCGAACATCACGATCATGTTCGGCGCCGTCGAGGGCGTCGACAGCTGGGCGACGCACCTGCTTCGCACGCGAGCGTTGCAGCAAGAGACCGGTGGGTTCACCGAGTTCGTGCCCCTCCCCTTCGTGCACATGGCGACACCGATCTTCTTGCAGGGTCGCGCTCGGCGTGGTCCCACGTTCCGCGAGGCCGTGCTCATGCACTCGGTCGCTCGACTCCACTACGCGACGCTCATCGACAACATTCAGGTGAGCTGGGTCAAGATGGGCGTCGAGGGATCGCGCCGCATCCTCGACGCGGGGGCGAACGACGTCGGCGGTACGTTGATGGACGAAAACATCTCGCGGGCGGCCGGCGCGAGCCACGGCCAAGAGATGGACGTCGACACGCTGCGCGCGCTGGTCGAACCGCTGGGGCGGCCTTTGGTTCAGCGCAGCACCCTCTATCAGACGCTGTAGCCGTGGACGAATTGATCGAAGGGTTCCTCGACGAGTTACGCCGTGACACCGCCTTCACGGACGAGCGCGTCGAAGTCCTTCGCGCACTCCTCGTGCGCTTCGTGGAATTGGCGATGGTCGATGATGACCTCGGAGATCTGCGCGTCGCCGTGCAGGCGCTCAATGAGTTGACCGAGGCGTCGACGCTGTTCTCGCAGTGGCGCGATGTGCCCAAGCTGGCCATCTTCGGATCAGCGCGCACCGAAGTCGCGCACTCGCTCTACGAGATGGCTCGCGAACTCGGCGCGGCGATGGCCGAACGGGGATGGATGGTCATCTCCGGTGCCGGTCCCGGGATCATGGAAGCCTCAGCCAAGGGCGCCGGGCGCGAGCACACACTCGGCGTGAACATTGAACTGCCCTTCGAACAGTTCTCCAACCCCTACATTGACGCCGAAACCATGCTCGTGGCGATGCAGTACTTCTTCACTCGAAAAGTGGCCATGACCCGACCTTCCAACGCGTTCGCCATCTTTCCTGGTGGTCTCGGCACGATGGATGAGACCTTTGAAGTATTGACATTGCTCCACACCGGCAAGACGTCACCGGCCCCGGTCGTGCTGCTCGACACGCCGGACGGCACGTTCTGGCGCCACTGGATGGACTTCGTCGACAACGCGGTGATCGCCGATCACTACATCGACGAGAATGACATGTGTCTGGTTCGCCTCTGCACCTCGACCGAGGAGGCCGCGGGCGAAATCGACCACTTTTTCTCCAACTACGTGAGTTTCGACGTACGCGGAGATCGCGGCTACATCAAGATTCGCCGACGTCCCAACGCAGCGCAACTCGCGGCGCTCGCGAACGCCGTACCCCGTTTCGCTCAGGGACTCGGCTACGTGCTCGAAGACGACACGACGATCTCGTTCGCCTTCGATGGCCGCAACTACGTGAACTTGCGACTCTTGATTAACCAGATCAACGACTGGACCTAGTCGTCGCTCGCGCCACGCAGTAACATTTCTGCTTTCTGGAGGCTCCGACGGACTTTGGCGAGTCGTCGCTCCAACTCCCTCGCCTCATCGGCACCGTCGGAGCGAAGCTGCGCGCGTACGGTGTCAAAGATGGCGTCGGCGACCCGACTCTCCAGGGCGCCAACTTCGTCGGCCAGTGTGTCGAAGGACTCCACTAGTCGAGGGTCTCGTACGGCAACTCATCTTCGGCGTACTGCGCACGCAACACCTTCTTGTCGAACTTGCCGACACTGGTCTTGGGAACGGTTTCGATGAAGGCCCAACGTTCGGGCAGCCACCACTTAGCGACGAGTGGGCCCAAGAACTCCTTGAGTTCTTCGGCGCTCGCGCTGGCGCCGGGGCGCAACACGATGCAGCACAACGGGCGCTCCTGCCAGCGCTCGTCGGGCACGGCGATGACCGCGGCCTCAAAGACGGCCGGGTGGGCCATCAACGAGCCTTCGAGGTCCACCGAACTTATCCACTCGCCGCCGGACTTGATGACGTCTTTCGAACGGTCACTGATGGTCATGAATCCTTCGCCGTCGATCGTGCCGATGTCGCCGGTGCGCAGCCAATCGTCATGAAATCTCTCGGGGTCGTCCACGCCGAAATAGGAACCGGTGATCCACGGCCCCCGTATCTCGAACTCGCCGACGGTCTTGCCGTCTCGGGGCAGGACCGTGCCGTCGTCGCCCGTGACGCGGACCTCGACGCCGGCGACGACGCGACCGGCCTTGACGCGGTACTCAATCTCGATGTCCGCGGGAGTGCCCGCCGGAGGGATCGAGACCGCGGCCAAGGGGCTGGTCTCGGTCATCCCCCAGCCCTGGATCACGTTGATGCCGAATCGATCGCGGAAGGCTTCGATCATGACGCGTGGGACGGCGGCGCCGCCGGCCACGATGCCGCGAAGGCTCGAGAGATCGGCGTCGGGGTTGTTCTCCGTGGCGCGAAGGACGTCGTTCCAGATGGTCGGGACGCCGAGGGAGATCGTGGGCCGCAACTCCTGAATCATCTTGACGATCGGTTCGCCCTGTAAGAACATCTGGGGCATAATCAGCTCAGTGCCAGCGAAGAAGGCCGTGTAGGCTGCGCCCCAGGCATTCACGTGAAACATCGGAACGATCAAGAGACAGCGATCGCGCTCGCTGAGTCCGATCGAATTGGTGGTGGTGGAGGCCATCGAGTGCAACCAGGTCGAACGGTGTGAATACACGACGCCCTTGGGGTTGCCGGTCGTCCCGGAGGTGTAACACATGATCGCGGCCGATCGTTCGTCCAACGTCGGCCATTGGAACCCGGGCGATTCGGCCGAGAGGAAGGACTCGTAGTCGATCGTCGCACCGAGTAGCCCACTCTCGTCCGGACCGTGGACGATGATGTGCTTGACCGAGGGAATCTGATCGCGAATCTTCGCGAGGGCGGGAACCAAGGAACTGTCGACGATGATCACCGAGTCCCCGGCGTGGTTGATGATAAACGCCAGCTGTTCCGGGAAGAGCCGGATGTTGAGGGTGTGCAACACCGCGCCCATGCACGGGACCGCGATGTAGGCCTCCATGTGCGCCTGGTTGTTCCACATGAACGTTCCAACCCGGTCGCCGGGTTGCACCCCGAGCTTGGTGAGCGCGGCGGCCAACTGCTCGGCGCGCTTGGAGACCTGAAAGAACGTTGCCTCCTCGACACCCTCGTGCGTGACGGTGAAGACCTTCTTTTCGGAGTACACGGATTCGCCGTGGCGAATGATGCCGCTGATGAGCAGTGGCGAGTCTTGCATCGTGCTTTGCACTTGTCCCCCTCTTGTCCCGTTGCGACGATGCTACAAACTCTTGGTCACCCGTCGAGTTCGCTACCAGGAAAGGCTGTAGGGCTCCACGGGGGCCGCGAGGACGCTCGGATGGCCCGAGAGGTGGGCGTCGACCGCCGCCGCGGCACTACGGCCTTCGGCGATGGCCCACACGATCAAACTCTGACCCCGGACCGCGTCACCGCAGGCGAAGACGGGTGCCGGGCCCCCAAGTGCATCGACGCGCCAGTCGCCGTCGACCGACAACGTGGCGCGCGAGGTGACGAAGGCGTCGCCCGAGAGTCCGAGTTGATCGAGTTCAGGTCCGACGAAGCCGGCCGCGATCAAGACGAGGTCGGCTGACATGACGACGGTCTCGTTGGTGGCGTCGTCTCGAACGACGATGCGCTCGACTCGCTCGGCGCCGTGGAACTCGAGCGTCTCAGTAGAGAAGCGCCGCTCCCCACCTTCATCGTGCGCGGGTGACGACTTAAAGATCCGCGCCATCGTGGGCCAGGGTTGATCGTCGGGTCGATCGTCAGGAGGACGTTCGAGAATCTCGATCTGAATGACGGAATTCGCTCCTTGACGATGCACGGTGCCGAGACAGTCGGCCCCCGTGTCACCGCCGCCCAGGATGATGACGTGGCGGTCTCGGGCGTCAATCGGGGACGACTGGCCATCACGCACGGCCCGATTGGCCGCCTCGAGGTAGGTCATTGCGGGATACACGCCGCTCAAGTGCGACCCCGGTACGGGAATCAGTCGAGGTCTCGTCGAGCCGAGTGCGAGGACCACGGCGTCGAAGTCACGCTGCAGGTTCTCCAGTGGCGTCACGGCGTCTCCGACGTTGGCATTGGTGTGAAACGTGACGCCCGAGGACGCCATTACGGCGAGGCGTCGATCGAGTATCGCCTTTTCCAGTTTGAACTCCGGTATGCCGTAGCGCAAGAGCCCGCCGATCGCGTCGCTCCGCTCAAAGACGTGGACGTGGTGGCCCACGCTCGCGAGCTGGGCCGCGGCCGCCAGTCCGGCCGGTCCGGAACCAACGACCGCCACGCGCTTCCCGGTGCGGGTCGCGACCTCGTGCGCGACCGCAAAGCCGTAGGCGAAGGCGTGTTCGGCAACCTCGTATTCAATCCGTTCAATGGTGACGGGACTATCCGAGATGCCCAACACGCAGGCCGACTCGCACGGCGCGGGACAGAGACGACCGGTGAACTCCGGAAAGTTGTTGGTGTCGAAGAGCTGTTCGGCGGCCTGGTCCCAGTGGGAGCGGTACACGTGATCGTTGAAGGTCGGAATTCGATTTCCGAGTGGACAGCCCTGCATGCAAAACGGGATCCCGCAGTCCATACATCGAGCGCCCTGGACCGCGACTTCGTCGTCGCTCTGGGTCTCGTACACTTCGCGCCAGTCGCGGAGTCGAACCGGCACCGGCCGATGACGAGGGCCCTGCCGCGGGTACTCCAGAAATCCGGTCGTCTTACCCATTGCGCAACTCGTCTCGCACCCGTTGGTACTCGGAGGTCTCGATGCGAACGAAGTGCATTCGTTCGCATCGCCAGTCACCCAGAATCGACTCGGCGCGCCGCGAGTCGGTCTCTTCGACGAACCGGGTGAGCAGCCCCCTCACGCGTTCGTCGTCTTCATATTCCAGCGGATCGATCTCGTAGACGCCGGCGCTCAGGTGGTCATAGACGCTCTGGTCTGGATCGTAGAGGTAGAGCGTGCCGCCGGACATCCCGGCCGCGAGGTTTCGTCCGACGGCCCCGAGTATCACGACGACGCCGCCCGTCATGTACTCACACGCGTGATCGCCGGTGCCTTCGACGATGATCGTCGCGCCGGAGTTACGCACGCCACAACGTTCCCCAACGACGCCACTGACGAAGATCTCACCACTCGTTGCGCCGTAACCGATGACGTTGCCGGCGATGATGTTTTCCTCGCTGGCGAAGGTGGCCTCCAGTGAGGGCCGGATGATGATGCGCCCGCCCGACAGACCCTTGCCGGCGTAGTCGTTCGCGTCACCGGTGAGCCGAAGCGTCATGCCGTGGGGCATGAAGGCGCCAAGGCTCTGGCCAGAGGACCCGTCCAGGTCAATTTCAATCAAGTCATCGGGCAGATCTCGTTCGCCGAGCGAGCGCGTAATGGCACTCCCGGTCAAGGTGCCGACGGCGCGATTGACGTTGCGAACCGCTGTGGCGAACCGGAAGGGCGTCGTGCGTGACGCAGCGCTCACTGCGTCGTGAAGGAAGATCCAGTCCAGCGCGCCGTCGAGACCGTGTTCTTGTTTCACGCTCTGATGGCGCTGATCAGGTGCGACGGTGACCAACAGCGCCGAGAGGTCGAGGTCGCTGTTCACGTCGTCCGTCGACGTAATCGACAATCTGGTCGCGTCGCCAATGACTTCGTCGAGCGTGCGCGCGCCGAGGAGAGCGAGGTACTCACGAACCTCTTCGGCGATGAACTCGAAAAAGTTCTCGACGAACTCCGGGCGACCAGTGAATCGTTCGCGCAGACGAGGATTCTGAGTGGCTATCCCCACCGGACACGTGTCGAGGTGGCAGACGCGCATCATCACACAGCCCGACACGACCAGCGGCGCCGTGGCGAAACCGAACTCCTCGGCGCCCAAGAGGGCGGCGATGATCACGTCGCGACCGGTCTTCAGTTGGCCGTCCACTTGAAGTACGACACGACTGCGCAGGCCGTTACTCGCCAAGGTCTGGTGCGTCTCGGCGAGCCCGAGCTCCCACGGGGTGCCCGCGTGCTTGAGCGACGTCAGCGGCGCCGCTCCGGTTCCGCCGTCGTGTCCCGAGATGAGGATCACGTCGGCGTGCGCCTTCGCGACGCCCGCAGCGATCGTCCCGACGCCCTGCTCGCTCACGAGCTTCACGTGGATTCGTGCCTGGTCGTTGGCGTTCTTCAAGTCATAAATCAACTGGGCGAGGTCCTCGATCGAATAGATGTCGTGGTGCGGCGGCGGCGAAATGAGTCCCACGCCCGGCGTGGAGTGCCGGGTCTTGGCGATCCAGGGCCAGATCTTGATCCCCGCTAGTTGCCCTCCCTCGCCCGGTTTGGCGCCCTGGGCCATCTTGATCTGGATGTCGTCGGCGTTCACGAGAAAGCGACTCGTGACGCCGAAGCGTCCGGAGGCGACTTGCTTGATGGCCGAACGGCGATTCCAGCGTGGATCCGAGGTGTCGAATCGCTCGTCGTCCTCACCGCCCTCGCCGGTATTGGACTTCGCGCCCAGGCGGTTCATGGCGATGGCGAGGGTGCTGTGCGCCTCTTCGGAGATCGAGCCGTAGGACATCGCGCCGGTGCTGAATCGCTTGATGATCGACGCGGTGCTCTCGACTTCGTCGAGCGCAAGTGGCGTTGCACTGGGCACCAGACTCATCAACCCGCGCAGCGTCACGAGCCCGTGGGACTGATCGTCGACCAGCGTGGTGTACTCCTTGAATATATCGAAGCGCTTCGCGCGCGTGGCGTGCTGCAGCTTTTGCACGGTGCGGGGATTGAACAGGTGAATCTCTCCGTCACGACGCCACTGGTACTCACCGTTATTTCGCAGTTCCACTCGTTCTCCCGGCGCCGGTGCGTAGGCACTGGCGTGCAAAGTGAGGACGCTGCCCGCGATGTGCTCGAGCGTGATGCCACCGAGGCGTGAGGTGAAACCGGGAAAGTATCGCGCGAGCACCGTTTCGGAGATGCCCACGGCTTCGAACAATTGGGAGCCGACATAGCTCGCGACGGTGCTGACGCCCATCTTCGACATGATCTTGACGACACCCTTGTTGAGCGCCTTGCCGTACTGATAGCGCGCCTCGAAGGAACTGAGGCCAGTGAGGTCGCCTGTTTCGATCAACGCATCGATCGACTCGTAGGCCAGGTAGGGGCAGACCGCCGAGGCACCGAAGCCCAGCAACAGTGCGACGTGGTGAACCTCACGCACGTCCCCGGACTCCATAATCAGCGCCGCGCTCGTTCGCAGGTGTTCGTCGACGAGTCGGTGATGCACGGCCGACGCCAAGAGCAGACTCGGAATGGCCGCCAGCTCGGGCGTCGTATTGCGATCCGAGAGAATGATGATGTTGGTCCCGCAGCGGACCTCGTCGACCACTTGATCGCACAGGGCGTCGATGGCGCTCGCGAGCCGTTCGGCACCCTTACCGACTCCGTGGGCCTCGAAGAGACCGCCGATGACCACGGTCGTGAATCCTTCCATTCGCTCGAACTCTTCGATGTAGCGGATCTTGGCCAGTTCGTCGATACTCAATATCGGCGACGGCAGGACGATCTGGTGGCAGTGGTTCGCGCTCTCGGTGAGCAGGTTGTCCTCGCCACCGATCGTGACCCGAGTCGACGTGACGAGTTCTTCACGGATTGCGTCGAGCGGCGGATTCGTGACCTGGGCGAAGAGCTGCGTGAAGAAATCAAAGAGCGGTCGCGGGAGCTTTGACAGCGTAGGCACCGTTGAGTCCGAGCCCATCGAACCGATGGGCTCCTCGCTGACCTGGGCCATGGGGCGAACAATGAGTCGAAGGTCTTCCTCGCTGTAGCCGAAGTTCATCTGTTGGCGCACGATTGACGCGTGGTTCGGCGTCAGCATGGTGGGCGCGTCAATTTCATCGAGCGAGCGCTGCTGATCGCGCAGCCACTCTCCGTAGGGGGCCTTTTGCGCCAGTTCGCCCTTCAACTCTTCGTCGTCGATGATCCGGCCCTGTTCAATGTCGACCAGGAATACGCGCCCGGGCTGTAGACGGCCCTTGCGCTCGATGTTGGCGGGATCGACCGGCAAGACTCCGACCTCGCTGGCGAAGACGACGCGTCGGTCCTTGGTGACCCAGTACCGCGCCGGACGCAGACCGTTGCGGTCGAGCACCGCGCCCACGACTTTCCCGTCACAGAACGTCACGGACGCCGGACCGTCCCAGGGCTCCATCAATCCGGCGTGGTATCGGTAGAAGTCCCGACGCGACTCACTCATGAACGTCGAACGCTCCCAGGCTTCGGGAATCATCATCAAAACGGCGTGGGGAAGTGATCGCCCGGCCTGGACCAAGAGTTCGACCACCTCGTCGAAACTGGCCGAGTCGCTCAGTCCGGTCGTGACCAGCGGCGTCAATTCGGCGATGGGCAACGGCAACACGTCGCTGTGGAGCGAGGTCTCGCGCGCGGTCATCCAATTGCGGTTACCCCTGACGGTGTTGATCTCGCCGTTGTGCGCGATGTAGCGAAAGGGTTGAGCGAGGTCCCAGCGCGGCAGCACGTTCGTCGAGAATCGACTGTGCACAACGGCAATCGCCGAGGTGAGTCGTGCGTCGCGCAGATCGTCAAAATATTGGCGCAACTGGGGGGCCGTCAACATTCCCTTATAGATGAGCACGTGGGGAGAACACGACGAGGCGTAGACGTCCACGGTGTGCTCGATCACCTTTCTGGCGCAGTACAACGCACGCTCAAGGTCCGGTGCCGGCTCGTGGGCGCTTCTCGCGATCAGTTGTTGGACGAAAGCCGGTTCCGAGGCCCGCGAGGTTGGGCCAAGAACTGTCGAGTCGACCGGCACGTCGCGCCAACCGAGTGACGTTAGCCCTAGGCGTTCGAACACCGCGTCGATCGCGCGCTGGATATCCGGGACGTTCGAAATCTTGGGAATCATCCAGTGAGCGATCCCGTACTCCCCCGCCGGCGGTACGACGTCGCCGTACACCTCGCGCAGAAATGCGTCGGGCATTTGGATGAGCACGCCGGCGCCGTCGCCGGAATCGACGTCCGAGCCGGTCGCACCCCGGTGCTCGAGATTCTCCAAGATGGTGAGCGCGTCGAGGATCGTCGCGTTGGTTGGCGTGGCACTCAAGTCCGCGACCATCCCCACACCGCAGGCGTCGTGCTCGAAAGAGGGGTCGTAGAGAGTCTTTGTCATAGCGTTTCCTTGCGGGGCAACGCTGACCCACCACAATCATAACGAAAAGGCTCCCCGCCCTTCGACCTACGCTGTTCACGTGAAGTCGGCCAAGCACGCACTCGTCGTCGGCGGTGGTGTCATTGGACTGACCAGCGCCTTTCAACTGGCTCTCCACGGCTGGCGAGTGACGCTATTTGATCCCAATCCGGGCGGGGGTGCCACGTGGGCCGCCGCCGGGATGATCGCGCCAATCGCCGAGATTGGCCCGGGTGAGGAGAGCAACTACCAACTGCAGCGCGGCGCCGTCGACGCGTGGCGTTCGTTCGCCAGCGATCTTCACGACGTCACGCAGAAAGATCTCGTGATCGTCGAAAAAGGAACGCTGTTGTTCGGGTGGGACGGCAGTGACCGACGCTTGGTTGATCAGTTCGCGCAGATTGCCACTGATTTTGGCGTCGTTCCTCGACGAGTGTCCATGGGCGATGAACCGGCGATGTTCGAGGGAGTGTCGCCTCGAATATCTGACGGACTCTTGATCGGCGGCGACGCGTGGCTTGACCCCGATCAAGCCGTGGCCCTCGTGAGCGAGGCGAATACGGCGCTCGGCGTGACGGTGGTTGACGAGGTCGTGGTCAAGGTGTGCAGTGACGGGACCCGCGTGGAGGCCGTTACCGCATCGGATTCCTTCGTCGGCGATATTGGCATCATCGCCACCGGGGCGAGCGCGTTGCCGAGCGGCGCGACGTCATCCGGTGGTCACACCGTACGACCGGTCCACGGAATAACGCTCCGCGTTCGCGGCCTCGATCGAAGCGCGCAGCCCATGATCCGATCATTCGTGAAGGGCGGCACGTTTTACATGGTGAGTCGACCGGGCGGATACAACGTCTTGGGCGCGTCCTCTGAAGAACGCCGTGAATCGGGCGCCCGCGTCGGCGAAGTGCAGCGCCTCCTGCGCGATGCTCTCGACGTAGTGCCGGCGCTGGAGACCGCGGTCGTCCTCGAGACCCGTGAAGGCAATCGGCCGGCGAGCGATGACTTGCGGCCCTTCTTCGAGGTACTAGGCGACGGCCGCTGGGCGTGGTCGTCCGGTCACTTTCGCCACGGTGTCACGCTGGCCCCGATCGCCGCCGGCGAGGTCCTTCGATTCGCCGAGGGTGTCGCGTGATCCGCGTGAACGGCGAGGACCACGAGTTCTTCGCCGAGTCCGTTGAAGATTTATTGCGGCGACTCTCCATTGAACATCGAGGCGTGGCCGTTGCGATTGATGGCGAAATTGTTCGTCGATCAGAGTGGGGTGAAACCAGAATCGAAGATGGCAACGCGATCGAAATCGTGACCGCTGTGGCGGGCGGATGAGAAAAGGTGGGACGTGATGGCGGTTGACGAACTCATACAGGCGCTTGACGAGCGAATCCTCGATGCACTTCGCGCGAAAGCGACCGGCGAAACCATCGCCTACTTGTGCGAGGCCAGAGCATGGCTGACTCATCCGGATCAGGCGCACGGTGCGCACGCGCCAACGGGTTGATGAAGACGCAGCGACTACGATTGTTCGTTCACGGGCTGTGGCTTAGTTTGGTCTAGAGCGCTCGGCTGGGGGCCGAGAGATCGGGAGTTCGAATCTCCCCAGCCCGACCATGCCTGTTCGCAGTGATTGACGACAGTGTTCGCCGGAAGATATTGAATGACGGGAATAGAGAGCGAATTGAGATCTTGGGTGACACCAGTCCTGAGTTCATACTTGTGAGATGAGTTTGGCTTTCAATTCAAAGTGACAACGTCGGACGGCTGTGTCAGCATCTAGTCATTGGCGGCTGGTCGGCGAACTCTGGCGCAATCCGGCAGCGTTAGGCTTTCGAAGTGACTCTCGCGGACGAATCTCGAATCAAGAATGCGTCAATTGCGGGTCGCATCATGTCGCCTGACGAAGCGGCCGAATTCATACGACCGGGCGACAATGTGGGGATGAGCGGCTTTACCGGGGCCGGATATCCGAAGGCGGTCCCCGGGGCGCTCGTGCGGCGAGTCGAAGAGGCGGCCACCCGAGGTGAGCGTTTCGCGGTGAGTGTCTGGACTGGGGCGTCGACGGCTTCCGAGCTTGACGGTGCACTCGCCGCGGTCGACGCGATCGACATGCGCATGCCGTACCAATCCGACCCGGTGAGTCGCGCCAAGATCAATGCCGGACTGCTTGATTACCTCGACATGCACCTCTCGCACGTCGCGCAGATGGTCTGGGAGGGGGCCTTCGGACACCTCGACGTCGCGGTGATCGAGGTGTCTGGCATCACCGAAGACGGCGAGCTGATTCCGTCCTCATCGGTCGGGAACAACAAGACGTGGATTGACATGGCCGATCGCATCATCCTCGAGGTGAACGCCTGGCAGCCCGCCGCGCTCGAGGGGATGCACGACATCTATTACGGCACCGCACTGCCACCGTTTCGCAAGCCCATCCAAATCCTCCAACCGTCTGATCGCATCGGCGTTCCCTACTTTCATTGTCCGCCCGAGAAGATTGTGGCCGTCGTCGAGACGAACTCCCCCGATCGCAACACGGCGTTCAAACCGGTCGACGTCATATCGCAGAGAATCGCGGAAAACCTCTTGGAGTTCCTGGCGTACGAGGTGAAGGGAGGACGCCTGCCCGCGTCTCTCCTGCCCCTGCAGTCGGGCGTCGGCAACATCGCCAATGCCGTCCTTCGCGGACTCGACGATGGTCCGTTCCATCCGCTGACGGCGTACACCGAGGTCATCCAGGACGGCATGTTGGCCTTGTTGAACTCGGGCACGATGAGCACCATCTCGGCGACCGCCTTCTCGCTCAGCGAGGAGGGAGCGGCCGACCTACACGCCAACATCGCCGAGTACCACGACCGGATCGTCCTTCGACCGCAAGAGATCAGCAATCACCCTGAGGTGATACGCCGACTCGGGTGTTTGGCGATGAACGGCGCCATCGAGGCCGACATCTACGGCAACATCAACTCCACCCACGTCATGGGCTCGAGCATCATGAACGGCATCGGGGGCTCCGGTGACTTCGCTCGCAACGCTTACATTGCGATGTTCCTGACGCCTTCGACCGCCAAGAATGGCGCGATATCTTCGATCGTGCCAATGGTCAGCCACGTGGACCATACCGAGCACGACGTACACGTCGTCATCACCGAATGGGGTGTCGCGGACCTGCGTGGCTTGGCGCCGCGCCGACGCGCGCAGAAGATTATCGACAACTGCGCGCACCCCGACTACCGGCCGATGTTGCAGGACTATTTCGACCGTGCGAGTGCCACGGCCCCCGGCAAACATACCCCGCACATGATCGAGGAAGCGCTCTCGTGGCACGCGCGCTACCTACGTGAAGGCACCATGCGAACCTCATGAGACTTTCGCGGGCGCAAGCGCAATCCGTTTGATTACCTCCGACCTGGCCCGAGTTCATTGTTGATGTGGGTATCGCATCGATGCAGTTTCTTTTGATAATGAGACCTTCGACGGACTGGCCAATTTGTCTTCCCCACAACTATGAGCAACATCAGTGATGTTGCTCGCAGAGAGCCCTTTACTCAGAAAGGCCCGGGCACCGCAGCGAAGTCCGTGAATGAACTTAGAAGCGACCCGCCAGATTTCTCGGCCACGATGTGGGCCCGGCACTTCTATCTCGAACTGCATTGGTCGACAGGTATGTTTCGTCAGCTCGCGTCGACCTAGTTTCACCGCGACGCGGGACAGAACGTCGTCACCCCGGCAAGTGGGTCTCGCTCTTGTAGACCTTGCAGAGCGCCGCGCGTTGGTTGGCGTCCAAGTCCGCGTCAGGATGCGTGTCAGGAATGCGTCCTCGACCGGCGTCATTGTCGTGTGATGGAGGGAGCTTGAGGTAGCCCTTTCCGGCCGCCGCGACCAACTCCTTCATCGTGCACGTGGGGCTCGCGACACTGTGCCCGCACCCCGCCAAGAACAGTGAGCTCGTGGCGAGGACAGCCACGGTCAGAGTCGTCCGCGCCGCCCAATGACTTCTTGATTGACGGCGCGTAAGCATCTTCTCATCTTTCCACCAGGTCCTGCCGCTTTCGGAGTATGGATACGCCTAAGTATCCGCTAAAGGGAGCTTTGACTCAAGACACAGGAACTCTTCGGAGTCCGTAGGCCCGAGGCAACCGATCCGCAACCTTGCGCTGTGGGAGTAGCCCGGCCAATATCTGACTGATCACTTGGGCGTTACTCTCGTCCGATGGTGAATTCCAAAAAGAACGATGACGCCGACAAAGAGCCGCGAGCAAGCGAAATGAACGCGATCACTGACAACGCCCCACCCACCGACGTCGAAGCACTCAAGATAAACGAAATTCTGTACGCAAAGTACTACGACGCCGCGGGCCTCACGTGGTGGTGGAACAGTCCCAATTCCGAACTGGATGGGCAGACGCCGCACCAAGTGTGGCTTGCGGGGTCAAATACCGACGCGATTGAGACGATCGAGATGGCCGCTAACGCCGCGCCCCAAATGGGACACGCCACTTAGTTATCGTCAAAATCACTGGTGTCGGAAGGTCGGCGGGCACAATCCGACTGGCGGATTGAACATTGGTAGATCGAAAGTTAGGTTCGTCCCGGGCGACAGCGGTGTTGTTGGCAGATACTCAGGTTTACTGGCATCAGTACGGCGTTTGAACCCGTTGAATCTCCGCCCGCGACGATGACGTCACAGAAATTAATCATCGACTGTACGGCGGAGCTGGAGCGCCAGGCTGGGGACGACGAAGGACGCGAGGAAGATCGGCAGAAAACTCTTCCCGGTGCATCGGAAGGCGACGGTTTGGCTTTCGGCGGCGTCGAAGGTCTGAATTCGGCTGGAATTTCGACCACTGCGAACTTGCAGCGTGTGACCTCCAGATGCGATTGGAATCTCGATCGTGTCATTCATGTCGAGAGATCCGGCACGCTGACCGTCAACCACGATGTCGTACGGGCCACGTCGGACTTCTACTCCGATTGATTTATGCGTCAGTCTCAGCGTTGCGACCATTGTCAATCTCCTCTTGTTCCTGGAAGACGTTTCTGTGGATGCTGTGGAATTTTCCTCGCAGACCTTCACTGGATGTGTCGAAGGCCCGACACAACAGTTCTAATGGGTCCGGACGCCGGCAGTATCGCCCAAGATGCAACTGATCTCGAAGATCAAACGCGTTAGCGGCCGACGATTTTTGCAGCCAAGACGACCGGGCAATTGTTGAGTGCGTCTCAGACCGAAGCCCGACTACCAATCATGAATCGCCATCGTTATGTCGATCTAGGGATCTGGTGCTGAGAAGTGCAGTCGATGAGCGAACCCAATCCGCAATCAGCAGGTGAATCGCCCCGGGAAAGTTGGAGAGTGCTCTCTATAAAACCCGGGGCGAATCACTCCGAACACGTCATCACGATGGCGCAGATTGACTGATGAGAACCGCGCAATTATCTCAGCTGTTCTCACGAGTGTCCTCCGTCAGCGGCTCACCGATGATTTTCGGACGCACTCGTAGTCTAAATAATGTGGCCACGCAAAAATTGACCACCGAGGACGAGGAGGCGCTGTTCGCGCGCGACCGCGACGAAGGGGCCTACGAGGTGATGGCGCCTTGAGAGAAAAGATTTCACGCACGACGAAGTCGACGGCAGATCTTTGTCCTCCTCATCGCGCTACGAATGGGCCAGCTGACTACGGAGCGACGGCAACATTTCTGATGGTGCCGAGATGTTCGATGGACGTCACGATTTCGTCGCCCGGCTTTAGGTAAAGGGGCGGTGTGCGCGCTCGGCCGACACCCTCAGGCGTTCCGGTGAAGATGAGATCACCACGGCGAAGTTCGCACACCGACGAGAGGTAGGCGATGAGTTCGGCGACTGGGAACACCATGTCGCTCGTATTCGAGTCCTGCATTGTCTCGCCATTTACACGGGTCACGATTGAAAGCTCGTTGGGGTTGGGAATCTCCTGAGCCGTCGTCAGCCACGGACCGATTGGTCCAAAGTTCTTGAAGGACTTCGCCAGCGAGAACTGCGGAGGTGATCCTCGATACTGCCACTCGCGTTCCGAATAGTCCTGACCTACGCAGTAGCCCGCGACGCCAGCGATGGCATCGTCGACACTGACCTCTCGAAGGGTTGCGCCAATAATCACGACTAATTCCGCCTCGTAGTCCGTCGAGGCACCGGGTATCGGCAGTGATTCGTTCGGCCCACAGATCGACGAAGGGAACTTAGTAAACACCATGGGCTGTTTTGGCACTTCCGCACCTGTTTCTGCCGCGTGATTGCGGTAGTTGAGACCTATGGCGAAAATCTGGCGCGGATTGACGACGGGGCCAAGTCGTGGGTCGAGCGCGAATTCCTCGATCGCGACGTTCTGTGTGAGCGAAGGTTGGGCTGAACGGTACCAGGCGTCAAGTTTGTCAAGTTGACCCAGGCACTTGTCAATCGAAGCCGAGAAAGCTCCGTTCGAGGCACCGGCAACGTCGACAAGACCGTCATTGGCAACGATCGTCGCGCGTCCGTCAAGGTTGGCCAGTCGCATGATGCTCCTTCTTCACTGGGTGATGTCCTGCGAATCCTACCGAGACGAAGGGTGAATTCGTGACGAAATACGACGGCTCCATCGTTAGTCGAAATCAGTCAATCCGGTAGAATCGACGAGTTGAGGCCGGTCGAGACGGCTGGCGTTCGTGGCGTCAATAGGGACGTCGACGAAAAGGAAGTGCCGAGAGAGGGTGATTCCGGCCATTGGCCGGACACAGTATGGACAAGAAGGATCCCTTCGTCTTACGTCACCTCGCCGACGTCCAACCGGAACTGTGGTGGCTGGACTCGGACCCATTGGAACCGGCGCCACACTCAGCGCTCATCGGTGACATCGGCGCCGACCTGTGCGTCATAGGTGCGGGTTACACCGGACTATGGACCGCGCTGCTCGCCAAAGAGCGTGACCCCGAGCGTGAAGTGGTGCTCGTTGAACAATACGAGACCGGGGCGGGCGCCTCGGGGCGCAACGGCGGATTCTGTTCGGCATCACTCACCCACGGTTACCTCAACGGTGTTCGACGCTTTCCCGACGAAATCGAACTGATCCAACGCCTCGGCCGAGAGAACCTCGATCAGATCGAAGCGACTATCGCTCGCTACGGCATCGAGTGCAATTTCGAGCGCACCGGAGAACTCCAGGTCGCCGTCGCCCCCTGGCAGTTCAAAGGAATGGCCGAACAAGCTGAACGCCGAAACGCCATGGGTGACACGGTCGAAGTGCTCAGCCAAGAAGAGGTGCAATCGCGCGTGCACTCCCCCTCCTACGTCGGGGCGCTCTTCGATCACGACGGCACCGCGCTGGTGGACCCCGCTCGCCTGGTGTGGGGCCTCGAGCGTGTCTGCATTTCACTCGGCGTCAAGATCTTCGAGAACTCCAAGGTCGAATGGCTGGAGGACTTGCACGACGCCGTGCGTGTCCACACCCCCTACGGGGCCGTGACCGCCGCGCGCGTCGCGCTCGGAACGAACGTCTTTCCGCCGCTACTGAAGAAGACGCGCAAGTACGTCGTTCCGGTCTACGACTACGTCATGGTCACCGAACCACTTTCCGAGGCCCAAATGGAGAGCATTGGCTGGTCGGGACGAGAGGGCATCGCGGACTCGGGCAACCAGTTCCACTACTACCGCCTCACGAGTGACAACAGCATCCTCTGGGGCGGCTACGACACGATCTATAACTTCCGCGGGAAGGTTCGCCGCGAGTACGAGTTCAACTCCGAGACCTACGCGACGCTCGCCGGTCATTTCCTCAAGACGTTCCCGCAGTTGGCCGGAATCAAGTTCACGCACGCCTGGGGTGGGGCCATCGACACGTGCACTCGGTTCTCGCCGTTCTGGGGAACGTCGCACGAGAACAAAGTGGCCTACGTCCTCGGCTACACCGGGCTCGGAGTCGCCTCGACCAGGTTCGGCGCCGCGACGATGCTCGATCTGTTGGACGGACTCGAGACCGACCGCACTCGACTGACGATGGTTCGCAAACGTCCGATGCCGTTTCCGCCCGAGCCCTTCAAGTGGCTCTTCATTCGAATCACGCAGTCCGCAATCAAGTACGCCGATGAACACGAAGGCCGCCGCAACCTCTGGCTCAAACTCATCGACCTGTTCGGTCTGGGCTTCGACTCGTAGTTGCGAAGCCCCGACCGAGCGTGTGGCGCGCCAGGGTTAATTGGCCAGTGAGTAGATCACCGTGACCTGCACGTTGACGGGCTGGCTGCCGGTTTGAATCGGCACCGAGGCACGCAGAGCCGTGCCGTAGGCGACGGGCGGGTAGTAGATCCCGGAGCTCTGGTTCTCGTTGTCCGTGATCTTCACGATGCCGGTGACGTGGGCGTCGCCGGCCCTGGCGAGTTGACCGGCGGCGAGACGAGCGTTGTCCATCGCGCGAATGCGTGCGGCTCGCAACAGCGATGAGTCATTCGTGATCGTGAAGGACACACCATTCAATTGAACGCCGTTGCCGACGGCCTTCGCCGCCGCGTCGATTGCGGCGCCGGCGCGCCGCACCTTATGCATCGTCACATTCAACGTATCTTGGACGGTGAACCCGGTGACCACGCCCTGGTTGTTGGTGTTGTCATAGATGTTGAGTCCGGAGGTCTGCATCTCCTTCTTGGTCACTCCGTTTTTGAGCAGAGCGGCCTCGAGGGCGCGAACCTTGCTGTCGTTCTCCGTCAACGCAGCCGTCGCGGTCGGATTCACGGTCGAAACACCGATTTGAAAATTGATCGTGTCCGGCGTGCCCTGAACGGTGCCCGAACCGGTGACCGTGATGGTGGACGTGGCGCTGGCCCTCGAATGACCGAGCACGACCCCAACAAAGCCCACCGCGACGACGACGAGCGCCGTGACCATCGTCAGAATCCAGCCCGTCAGTCGCGGTCGGCGTCCGCTCGGGTGCCCCTCGCCATGTTGGTGGAAATGTTGCTCGGCGGTACTGCTTGTGTCATCACTCATACGTTTTCCTCCGTCGTGGGCGCCGCCCCACCGAATCTCGATGACTCCGGATGGCAACACCATTCATTTAGTACCTGTCGCCCACGACGCAAAACTTTCACGGCGTAGCGATGATCGTGCGTGACACAGGTCATTCGGGGAGTCGCTCGTCGATGGCGTTGCGAACGACTCCGGCGCAGCGATCGGGCGTCAGCCCGCGATTCACCCCGGGGTCATATGGAAATCAAGAGTCCTACGTCGGACATGACAATCGGTGCGTTCGTCAGTCCTCGGAGTCGGCGTTCGAGTCCATGAGCCCGGAGATCATGTTGACGACCGTAGGATCCATGAGCGTGGTCACGTCACCAAGCGAACGATTCTCGGCCACGTCGCGCAAGAGCCGACGCATGATCTTTCCTGAACGCGTCTTGGGCAACTCGGGCGTCAGGATGATCTGACGTGGTTTGGCGATCGGTCCAATGACCTTCGCGACGTGATTGCGCAACTCTTCGATTACGAGGACCTGGTCCTTCGAGGCGTCTTCGGCCGACATCTTCAACGTGACGAAGGCCACGATCGCCTGTCCGGTCGTCTCGTCGGAGGCCCCGACCACCGCGGCCTCGGCCACCGACGGGTGCCCGACCAACGCGTGTTCGACTTCGGTCGTCGACAGTCGGTGGCCCGAGATGTTCATGACGTCGTCAATCCGTCCGAGCAGCCAAATGTCACCGTCATCGTCGCGCTTGGCACCGTCGCCCGCGAAGTACTTGCCGGGGAAACGACTCCAGTAGGTCTCTTTGAATCGCTCGGGATCGCCGTAGATACCGCGGGTCATGCCGGGCCACGGTGCGGTGATGACGAGATAGCCGCCTTCGCCGTTGCCGACGGAGTTGCCGTCGTTGTCCACGATGTCCGCGTTGATGCCCGGGAACGGCGTCATCGCCGCCCCCGGCTTCGTGGCCGTAATACCCGGCAGGGGCGTGATCAGGATGCCCCCGGTCTCGGTCTGCCACCACGTATCCACGATCGGGCACTTCCCGCCACCGATGTACTCGCGATACCACATCCAGGCTTCGGGGTTGATGGGTTCACCAACCGTTCCGAGCAGACGAAGGCTCGAGAGATCGTGACCCTGGGGCCACTCGTGTCCCCATTTCATCAGCGTGCGAATTGTCGTCGGCGCCGTATAGAGAATGGTCACTTTGTTCTCGGCGATGATCTTCCACCAGCGGTCCTTGCCACCGGAGTCCGGCAGGCCTTCGTACATGACCTGGGTCACCCCGTTGATCAGTGGCCCGTAGACGATGTAACTGTGTCCGGTGATCCAGCCAATGTCCGCGGCCGTCCAACACACGTCCGTCTCCGGCTTCACGTCAAAGATGTACTTGTGCGTGGTGGCAACGTGCGTAAGGTAGCCGCCGGTCGTGTGGTAGATCCCCTTGGGCTTGGCGGTCGTGCCCGAGGTGTACATGATGAACATGGTCTGCTCGGCGGGGAATGACTTACACGTGTGCTCGTCACTCTGACGCTCGACCACGTCGTGCCACCAGTAGTCGCGTCCCTCATTCCACTTCACTTCTCCCCCGGTGCGACGAACGACCAGGACGGCCTTGACGTTCGGACAGGACTCCAGAGCCTCGTCCACGGCGGGCTTGAGCGGGCTCGGTGCGCCGCGTCGAAACGCGCCGTCGGCGGTGACGACGAACTGGCAGTCCGAGTCGAGGATCCGACTCGAGAGAGCTTCGGCCGAGAATCCGGCGAAGACAACAGAGTGCACGGCGCCGAGGCGCACGATCGCGAGCATGGTGACCACGGCCTCGGGGATCATGGGCATGTACACCGCGACGCGGTCACCTTCTTTCACACCAAGTTCCGTCAAGGCGTTCGCCGCCTGGGCGACCAACTTCTGAAGTTCGCCGTAGGTGATCGTGCGACCTTCGCCCTCGGCGTCGGCGACCCAGTGGTAGGCAACCTTGTCGCCGTTGCCGGCTTCGACGTGTCGATCGACGCAGGTGTAGGAGGCGTTGAGCGTGCCGTCGCTGAACCACTTTGCGAAGGGAAGGTCCCACTCGAGGCTCTTGGTCGGCGCCGTGGTCCACGCCAAGCGATCGGCTTGCGTGCGCCACCACGCGACTGGATCGGCAGCAGCGTCAGCGTAAATAGAAGGTTGCGCGTTGGCCTGTTTGGAGAATTCAGCGGTCGGCGCGAAACTGCGTGTCTCTTCAAGCCATGCTTCGAGTTTTGCTTCAGTCATGTTCTTCCCTTGCTGTGATGTCGATGTAGTTGCGTCGAGCGAATGAAATGTGCGGTCGTTAGTGAGTCTGAAGCCGAGAGTAGTGCTCTATCGGCCCAGTATGCCAACAGCGCCCGAGCCTGGTGGCTGGGGCGCTGTTGGCGGTTGGGTCCGGTGGCAAGCCACCAGTGACACCGAGGTTAGCCCAAAGGACCGACCGGTAGCACAACCTTTCCGTGAGTTTCGTTGATTACGCCAGCGGCCGACGCGTACCACGCGAGGAGCGCGGTGATTATGCCGAGCCATCCACCAATCTTGGTCATGTCCGTGTGACCGCCGCCCCATGCTCCAATGGTGAGGAACAAGAAGGCCAACGTCAGGGCGATGAAGACCAGCAGGACTGCCATGTTGGTCTTCATGGCGGCAATTGTCATGTACGCCGTGAAGAGGATCCAGGGCAGCAGGTACAGTCCAAGGGCGCCCTTGACCGCGAGTCCGCCCTGGAAGTTGATGAAGAAGTACACACCAATCCAAAACGCACCGTACGACGTAAACGCGAGTGCCCCAAAAGTGTTCTTTCGCACGAACTCCCACATACCGGCCGCGAACTGCGCGGCGCCACCGTAGATGAATGCCAATGAGATGGCACCACTAATAGCAGCACTGCTCGTCCCACCGAACTTAAAGAGTCCGACGTTGAACAGGCTCAGCAAAAACGTGGTCATAGCGAAACCGGCGAGTCCGAGCGGACCGGGGTCCGCAACTCTCTGTTCCATGTAATTCCCCCCAAATAGGATTGCTTCCACCGTCGGGTTGACGGCTACTGAGATTAAACATCACTTAACGATGAGCGTGACGGATAGAATCCCGTTAACTTCGTGAAGAGGTTCACAAGGACTAAGGCACTCGCGAGAATTCCCGGTGCATTACTGGCGAGTAGGCGGAGTACTCGGTGCGCAAGAATTAAATGCAAAATATAGTTAGTGACTCATCCGTCGATGGCGCCGCGAAATCCTCGGATAAATGCCTCAACGTCTGACGCGAGGCCGCCGTCGAGAATCACCTGAACCAGCGCCGAGCCCACGATCACGCCGTCGCTCACGTCGGCGGCTTGTTTGGCCTGATCGGCAGTGGCGATGCCGATGCCGATGAGCGCCGGCGCGTCACTCGTACGTCGGATTGAGCGTACAACGCGTTCGCCCTCGCCGCCACCCTCGGCCCTACCGGTAACGGCCATGCGCGCCGACGCGTAGGCGAATCCTTGGGTGACCGCCGCGAGCCGCGCGACGCGTTCGAGGGGCGTTGAGGGCGCGACGAGTAGCACCGTCGCCACGTCCGAACTGTCACAGGCGGCGATCCACGGCTCCGTCTCTTCCAGGGCGAGGTCGGGGATGATCGCTCCTCGTATACCACTCGAAGAAAATTTTCCGGCGGAGCGCTCGAGCCCGTAGTGCAACACGATGTTGTAGTACGTCATGGCGATCAGCGGCACGGTGGTGTCGAGACGAACGAGGTCGTCACAGATTGAATCCAACGTGGTGCCTCGAGCCAGGGCCCGCAGCGCGGCCTCTTGGATCACCGGACCGTCCATCATCGGATCAGAGAACGGGATGCCGATCTCGACGGCGTCGGCACCGGCGAGAACCGCCGCTTGGACATACTCGGTCCAGTTCTCGCTCAGACCGCCCATGAAGTACGGCACCAGTAGCTTTCTTCCGGCGTCGCGCAGAGCGCGAAGGTCGCGCTCGAGACTCTTCACGGCTCGCCGCGCAATATCGCTTGAACTTGGGCCACGTCCTTGTCGCCGCGACCGGAGAGATTCAACAGAACCGTCGAGCCCGTGGGGATGGCGTGTCCCGCTTCTTTCGCCATCCAGGCGACGGCGTGGGCGGTCTCGAGGGCCGGAATGATGCCCTCCATTTCGCTCAGCAGTCGCAGGGCGGGGATGACGTCCTCGTCGCCGATCGCGTAGTACTCGGCCCGTCCCGACTCGGCGAGGTAGGCGTGTTCGGGTCCGATCCCGGGATAGTCCAGTCCGGCCGAAATTGAATGGGCCTCCTCGATCTGCCCGAACTCGTCTTGCATCAAGAGCGAGCGCATGCCGTGCAGCACGCCCGGCGAACCACTACCCACGGCCGATCCCCCGGCCGCCTCGATGCCGACCAATCGTGCCGGAGTGTTGGCGAATCCCGCGAAGACGCCGGCGGCATTCGAGCCGCCACCGACGCACGCGATGACGATGTCCGGAGCGCCGACCCCAAAGTCCACGAGCTGACGCGCCGCTTCTTGTCCGATGATGCTCTGGAACTCACGCACCATCCAGGGGAAGGGATGCGGTCCCATCACCGAACCGATGCAGTAGTGCGTGTCCGCCACGCACGTGACCCATTCGCGCATTGCTTCGTTCACGGCGTCTTTTAGCGTGCGGCTGCCCGACGTCACGGGAACCACCCGAGAACCGAGCAACTCCATTCGAAAGACGTTCAAGATCTGACGCTCCGTGTCAACCTCGCCCATAAAGACGGTGCACTCGAGTCCGAGTCGCGCGGCCGCGGTCGCGGTGGCGACGCCGTGCTGACCCGCGCCGGTCTCGGCGATGACTCGGCGCTTGCCCATCCGTTTGGTCAGAAGTGTCTGTCCGATGACGTTGTTGATCTTGTGCGAGCCGGTGTGCGCAAGATCCTCGCGTTTGGCGAATATCCGCAGACCCAGGTGATCGCCGAGGCGAGTCAGGGGCGTGACGGGTGTCGGTCGTCCGGCGAACTCCTTCAAAACGGTGTGATACTCACTGACGAACTCAGCGTCGCTCCACGCCTCGGCGAAGGCAGCTTCGAGTTCGAGACAGGCGGGCATGAGCGCCTCGGGGACGAATCGTCCTCCGAAGTCACCGAATCGTCCGCGGTCGTCCGGTTCGGCCATGTGGGTTCCGTTACCGCTCACGACGCGACACGATCCTCAAAGGCTCCCACGGCACTGGCGACGAAGTGATTCATCAGTTCACGGTCCTTCACCCCGGGGGACGACTCGACGCCGCTGGCGCTGTCGACGCCCCAGACGTGGGTCTGTCGAATGACGCTCGCGACATTCGCGTCGCTAAGTCCCCCGGCGCCGATCACGGGTACGCCAAAGGATCGTTCGGACAACGCCTCCCACGAGTGGCCCTCTCCACTTCCGGGGGTCGCGCCGTCGACCAACACGGCGTCCACCGTGGCGTCGTTGAATTCGTAGAACTCGTCACTCGCGATCGATAGGGCCTTGATCACCCGAACCTCTCGCTCGCGCAACCGTCCGCGCAATTCATCGCTGAGCGGTCCGTGAATCTGTACGGCGTCGGCGTCGATGAGGTCCTGGGCGCGAAGAATGAACTCGTCGTCGTCGTCGCGAAAGACCAGCGTTCGCAGCACTCTGCCTCTCGTCGCTTCGGCGATGGCCAACGCTCGGTCGAGCGTGAGTTGTCGCGGCGAGCTCGCGAGGATCAGGCCCACGGCGTTCGCGCCGGCGTCGATGGCGGCGTTGGCGTCACTCAGCGTGGTGAGGCCACAGATCTTGACCAGAAACGGCGTGTCGAAATCAGTCACGTTTCACCGTTGGCACCGATGAGAATGCGCGAACCGTTTGGGCGATGTCGGGCGCGGTGACGAAGGCCTCACCTACCAAGACGGCGTCGAAGCCGGCGTCCGCGGCACGCGCGACGTCGTCGGCGGAGCCGAGCCCCGATTCACAGACCGTCACGACGGAAGTGGGTAACGAGGCCATGACCCGCGCGGCATTGTCGCGATCGACTTCGAAGGTGTGGAGGTTGCGCTGATTGACTCCGACAATCCGCGCACCGCAGTCGAGGGCGCGTTTCGCCTCGTCGCCGTCGTGGACTTCCACGAGCGCGTCCAGACCCGCGTCGTGCGTCACGGCGATGAACTCTTCGAGCTCTTCGTCACTGAGTGCCGCCACGATCAAGAGAACGGCACTCGCCCCCGCGTCGGCGGCGTCGAGGACGTCGTTGGCGCTGACCGTGAAGTCTTTGCGCAGTAGCGGCAGGCTCACGGCGCGTCGCACCGCGTCGAGATCCTCGAGGGAACCGGCGAAGTGCTCGGCGTCGGTCAAGACCGAGATGGCGGTCGCTCCCCCGTCGGCGTACAAGCGCGCGGTCTGTGCGACGTCGAGGCTCTCGTGCAGCCAACCTTTACTCGGCGAGCGACGCTTCACCTCGGCGATCACCTTGACGTTGCCATTGGCGGAATCGGCGAGGGCCGCGAGCATCGAGGGGACCGGCTCGTGGACGTCGCCCACCCGCTCTCGCCAATCGCGTTCGTCGGCCGCGACGCGGGCTCGATGGTGGTGAAGGATCTCGTCGAGGTACGTCGCCATCACAAAATGGTAGTTGTGCCAGGAGCGTTCTCCTTCACGAGTAACTTGTGCGTATGTCACGCCCTCGTGCGCGAGCCCACTGATGCCCGGAACGTTCTCGAACGACGTCTTGAATCCACTCGTGCGCGGCACCGACCTCGAACGCGCGCAAGCCCGAGCGGCCCTCGTCGAGATCCTGGAGGGTCAGGTAGAAGGTGTCTTGATCGCGAGCTTCTTGACGGCCCTCACGGCGAAAGGGGAGACGGCCGACGAGATGACGGGATTCATCGACGCGATGATCGAGGCGGCGTCGACATTCGCAATCGGCCCGGACGCCATGGACATTGTCGGCACCGGCGGCGACCAGCTCCACACCGTCAACATCTCGACGATGGCCGCCTTGACGGTAGCCGGGTGCGGCGTTCCCGTCGCGAAACACGGCAACCGCGCCGCCTCGTCGTCGGTCGGCTCCGCGGACCTGCTCGAAGCCCTCGGCGTGCGACTCGACGCCCCCGAGGAGATCGTTCGGGCCTGCGTCGCGGGCGCCGGCATCGGCTTCATGTTCGCCCCGACGTTCCATCACGGGCTGGGCTACCTGACGCCGATTCGACGCGCGCTGGGCTTTCGAACGATCTTCAACGTTCTGGGACCGTTGGCGAATCCGGCCCTCGTACGTCGGACCTTGATCGGTGTCTCACAGGCTCATCTGCTCAACGCGATGACCCAGGTGCTGGTCGCTCGGGGCATCGATCACGCCATCATGGTGAACGCCGACGACGGACTCGACGAACTCTCCCTCGGCGCCTCGTCGACCCTGCACGTCATTACGCCGGAGGGTGTCGACGTCCAGCGCTTGGACGCGGGAGCCGTCTTGGGTCTACGCCACTCGGCGTCCGACATCCGAGGCGGCGACATCACCCACAACGTCGAGGTGGCGCGGGGATTCTTGGCCGCCCAGCCGGGACCGGTCTTTGACGTCGTGTGCGCGAACGCCGCACTGGCCCTGATCGTCGCCGGACGGGCCACGACGTTGATCGAGGGATTCGAACTGGCCGCGTCCAGCGTGAACGAGGGTCGCGCCGGCGTCGCGCTCGAGCGCCTGGTCGAACTCTCGAACTCCTAAAGCGCTCGCAGGTCCTTCTTGTACCACCGAGCGTTGGCGACGTAGGACGCGGCGTTTTCGACGATGCTGTCTTCGCCACTCGAATCCAATTTGATCACCGCCGGAACGCCGACGGCCAGAGCGTTCGCCGGCACGTCAATGCGGTTTCGCACCACCGCGCCGGCGCCGACCGTGGCGCCACTGTGGACCGTCGCCTGGTGCAACACAATGGCGCCGCTGCCGACGAGAGCGCGGTCCTCGATCACGCAGCCCTCTAAGTGCGCGAGGTGACCCACGACACAGTCATCACCGATGACCGTCGGGTACGCGTCGACCGCGTGGATGATCGCGCCGTCTTGAATCGAAGTGCGCTCACCGACGATGATCGTGCCGTAGTCCCCTCGCAGCACCGCACTCGGCCACACCGAAGAGTCCGCGCCAATGCGCACGTCGCCAATGACGACGGCGTCGGGGTGGACGAATGCGTCGGGGTGTATCGACGGCGTCCGGTTTCCAAGGGCGTAGAGGGGCATGGTTTCTCCTAGTGGCTCAGCCACGAAATTAACTGATAGATCCGCCAGATGACGTAGATGATCGTCACCACGATGAAAAAACGCCAGCGCCACGGGATCGGCTGGCGAATCGGAGCTTCGACCGTCTCGCCACAGATCTCGCAGGTGTCACCCTCGACGGGGCGGTCGCACTGCTCGCACCACTTCGTCACTATTCAATCCGAACGCGTACTCGAAGTGGCTGCGAGCCGAGGGAGAATCGCTCGCGGAGCGATCGTTCGACGTAACGCAGGTACGTCTGGGGCAGGCGTCCGGCAATGAACAGCGTGAAGGTCGGTGGCTCCGTCGCCCCCTGAACGGCGTAGCGGATCTTGCCCGTGGGCGCCGGCTGCTTTACCTGCAGGTCGCGAATGGCGCGGTTGAGAGCGCCCGTCGGCACTCGCTTTTGGTAGTCCGCGGCCGCGATCGCGAGCGCCGGCAGGATCCGGTGCACGCCCTTACCCGAAGTGGCGGTCGTCTTCATCACCGGTGCGTCGCCGAGGAACGCCAACTTCTCGCCCACCGTCGCGAGTACCGCGTCGCGCTCGTCGATCGCCACGAGCTCCCACTTGTTCAGTACGACCAACGAGGGACAACCGGCCGCGGAGATTCGCTCGGCCAAACGCTGATCCTGACCGGTAGCGCCGACGGTGGCGTCGATGACGAGGATGGCGATGTCGGAGCGGTCGAGCGCGTCCAGGCTGCGCAGCACGGCGTAGGTCTCGAGTCCCGCTTCGGTTTTCGCGCGTCGTCGCATCCCGGCGGTGTCGATGAATCGAATCAGCCCCACGTCGGTCGAGACCAACGTGTCGATGGCGTCACGCGTCGTACCTGGCAGGTCGTGCACGACCGAACGCTCCTCACCAATGAGTTGGTTGAACAACGTGGATTTACCGACGTTCGGTCGTCCCACGATGGCGACGCGCAGGGCGCCGTCGTCGTCGGCTTCGGCGATCTCTTCGACGATCCGATTTTCTTCGAGTCGGGCCACGATGACGTCGAGTAAATCGCCGGTGCCGCGCCCGTGCTGGGCGCTCACCGTGTGCGGATCGCCCGCGCCCAGTCCCAGGAACTCCCAGCTGGCGGCTTCGTGCTGGGCGTCATCGACCTTGTTGACCACGAGCAACACCGGACGACCGCTACGCAGCGCCCACCGAGCGGCGTGCGTGTCCTCGTCGACCATTCCCGTCGTCACGTCCACCACCAACAGCACCAGGTCGGCGGTCGCGAGCGCTGCTTCAGCCTGCTTGGAGACCTTGGCCTCGAGCGAGTCGCCGGCTTCCAGCCACCCTCCGGTGTCGACGACGTCGAAGCTAAGTCCGCCCCATTCGACTTCGACCGCCTTGCGGTCACGCGTCACGCCGCGGTGCTCTTCGACCACGGTGACGCGCTTGCCCGCGAGACGGTTCACGAGCGAACTCTTGCCGACGTTCGGTCGGCCCACGATCACGACTTGCGGTTTCACGCGCTCACCCGCTGGGACCGCACCGACGTCAACGCCGCACGAAGGTCCTGACCCGTCGTCGGCACGACCGTGACCGAGCGTCCGAGGTCCTCGAGATCGAGCCCGTCGAGGAACCTCCCTTCGGAGAGGCAGACGTCGGGCACCAGGATCACGGTCTCGGGCGTGACCCCGGCGAGGGCGTCGATGAGGTCCTGCCCGGTCAGCAGTCCGGCGACCTTGATATTGCCGCCGAAGAATCGATTCTCGACCGCGAGGATTCTCACGTCGGAAAATCCCTCCACGTCGAACATCTGGCGAAGGATCGGCGCGGCGTACTCGCCGGTCACGACGAGCACGTCGTCACCCTGTTGCACGTTGCCGTCGCCGCCGCGTGGCGCGCGGTACCCCAGCGCGGGCGCCCCGTCCACGGACTGGAAGAAACCGGTGCCGAGCTTGTCCATGGGCGTTTGCTCGACGAAACTCTGGACGAAGGCCGCGACGAGTCCGATGCCGTTCTCCGCCTGGTCCAGGCTTTCGAACTTCGTGGCCGACGGTGGCGTCGCGCCGGCGACGAGGTAGAACTCGTCGCTCGCGAACACGTTGACGCGCCCGAGGATCTCGAGCGTGAGCGACTGAAAATGTTCGGCGAGTTCGACGACCGCTCGAGCTTCTTCGAGCGTGTGCGAACGCATGGTGGCTTCGTCGGAGAAGGCGCTGACACCGACCGGCACCAACGCAACCGACGCCAACTCCGGATAGAGCGAGATGACGTCGTGCAACGTGCGCTCCAGGTGTTGTGCGTCATTCACCCCCGGACAGACAACGACTTGGGCGTGCACCTCAATGCCCTCGCGAAGCAGCTCCTTCAACCAGCGAAGGCTCGTCGCGCCACGCGGGTTGCGCAGCATCTCGGCGCGCAGTTCGGGATCCGTCGTATGAATCGAAACGTAGAGCGGCGAGAGCCCCTCGTCGAGAACCCGCTCCAGGTCGAATTCGGTGAAGCGCGTCAACGTCGTGTAGTTGCCGTAGAGGAAGGAGAGGCGAAAATCGTCGTCCTTCACGTAGAGCGAGCGGCGCATGCCCTTGGGGAGCTGGTAGATAAAGCAGAACGAACAGTGGTTGTCACAGGTGCGGATCCGGTCAAAGACCGCCGAGTCGATGCTGAGACCGAGCGGCTGCCCCTCGGTCTTGGTGATCGTGACCTTGCGAGCCAGGTCATCGCCCTCGCGGCGGATGACCAAGGTGACGCTCTCGCCGTCGATCAGTTGTTGGTATTCGATGATGTCACTCGGCTCGCGGCCGTTCACACTCACCAATTCGTCGCCGACGGCCAAATCCACGCTCGAGGCCGGTGAATCCATGGAAATTGAGGAGATTCGGGCGCCCGACACCCGTCCAGCCTACGAGGAATCCCAATTCGTCATTACTAGGCTGGATTTCGTGAACGTGGATAAGGTTGTGCTCGCGGCCCCACGGGGGTTCTGTGCCGGCGTCGAGAAGGCCATCAAGGCGCTCGATTGGATGACGCGGGTCTTCGCCCCACCGGTCTTTTGCTACCACGAGATCGTTCACAACCAGTTCGTCGTGGACTACTTCAAATCTCTCGGCGTCGTGTTCATCGACGACGTCACGCTGGTGCCGCCCGGGGCGCCGGTGATGTTGAGCGCGCACGGTTCGCCACCCGAAGTGATCGAGGCCGCCCGACAGTCCGGTGGCACGGTGATTGATGCCGTGTGCCCGCTCGTCACGAAGGTCCACCACGAGTTGAAAGTCCGAGCTCGAAAGGGCTACACCGTGCTCTACGTCGGCCATCAGGGCCATGAAGAGGCCGTGGGGACAATGGCCGTGGCACCCCAGTCGGTCCACCTGATCGAGTCCACCGAGGACATCGACGCCCTCGGCACGTTCGCCGGCCCCTTCGCCCTGCTCAGCCAGACCACACTCAGCCTGGACGAGTGGCAGGACCTCAGAGAGTACGCCGAGGCGAAGTTCCCGGACATCTGGATGCCCAATCGCAGCGATCTCTGTTTCGCGACCACCAACCGCCAAGCCGCGCTCCGCACGATCGCCGCCGAAGCCGACGCGGTCATCGTGATCGGCTCGGCGAACTCGTCGAACACGGTGGCGCTCACCAAAGTCGCCGAGGCCGTGGGCTGTGCGAGGGTGCTGAGGGTCAACGGCGCCTTCGAGTTGCCCGATGACCTGCGCGGCACCGTGGCGGTCACCGCCGGAGCGTCGGCCCCCGAGTCACTGGTCAATGAAGTGCTCGACGCACTGAACCCCACCGAAGGAGTGACCATCACGTCGGTCACAGTCGAAGACGAGTACTTCCCACCACCCCCGGAACTGCGCGAGATGCTCAAGACCCTCTCGGCGTTGCTGGACCTGGCGCTCGGCACGCCCGCCGCGTCGAGTTTCGACGGCGAGGCGGATCGTCGCTTCACCGCCGCCGAAGTGCTGTCGGCCGCGAATCGCTAGAACCTGGTCGCCGTCGGCGCCCCGATTAGTATCTACCAGTGAGTTTTTTCTCGCGTCACTGGCGTGTCGCGCCCGCTACGTCACCGTCGCCATGACGTCCGTCGGTCGTGTCGAGCGCACACTGATGGGCCCACTCGCCGAGACCGAACCCTTGAAGGAGAACGATGGTCAACGATGATCTAGAGCAACGGCGCTCGACGCGTCTTCGCGCCTACGCCATCGCCCAGGCGCTCGCCCGGCTCGAGACCGAACGGCCCGGCTTCACTCCCGAGGCCATCGTGGCCTCGGTCTGCGCCTACGAAGAAGAGGGCAACATCGCCCACGTCCTCGAGAAGATGCCGGTCTCGGTCAACGGCGAGCCCTACACGACGGTCGTGGTCGTCGACGGGGGCGACGACCGGACCGCGGAGATCGCGAGGTCCTTTCCGGGCGTCGTGGTGATCGAGTTCCCGGTCAACCTCGGCCACGGCGTCGCCCTGCAAGTGACCTATCGCTACTGCGTGAACCACGACGTGAAGTACGTGGTGACCCTCGACGCGGACGGACAGAACGACCCCTCGGAGATTCCCCAGATCCTCGCTCCCCTGCTCGCCGACACGTCGGACTTCGTCCTCGGCAGTCGGGTCCTCGGGGTCGACAAGACTACCGACAAGGTTCGCAAACTGGGCGTGCGATTCTTCTCCTTCATCATGAATCGAATGACGAATTCGCACATCACCGACACCTCAACCGGGTACCGGGCGCTACGCGTGACGATGCTGGCCGACGTGGTTGACCGCCTGCGCCAGCAGCAGTATCAAACCTCGGAGTTGCTCATCACCTGCTTGAAGCGCGGCTGGCGCGTCAGCGAAGTGCCGACCGAGTGGTACCCGCGCGTGTCGGGCGAGACAAAAAAGGGCGCCACGTGGACCTACGGGTTCCGCTACGCCCGCGTGGTCTTCGGCACCTGGTGGCGCGAGCGCTAATTCGAACCGGCGTCGGGCTCAGTTTTCGGGACCGTGAAACTCTTTCGAGCGGCGTCGTCGAACACGCGAGGCGGCGTCTTCACTTTTGCCTTCTTGGGCTTCTTGGCTTCTCTTCCTTGCGGACTCTTCATACACGAATCCTACGTCGCTTCGGTCGCGGTTTGTCGCACTCGCGAGGTCGAGCGCCGTCAGCCGCGCAGGCTCTGGAGATACACCTTCTCCAAGGCCGCGCGTAGTTCCTCGCTTTTGGCACTGAGCGCCGAACGAGTGACACGGCCCTCGGATGACGGCGGGTCGATGGGGGCACCAACGACGATCGTGATCTTCAACGGACGTGGGAGCTTGGCGCCCTTGGGCATCGCCCGATCGCTGCCGCCGATGCCGACCGGCACCACCTTGGCGCCGGTTCGCGCCGCGACGAACATGGCGCCGTCGTGCAACGGAGCCACCGCAAGTCCCTCCTTGCGCGTCCCTTCGGGAAAGAGCACCAGCGCGTGACCCTGGCGCAACACGGCTTCGGAGTGCGCCATCGACTCGCGGTCGGCCGCTCCGCGGCGAATCGGGAACGCTCCGAGATGGGCAATCAGCGGTCCGAGCAGCGGCACGCGAAAGAGCGAATCCTTGGCCATGAAGAACACCTTGCGCTTGGAGATGAACAGGGTCAGCGCGAAGTCAACGTTGGAGCGGTGAATCGGCGCGATGATGACCGGTCCCTCGAGCGGTATGTTTTCGGCCCCGACGACGCTCGGCCGAAAGAGCACCTTCGAGAGGACCTGGACCAGCCCGGCGCAGAGGCGATACGTGAAGGTACGTTCTTCGCTCAGTTCGAGAGGTTGTGTTTCAGCCATTGAACTATCTCCTGGGCGACGTCCTCGACGTCTCGACCTGTCGTGTCTAGCACGAGAGCGTCGTCAGCCTGACGTAGCGGCGAGGCGACTCGGGTGGAGTCGGCCTCGTCACGTCGGGCCACGGAGACCTCGCCCTCGTCGCCGCGGCGACGCGCCCGTTCCTCGAGCGAGGCGGTGAGGAATATCTTGACCGGGGCGTGAGGAAAGACCACCGTCGCGATGTCGCGTCCCTCGACGACGGTGCCCAGGGGCTGGGCGGCGGCCAGTTCTCGTTGTCGCGCCACCATGGACGCGCGAACCTCGGGATTGGCCGCGACGACGGACACCGCTTCGTTGATCTCGTCGCTACGAATCTCGTCTTCCACGTCGCGCCCGTTGACGCTCACGCGCGGCAGCGTCGTGAGCGTCACGCTGTCGGCCACGGCCGCGACGGCCGCCTCGTCGTGGACGTCGATACCTCGAAAGATCGCCTCGCACGTGACCGCGCGATACATGGCGCCCGTGTCGAGGAACGACCACCCGAGCAGCGCGGCCACCGCTCGGGCCACGGTGGACTTGCCTGAACCGGCCGGACCGTCAATAGCGATGACGAGGTCGCTCACGCCAGTCGCTCGAGGTCGTCGAAGAAATTTGGGTAGCTCGACGCGACCGTGTCGGCCGCGCCGATCGAACAGCCCTCGCCGGCACATCCCGCCACGGCACTGGCCATCACCATTCGGTGATCGAGGCCCGCGTCGACTTCGAAGCTCGAGAAGCGCGTCGCGCTTCCGAGACCCTCGACGAACAGGTCGTCGCCTTCGGACCACGCACGACAGCCGAGTTTCGTCGCCAACGCCAACGACCCCTCGAAGCGATCGGACTCCTTGACGCGAAGTTCTCCGACGTCACGAAAGCTGCTCAAGCCCTCAGCCGCGGCCGCGGCGACAACCAAGACCGGCACTTCGTCGACTGACGGGATCTCGCGCGCGTGAACCTCGGTGGCCGCCAACTGCGAGCTACGCACGGTGAGCGTCGTCATGGCGTCACGAGTCTGCAACGTCATGGTGGCCCCCATCCGTTGGAGAACACCGAGGTACCCGACGCGTTCTCGGGCGTTGTCGATGTCCAGGACCTCGATGTCGGCGTCGGGATGGATGCACCCGAGCACCGCGAAGAACGCGGCCTGTGACGGATCACCCGGTACCAGCCAATTCCTCGCGAGGGGCCGCCCGGGTTGAATCGTGACGCTGCGACCGTCGCCGCTCTCGATGCTCACGACCGACACGCCGGCCCGTGAGAACATCTCTTCGGTCGTAGGTCGCGTGCGCACGTGCTCCACCACAGTCGTTGGGGAGTTGGCGGCCAGCGCGGCGAAGAGGATCGCGGACTTGACTTGTGCGCTCGCCATCGGCACGTCGTAGGCGATGCCGCGAAGGACGTCCGTGCCGACGACACGCAAGGGGGCACTGAGGCGCGGTCCCTGACCTTCGATTCGGGCACCCATCAGCGTCAACGGCTCGGCGACACGGTCCATCGGGCGCTGGGACAATGAAGCGTCACCGATGAGCCGGTGCTCTCCGGGCAGCGCGCTCACGACCCCCGACACCAGTCGCATCGTGGTGCCGGAGTTGCCACAGTCCAGGGCGTCATCACTGGCGTGAAGGCCCCCGGAGGGCCCGACGATCGTGACGACGTCGTCGCGGACGCTCCGCGTCGCGCCGAGCTGTTCCATAATCTGTGCGGTCGCGGCCACGTCCAATCCGGGTGAGAGTCCTCGAATGGTGCTTTCGCCCTCGGCCAGGGCACTCACCATGAGGGCTCGGTGTGAGGTGCTCTTGTCGCCCGGCACCCGAACGCTGCCGCGCAGCCGCTCGAAGTGTTCGACGTTCGCGGTACTCACTGTTCGAGCGCTACTTGAAAGCCGAGCGCCGAGAGCGCTTCAGTGAACATCTGGGACTGTTGGGCGTCGACGGCGAGCAGCAGCGTGCCGCCCGTTCCCTCGATGCCGTGGGCGATTTCGATGTCGTAGATGTTGACCGCCAGCTCCGACGCCGATCTCGTCACGCGAGCGAGGACTCCCGGTTCGTCACTCACCTTCACCCTCAGATAGGCCAGGTCCTCGGTGCTCAGAGCGCGACCAGGTAGCTGTCGGCGCGCACTCGCGGCGCTCAACAGGCTCTCCAGGATGACGTCGCGTTCGTCATCGAGCAACGCCGCTCGAAGGCTCTGGAGTCGTCCTTCGAGGGCCTCGAGGCTTTGGACGACGGCGTCGCGATTCTCAAAGAGGATGTCGGGCCAGATCCCCGGATCACCGGCGGCGATCCTGGTCATGTCGCGAAAACCTCCGGCCGCGAGTTGCAACAAGACGGCGTCTTGCTCGGCGACCTGGCTGGCCTCGTTCATCAGGGAGCCGGCCAACAGGTGCGGGACGTGGCTGGCGATGGCGACCAATCGGTCGTGGTCCTCGGCACTGACCGCGACGACGTTGGCGCCGATCTCGCGCAAGATGCCGTGCAGCGTGCTGTAGGTGGAGGGTGAAGTTTGATCGGTCGGCGTGAGGACCCACGTGGAACCGCGAAAGAGGTCGGCGCGCGCACCGGCAAGTCCGCGCAACTCCGAACCGGCCATGGGGTGACCACCGAGGAATCGCTGGTCGGTGACGGCCGCCACGATCGAACCCTTCACGCCGGCCACGTCGGTGACGACGACTTCGGGATTCGTCACGTGCGCCAGGATCTCACTCGCCAGTCGCGCCACGATTCCCGCCGGCGTCGCGATGACGACCAATTCGACGTCGGGTGACGGATCTGTACCGGTCACGACGCCGCCGTTGATCGCGGCGGCCACCGTCGCGGCGTCACTGTCCCGGCCCGTCACGGACCAGCCGGTCTCCGTGAGTGCGAGCGCCACCGACGCGCCGATCAAGCCGAGACCGACGACGTGCGCGTGGCGACTATTCGGGGAGGTCATCACGCAGGCCCTGAGCGTTTCGAAGGTAGACGTGTCGAAGATCGCTTCGGGGCCTGGTCGTATAGAGGTGAATCAGGATTCGTATGCACCTCGGCATCGATCCGGGCACGTCAATCTCGCTGGCGCAGAGCAGGGGGATGTCGCCGAAGCCGATGCCGCGCGCCGCGGTCGCCGGGAAGGTCGACGTCAGGTCGCGCGTCGTGGTGAAGATCACGCTGACGACGTCGTCGTGGGCCAACTCGTTTCGGTCCATCATCGCTCGCAATAGCTCCTGCGTGGCGTCCTCAATCGCCGCCGGCGTGTCCTCGTCACACGTCGTGGCGCCGCGCAGGCCCCGTAATTGTGCCGATCTCATGTAGGCATCGTAGAGGCGATTGCGTCACTCATCCCAACGGCCTCCATCAGTCGGCGCACTTCGGCCAGCGAGAGTTGTCGCGACGAGCCGGGTGACAAGGTGGCGTCTTGGATCGGACCGATGCGTGTGCGAACCAGCCGGGTCACGTCGTGACCGACCGCGGCGCACATCCGACGGACCTGACGATTGCGGCCCTCGTGGATGACAATACGCAAGAGTCCTTCACTGACCCGACTGACTTGGGCCGGACTGGTCACGCCGTCTTCTAACTCGACGCCGTCACGCAGGCGCCGAATCGCCGCCGGCGAGGGGTCGCCCTCAACGCGCGCCAGGTACTCCTTGGGGATCCCCGAACTCGGATGGGTGAGCAGATGGGCCAGTCGCCCGTCGTTGGTGAGGATCAAGAGCCCCTCGGTGTTCATGTCGAGGCGACCGACGGGAAATATCCGCACCGGACTCTCCACGAGCTCCAAGACGGTCGGGCGACCGTGCGGATCCGACGCCGTGGTCACGACGCCGTCGGGCTTGTTCAAGAGGAAGTACACGGTGTTCTGGGCCGTCGGCGCCAACGATCCGTCGACGCAGATGACCTGGCGGTCGGGATCGACCCGGTTGCCGAGTTCGGCGACGCGACCGTCGATTGTCACCCGTCCTTCGCTGATGAGGATCTCACAGGACCGACGTGATCCGAATCCCGCACGCGCGAGGGTCTTTTGCAGGCGCTCGCCGTCGTCCAACTACGAGACCTCGGAACTTTCGTCGACGTCGAAGCCCATCTCTTCGACCAGTCGATTGGCCGTCTCGATCGGGGGCATGAACTCTTCGATCGGTGGCAGGTCTTCGAGTGCGGCCAGACCCATCCGGTCGAGGAAGAGTTCGGTCGTGCCATAGAGGATGGGTTGGCCCGGTCCCCCGGCGCGACCTTTTTCTTCGATGTACTGGCGCTGCTCGAGGAGTCGACACACGCCGTCAACGTTCACGCCGCGAAGCGCGGTGATCTGGGCGCGCGAGATCGGCTGTCGATAGGCGATGATGGCGAGCGTCTCGAGCGCGGCGGAGCTAAGTCGGTGCGACACGTCGCGGCTGGCGAACTTCGCGACCCACGACGCCACCTCCGGAGAGGACTGCATCACCCAACCGCTCGCTAATTCCGCGAGTTGGAAGCCTCGTCGTTCCTCGAGAAATTCGCCACGGAGCCGGCGCAGGGTCGTCGTCACGTCCGCGGCGTCGGTTTCGACGACGTCGGCCAACTCCTCGGCCGATATGGGTTCCAGCGCCACCGTCAACATGGCTTCGAGAATCTGCTCGAGCGAGTGCTCATCCCTCATAGACGTCAACCCTTCCGATGTCGAGATCTGATCCTTCGTCGATCCACGAGATCTGGACGTCCCCGAACGTCGAACCCTGACCGAGTTCAACCAAGCCGAGCTTGCACAACTCGAGGAGCGCCAAGAAGTGCACGATGATTTCGATCCGACTCCCCAAGGACTCGGTCAGCGCGCGGAACGACAACGCGCCCATCGACGGCAGACGCTGGGAGAGCGACACCACGGTCTCGGCAACCGAGACGGCGTCAACGGTGACGTGGTTGAGGCGCAGCACGGGGACCGGCTTCTCCTCAATGCCGCGCAGATAGGCGCCGGCGAGAATTGCCGTCGTCACGCCGGCGAGCAGGTCCGGTGGGACGACCACGAAGCCCTCGTCGATGCCGCGCAGACGCGGATAAGCCCGCGCGGCTCGCTCCAGGAGCGAGACGAACGCGTCAGAGAGCGCCGCGTAGGTTCGCAGCTCCAGAAGTCTCGCTAGGAGGACGTCACGTTCCTCCCAGCCGACAAACTCCTCGTCCGGCTCCGTGTCATCACGACCGGGCAGGAGGCTTCGACTCTTCATCTCGAGCAGGATCGAGGCGATGAGGAGGAACTCCGAAAGGTCCTCGACCTCAATGGTGACCGCTTCGTCACGCAAGACGGCGACGAAGGCGTCGACGATCGGACCGAGCGGGACATCAAGGACGTCGACGTCGTGACTGGAAATCAGTTGGAGGAGCAGCTCCACGGGGCCGCTGAAAGACGGCGTCGTCACGACGAAGGTCACGACCAAACCTTACTTCCTAAGCGCGAACTCTGGTCACGTAGAATTGCGCGATGAGAGTTCTCTCGGGCATGCAGCCGTCGGGCACGTTGCACATTGGTAACTACCTCGGTGCTCTGAAGCAGTGGGTCGAGGCGCAGAGCCCTGACGCCTTCTACTGCGTCGTCGACCTACACGCCCTGACGCTCGAAATTGAACCGGCGACGTTGCGCAGTCAATCGTTCGATCTCATCGCCACGTACCTGGCGGCCGGACTCGACCCCGACGTGTGCACGATCTTCTTGCAAAGTGAGGTCCCGTACCACGCCCAGATGAACTGGATTCTCGAATGCGTCGCCACCTACGGCGAACTCAGTCGTATGACGCAGTTCAAGGAGAAGGCGTCGCGCAAGACGGGCTACCGTGTCGGGCTCTTGACGTACCCGGTCCTGATGGCCGGGGACATCTTGCTCTACGAGACGGCCGAGGTCCCGGTCGGCGACGACCAGCGCCAGCACCTCGAGTTGACGCGAGTGATCGCGGAGCGCTTCAACAATCGATACGGACCCACCTTCGTGGTGCCGGTCGGCGTGCAGCCGAAGGTCGCGGCGCGCGTGATGGACTTACAAGAGCCCACGCGAAAGATGTCCAAGTCGATCTCGAGCCCGATGGGTTCGATCTTCGTCACCGATTCGGCCGATGAGATCGACAAGAAGATCAAGAAGGCGGTCACCGACACCGACGGCGAGGTTCGCTACGACTGGGAGAAGAAGCCGGGCATCACCAACCTGTTGGAGATCTATTCAAGTTTCAGCAACGACACGCCTCAGGCGGTCGCCGAGCGTTACACGCGCTACGGCGATCTGAAGAAGGACCTCGCCGCACTGATCATCGAATCTCTCGAGCCGATTCACAAGCGTTACGACGAACTATTGGCCGATCCGGTTGAACTGCGCGCCGTGGTCGCGCGCGGCGCCGTGAAGGCGAGCGCCGTCGCCGGTGAGGTGTACCGTCGCGCGGCCCAGGCAATTGGCCTCATCTGATCAGGTTTTGCCACCAGATTTCCAGATTGCCCAACGCGTTGCTACCGAAGTGAAACACGTATTCGCTCAAGATCACGAATGCCAGAACGATCGGCAGCGCCCGAGCCCTCAAGTGGTAGTAACTGCCCAGATGTCGATTCGGCACGAATCGTTCAATGATCGCTGAACCGTCGAGCGGCGGAATTGGCAACAAGTTGAACGCCGCGAGCAGCAGGTTGGAAATTCCCAGGGCCAGTCCCACGTTGAAGAGCGGGTCGTTCGTCACCACCAAGGTACCGAACTGGTTCGAGACGGCCAAATCGCACAACAAGAGTCCGATGCCGGACAAGATGATGTTGACGAAGGGCCCCGCGAGCGACACGTAGAGCGATTGCTGTCGCGGTTTGCGGAGCCGCGACGTGTTCACCGGCACTGGTCTCGCGTAGCCGAACGGAGGAAAACCCACAAGAATCAGCAACGCGGGCAAAAGAATCGTGCCGAAGGGATCGATGTGGCGCATCGGATTGAGCGACAGCCGCTTCGCGTTCTTCGCCGTCGGATCACCGAAGAAGTTCGCCACCCACCCGTGGCTCACCTCGTGCAGGATGATCGACGGCAACAAGGCTATGTAGAAGTAATAGGTGTGGAACATCGCGGCTTTCGTCTAGTCGTGCGCTCGGGGGTGCGCGTTGTGGTATTCGCGCTTCAGTGACGTTACCGCTACTGCGGTGTAGATCTGCGTCGTGGAGATGGAAACGTGTCCGAGAAGCTCCTGTACGACACGAATATCGGCTCCGTGGGCCAACATGTGCGTCGCGCAGCTATGGCGAAAGACGTGTGCGCTGATACGCGATCGTTCAATGCCGACGGGCAGGGCCCGTTTGTCGATGATCAGGTCCACGCCCTGTCGACTCAGCGCTCCGCCGCGCGCGTTCAAGAACAGTCGCGAGTCCTTTCTCGCGTCGGGGAAAGAGCCGCGACCACGTGGTTCGAGATAATCACGCAGCGCCACGGTCAACGCAGCGCCCATGGGCACCAGACGCTGTTTGGAACCTTTGCCGGTCACGAGGATCAGTTGCTCATCGAAATCGAGGTCCCCCAGACCGATACCGACGACTTCTGAGACACGAGCACCGGTGCCGTAGAGCAGTTCGAGCAGAGCTCGATCACGAAGGTCACTGGGCGTGGCATCGGGAATGGAATCGAGCAACGCCGTGACCTCGTCCTCGGCCAACGGCTTGGGCAGTGAACGACCGCGTCGACCACCCTTCAACCGAACACTGGGGTCACTGGCCAGGTAGCCCTCCACCACGAGGTACGCGAACCATCCACGAATCGACGCGACCGTTCGTGCGATCGAGGTCTCGGCGCGCTTTTGGCGACGCAACTGATTGCAGTAGCGCTCGAGGTCACGTTCGCGAAGGTCGTCGAGTTCCGTGCCGGCGTCTTTCATCGACTCGAGGAGTTTCGTCAGGTCTCGACGATAGGCCTCGATGGTTGCGCGACTGCGACCTTTTTCGATCGTCAGCCACTGCAGATACTCCGTCAGGTACTGCTCAGACGTCGTCAAAGAACGTTCCGTAGACACGTCCGAGGGCGACAACGGTCGTGTTGTCGATCGCTGGCTCACGCCGAAGAGTCTCGCGCAATTCCTCTCTCGAAAACCATCGCACGATCGAGCCGGCCTCTTCGGGCCCGGCCGGGTGACGTGACGTCGTGGTGAGTCCCCTCGCCTCGTAGATCGTCATGAGCTGATTCGACCAGCCGGGCGAGGTCATGAATCGACCCAGCAGAGTCCACTGCGTCGCTTCGCACCCGAGTTCTTCGTGCAGTTCACGTTGCGCGGCGCTCAACGCGTCCTCGCCGGGCACGTCGAGCGTACCGGCGGGCACCTCCCAACAGAATCGGTCGAATGGCGTGCGGTACTGACGGATCATGCCAATCTCGTCACGCTCATTTATCGCCAGAATCGCGACCGCGCCGAGGTGCGTCACCACGTCTCGCTCGAAGGTCGCGTCGTCGTGTTCGACCGTTCGCTGTTCCACGCCGAACACGTGCGACTGCAGGAGCTCCTTGGTTCCCACGACTCGGAACAGCTCGCTCACAACGTCGCGTCGACCGATTCCGGATCAATGATGTGCGGCTCTCGTCCCTCGGCGCGCGCGGCGGCGGCCTTGATGAGGCCGAGAAAGAGTGGGTGCGGACGATCGGGACGCGACTTAAACTCCGGGTGCGCCTGGGTGCCGACGTAGAACGGATGATCAGCGATCTCAGTGAACTCCACGAGTCGCCCGTCGGGCGAGGTGCCCGAACAACGCATGCCCGCGGCTTCGAACTGTGCGCGGTAACGCGAGTTGAACTCGTAGCGGTGACGGTGCCGTTCGGAGACGACCGTCGTGCCGTACAGCTCAGCCACGACCGATCCCTCGTCGAGCATTGCCGGACAGGCACCGAGACGCATGGTGCCGCCGAGGTCGGTCACGTCCATCTGTTCGGCCATCAGCGCGATGACCGGCGCCGAGGTGCTGATGGAGATCTCCGTGGAGTGCGCGTCGCTCAGCCCCAGGCAGTGCCGCGCGAATTCAACGACCATGACCTGCATGCCGAGGCACAGACCTAAATAGGGAATGTCGTGCTCGCGCGCGATACGCGCCGCGGCGATCATGCCCTCGACGCCGCGTTCGCCGAAGCCGCCCGGCACGACAATGCCGTCGAGCTGACGAATTCGCTCGGAATCGATTTCGGTCGGGACGCGCTCAGCCTCCAACCATTCGATAGCGGTCTTGGCGCCGACGGCAAAACCGGCGTGGCGAATCGACTCGCCGACCGAGAGGTACGCGTCGGGCATCGTTACGTATTTGCCAATGACCCCGATGCGAAGCGTCTTGGTGGTGCTGTGCACCCGTCGTACGACTTCGCGCCAGGCGCTGAGGTCGATCGGGTTGGCGTCGAGGTCGATACCGAGCGTGTTGCACACCATCGTGTCCAGGCCCTCGTTGTGCATCGTGATCGGAATGTCGTAAATGCTGGGTGCGTCCACGGCCGAGATGACGGCCTGCATCGGGACGTCGCAGAGTAACGAGATCTTGCGCTTGAGTCCGTCGGAGAGTGGTTGGTCGCTGCGACACACGATGACGTCGGGCTGGATACCGCGCGAGCGAAGTTCGGTCACCGAGTGCTGGGTCGGCTTGGTCTTCTGTTCACCCGACGGTGCGAGGTAGGGCACGAGGGTCAAGTGAACGTAGCACACGTTGTCGCGCCCGGCGTCACGACGGAACTGGCGAATCGATTCAATGAAGGGGACGATCTCGATATCCCCTACGGTGCCGCCGATCTCGACTATCACGACGTCGGCACCGAGCGTGCCCAGTCGACGGACACGCTCTTTGATCTCGTCGGTGATGTGGGGAATGACCTGGACGGTCTTTCCCAAGTAGTCACCGCGGCGTTCCTTGGCGATCACGTTCGAGTACACCGATCCGGTCGTGGTGTTGGACATCTTGGAGAGCGACTCGTCGATGAACCGTTCATAGTGGCCGAGGTCCAAGTCGGTTTCGCCCCCGTCGTCGGTGACGAAGACTTCCCCGTGCTCGCCGGGATTCATGGTGCCGGGGTCCACGTTCAAGTACGGGTCGAGCTTGCACATCGTGACCTTGAGGCCCCGAGATTTGAGGAGTCGACCGAGCGACGAGGCGGTCAATCCCTTGCCGAGAGAACTCGACACACCACCAGTTACAAAGACGAATTTGGTCATTCGTAAACCGCCGCTTCCACGGAACACCAGCATAGCGACGCCGTGAGACTTTACAGAACTATTAACGCGGTGTTTCCAACATCTGCTGCGCCAGCGCCCTTGATTCGACCGTGATTTTGTCCCCCGCGAGCATTCTCGCGATCTCTTCCACTCGTTCTTCTCCACTGAGGGCCCGAACCGACGTACCCACCTTGTCGCGACCGATCTGTTTTTCGATGACGAAATGATGGTCGGCTTTTGCGGCGACGGACGCTAAGTGCGTAACGGCGAGGACCTGTTGATGTTGGCCCAATTCTCGTAGACACTCGCCAATCTGCTGGGCGACCTGACCACCGACACCGGCGTCGACTTCGTCGAAGACCGCGACGACGTCCTCGTGCGCGGATTCGAGTGAGAGCGCCAGAAGCACCCGACTCAACTCTCCCCCGCTCGCCAGCGCCTGGAGGGGGCCTTCCGGCTGCCCCGGATTGGGCGTGAAGAGGATCTGGGCTTCGGAGCCATCGTTGCCCGCGACGCAGAAACGCAGCGCCGCGTGGGCCAGCGCCACGCGCGACAACTGTCCGGCGACGGCCGCGCTGAGCGACTCGGCCGCCGTGGTTCGCTCTCGCAATGCCTCGTCGGCCAACGTGGCGACGCGCGACGTGAGAGCGTCGATCTCCTCGCCGAGCGTTGCCGTGCGCGTTGTCGCCTCGAGAAGCGACAGTTGGCGCGCGTGCAAATCACTGAGCGTCGTCAGTGCGTTCGACAACGAGCCGTATTTCCTCGCCAGCGCTTGCAGAACCGTGGCTCGATCCTCGAGCTCTTTCAACGCCGAGGCGTCGAATGACTCCGGTTCCGACAGAGCGGCCAGATCGTGCACCGCCTCGCGCGCCTGTTCGAGGGCGTTTCGGAGTGACGACCGCGCATCGTCATAGGACTCACCGACGGGTAGGTGACTGATCGCGCGAGCGAACTGCGCGAGGACTGCGACGTCGCCGTCTGCGTCCAAGTAGTCCAGCGCTTCCACGAGTGACGCTTGACCGTCGCGTAGTTCGGTCAGACGCGTCAGCTCTTCCAAGGTCTCATCGAGTTCCCGGGCCGAACGGATCGAGGCGCCCTCGAGCTCGTCGATCTGAAATTGAACAAAGTCGAGTTCCCGAGTTCGTTCTTCCGTGTCGCCGCCCAATGACGAGCGTTCACGCTGCGCCTCGTAGAGATCGCGCTTCGCCCGGGAGAGTGCGTCGACCGAGACGTTGCCCTTGGCGTCGATCAGGCGAAGCACCTCGCCGCGACTACGCAGGGTCAACGAGTCGTGTTGGCCGTGGATGACGATGAGTTCATGAGCGAGCGCGCGAAGTGTCTCCGCGCTGCTGGAGGCGCCATCGACGGCGCTGCGCAGTCGACCCGAGGCGCCCGATTCCCTGGTGAGGACGACTTCGCGCTCACCGTTGCGGTCAAAGACCGCCGCGGCGCGCATGTCGGGGGCGATCGCCGCGCGCGTTGTCGAACCGTCGCCTCCCAGACAGAGATCGAGGGCGCCCAGGAGCAGGGTCTTGCCCGCACCGGTCTCACCCGTCAGCACATTGAAGCCCGAGCCGAATTCCAGGCGAGCCTCTTGGATCACGCCCAGTCCGTGGGCGTACAGCTCCAACAGCTGAGACTTAGGCATGACCCTCTCGAAGGCCCTCGTGGAGGCGCGACGCGAGATCGAAGCTGCGCGTGGCGACGACGCGAACCGGCGAAGGGCTCTTGCGCACTTCGACGAACTGACCAGCGTCGAGCGAGCCAATGTCTTGTCCGTCGGCGACGATGATGGCCGGTTTGTCTTGGGCGACGAGACGAATCACCTTGTCGTCGGCGACGACGATCGAACGGTCAATCGTGAAGTGCGGCGCCACCGGCGTCAAAATCATCACGGGCAACGTCGCTTCGACGACCGGCCCGCCGGCCGAGAAGTTGTAGCCGGTGCTGCCCGTCGGCGTGGCGACCATGACGCCGTCCGCGGAGTACGTGAGGAACTCGTCGTCATCGACGAACGTCTTCACTCGCACCATGTGCCCGGCGTGCGCCCGTTCGACGACGACTTCGTTGAGCGCGAACTCCTCCAAGTTCGTGCCGGAGACCGAAATCAGGAGGGCCAATCGTTCGACCACGTCGTCGCCCGAAAGAGCGAACTTCGCGTCGGCGACAACTTCGTTCGACGGAACATTCAGGAGGAACCCCAGTCGGCCCAGGTTGACCGCGAGCACCCTCGCGCCCAGCGCATGGGCGAGCCGAGCGGACTTGAGAAACGTTCCGTCTCCGCCCAGGCTCACCACGAGCGTCGACGCGTCGACGTCGGGTGTGGCGTCCACGTCAAGAAGGTGCAGGCGCGTCGTGACGCCCTCGTCGTGCAGCTGTCGCCCGGCCTCTTGGGCGAGTTGAACCGCGTCAGCTCGGTTACTGAAGGCCGTAAAGAGTAGTTGGGACACCGTTCACCTCGTGGCTCAATGGTAGTAACAATGGTCGCGTTCGTGGCCCGGCTCATCTGGGGTGACCAGGTTCGAAGCTTCCTTGGCTCGGTATGCTCGTTACGTACGGAGCGACGACACGCCACCGTTGAACTGGTGACAACTGAAACGAGGTTCGTCAGATGATCTACGCGATTGTGGTGATTGTTCTAGTCGTTCTGTTTATTGGAGCTGTACTGATCCGTCGCAAGTCCGACTCACGAGGGATAAGTTACGCGCCGGATCCGAACCTCCAGCCCGGCGACGGTTACCAGGGCGGGGGCGTGCGCCCCGGTCCCGGCGTGTTGCCGGAAGTCGGGATCCCCACACCGGAGCTCGAGACCGAGGAAATCTCCCATGATGAGTTTGCGGCTGACGTTTCCGACGACCTCCTCGATCCCAACAATCCCCACCACGCGCAGTGGGTCAAGGATCACCCGGGAATGGGATCAGACGCCGAATGGGTGGCGGAACACCCCGAGGACAAACCTTCGTAAATTCCGTGTGGCGGCGTGGAATCAATACACGTGTGAGCCAGTGACGGTGCGTGAAATGCCTTGTTTTTCGACGGACTGTGCCATCATTCAACTAATGCAAGGTTTAATCGTCAGCGCTCATCTCGGATGAGCGCTGAAGCGAAGTGAGTACGCCCGAGGACCTGTCGATCTCGTGGCAGGATCTCCTCGAGGCGCTGCCCGACGGGACGGCCCTCATCGACGTCCACGGCGTCATGCACTACGCCAACGCCGAGCTTGCCTATCTCACCGGCTACACGCACGACGAGCTCGTGGGACAGAACGTCCAGATGCTGATTCCTCCGGTTCTGCGTCCGATGGAGGGAGAGGCGCGACGACAGTACGCGCAAGATCCAGACACCCGGATCATCTGGAACGATCGAGAACTGACGGTGCTGTGCAAGGACGGCACCGAGCGTTCAGTTGACTTCGCGCTCTCGTCGCTCACGGTCGACGGCCATCGTTGGACCGTCGGTTCGATTCGCGACAACAGTGCCCAGCGCGCCGCGGAGCAGGCCCGCGCCGAGGCCGAACAGCACTTCCGTCTCGCCTTTGAGGACAACATGGCACCGATGGTCTTCACCGACCTCGACGACCGCATCATCGCGACGAACGACGCCTTTTGCTCGATGATTGGCCGCACGAGGAACGAACTCATCGGCTTTGACTCCAAACCCTTCACCTATCCCGATGACGTGGGCATCGCCGAATCGTCCCACTCACGTTTCCTCCACGGTGAGATTCGCCAAGCGCGATACGTGAAGCGCTACCTCCACCGCGACGGTCGCACGATCATCGCTGAAGTCTCGAAGTCCCCCGCCCGTGACAAGACCGGCAAGACGCTGTATTTCATAATTTCCGAACGCGACATCACCGAAGAGCGCATGCTCACGGCCCAGCTTTCCCATCAGGCGCTTCATGATCCGCTGACCGGCCTCGCGAATCGAGCGCTCCTCGACGATCGACTCGCCCAAGCGCATTCACGAATCATGCGCCAGGGTGGTCACGGCGCTCTCTTGCTGTTGGACCTCGATGACTTCAAGGGCGTGAACGACACGTACGGCCACCTCGTGGGAGACCAACTCTTGGAAGCGGTGGCCCGACGCCTCGAAGCCGTCACCCGAACGACCGACACGCTCTGTCGTTTCGGGGGCGATGAGTTTCTCTACCTCGCCGAAGGGATCTCCGGATCCGATGAGGCCGAGCTCATCGCCAATCGCTATCTGCGCTCACTCGACGAACCCTTCGCCGTTGGCGGACTAAACCTCGAGCAGCGCGCCAGTCTCGGGGTGGTCGTGTGGAACTCTTCGAACGTCGAGGTGTCGGACGTCTTGCGCGACGCCGACGTGGCGCTCTACGAAGCCAAGCGACTCGGCAAGGGTCGCCACTTCGTGTACGTCCCCGGGATGCACCACCAGGCGGTGAATCGCTTCTCCATCGTCCAAGAATTGCGACAGGCGGTGGCGTCAGGCGACCTGGCGATGCACTACCAGCCCATTGTTCGACTCTCCACCAATGAAGTAGTGGGTTTTGAAGCATTGATGCGTTGGTATCACGCGGAGCGAGGTTGGGTACCGCCCAGTGACTTCATACCGCTCGCCGAAGGGAGCGACCTCATCTTGGAACTCGGTGCGTTCGCTCTCCACGAGTCGATTCTCGCGGCGAGCGAATGGGGACGCTCCAAGGACTCACTCTCCGAGCCCTATGTCTCAGTCAACCTTTCGGCGCGTCAGTTCCACGACCCGGGCCTGCTGGCCCTGGTGAAAAGGGAGTTGGACCTCTGCTCGTTGCCGGCCGACCGTCTCATACTCGAAATCACCGAAGGCGTGGCCCTGATAGAAGTCGCCGACACGCTTCAGATGATCGAACAGTTGACGACCCTCGGCATCGGCGTGGCGCTGGACGACTTCGGCACGGGCTTCTCCTCGCTCTCGTATCTCGCTTTGTTGAACCCCATGATTATCAAGGTCGATCAGTCCTTTGTGCGCCCGGCGATCTCCAGCATCCACAGCGACCGACTACTCGAGACCATTGTGTCGCTCGGACACAACCTCGGAATGACGATGCTCGCCGAAGGGATCGAGACCCAAGATCAACTCGAGACGCTTCGCGGGCTGCACTGCTCCTTGGGTCAAGGATTTCTCTTCTCCCGAGCCGTGCCCTTCAGTGAAGCGGCGGCGTTGGTGGGAACATCATTCTCGTTCTAGTGATTCACCCGCAACGAGATGTGCACGTGAGCGAATCCGCGAGGCCACTACGCTGTATCTCCTAGTCGCGCCAGGCGAAGAATCGGGACTTCAAAGGAGGGGCATGTGACGTTTCCGGAATCAGTTCAGCGTCTGGCCCGGCAGCGCGCTCGCGGTACTTGTGAGTGCACCGCCAGTGGGTGTCCCCACTACGGACATTGCCGACTCCCCGCCAAGGAGTTTCACCACAAGAAATCCTTGAGCGCCGGGGGTGCCGATGAGCTCTCGAACTGCCAGTTCCTGTGCAAGGCCTGTCACGAGCGAGTACACAATACGACCGACGAGCTCGGAAGAATCTAGAAACCTCGCCCCACGTTACGCACGTAGCGGGGCCCTCACGCCGAGAGCAGCTCTTCGATCGAATGGTCGATTCGAGCGTCCTCAATGAGCCACGCGCCCGGCCCGACTCCAAAATTGAGCCCCCGCCAGTCGGTGAATGCACGACTGCATTCACCCCTCCAGAACCTCATTTTAGATTTTTTTTTTTAGCTTCGACTTCAATTTTGATTTCTTCGTCCGGTTCGAGTGGTTCTTCGGCGAACAAGTCCGGGCGAAGGGCCATCGCCTCTTGTAGTTCTAAGAAGTGGCTCAGCCAATACTCGTCAAACCTCGCGTGCCAGCGCTCGGCGCCCTCGGGTGTCGCGAATGCTTCTCGAACCAGCGCCGGTGCCAACAACACCACGAAGCCCGGAACCTCAATCGCGAGATAACGCAAGCGCAGAAAATCCAAGAAGGAGATGGCGGCGGGTGTCGTCGGCACCGGCGTCATTTCGGGCAGCGCCTCTCGAACACGGTCGTCTTTCAAGAACGAAGAGGTCAACAACAACGCGAGGACTTGATCCTCTGAGTTCTCGGCCATTGTGATCAGGCTTTTCCCCACATTGTCGCGACCGTGACCGGATCCGCCGAAAACCTCTTGCACGATGCTGCCGACGTTGGAAATCAGTCCCTGTAGACGCAGGGCCACCGGCCGGGCGTTGGCGATCTCCTTATCATCCAACGAGGCGACCAACTGGATGAAAGGCGTGTCCATGCTGGCCTGCATCGCCGCCAGGGCCACTTCGCCGGCCCGTCGTGACTCTTCGACGAGTACGTGGTCCGCGCTGGTCGCGTCGCGCTCGAAGAGCCCGGCGTCGATTCGATCGAGTGACGAGAGGTCGCCGTGCATCAGGTCAATAAGCAGGGCCGAAAACTCGGCGTAGAGTTCGGACCCTCGCCCGAGACGTTTTCGCGCCGACACCATCGCCGGACCCACCTTCAAGTGCTCGAAGAAGACCTCTTCCAGCACGTCGCGCTCACCCTTGTCGTCTTCCTGGACGTCACCGGCGACCATGCGCATCTCTCGAAGTTGCTCGTCCCAACGAGTCGCTCGCTTCAAGAGGTAGGTGCGTATGAGGTCGGGTTCGACGTCGAAACCCTCCCACCAAAGACGCCACGCCAACTCGTCCAGCTGCTTCGTGCCCGAACGCAATTGCGAGATTCGAAGCATCCGCTCCGCCGTACCGGCCGGGTAGCGCGCCAGCGAACTACGTCCACCGTTCTGGTCGTGGAACGGTTCGCCGATCAAACGACGACGATGAAGTCGCGCCAATTGGTCTCGTGTTGTCTCGACGCCGGCGAAGCCCAAATAATCAAGGATGTCTTGGGTCGGTTCCCACGACCACGGCTCCTCGTTCCAGCTCACCTCTCGACCTTAGTTTTGCGTTAGGTGAAAACTGAGGATTCCCCGACTGACAAATCGTCACCGCCGCGTCTCGTCATCTACGAGCGAAGCCCGCTCACGATCGCTTGACGAACGTCGTCGCTCAGCGCGTAGGGCGCGTAAATGCTGAAGCGACTTATGACGTCGTTGAGCCTCGCGCGAACGACGCCGCCCACGTCCTTCGGTTCGGCGACGATACTGAAAGCATTGAGCACGTCGTCCTCGATCAGTTCGCCCATCTTCTCCCACTCCCCCGTCTTGGAAAGGGCGTTCAGTTCGCTCTGCAGTTCGCCCCATCCGTGCAACTCGAGGACGCCACGATAGGCCGGCGTCGAACCGTAGAAGGCAATTTGACCCCGGACCTTTCGCGTCGCGTCGGCGAGCTCCTCATCCGTGTCGCCCGTCGCGACCAGGCCGGAGAAGGATATGGGAAAGTCCTTCGTGTCGCGCCCGGATTTCGCCAGCCCGCGCTCCAGTGCCGGCAACGTGACCTCGCGGATATAGCGCTCGGTCGTGAAGGGGTGGACCAAAAGACCGTCGGCGACTTCGCCGGCGACTTCGGTCATCAGTTCACCGACCGCGGCCAGGTACACCTTGGGTGCGCCGTACGGGTTCGGACCGGGATTGAAGAAGGGCGACATCAGCGTGAGGCGGTAGTACTCACCACGAAAGTTAAGCGCGGCGCCCTCATTCCAACACGCCCAAATAGCCCGCATCGCCAAGACGTACTCGCGCATTCGAGGAGCCGGATGCGACCAGGGCATCGAGTAGCGCTTCTCGATGTGCGGTTTGATCTGCGAACCCAAGCCGAGGAGCAGTCGGCCCCGCGAAAGCAGCTGCACGTCATTGGCCATGGTGGCGGTGATCATGGGACTTCGCGCGAAGGCCACGACGATTCCGGTACCGAGTTCCAACGTCGTCGTAGCCGTGGCCGCGCCGGCGACAATCAACAGTGGGTCGTGTCCGGTCTCGGCGGACCAGGCTCCGTCGTAGCCCGCGAGTTCGAGTTCACGAGCCTCGGCGCCCACGTCGTCACTTCGGAACGAAAGACCGCCGTCTATCAACATGGTCGAATTCTAAACCGACGACCTCGGACCAGCCAAGGACGCCGACGTGTTTAGCGGTCAGCTTGCAAAGATCTGACCGACCATGGCCTCGACTTCGTGATTTGGCACGGCTGGCGAAAAGAGATAACCCTGTCCGAGCTCGCATCCCAACCGGCGAAGCCGACGGAACTGTGGCTCGGTTTCAATGCCTTCGGCGAGCATGGTCATATCGAGTTTGCGCCCCAACGAGATGATTGTCTCGAGCAGCGTGTCGTTGCGAAGCGAATCGTCGACCGGTCGCACAAACGACTGGTCGATCTTGATGATCCGAGGACTGAGTCTCGCGAGGTACGACAGTGATGAAAAGCCGGTTCCGAAATCGTCGAGCGCGATGCCGACGCCCAAATTGCCCAAGTGCTCGAGGACGCTCATGGTCTCGGCGATGTCAATCAATGCCACGCTCTCGGTGATCTCCAGGACGAGGTTGTCGGGAGGGAGTGCACTTTCCGCCAAGAGTTCCTTGATGGTCGGTACGAGTCCGGGATCGAGAAACTGATGTGCCGAAAGATTGACCGTCACGTACGGACGACGAGACGACGGGTCTTCGGACGCCCACTTGCTCGCTTCGAGGATGGACTGACGCAACGCGAACGAGCCGAGCTCGAGTATGAGGTCACTCTGTTCCGCGAGTGGGATGAAGTCATTGGGCGGCACCCACCCCCGATCGGGGTGATTCCAGCGCATCAACGCCTCGAACCCGACGACCTGACTGGTCGTGAGATCGGCAATCGGCT
>Ga0302270_10000169_pt1 | contig 70334 bp, 60 predicted proteins | sample III_Bog_E2_3_FD_198773 | JGI IMG/M metagenome (GOLD analysis project Ga0302270, IMG submission 198773) | Peat permafrost microbial communities from Stordalen Mire near Abisko, Sweden - III_Bog_E2_3 | ecosystem: Environmental > Terrestrial > Soil > Wetlands > Peat | place: Sweden: Abisko... | reverse complement strand
CACTAACCCACTGTTCCAGACGAACTCGTTCGGCTTCCGAGAGAACGACGACAATGCTTTTGCGTGACATTCCACCATGCTATTCAGCTCGCGGATATGTGCACTTATTTGCGGGCCACTACACTAGGATGAGGGCGGTCGTAAATTCCATTATTCGTCCCCAAACCGCCGGGTTCCGGTTCGCAGCTGGATCAGGGCGGTTCACCCTTTTTACGAACCAGTTCACCCTGGTTTTGAACCGGTTCGCGGGCAAGGTCAACGGGTTCGCTTTTGCGGTGAACGGTTTGACCCGGTTCCCAAACCGGTTGCCTTTGGTCGAGAACCGGTTCGTGCGGGAGGTGAACCGGTGGCCAAATTTCTCGAACCGGTTGTCGCCGGCTACGAACCGGTTGGAAAAGGAGGTCAACCGGTTCGGATTCGCCATGAACCGGTTCAAAAACGGGGTCAACCAGTTCACCTCGGAGGTCAACTGGTTGCCAAATGAGGTCAACCGGTTCACCTCTGGGGTCAACAAGTTCACAAAAAGGGCAACCGGTTCACCTGAGAGGTGAACCAGTTGCCAAATTTGGGAACTGGTAGGGCTGAACTCCCGGTCAGTCTGCTCGGCGGTGGTCCTTGCGGTCGGCCATCAGCAAATGACCGCGCCGCCCATCGCTTACGGGTTCGGTTTGGGGGTGTGGGTGGCCGGCGCGGGCTTTTTCTTGCCTTGGCCTTCGAAATAGCTGCCGAGATTGGCCACGACGTCGTTGTAATCGCCATTGGTGTTGGCGGCTTGGAAGTATTTGTAAATTTTCAGGCCTTCTCTGTAGCCGTCGCTGTTGATGATGCGGAAGGTGTCCACGATTTTTTCATGGTTGCTGGCGTCGGCGTTGAAGATGGCCGCGAAGGCGGTGAGGAGGGCGGTGTTCTGCACATAGGCCGGCAGGCTGAAGGTGGCGGGGATGACCTCGGGATGTTGCTGGGCGTATTGGCAGGCCTGCTGGGTGAAGGGCAGGCGGCCGTTGGCGGCGTCGTTGTTTTCCTTCTTTTCGTCGGCGGTCATGCAGCGCATGAACGGCAGGAGGGTCTGTAGGCCGGTGTAGTGGGCGAGCGCAGCGGTCTGGTCGGCGGGGGCGATGGTGGCGATGATTCGGTTGTCGTTGTTCATGGTGTTGTTTTGTTGATTGCTGGCCGCTATCACTTCCTCCACGGAGCCGTCGGTCCAGCGGGCGGCCGGTGCATTCCAGCGCAGGGGCTGCCCATTTGGCAGGGTCTGGTTCCAAAGGAGCGGGGTGGCCATTTTTTTATTTGATGTTTTTGTTTGAAGCCCGGCCCTTCTGTGGCCGCACCTATGTTTCAACAAGAAACGCCCGCACCGTCAAGCGGGAAGGGGCCATTTTGAAAAGTAGAATTTGGGATGACAAAGAAAATTACTTTTTCGAATCGGCGGCGGACGCGGGGTTTTGCGTTCGCCAGAATTATCTCAAGCCCCCATCGCCCGGCGGTGGCGGGGCCGGCTGTCACAAAGATTTTTCAATGTGCTTATTGATTTCTGTGTCCGGCTTTTCATAATGCGTTCGTCTGAACCATTTTGATGAACAGTCCGACTGACGCAACACCGCCGCCGCCGTGGGATATCGAGGCCGCGCGCACGCTTTACAACATCCCGCGCTGGGGCGCGAAGTATTTTGACATCAACGACGCCGGCCACGTCATCGCCAAGCCGTTGCAGGATGCCGGCGCGAACGTGGACATCACCGACGTGATCGAGGAGGCGAAAAGCCGCGGGCTGAAGTTTCCGCTGCTCATCCGGTTCCAGGATATTTTGCGGCACCGCGTCGAGGCCATCAACACCGCATTCCGCAATTCCATTACCGAATTCAATTATCAGGCGAAATATCGCGGCGTGTTTCCCATCAAGGTCAACCAGCTCCGCGAAGTGGTGGAGGAAATTCTGGATGCGGGCAAGCCGTTCGATTTCGGCCTGGAAGTGGGCAGCAAGCCGGAATTGTTCGCCGGCCTGGCGCTGCAAAATCATCAGGGCTGCCTCATCATTTGCAATGGCTACAAGGATGCGGAGTTCATCAAGATGGCGCTGCTCGGCACCAAGCTTGGCAAACGCGTCATCATGGTGGTCGAGAAACTGGAGGAGCTGAAACAGATCATGGCCATCTCCAAATCGCTGGGCGTGGAGCCGCTGGTCGGCATCCGCGCGCGGCTGTTGAGCAAGGGGGCGGGCCGCTGGGCGGACAGCGGCGGCGAAAACGCTAAGTTCGGCCTGAGCACCGGCGAAATTTTGGCCGCCACGGAAATGCTGCGCGCGGAAAATCTCGGCCATTGTTTGAAGCTGCTGCATTTTCACATCGGCTCGCAGGTGCCGGACATTTTGACCGTGAAAAAAGCGGTGCAGGAAGCGGCGCGGCTTTACGCCAAGCTGCACAAGATGGGTTTCGCGATTGAGTCCCTGGATGTCGGCGGCGGGCTGGGCGTGGATTACGACGGCAGCCGCACGGCGTTCGACAGTTCCACGAACTACACTTTGCAGGAATACACGAACGACGTGGTTTATTACGTCGCCGATGTTTGCAACGCCGAGGGCGTGCCGCATCCCAACCTCATCAGCGAAAGCGGCCGCGCCATCGTCGCGCATCATAGCGTGCTGATCGTGGAAGTATTCGGCGCGATTGAAAAGATCCGCTCCGGCGAATTTTTGAAATACGGCGACAATGAGCATCCGCTCGTCTGCGAGTTGCTCGACATCCGCAAGAACTTATCCCGGCATAACAAGCTGGAAGCGTATCACGACGCGCTGGATCACCGCGAAGGCGCGCAGCATATGTTCACGCTCGGTATGATGGATTTGCCGGACAAGGCGAAGATCGAGGATTTGTATTGGCAGATCAGCCGCGACGTCGTCGAAAGTTTCAAGGCCCAGCCCTACATTCCAGAAGAGATCCGCAAGCTGCAGGACACGCTTGCCGACCAATACCTCTGCAATTTTTCCGTGTTCCAGTCGCTGCTGGACCACTGGGCGCTGGGCCAGCTTTTTCCCATCATGCCCGTGGCGCGCCTGCACGAGCGGCCCACGCGCGAGGCCACGCTGGTGGACATCACCTGCGATTCCGACGGCCAAGTCAACAAGTTCATCGACCTGCGCGACGTGCGCGATACGCTGACGCTGCACAAGTTGAACACCAACGGCGGCGGCAACTTGGAGCCTTACTACCTTGGCTTTTTCCTGATGGGCGCGTATCAGGACATCATGGGTGATTTGCACAACCTCTTTGGCCGCGTCAATGAAGTTCACGTCTTTCTCGAACCCGACGAGCCGGCCGGCTATTACATCGAGGAAATCATCGAAGGCGCCACCATCGTCCAGTCGCTCGCGGATGTGCAATACGACGAAAACGAACTCAAGCGCCGCATGAAGGCGCAGATGGACGAAGCCATCAAGTCCGACCGAATGAAACCCAGCGAAGCCATGCGCTTGCTGGACGACTACGAACGCGGGCTGAAGGCCTACACCTACCTTTCGTTCTAAACCAAGCTCCGGCGGTCCGACGGCGGGAATCAGCCGGCTTCACTTATTCCACCTTCAAAATCTTCGCCGCCTGTTTTGCGCCGCCGAAGTTGAGTTGCGGCTGATCGCCGGCTTTTTTACCCAGGAGCTGCTCGCCCAGCGGCGATTGCGGAGTGATGACGAGAATTTCCTTCCGGTCGTGCAGCACTTCCGTGCCCCCGGCGCGCGGACCGACGAAGTAAATGGAAGTTTCACCGGCGTGTTCCAATTCCACCAGCGCGCCCACGGCGATGGCCTCACCGGCGGCGAATTTTTTCGCACCCAGCTTTTCAAATTCGGCAATGGCGGCTTCGAGTTCCGCCGCCTGCTTGGACTGGCCGCGTGCGAGGTAAGAGGCTTCCAAGCCGCGCGTGTCGTATTTGTTCTCGGCCTTGTTGGATTCATGCGTGGCCTCGGCGCGGGAAAACTGCGCGGCGCGGAAATAAACCTCCAGCTCGGCGACGAGCTGGGCGGTGATCTTCTGGATGATGGCGCGTTTGTTCATTTGCGGAAAAGACGTCCGCGACTGTATTTCGCCGGGCGCGGTTCGTCCAGTGCGCTTTTGACTTGCGCCTGCCGGTCCGGCTTATCGCCAAAATATTCCGGCAAATTGAATTGTCCGCGCCTGGCGGGTTTTATAGTTTGACTTTATGCAAATCCACCCCTGTTTCACCCGCTGGCTGCTGGCTGCGTCGCTGGCCGTTTCCGTTGCCGCTTTCAAAGTCACCGCCGCTGATTCGCCGCGCGAGCATCTCTCGCTCGATGCCAACTGGAAATTTCATCTCGGCGACGACTGGCCGAACGCGCTGCGGCTGGACAAGGCCGGCGCCAGCGGCGGTCCGGCGGCGGAAAAATTCAACGACAACGCCTGGCGCTCGCTCGACCTGCCGCATGACTGGGCGATTGAACTGCCGTTCGACGCCAATGCCGATGGGAGCCACGGCTTCAAGCCGGTCGGGCCGGGCTTTCCCAAGAACAGCACCGGCTGGTATCGCCGCACGTTTGACCTGCCGGCGGCCGACGCCCGCAAGCGCCTCTGGCTGACGTTCGACGGCGTGTTCCGCGATGCGACTGTGTGGGTCAACGGCTGGCTCGTGACGCGTCACGAGGGCGGCTACTATCCGTTTCGCGAAGACATCACGGACGTGGCGCACGTCGGCGGCCGGAACGTCGTCACCGTGAAGGTGGACGCGAGCAAGTTCGAGGGCTGGTTTTACGAGGGCGCGGGCATCTACCGTCACGTCTGGCTGGACAAGACCGCGCCGTTGGCTATCGCGCCGGATGGGATTTTTGTCCGCAGCGAGTTCAAGCACAACCTGCCCGCGGGCAAGGCGGAAATCGAAGTTGAGATGCGGCTGCTCAATTCACTGACCAATCAAGCGGAAGCCACGGTGAATTGTGAAATTATTTCGCCCGACGGAAAATCGGTGGCGAAATTCAAGGAATCCGAAGCGGTCAAAGGCGCAGCCCTGAAAACGGTGAACCTCGAATCCAAAGTGGCTTCACCAGTTTTCTGGTCGCCGGAATCGCCGAAACTTTACAAGCTTATCACAACCGTTGCCGTCGCCGGCAAAGTGGTTGACCAAAAGGAAACCGCCTTCGGCATCCGCACCTTCGCCTTTGACGCCACGAACGGCTTTTTGCTGAACGGCAGGCATTACGAACTTTACGGCACCTGCAACCATCAGGACATGGCCGGCGTCGGCGCGGCGCTGCCGGATGCGCTGCAATATTTTCGCATCGCCAAGCTGAAGGAATTCGGCTGCAACGCGTATCGCACCTCCCACAATCCGCCCACGCCGGAATTGCTCGACGCCTGCGACCACCTCGGCATGATCGTGATGGACGAAAGCCGGCTGCTCGGCAGCGACAAAGAAAACATGCAGAAATGGGAAGACCAGATTCGCCGTGACCGCAACCATGCCAGCGTCGGCATCTGGAGCGTGGCGAACGAGGAATTTTCCGTGCAGGCGACACCGCAGGGCGGCAACGTGGCGCGGACGATGCAGACGTTTGTGAAGTCGCTCGACCCGACGCGCCCGACGACTTACGCCGCGCCGCAGGGCGACACGTTTGACGGCATCAACGGCGTCATCGAGGTGCGCGGCTGGAATTATCACATCAGCAGCGAACTGGACAGCTATCACGCCAAGCATCCCAGCCAGCCGAACGTCGGCACCGAACAAGGCAGCACGGTCAGCACGCGCGGTATTTACACGAACGACAAGGTGCGCGGCTATGTCAGCGCCTACGACGTGAATTTCCCGAGTTGGGCGACCACTGCGGAACGCTGGTGGAGTTGCTTCGGCGACCGGCCGTGGTTGAGCGGCGGGTTCGTGTGGACGGGTTTTGATTATCGCGGCGAGCCGACGCCGTATTCCTGGCCGTGCATCAATTCGCATTTCGGCATCCTCGACATGTGCGGTTTTCCGAAGGACAATTTTTATTATTACCAGTCGTGGTGGACGACGAACACCGTGCTGCACCTGCTGCCGCACTGGAACTGGGCCGGCCAGGAAGGCCAGCAGATCCGCGTGGACGCCTTGAGCAACTGCGAGGAGGTGGAATTGTTCCTGAACGGCCAGTCGCTCGGCAAGCAGGCGATGAAACGCAATTCCAAGCTGTCGTGGCAGGTGAAATACGCGCCCGGAACCTTGAGCGCAAAAGGTTTCACCGGCGGCCAGGTCGTCGCCGAAGCGAAAGTGGAAACCACCGGCGACGCGACGGCCATTCAGCTTGCGGCCGATCGTTCCGCCCTCAACGCCGACGGCGAGGACGTGAGCGCGCTGACGGTTTCCGCGACGGATGCGCAGGGCCGCGTGGTGCCGGTGGCGGGCAATAAAATTAATTTTGCCATCGAAGGCGCCGGGAAAATTCTCGGGGTCGGCAACGGCGATCCGAGCAGCCACGAACCGGATACGTTTGTGGCGCAGCCGCCGGTCAAAACGATTCCGGTCAACCACTGGCGCTGGCAGCTCGCCACCGTGCCGGGCAAGGGCCGGCTGGCTCCCGAATATGCCAACGAGTTTGACGACTCGGCCTGGAACACCATCAAGCCCAAGACCGACGGCGACACCGGTGACATGGTTTTAAACGAAGGCCAGTCGGGCATTTTCCGCGCGCACGTCAGCCTGACCGAGGCGGACCTCGCCAATCCCGGCGTGCAAATCCGCTTCGGCGGCATTGATGACCACGGTTGGATTTTCGTCAACCACCAGCGCGTCGGCGAATCGCGCGACTGGTCGGCGCAGCCGGAATTTGACATCAAGAATGCCCTGCACGCGGGTGACAATGTCATCGCCGTGGGCGTGAACAATGAGGCTGGCACCGGTGGCCTCAATCCCGATGTGAATGTGGAAATCGTCGGCAAACCCGCCGCCTCCGCCTGGTCGCGCAGCCTGTTCAACGGTCTCGCACAGGTCCTGGTGCAAGCCACGAAGGACGCCGGCGAAATCAAGCTGACCGCGAGCGCGGATGGTTTGCAGCCGGCGACGATCACCCTCACCTCGCAAGCCGGGCCGGCGCGGCCGAGCGTGCCGTAGCGGCGGGGCGCGCGGCCTGCCGGGAAAAAATACAGCGGAGTCTGGAGTTTTTGAAAGCTTGGAAGACGCTGGTGCTGCCAAGCCGGTTCCGGATGACCGGCAAGATGTCTGTCACCGGCCGGCTTTCAATCGCCGTGCAATGCCGAGTATTCGCTGGCGGCGTATTTTTCCAGCAGCTTGTCGTAGATTTTCGCGGCTTTTTTGTCCGGGCGGATTTCGCTGCCGGGAACCGGATCACAGAAACCGGCGACGAGCTTTTCCCACTGCGGATTTTTGTCCGCCGCTACTAGCCAGCCGTGCGCCGCCTGCAGCGCGGCCCCCAGCGCGGCGCTCTTGGAAATTTCGATTCGTTGCACGCGGCAGTTCAGCACGTCCGCCATCACTTGCAACAGCGCGGGGTCGTTCGCGGCGCCGCCGGTGGCAAAGATTTTTTCCGGCGCCATCTGCATCCATTGCGAGTGCAGCCGCAGCGCCAGCATCTGCGCCTCGAAAATGGCGCGGCAGTTGGCGGCGACGTTTTTCTCTTCAAGGTCAAAGCGCCGGACGGACGGCTGGTGGACGCGCGGGACGATTTCCGGTTCAAACCACGGCAGCAAGATGCCGCCGTTGTTGCCGGGCGGGGTCTGCGCCACCAGTTCGCCGAATTTTTTCCAGTCGGAAATTTTGTAGAGTGCGCGGATTTTTTCGCGCGCCAGCGAACCGTTTTTGAAACAGATCAGCGCCAGTGAACCGCCGGTTGGCGAGGCAAAGACATGGCCTTCGCCGCTTTCATCGGTCTGGCATTTATCCATCGTGGCAAAAAACGTGTCGCTGGTGCCGAGGCTGATGGCCGCCGCGCCGGGCTTGATGAGGCCGAGGCCGAGGGCGCTCGCCGGATTGTCGCCGGTCCACACTGTGGCGAGCGCGGCGGGATTCAGGCCGAATTTGTTGACGAAGTAGGGACTGACCGGTCCGATGACGCGGCCGGATTCAGCGAGCGGCGGCAGCTTGTTGATGAGGCCGGGCGCGGTGGCCTTGAGCGCGTCGTGGTTCCAGTTTTTCCGGCGGATGTCCATGAGGTTCATGCCCGCGCCGTCGCCGAAATCAATCGGCGCGATTTTTCCGGCGAGCAGCGACGCCATGAATGAGCTGACGAGTGCGATGCCGGCGGTCTTGGCGTAGGCATTCGGCTCGGTCTTGTAAAACTTGCGGATTTGCGGGCCGGTGAAGCGTTCGAACGTGTCCGAGCCGGTGCGCGAAGCCGTGTATTTGATGCCGCCGAGTTTTTTGCGGATCTCGGCGCACTCCTTGGCGGTCGAGGAATCCATCCAGATGGGCGAAGTTTTGCGCGCGAAAATGCCGTCGAGGTTTTCCACTAGGGATTTTTTTGGATCCAGGTTCGCCAGCGCGGCGGCGGCCTTTTCGTTGAGATAAACCGAGCCGTGCTGCTGGCCGCAGCCGCTGACGGCGAGAATTTTTCCCAGCGCCACGCCGTCTTTTTTCAGCTGCGCGAAGATCAAATCCAGCGCGGCGGCCCAGAGCAGTGGCGGGCTGTGCTTGAGGAGCGGGTCGCGGTGCGGCAGGACGCCGTGGCGGGTTTTGAACTGTGGCAGCGCCTGGTCGAAATTAATGGATTTTTCGTGGACAACCTTCCGCATGTCGAGGTCAATGACAACGGCGCTTAAGCTTTGTGTGCTGGAATCGAGTCCTAGAAAGAGTCTGGCCATAATGCAATTGTAGTTGAATGGTGTCAGGTTTGGCGAATCTAAACTTATCTGGCGCGTTTCCCAAGATTGCCTGGGCGGCGGTTTTCTGCTAATGAATCGTCGTGCCCGAACCCAGCCTGCTGCTGCTCATCCCGGCTTACAACGAAGAAACGCGCATCGAACCGGTGCTGCGCGCCTACGCGGATTTTTTTCAGAAAAATTATGCCGGCCGGTTTCAACTGATTGTCGTCCTCAATGGCTGCCGCGACAACACGCTGGGCGTGGTGCAGCGCGTCGCGCAGGCTTGTCCGGCGGTGGGCTGGCTGGATTTCCCCGCTCCCATCGGCAAGGGCGGTGCGCTCATCGAGGGGCTCAAGCTCACCGGCCACGCTGACCTTATCGGCTACGTGGACGCCGACGGCGCGACCGGGCCGACGACGGTGCTGGAATTGCTGCCGTACCTGGCGGCTGCGGATTGCGTGATCGGCTCGCGCTGGTTGCGCGGCAGCGTGCTGCTGAAGGCGCAGCCAAGGTTCCGGCAGTTCGTCAGCCGCTGTTTCCACCTGGTCGTGGAGTTGTGTTTTTGGATGCACATCAAGGACACGCAATGTCCGTGCAAACTGATGCGGCGGGCGGCGGTGGAAAAAATCCACTCGTCACTGTGCATCGCAGATCTGGCGTTTGACGTAAATCTGCTGGTGCTGCTGAAGCGCGCCGGCTTTCGCGTGCGCGAAGTGCCTATCGAATGGACGGATGTGGCTGGCTCGAAGGTCACATCGTCGCTGTTCCGTTCGGCGTTCACAATGTTCCTGTCAGTGCTGCGCGTTCGGCTGATATATTCGCCATTTTACAAATGGCTGCGCCCGCTGCGCCCGTTGGAGGGCTGGATCTATAAAAAATTGCGCGCCCCGCAGCCTTTGTCCCGGCCGGCTGGTGAAAAACGAGGATAACGGATGGAGGATTGAGGGCGGCGCTTTGCCCGTCCGCCAGCCACTCTCCAGCTTTAATTTTTTTCTTTCACGCCCCAGGCGAACCACGCGCAGATGGCGAATAGCAGCAGGTTGAACGCGCCGAGTGTTTGCAACACCACCGCGATGCGGCCCGGGAAATGATTCAGCATCCATGGCAAGGCGAAGCCATAAGCCACCGCCAGCGCCACCATGAACGGCACCACGCCGAAGCGCGACCGCGCCAGCAGGTCATTCACCATCACGTTCGCCAGTGCCAGCGGCACCATCGCGCCGGCATACCATGGTATGAGCGCCATGGTTGCGGCCACGTCGCCGGCATGGGCGACGAAACGCACCACCCACGGCCCGACCAGCCACAAACCCAGCGCGCCGCCGACCGACAGTACCGCCGTGCCCAGCACCACCAGCCCGAACAAGTTGCTTTTCTCCGACTTCGCCCGGCTTTGAATGAGTTTGGGAAACATCACCGACGCCAGCGGCAGCACTAGCCATAACAAGGCGCGTGACAATGTCCCCGCCACGACGTAAGGCTTCATCTGTTCCCCGTCAAAATAGGCCGTGGCAAACATGGTGTCCGAGGTGAACATGAACTGGCATGCGCCGAAACCGAACAGCAGCGGCAGCACTTGGCGCGCCAGCCCGGCCATTTCGAATCGTTCCGCCGGCAGCCGCCACAAATCTCGCGTCCGCCAGACGGCGATCAAGGCCGTCAGGCCGATGCCGATCAGTGCGCCCGTCATCATGCCCGCCGCGCCTAGGTGCAAAGCTAGCACGAGCAGCACCGCCCCGCCCAGGCGCGTTGCCCCACCGACGATGGACGACCAGCCCATCCAGAAAAAATCCTGCCGGCCTTGCAGCAGGCCGGTGAACATCGGCACCCACAACGAAACCAGCAGCAGTAGCAGCGTCACCCATATTCCCAGTTCGTTTGGTAGATGCCAGCCCGCCACGATCTGTTTACGAAACCCAAACACCACTAGCGCGCCCAGCGCCCAGAGGATGAATGTCCATAACCACGCCAACCGGACCAAGCCGGCCAGTTGTCGTTCGCGGCCTGTCGCCAGCGCCAGCGCCGCCTGTTGCGTGAACACCATCTGTAATGGCATTGTCGGCAGGCACGCCACCACCATCAGCAGCACGCCGAAGGTCGCGTATTCCGCCGGGTCAATCACCTTGTTCAGAAAATGCACGCCCCACGTCAGCGCTCCGCCCAGGATGGCCGCGATCATCAGCCAGCCGCTCTGGCGGAAAAATGTCGCGTGCGGTTTGTGGTCAATCGTCGGCACCGTTTCATTGGGTTCAATCGCCATAAAATTCGAAAAAGTTGGATCGGTTCTTGGTGTTTTTGGTGCCACCGTTTTCTTCAGGGCAGCGATTTGAAAAATCTGACCAGCAAATCCTTGCCGCGTTCAAGCTGCGTCAGGGAAATCCATTCATCTGCTGTGTGCGCCTGCGCGATATCGCCCGGTCCGAAAACGACGCTGGGAATCCCGCCCGCCGCCAGCACCGCCGCGTCGCAAAAATAATCCACGCCCGCCGGTCTGGTTTGGCCGGCGCAACGGAGAAATTGCCGAACCAGCGGCAGTTTTGCATCGGTTTCCAGCGCCAAAGCCGGCGCGAGCTTGGTGTTGAAAATTTTCGCCGTCAGTTTTTTGGCGCGCAGCAGCGCGGCGATTTCGCGGCGGACACCAGCCTCCGTTTCACCCGGCAGCGTTCGGCGGTCAATGGCAATCGTGCAACGGTCCGGCACGATGTTCGGCTGCGTGCCGCCGGAAATTTTCCCGACGTTCACCGTGCCCCTGCCGAGCAATGGGTGTTTCCGCCGCCGCAGCTGCGTCGCGTAATCCGTCTCCAAAACGTCCACCACATGCGCCATTTCGTGAACCGCATTCTTGCCGAGGTGCGGCGTCGCGCCGTGCGCCGCCCGCCCGCGCGTTTCCAGTTGCAGCCACAAGCTGCCTTTGTGCGCGGTGACGACCTGCAATTTTGTCGGCTCGCCCACAATGGCCAGTTCCGCTTTAAATCCGCTGGCCGCTAGCGCGCGGGAGCCGGCCTGCGCGTGCTCCTCGTCAACCAGTCCGGCCAGGACAATTTCCGTTTCTAACGGCCGCGCCTGGCTTGTTGCCAGTTCGCATAGCGCAACGAGCATGGCGGCCACGGAACCTTTCGTGTCGCTCGCGCCGCGCCCGTGGAGCTGTCCGTGTTTGCGCTGGGGAACAAATTGCGAATCGTCTGCATCAACGGTGTCCAAATGCGGTGCCAGCAAAATGGTCTGCTTAATTTGATTTTGCGGCCGCAGCCGGGCGATGACATTGGAGCGTTGGCGTCCGGCCGCCAGGACTTTTTGAAATTCAACTTCCAGACCGGCCGTGGCCGCCCTGGCCGCCAGTAATTCTGCCACGCGCTGTTCGCCCGCGTGCGGATGGCGCGGCGGCAGGAAAGCTGGGTTCACGCTGGGCAGCGCGATGAGTTCCGCCAGAAGCTTTTCCGTACGCGTCATGCGCGGAATTTAGCAAACCAAGCCCAAAGTCCAAAGTCCAAAGTCCACGGTCTTGGATTTCCGGCTGTCTTTTCAATAAATTGGAAATTTCACTCCCGGTGGCTGAATTCGCGGATCATCGCCTTCCACCACGGCGCGAGCTTTTCCTCCGGGCGCAGCCAGGCCTGCTGATGCAGCCACACCATCGCGGCCTGGTCGGCCAGCACGGTCATGCGTTCGGACGGCTTGAGTTTTTCCGGGCCGCCGGCGAGCAGTTTCTCGCCGAGATCGCGCACGGCGTCGGTGCCAGCGCCGATGCGCTGGAAATGCTCGGCATAAACCGGGTTCAAATTCTTTTCGCGCAGCAGCGTGACGTGAACAGCGTTGACATAAGGGTCCAGCACGGCGGCGGCGAGTCCGGCGTGAACGCGGCCGCCGGCCGATTCCTGCCCGGTCAATTCGTGAATTTTCATCCGCGACCTCAGCGAGACGAGTTCCAGTGGCGGCTGGGTTTCTTCCGGTGTCAGAAACAAGCCGGCGCTTTTGGCCCAGGTGCCGAGACTGCGGCGACTGGTCAGCACGCTCAGTGGCACGGAAAAAACCAAGCCGGCCAGCACCGGCACAAACCACCAGAACATTCCGGGGTCCAGCTTCCAGGTGAACCAGCCCCACACCACGCCGATGAGTGTATGGCCCCAGTGGCGCTGCAAGGCGTAAAGCCAATCGGTGCCGTCGGCGGAACGCTTTTGCGTGGTCCAGCCGACGCTGATGCCGGCGATGTTGGTTAGCACGAACCGCGTGTGCCAGAGCATGAGCAACGGCGCGTGGAGCGTGGAAAAAAGCGTTTCGCCCAGCACGCCGCCGGCGGCGTTGAGCAGGCCGCCGAATTGCCGGCGGCGGGGCCAGTCGCGCGCAAGGTCGATCAGCGAGAGCAATTTGGGGAGCATGATGACCACCATGCAGATCACGAAAATCAAAAAGGCGTGCGCGGTGCCGCTCCAGTTTTTGAGATACGGATTGAACGATTCCACCGTGATGTCGGATAGGCCGGTGAATTTCTGCATGCAGTAAATCCAGTCGAATGTGACAAGGAACGCAAGCCAGAGCGGGCTGGCAACGTAGCCGAAAATTCCGAGGATCAGGTGCATCCGGCTCACGCCGCGCAGGCCTTTGGCGAACAAAACGAGGGTGTGCTGCAAGTTGCCCTGGCACCAGCGACGCTCGCGCTGGGCATTTTCAATGAGCGCCTGCGGGGCCTCCTCGTAGCTGCCTTCCAAATCGTAGGCGAGCCACACCTGCCAGTTTTCCCGGAGCATCAGCGCGGCTTCGACGAAGTCGTGCGAAAGAATTTGCCCGCCGAAGGGTTTGCGCCCCGGCAATTGCGGCAGGTCGCAGAACTGCATGAACGGCTCCGTGCGGATGATGGCGTTGTGGCCCCAATAATTGCCAAAATCCAGTGCCCAGTAATTCAAGCCCGCGATGAACACCGGCGCATAAAGCCGGTTGGCAAACTGCTGGATGCGGCCGAACAACGACTCGGCGTTGACGAGCGCCGGCACTGTTTGAATCAGGCCGACGGTGGGGTGCACCTCCATCATTTTCACTAAATCCACCAGCGTTTCGCCGCGCATCACGCTGTCAGCGTCGCAGCAGATGAAGTAGCGGTAGCGTTTGCCCCAGGTGTTGAGAAAGTCGCGGACGTTGCCGCTCTTGCGCTCCTCATTGAACAGGCGGCGGCGGTAGTAGATTTTCCCCAGCGCGTCGAGGTCGCACACGAGTTCCGACCAGCGCCTTTCCTCCTCGATCCAGCAGTCCGGCTGCGTTGAGTCGCTCAGGATGAAAAAATCGAAACGTTCAAGCTGGCCGGCGCGCTGGAGCGATTCATAGGTGGCGCGCAGGCCTTCGAGCACGCGGACGGAATCTTCATTGTAAATCGGGAAGATGATGGCGGTGCTGACGCCGTCAATGCTTTGCTCCTTGAACGGTTTCAGCGCAGTGATCCGCCGGTTCGTGCCGAAGATGCGGATGAAAAAACCATAGACGCCGTGCATGCAGCCGATGGCCGTGAGCAGGAACAAAATAATGAATAGCACCAGCAGCATCGTGCGCGATGCGCTCCAGCCAGTGCGCCAGAGCAAATCCGCAAACAGCATCGCCACCAGGCCCGTCAGCAATACGGCCGATGAATAAAATAGGAACAGCCGCCAGCCGCGCCGGAGACGCGGGGCGGAAACGGCAATGTTCAGCACTTCAGGCATTTTGTTCTCCGGCACAGCATAGTATTAAAGTGGAAAGGGCCGCCAGTGAATCAAAAAAGTGAACTCAACACGCCAAGCATTTGCACCCGCGGTGCCAACTAAAACCAGACTCCGGAACCGGTGAGGCCTCTCAAGCCCGCCACTAATGGTTGCCCCAAGTTGTTTAATTCACTGCGCGAATCGTGGTCTCGGCTATGAAAGCGACCCCAGGAAGCGTAGTTCGCCGGCATGCAACCGAACCGTCAAACGCCCTGCCCGCCACGGAGCGCTGGCCCGGTTCACCACCCCATGACGGAAGATTCCTTCACTTCATCTCCACAATTCGCTTGCGGGCATGGCGGCCACCATCCCGGCTTTATAATCAAATCGAGTAATCCTCGCCGAAGATTCTCACGTTCTTCAATTCCACGAAAACTGTTTCGCCGGATTTGGGCGACAAGGCTTGAAACAGCTCCTTGCTCAACTGCACGGTGAACAGTTCGCCGCTGTCCAGCCGCTTCAATTCCAGATTCGCCACCGGCCCGGCGGCGTTGGAGCGGACAACCTGCGCCGCCAGCGCCGGGCCGGCGGCTACGCGCGTGACGCGGATGTCGTGCGGACGCACAAAGGCGACGGCGGCGGTATCATTCTCGCCGGTCTTTTCGCCGAGGGAAAATTCCGTTTCGCCGATGACCACTGATCCGTCCTTCACGCGGCCGCTGAACAGATTCACGTTGCCGAGAAAATCGTAGACGAATGGCGACGCGGGATGGTCGTAAATTTCCTCCGGCGTGCCGATCTGCTCAATCTTGCCGGCGCGCAAAATTGCCACGCGGTCGGCGACTTCCAGCGCCTCTTCCTGATCGTGCGTCACGAATAGCGTCGTGATGTGAATCTCGTCGTGCAACTGCCGCAGCCAGCGGCGCAGTTCCTTGCGGACTTTCGCGTCCAGCGCGCCGAACGGTTCGTCGAGCAGGAGCACTTTCGGTTCCACCGCGAGCGCGCGCGCCAGCGCAACCCGTTGCCGCTGGCCGCCGGAAAGCTGCGAGGGAAAACGGTTGGCCAGCGGATCAAGCTGGATAAGCTTCAACAATTTTTCCACACGGGCGCGGATTTCATTTTCCGGCGGACGGGTGGTTTTCGGGCGCACGCGCAGTCCGAACGCGATATTTTCAAACACGTTCATGTGTCGGAACAGCGCATAATGTTGAAACGCAAAGCCGGCCTTGCGTTCGCTGGCGGGAATCTGCGTCACATCCTCGCCGTAAAACAAAACCTGCGCCTCGCCGGCGTTGTCAGGAAATTCCAGGCCGGCGATGGTGCGCAGCAAAGTCGTCTTGCCGGAGCCGGACGGGCCTAGCAGCGCCACAAGCTCGCCGGACTCGACCTTGAGGCTGACGTTGTCGAGCGCGATGAAGCTGCCAAATTTTTTCCTGACGTTTTTGACTTCGACACTCATTTTTTAAATTTATTTAATCGGTGAATGGTTGAATCGTCCTTCGCCCTGCCGATTCAGCGATTCAACTATTCAACGGATTACTCATTGAACTCGTTCTGCTCGGCGTTTTCGTGTTCCACCCACGTCTTCAATCCCAGCGTGATGAGCGCGAGAAACGCGAGCAGCGACGCCACGGCAAAGGCGCCGGTGAAATTGTAGTCGTCATACAGCGCTTCAATGTGCAGCGGAATGGTATTGGTCTGCCCGCGAATCCGGCCGCTGACCACCGCCACCGCTCCGAATTCGCCCATCGCGCGGGCATTGCACAAAATCACGCCGTAGATCAAACCCCATTTAATATTGGGCAGCGTGACGCGCCAAAACGTCTGCCAGCCGCTCGCGCCGAGCACTCGCGCAGCTTCTTCCTCGTTGCGGCCCTGCGCCTGCATGAGCGGAATTAGTTCGCGTGCAACGAACGGGAACGTGACAAAAATGGTCGCCAGCACGATGCCGGGCACGGCGAAAATGATTTTGAAGTTTTCTTCGTTCAGCCAGTTGGCCAGCCACGGAAATTTCGGATTGTCGGCGTTCAGGTAAAGTCCGAGCCAGCCCTGCGCGCCGAAAACGAGAACGTAAATCAAACCGGCGATCACCGGCGAAACCGAGAACGGCAGGTCAATTAGCGTGAGTAGAATATTTTTGCCGCGAAAATCGAACTTCGCGATCGCCCACGCCGCGCAGACCCCGAAGACGCAGTTCAACGGCACGGCGATGGCGGCGGCGGTGCAGGTCAGTTTGATGGCGCTCCAGGCCATCGGGTCGCGCAACGTGGTAAAATAATAGCCGATGCCTTTGGCAAACGCCTCCGTGAACACGAACACCAGCGGCAGGAACAGAAACAAACTCAAAAAAGCAAGCGCCACGCCGATGAGCAGGCGGCGCACCGTCGGCGGTTCGCTCGTCGTGTGCCGATGCCCGACGTGATGCGGGGAGTGAAAAGTGGTGGCGACGGGCGTCATGCGAGGTTGTTGGTGTTGTAGCGGTTCGTCCACCATTGCAGCACGTTCACGCCGAGCAGCAGCACGAACGAGACGACGAGCATCACGACGGCAATGGCGGTGGCTTTGCCGCAATCAAACATGTCCAGCTCACCCATGATGATGACCGGCGTGATCTGCGTTTTCATCGGGATGTTGCCGGCGATGAAAATCACCGAGCCGTATTCGCCCAGTGCGCGGGCGAATGCTAGTGCAAAGCCGGTGAGCAGCGCCGGCGTGAGCATTGGCAAAATGACTCGCGAAAAAACCTGCCAGCGGTTCGCGCCGAGGCTGGACGCAGCTTCCTCTAGTTCCGGGTCAAGGTCTTCGAGAATCGGCTGCACCGTGCGCACGATGAACGGCAGCCCGATGAAAGTCAGCGCGATGAACACGCCGATTTGCGTGTTGGCCACTTTGATGCCGAGCGGTTCCAGCAGTTGGCCGAGCCAGCCGATTTTTGCGTAAAGCGTCGCCAATGTGATGCCGGCGACGGCGGTCGGCAGCGCGAACGGCAAATCCACTAGCGCATCCACAATCTTTTTTCCGAAAAACTCATAGCGCACCAAAACCCACGCGACGTTTAGGCCGAAAAAAGCGTTGACCACCGCCGCCAGAAACGATGCGCCAAAAGTCAGGCGATACGACGCCATCGCCGTAGGCATAGTGACGGTGTGCCAGAATTCCGGCCAGGTCAGCGACGTGGCTTTCCAAAAAACCGCCGCCAGCGGAATTAGCACGATGAGGCCGAGATAAAAAACCGTGAAGCCGAGCGTCAGTTTGAAGCCCGGCAGCACGCGGATTTTTTTGCCGCTGGTTCGCTTGGTCGCCACGTTTTAGAGGTTCGGAGCGTAGGCGATGAATTTATTGTATTCGAGCAAAATTGTCTGGAGCGCGGCGACAAACGCCAGTTCCTTCAAATACTCCGGCGGCGTGGCCGGTGTTTCCAAAATGATTTCAAATGGGCGCGGGCGCGTTTTCGGCGGCGCCGCCAAAACGCCGTCGTAGCAGTCGCGGATGACGCCGCGGCGGGCGTTGAAGCCGTCAATGACTGGACGTTCGTCGCGCGGGAGAAATTTTTCCGCCGCCGCCAGCGCGGGTTCAATCAGATGCTTCGTCAGCGTCGCGCCGCGCACGATGCCGTAAAAACCGGAACTGGTATCGTCCGTGTGCAGCGAAATGATTCCTTGGAATGACCGCGATTGCAGCTCGGCTTGGAGCAGCCGGACTTCCGGCTCGGCGGAGTCCCTCCAAAACTCGCGGTTCAAATCCTTGCCGGTGCGCGAAAAGCGCGTGCCATCCTCAAATCCCGACGGATTGCAAATGGGATAAAACGACAGATAATAACCCGCGGCCAGTTCGGGCTTTGATTCAAGCAGCTTGATAAGTTGGACCAGCGCATGGACGCCTTCCGGTTCGTCCCCGTGGACGCCGGCAAAAATGCCGATCCGGATCGGCGTATCGCCGCCGCGCGGGCCGACGAACAAGTAGCGCGGCAGCTCGTAAGCTTCACCGTTCACTTCAAACCGCGCGTCGTGATTGACAACGAGATTCGGTGAATGGGCGGCGATTTCTTCCAGCGGTGCCAGCAACTCGGCAATGGATCGGCGTTGTTGGGGTAGTGCTTGCGAAGCGAGTTTTGTTGTTGATTCAGTGATGGTCATATCCTTGTTTTGTTTTTTATTTTGCGAGCGGCGGGGCCTGAGGTGCTCCGGCCGCCCGCCTCGTCGGAAGACCGCAATCTAGTTTTGCGGTTGGAAGATCTGGTCGAACACGCCGCCGTCGGCGAAATGGGTTTTCTGCGCGTTGGCCCAACTGCCGAATTCCTCGTTCAGCGTGACGAGTTTTAATTGGGTGAAATTGGCAGCGTATTTCTTGGCGATGCCTTCATTGCGCGGGCGGTAAAAATTCTTCGCCGCGATTTCCTGACCTTCGTCGGAATACAGATATTTTAAGTATTCCGTCGCCACTTCCGTGGTGTGATGGCGTTTGGCGTTTTTGTCCACCACGGCCACGGGCGGCTCGGCGAGGATACTCAACGGCGGCGTGACAATTTCAAAGTTATCCGCGCCGAATTCCTTGAGCGCAAGGTGCGCCTCGTTTTCCCACGCGAGCAGCACGTCGCCGATGCCGTTCTTGGCAAACGTCACGGTCGAGCCGCGCGCGCCAGAATCCAGCACGGGCACATTTTTGTAGAGTAGCTTGATGAAGTTGCGCGCCGCCGCGTCATCATGATTGTTCTTTTCGAGCGCGTAAGCATAGGCGGCCAGATAGGCCCAGCGCGCGCCGCCCGAGGTCTTTGGGTTGGCCACCACCACGCTTACGTCTTTTTTCACCACGTCGTCCCAGTCCTTGATGCCCTTGGGGTTCCCTTTGCGCACCAGAAATACAATCGTCGAGGTGTAGGGCGTGCTGTTGTTGGGCAGGCGTTTTTGCCAGTCGGCGGGCAGCAGCCGTGCCTGCTGTGAAATGGCGTCAATGTCATAGGCCAGCGCCAGCGTGACCACGTCGGCATCGAGGCTGGCAATGACCGCCTGCGCCTGCTTGCCCGAGCCGCCGTGCGACTGCGAGACCACCACGTCGTCGCCGGTTTTGGCCTTCCAGTATTTCACGAACGCGGCATTGTATTCCGTGTAAAGCTCGCGCGTCGGATCGTAGGAAACGTTGAGCAGTTTAATTTCCTTAGCGCCGGCGGACAGCGCGAGCGTTGCGGCCAGGAGGATTTGCAGAGTTTTTTTCATAAAATTATTTTCCCTTTCATTACGCGTCAAAATGCCAGTTGCAAGCGCGAGAACAGCACGTTTTCTGCCTGTGCCGGAACGACGCCCGGCGCGGCCTTGCCGGTGAAGCCGCTGAACGTCGTCCGGGAAAAACTCAAGTTGGCGCGCAGGTTTTTGTTGAGATACCAATTGATGCCGACCGACCACGCTTGTGCGCCCGACGCCGATTTCGTCGGGTCGGCAAAGACGCTGTTTAAGAACGCGCTGCTATCTAGGTTCAGTTCGGCGTAGCGCGCGACCACTTGCCATGCGCCCCATTGGCCGTTGCGCGGGTCGAAGGGATGCCGTGGCGTGATGCCGGTGTAGCTGGCATCCTCGCCGGTCAACAGCCAGGAGCCGGAGAGTTCCCACGCAGTGTTTTGCAAGTCACGATTCGGCGTTTTGGGCCCAATGCCTTTCCGGACGTGTTGATCCGACACCACATATTCCGCCAGCAGTCCAAACGGGCCGTAATAATAATAAGCCTGCGGCGAAAGCCGCCAGTGCTGGCCGTCCGCAATCACGGTGGGCGTGTAGGTGAAAAATTTCTGCTGGCCGTCGGACGTGTAGCCCGGCGACAGGTCGGTGGCGACATTGGTTGCCGAAGTGTGGTCGCTCTGGAGGCTGCCGGCCACGCCGAATCCGAAGCCGCGCAGACCGTTCAGGCTGGAATTTTTCCACGGCTGAAAAAACAGCCGCGCCACCAGCGCCTTGCCATCCTGAAACGACGCATTCGTCGTGGTGCCGGAATAATCGGTAGCGCCATTGAAAACGCCAATGGCGTAGCTGACTCCGCCGCTAAACAGATCAATATCGCCATGCAAATCCAGGCCGAGGTCGCGGTTCGGCACCAAATCCGTCACGAGTGAGCGCTCGTTGAACGACGTGGCCGGATCGGATTGCAACTGTTCCAGGCCGACCGGTGATTTGAATTTGCCGGCCTGCAATTGAAATTGCTGGCTGTATCGGTAGTTCAAATAGGCGTCCTGAATCTGCACCGTGCTGCCGCCAAAATCCGGCGTGAAGTTGTAATCAAAATCATGGAACAACGTGCCGGTCAAAATCGGCCGTGCCCGGCGGAGCAGGAAACCGTCATTGCCATTGATGCCGCCATCCTGAAAAAATGTCCGGCTGTCAAACTGCACCAGTCCGTGAATCTGGGCGGTGAAATTCGAGTCGCCCGAACTGAAATTGAAGCCGCTGCCGCCAATGATGATTCGCGGGGCGGCCTTGGCGGCGGTGCTGGCGCTGTCCTGGTCAATTTCCCGTTCGCGCTCCAGAATGCGGACTTTTTGGTCCAGCTCCTGAATTTGCTGTTTCAATTGATTAAGTTCGTCATCACTCGCGGCCAGCGATGCGAACGCCAGGTTTAATCCGGCCAAGCCGGCAATCAGTTTCCAGTTCAGTTTTATTTTCATGTTCATTCAGCTTCCGTTGGTCACGGTCGGCGTGATTTGATGTTCTATTTTCGTTGCTTTAATCGTCTGTCTAAAAATTATTAACGACTTTAATTGTCGTTATTAAACCCAAATAAAAAGGCCGCTTGAATTCCACCACCCTTGTCACCCTTCACCCTCGGCAATTCTACTGGCAATTATTTAATAGCGACTTTAACTGTCGTTATTATCTTCCTTCGGCTGTTTTTGTCAACTCGTAAAATGAAAAAAGTTTCAGATGCCTTCCCCGCCGATGAAGCCGGTGGAAACTTCGTGCTTGGAAACCGGCAGGCTCTTGGCCACTTCCGCCAGCGTCGTGCGATCCATCAGGCTGGCCACATAATTGCGCGCGTCAAAGAAGACGCGGCGGAATCGGCAGACCGATTCTTGCGAGCAGCGTTTGTAACCCGTGACGGAAACACAATCAATCGGCGCCAAAATACCATCAAAATGCCGCACCACCTCGCCCATCGTGATTTTTGCCGGACTCCGCGCCAGAAAATAGCCGCCGCGAATCCCGGCCGAGCTGTCCACCCAGCCTTGCGTCTTGAGTCCGAGCATGATCTGTTCGAGAAACCGCTTGGGTACATCATTGCGCCGCGCCAGTTCCCGGATGGGAATCGGCGCCCCGCCGTAATGATCCACCAGCGTGAACAAGGCGCGCAAAGCGTAATCGGTCTTCTTGGAAACTCGCATTTCTAAAAACGATAAACCTGGTTGGTTTTTTAATCAATCGGGTAATTGAATCAGCCTCGCTATCCTCCTCCGCCTCAAAGTCGGGGTCAGCTGATGCGGATGTTTTTCAACCGACAATGCGACCGCCTTCGTTGAGGAAGATGCCTTTGAAATTCATCTCCAGCGCCTGCGGATTGCTGGCCTTGGACAACGCTTCCTTCTCGGTGATGCGGCCGGCCTTCACAAGATTGAACAACGACTGGTTAAACGTCAGCATCCCGTCGTCGGAACCGGTTTCGATGGCGGCGGTCAGCTTGTCCAGCCGGTTTTCCTCCAGCATTTTCTTGATCAGCGGCGAATTGATCATGATTTCCAGCGCCGGGGTCATTTTGCCTTCGATGGTCGGCACCATGCGCTGGCAGATGACGCCCCGCAGCGTGCCGGCCAGCTGGCGGCGAACCTGTTCGCGTTCATCCGCCTTGAAAAAATCGAGGATGCGCGTGATGGACTGCGCCGCCGTGGTCGTGTGTAGCGTGGAAAAAACCAGGTGCCCGGTGTCCGCCGCGCTCATTGCCGCTGTGAAGGTGACCGCGTCGCGCATTTCGCCGAGCATGATGATGTCCGGGTCCTGCCGCAAAACATGCTTGAGCGCGCCGTAGAAATTCGCCGTGTCCAGGCCGATCTCGCGCTGCTCAATGACGGACTGGTTGTCCTCAAAGACAAATTCAATCGGGTCTTCGAGCGTGATGATGTGCTTTTTGAAATTGGCGTTGACGTGTTCGATCATCGCCGCCAGCGTCGTGGATTTGCCGGAGCCGGTTGAGCCGGCGACCAGCACGATGCCGCGCGGCGATTCGGCGATGGCCTTGATATGCTCCAGCAGGCCGAGCTGCTCGAAGCTCGGCACCGTGGACTTCACATGGCGCATTGCCAGCGCCCAAGTGCCGCGCTGTTGAAAAACATTCGTGCGGAAACGGCCCACGTCCGGGACGAAATAGGAAAAATCCACCTCGCGTTCCTCTTCCAGTTTTTTCTTCAAATGGATCGGCGTGATTTTTTCAATGACCTGGTCCATCCATTGTTCCGTCGGCAGTGGACATTCAATGGAAATCAACTCGCGGCTGATGCGGAAAATCACCGGCGTGCCGACCTTGATGTGAATGTCCGAAGCCCCGCCGTCCACGGATGTCCTGAGGATTTTGTTGAATAGTTCCATGCCCGCAGAATAATCCAATCGCCGCCAAACGCCAATCGAGAAAACGGCGACCGCGCTGCCGCCTCCCCCCGAGCTCAAATAATCTGCGCTTTCATTTTTGCGTGCCTTTCGTGTCTTTCGTGGGTAAAAATCCTGCCATGTCAAAATACAAAATCGGCATCATCGGCGGCAGCGGACTGTATCACATCGAAGGTTTTACGAATCAGAAATGGGTGCGCGTCAAAACGCCCTTCGGCGCGCCGTCGGATGCCTTTCTCACCGGCCGGCTCGCCGGGCGCGAAGTGGTTTTCCTGCCGCGCCACGGCCGCGGCCACCGCATTTTGCCGAGCGAGCTGAACCACCGCGCCAACATCTGGGCGCTGAAAAAACTCGGCGTCGCGTGGATCATCAGCGTCAGCGCCGTCGGCTCGTTGCAGAAAAAATACCGGCCGTGCGACCTCGTGCTGCCCGACCAGTTTCTCGACCGCACCAAGCGCGATTTTGAACACACCTTCTTCGGCCGTGGCATCGTCGGCCACGTCGCCTTTGCCGACCCGGTTTGCGCTAATCTCCGGCAAATCCTTTGGCTCACCGCGCGCGGCTTGAAGACCCGCGTTCACAACGGCGGCACTTACGTCAATATGGAAGGGCCGGCCTTCAGCACCCGCGCCGAATCGCTCACGCACCACCGGCTCGGCTACGACGTCATCGGCATGACGAACCTCGGCGAGGCCAAGTGCGCCCGCGAAGCCGAGATGGCCTACGCCACGCTGGCGATGATCACCGATTACGACTGCTGGAAAGTGGACGAGGCGCATGTGACCGTGGAAATGATCATTGCCAACCTGATGAAAAACGCCGCCACCGCCAAGGCCATCGTGGCGCAGGCCATTCCGCAAATTCCCGCCGAACCGAACTGGCCATGCCACACCGCGCTTCAAAACGCCATCATGACCGACCGCAAACTCTGGCCGAAGAAAACCATCGCCACGTTGAAGCCCATCATCGCGAAGTATCTTTGAGCCGGCTGGACGCCGCTCGACAAAGCCTTTGCTCCGCGCCATCCTGACGGCATGGCTTTTGAACCGGAATCGGCCTCGCCGCTGGACTCACTTTGGCAGGAATACGCCCGTGTGTTTCGCGATTGGGATGACCTCACGCTGGCTCGCTGGCTCGCCCAAACGCTCGGCCAGCTTGAAGGCCGCGCGTGGCGGCTCTCGCATCCGCTCGTCGGCGCGTATCGCCTCGCCGCCAAAATCGGCCACGACCGCCAAGTCTGGCACAAGCGGCTCGCCACCGCGCCCGCCGCCTACGCGGAATCGCCCTGCTGCCGCGCGCCGTTCCTGCCGCTGCTCACCCGCGATGTGCGCGCCGAAGGCCTGATCTGCGAGCATTGCAACGAAATCCTCGTGCCGTTCGATGAAATCCCCGCCGAGTTCCGCGAACCGCTGGCTGCCTGGGCGCAGCAATATGAGCCGGTCCACGCCGTCGCGCACTGGGACGATCGCCAGCGCCGCAAGGCGGGCAATTACGACGACGCTTTTGAAGCCGCAGCCAAGCAGGCGGAACAATTGTTGTCGCACGCCGGCCGCGAACTCGCGCCGAAACTGCTGGATGCCTACGCGTCCGTGATTTGGGAGGACCAGGATGAATGTTTGGAAGTGCGGCCGGAGGATGTGGCGGTGTGAATTTACGATTTGCGATATACGATCTCGCGTCGTTTCACTGCCTGGATGCGCTCCGTAAATCGGATATCGTAAATCGAGAATCAAAATTGTGATAAAGTTTATTTTCAAATGTCTCGCGGGGTTGCTGGTGCTGGCCGTCGTGCTGGCGGTGGTTTTTTTCCTGTCGCTGGATTCCGTTTTGCGCGTCGTGATCCAGCACAATATCCGCGCCCAGACGGGCATGGAGGCGGAGATCGGGAAATTTCATCTCGGCCTGCTTGAGCCGGTGGTGGACATCAAGAACCTCCAGCTTTTCAATTCGGCGGATTTTGGCGGCACACCTTTTCTGAACATTCCCGAAATCCACGTGGAATACGACCGCGCCGCGCTTGCCAAAAGTCAGATTCACATCACGCTCCTGCGCTTCAACCTCGGCGAACTCGACATCGTGAAAAACGAGGCCGGCCAGACCAATCTGTTCGCAATGGGCCTGCCCGTGCCCACGCAAAAAAACCTCACGCCAGGATCTAAAATCAAAGGGCTGCCGGATTTCAAAAGGCAGACCGGCCTGGATTTTCAAGGCATTGATGTGCTGAATGTCTCCGTGGGCACGGCGAAATACATTGATCTCAAAGATCAGAAAAATAATCGCGAGCAGAACATCGGCATCGAAAACCAGATCGTCAACAATGTCAAAACGCCCGCTGACCTTGCCGGACTGGCGGTGCTGGTCGCCTTGCGCGGCGGGGATTTCTTCGGCTCGCTCGTCGCCCCGCCCGGCTTGAAGTGAGGGCGCCGAGTTTTGACTTTTTTGCGCGCGGAATTTTTTCTAATCTTCGTGCGTGCATCGTGACCTTCTCAAATCCGCTTCACGCATCGTCGTGAAAGTCGGCACCGGCGTGCTCACCGACAGCCGTAAGCTGATTGATCCGGCGCAGTTGGAACAGCTCGTCGCGCAGCTCGCCGCGCTGAAAAAATCCGGCAAGGAAGTCGTGCTCGTCACCAGCGGCGCGGTCGGCGCCGGCATGGGCGCGCTCGGCTACGAATCGCGTCCGACTGATCTCGCGGAAAAGCAGGCCTGCGCCGCCGTCGGCCAGTCGCGGCTCATGGCGGCCTATGACAAACTGTTTGTCGCGCACGGTCTCGTCGTCGCGCAAGTGCTGCTCACGCACGAAGACCTCGAACACCACGAGCGGCATCTCAACGCGCGCAACACGCTCGTTTCGCTGCTCAAACACGGCGTCATTCCCATCATCAACGAAAACGATGCCGTGTCGTTTACGGAAATTAAATTTGGCGACAACGACAAGCTGTCCGCGCTGGTCGCCTCGCTGCTGCCGGCGGATTTGCTGGTGATTCTGACGACCGTGGACGGCGTCATTGAAAATTTTGGCAAGAAAAACGCGAAGACGCTTTCCGTCATCGAAAAAATTGACGCCGCCGTTCAGGATATGGCTGGCGGCACGACCAGTGAAACGGCGGTCGGCGGAATGAAGTCGAAAATTGACGCGGCGAAAATCGCGGTCCGCTCCGGGATTCCGCTGGTCATCGCCTCCGGCCGAAAGAAAAACCTGCTCGCCAAAATCCTGGCCGGCGCGGACGAAGGCACGCTGTTCGTTGCCAAGCCCAACAAGCTGCAAGGCCGCAAACGCTGGATTGCTTTTTTTCATCATCCGCAAGGCGTGCTGTTCGTGGATGCCGGCGCAAAGCTGGCGTTGCGCGAAAAGGGCAGGAGCCTCCTGCCGCCCGGCCTCGCGCGCTGCGAGGGCGAATTTGCCGCCGGCGATGTGGTGCGCATCTGCGATCTGGACGGAACCGAGTTCGCGCGCGGCATCGCTAAATTCAGCGCCCAGGAAATCCGCGCCCGTAAACTCGCGCGCGTCGAGTTGGTGCACCGCGACGATTTGGTGATTTTGTAATTTACAATTTTCGATATACGATTGGCGCGCCGCCGGGCCGGGCGCTCGTAAATCGTATATCGCAAATCGCCAATGAAGAAAAATTCTGCAATTGCCGACCTTTTAAACGTCATGGCCAAGCTGCGTTCACCCGCCGGCTGTCCGTGGGATCGCGAGCAGTCGCACCTGACGCTGCGCCGCCACGCGATTGAGGAGGTCTACGAGCTGATTGACTCGATTGAAGCTGGCGACGATCACGAGATGGCCGAGGAACTGGGCGACTTGCTGTTGCAGGTGGTTTTTCACTGCCAGCTTGCGCGCGAACGGGGTGCTTTTGATTTTGAAAAGGTCGCGCGTCATCTGGTGGACAAATTGATCCGCCGCCATCCTCACGTTTTCGGCACGACGAAAGTCAAGAACGTGGACGAGGTCTGGGCAAATTGGGAAAAAATCAAGCGCGCGGAAAAGCAAGGCACGCATCTCGAACGCAAATCGGCGTTTGATGGGATTCCCAAACATCTGCCCGCCTTGCTCCGCGCGGAAAAACTTTTGAAGAAGGCGCGCAAGGCCAAGGTCCTCGCGGACGGCCAGGATTTAAAACGGCAATTAACCCAAGCTGGATTGGCCAAAGCGCTTTTCGATCTCGCGTCGTTCGCTCAAATGCGCGGCTGGTGTGCGGAGGAATTGCTGGCCGGTGAGATCAAAAAGCAGGAGCGCCAGCTGCGCCGCCGGGAACAATCCTCTTTGCCGAAAAACAGGCATTGACAGTTTTCCGAAATCTGGTTTAATTCCCGACCCTTTGCGGGGAAAAATTTATGTATGCCGTTTTAGAAACAGGTAGCAAACAGTATCGCGTCACCGCCGGCGATAAACTCGAAATCGAACGCCTTGAAGTGGAGGCGGGCAAGCCGGTTACGTTTGACCGCGTGCTGCTCGTCAACAACGATGGCAAAGTCACCGTCGGCTCGCCGACCGTGACCGGTGCCACCGTGGCCGCCGACGTCGTTGCCCACAAACGCGGCGAACACAAGCTGACGTTCAAAATGAAACGCCGCAAGGGCTATCACAAGACCATCGGCCACCGCCAGGAACTGACGGTTGTCAAAATCACTGCAATCAACGCTTAACATTTTATGGCACATAAAAAAGGTCAAGGCAGCGTCAAGAACGGACGCGACAGCATCAGCAAGCGCCTCGGCGTAAAAGAATTTGGCGGCCAGACCGTCACCGCCGGCAGCATCCTCGTCCGCCAGCGCGGCAGCAAGTTTGTCGCGGGCAAGAACGTCGGCACCGGCCGCGACTGGACGTTGTTTGCGCTCACCGACGGCAAAGTGTTGTTCGACAAGGACAGCCGCCGCATCAACATCGTTGCGGCAGCGCCGGCGAAGAATTGATTTGCCTGGAACCATTTCAAGGCGAGGCCAAACGCCTCGCCTTTTTTATTGCCGCCGAACGGCTGAATCGTGAATAGTTAAACCGATTCAACGATTCAACCATTTAACGATTAAACGGCTTTCATGTTCATTGACGAAATAAAAATCTACGCCCGCGCCGGTCACGGCGGCAAGGGCAGTGTCGCCTTTCACCGCGAGGCCTTCGTGCCCAAGGGCGGCCCGAGCGGCGGCAACGGCGGGCGCGGTGCCAGCGTGATTTTGCAGGCCGACCATGACCTCAACAATCTCATCCAGCAGTATTACGTCCCGCGCCTGCTCGCGGAGGATGGCGATCACGGCATGGGCAAGGGCATGGACGGCTTGGCCGGAAAAGATCTCATCATTAAGGTTCCCTGCGGTACGCTGGTTTGGCGCCTCAAGGACACCACGCCGCCCATCGAAACCAAAATGAAGAAGGACGATGACGACGAGGATGAAGATGAAAAACCAATGATCGGCAGCGGCATGGGTAAACGGCCATTGCTGCGCACGTCGCGCGGCCAGACGGCGATGGAAGTTGATTTGAGCGATGAAGGAGCTGCGACCGGCGGCGAAGGCGAAGCCGCACCGGAAACCCGCGAGCTCGTGGCCGACCTCACCACGCACGGCCAGCAGTTTGTTTTGTGCAAAGGCGGCCGCGGCGGATTGGGTAACCGCAATTTTGCCACCGCGCGCCACCAGACGCCGCGTTTCGCGCAGCCGGGCGAGCCCGGCACCGAAGGCGAATATCTTTTAGAGCTGCGCATCATGGCGGAGATTGGCCTGGTCGGCTATCCGAACGCCGGCAAATCAACTTTGCTCGCGGCGATTTCCAAGGCGCGGCCGAAGATCGCGGCATATCCGTTCACGACGCTTACCCCGCAGATTGGCATTTTGGAATACGCCGATTGGAAGCGGCTCACCGTCTGCGACGTGCCCGGGCTCATCGAGGGCGCGCACAACAATGTCGGTTTGGGTCACGCCTTTCTCCGCCACATCAAGCGCTGCAAAATTCTCGTGCTGCTGCTCGACATGGCCGGCACCGACGGCCGCGAGCCGTGGGACGATTACAAGCAACTGCTCAAGGAGCTCGAACTTTACGATCCCGAACTGCTGGAACGTCCGCGCATTGTCGTTGCCAACAAAATTGACGAGGCCATCGCCGAGGAAAAATTGAAGCTGTTCAAAAAGAAGATCAAAAAAGTCGCGCCGCTGCCCATCTCCGCCGCGTTTGGCGAAGGCATGGACAAATTCAAGCAGACCATCCGCGAGGCCGTCGAGGAAGCGTCCTAATCTTTGAGGCAGCCGACGTGAGGAAGCTCAAACTTCTTGGGTTTCTTGTTTTGAGCCTCCTCACGTCGGCTGCTACGACTTTTCCAAAAACCGCATCACGGTGTCGCCGTGCTTGAGCATTTTGGCCTCTGTCCACGGCGCGACCAGTTCCAGCGTGTCGCGTTTGGTGTGGCCGAGGACAAATCTTCCGCCGGGCGCGAGCAGCTTCGGCAGATTTTTATCATCGAGCAACTGCTGCGCGAAGGAAGTTGAGCGGCGGGTCACATTTTTTTCGCCATAAGGCGGATCGGCGAGGATCAGATCAAATTGTTTTCCGCTTTCCGCCAGTTGGTGCATTACGGGAAAAACATCCTGCGTGCGGACTTCCAGAATTTCTCCATAGCCCGCGGCCGCGGCGTTGCTGCGGATGAATTCCGCGTGGCGATGCGACTTCTCGACGCATATCACGGACGCCGCGCCCCGGCTCAAACATTCCAGGCTTAATGCGCCGCTGCCGGCGAACAACTCCAGCACTCGCGCATCCACCACGCGCGCGCCGAGCGAGTTGAAGACCGCCTGCTTGACGAGGTCGGGCGTGGGGCGGACGTCCAGTCCTTTTGGGACTTTCAGAATCCGCCGCGCCGCGTTGCCGCCGGTGATGCGCATAGCAAAAATTTCGGAGGGACGAGTTCCCCGAGTCCTTCATTTTTAGTTTTGGAAGTGGGGGCTTGTGGAACTCATGCCTTCGGCTTCAGTTATTAAATATCTCCGCGAAGAAACTTTTCATGTCCGCCCACGAGCGTTTGTCGGCCCGTTCATTGTAGGCTGCGCCTTTGGAATTGTCGTTACCCGCCAGCGGCTGCGTGAAGCTGTGGACCGCGCCGCCGTATTTGATGAGTCGCCAGTCCACGTTGGCGGAACGCAGCTCGTTTTCAAACGCCGCCAGATTCTCCGGCGTCGTGTAAGGATCATCCGCCCCGTGGCAGACCAGAATCTTGCATTTGATGTTTTTGCCGTCCGTCGGCGTCGGCGAGTCTAGCCCGCCGTGGAAGCTCACCGCGCCCGCGATGTCCGCGCCGCTCCGCGCCAGTTCCAGCACCGTCGTGCCCCCGAAACAATAGCCGATCGCCGCCACGCGCTGGGTGTCCACCAGTTCGTTTTTCAGGAGCACGTCTAGGCCGGCGTTGACGCGGGCGCGGAGCAGCGCGCGATCAGTTTTGTATTTTCCCGCCTGCGCGCCGGCTTCGCTGGTGTCTTTTGGGCGGATGCCTTGGCCGTAAATGTCCGCGCAAAACGCGACGTAGCCGAGTCCCGCGAGTTGTTCCGCGCGGTGCTTCTCGTAATCCGTCAGGCCGAGCCATTGATGCACGACCAGCACGCCGGGTCGCTTGCCGGTGATGGCGTCGTCGTAGGCCAGATAGCCTTCGAGCGTCGCGTCGCCTTGTTTATATACGATGGTCTGGGTCATAATTTTTGCATGGACGGAAACCGTGCCGGCCAGCGCCAGAAAAAACGGAATGATGTTCTTCATAACCACTTCATTCATAAACCGGCCACCGTCGGAATGCTAGCAAAGATTCCGGGTCGCGCGCCGGCCGCGCTGGTTGCGAAGAAACTCAATTCCGACTTCACGTCCTTCGCGCGACTGATTTTTTTTGTCGGCAGTTTTCTGCCGGGGCGCTTATCATCGCCGCGCATGAAATTGCTCGAACCGCCCGACCTACATCACCTCAACGCCGCCATCGGCTGGCTGGGGCTGGGCTGCGCTGACGATGCGCGCGACGAGTTGCAGCTGATTTCCGCCAGCCAGCAAAACCACCCCGACGTGCTGGAGATGTGGTGGACGCTGTGCGTCCATGAAAAAGACTGGCCCGACGCGCTGAAAATTGCGGAGCTGGAATTGAAATTCGCTCCCGATGATGCCGGCGGCTGGCTGCATCGCGCCTATGCCTTGCGCCGCGTGAACGGCGGTGGCCTCCCCAAAGCCTGGGACGCCTTGCTGCCCGCCGCCGGGCAGTTTCCCCAGGAACCGGTCATCGCCTACAATCTCTCCTGCTACGCCTGCCAGATGCAGCAGCTCGAGCTCGCGCGCGAATGGTTGCAGCGCGCCGTCCAGGCCGGCCAAAAGGAAGTTATCAAGAAGATGGCGCTGGCGGATGATGATTTGAAACCGCTGTGGCTGGAAATTCAGGAACTGTGATTTGAGGCTGAGCCACCAAGGCGCCAAGACACGAAGAAAAAATTCAGCCATCGCCGAGACGCAATTTTGCCCGGCCCAAATTATTTCCACCGATTGCCCGGTGCCGCGCAGGTTTTATTTTTATCCTTTGTGTCTTGGTGCCTTTGTGGTTAAAAATCCGGCCCGTGATTTCGGCAAATTACATTTTATCTGTCTCCGCCCTCCGCCTCGAGCGCGGCGGCACGGTGATTCTTGACCATGTGAACTGGCGGGTGCAGCGCGGCGAGCACTGGGTCATCCTCGGGGCGAATGGCTCCGGCAAAACTTCCTTGTTGAGTGCGCTCACCGGTTATCTGATGCCGACGAGCGGGGAAATTTCCCTGCTTGGCGAAACTTATGGCAAATCCGACTGGCGCGAGCTGCGCAAAAAGATCGGCCTTGTCAGCTCGTCCGTGCGGCAGCTGATGGCGGAGGACGAGCCGGCCATGCTGACCGTGGCCAGCGGCAAATACGCCATGATCGATTTCTGGGGGCGGCCGACGCGCGGCGAAAAGGCGCAAGCCTTGAAACTGCTGCGGCAGGTCGAGTGCGGCCATCTCGCCGAACGTCCGTGGCAGGTGTTGTCGCAGGGCGAACGTCAGCGCGTGCTGATCGGCCGGGCGCTGATGGCGAAACCTCGGGTTTTGATTTTGGACGAGCCCTGCGCCGGCTTGGACCCGGCGGCGCGCGAACATTTTCTTCAATTTCTCCAGCGCCTCGGCCTGCAGAAAAATTCGCCGACGCTGGTTTTGGTCACGCATCACGTCGAGGAAATCATGCCGGTATTCTCACATCTGCTGGTGCTGCAAAAAGGATGCGTGCTGGCCGGCGGAAAAAAAGCGGACACGCTGAACTCCAAAAATCTTTCCCGCGCGTTTGGCGCGCGCATGCAATTGCAGCGCTCCGGCAGCCGTTATGCACTGAATGTCATGCTGAAATCGCGGGCGATGATGTAGGCGAAGGACGCATGCTCCGCGACAGCGACGGAATGTTCACTTCTGGTTGAACGCGGCCACCGCCCGTGGCGTTGTCCTCCCTGTAAATCAATAATTCCGCGCCGGTGCGCCATCTATAATCTAATCGCCCGTGATCGAAAATCCAGTTTTGACCCAACTCCGGCTTTGCTTTCTGCGCCGGTTGGCGTAGTGTGATTTTTCGTTTCGACTAGAAATTCACAGCATGAGCAAAGAGTTCATCAAGATCGGCGGCGCGCGGGAGCATAATCTCAAGAATTTGACGTTGCAGATTCCGCGCGACCAGCTGGTGGTCGTCACCGGCCTGAGCGGCAGTGGCAAATCGTCGCTGGCGTTCGACACGATTTATGCCGAAGGCCAGCGCAAATATGTTGAGTCGCTTTCCGCCTATGCCCGGCAATTCCTCGACCAGTTGCAAAAGCCGGACGTGGATTTCATCGAGGGTTTGTCCCCGGCGATTGCGATTGAGCAGCGCAGCTCCGGCAGCAGCCCGCGCTCGATCATCGCCACCACGACGGAAATCTACGATTACCTGCGCCTGCTATACGCGCATATCGGCAAATCGCATTGTCCCGAAACCGGCGTGCCGATCTCCACGCAGAGTACCAGCGATATCGTGGACAAAATCCTCGCGCTGCCGCCGAAGACCAAGGTGATGTTGCTCGCGCCGGTCGTGCGCCGGCAGAAGGGCGAGTTCCGCGACGTGTTCGAACGGTTGGCGCGCGAGGGCTTCGTGCGCGTGCGCGTGGACGGCGAAATCATGGAGCTGGGCGAGGAAGCCGCGCGCATCAAACTCGATAAAAAGAAATTCCACAACCTCGAAGCCGTGGTTGACCGCTTGGTGATTGATGAAAAAATTCGCGTGCGGCTTGGTGATTCCGTGCAAACCGCGCTGCGCTTGGGCGAAGGCGTGTTGTTCACGCTGCATCAGCTTCCCGAAGCGGCCAAAGTCCAAAGCCCCAAGCCCAAAGCCGGCGAGCATGCGCCGGTTCAATCCGAAATCCGAAATCCGAAATCCGAAATTTGGACGGAGACCTTGCACTCGAACAAAATGTGTTCGCCCTCGACGGGCAAAAGTTACGACCCGCCGACGCCGAAACATTTTTCCTTCAACGCACCGGCAGGCGCCTGTCCCATCTGTCACGGCCTCGGCCAGAAAATGGTTTTCGACGAAGCGCTTGTCGTGCCGGACATGGAGCTGCCGCTCGACGGCGCGATCCAGCCGTGGCGGCGCGCGGGCAAGCGGCTGATCATTTATTACAAGGCCATGCTGCGCTCGGTCGCGGCGCATTTCAACGTCAGCACCGAGACGCCTTACAAAGATTTGCCGGACGATTTCAAAAAGGTTTTGCTGCACGGCTCCGGCGCGGATGAGATTGAATTCAAATTCTGGCGGGCGGGGAAAATCAGCTCTATCACGCGGCTGTTTGAAGGCGTCCTGCCAAACCTCGAACGGCTGGCGACCGACAGCGAGAGCGAATTCATCCGCAACCGGCTCAAGGCTTACATGACGCCGCAGTTTTGCGATGTCTGCGGCGGCAAGCGGCTCAAGCCCGAAATCCTCGCCGTGACGCTCGGCGGCGAAGAATTTGTTTCCCAGCTAAAACTAAAAAATTTAAGACTCAAAACGCTTAAAATCCCCGGTCTGTCCATCATGGACGTGTGCGGGTTGTCCGTGGAAAAGGCGGATGAATTTTTCGCCGCGCTCAAGCTCACGGAATTTGAGCTGAAGATTGCCGCCGAAGTGATCAAGGAAATCCGCGCGCGGCTCGGCTTCCTGAAAAACGTCGGCCTCGGCTACCTCACGCTGGACCGGGAGAGCGGCACGTTGAGCGGCGGCGAGGCGCAGCGCATCCGGCTCGCTACGCAAATCGGCGCCGCGCTCGTCGGCGTGCTTTACGTTTTGGACGAGCCGAGCATCGGCCTGCATCAGCGCGACAATGACCGGCTCCTGGCGACGCTGAAAGGCCTGCGCGATTTAGGAAACACCGTGCTCGTGGTCGAGCACGATGCCGACACGATCCGCGCGGCGGATTACATTTTGGATCTCGGCCCCGGTGCGGGCGTCCACGGTGGCGAACTGGTGGCGGCGGGCACGTTGCCGGAAATCCTCGCCGCTAAAAAATCGCTCACCGGCCAATACCTGACCGGTGAACTGAACATCCCGGTGCCGAAGAAAAGAATTTCGCCGACGGAAGCAAAAGGCTGGCTGGAAGTGCTGGGCTGCGCGGAAAATAATTTGCAGAACCTTGACGTGCGGATTCCGCTCGGCACGTTCACCTGCGTCACCGGCGTCAGCGGTTCGGGCAAATCCACGTTCGTGGATGATATTTTGCGCCGGTCGCTTTTCCGCAAATTTTTTGGCTCCAAGGAGCGGCCCGGCGAGCATCGCGCGTTAAAAGGTTTTGAAAGCCTCGACAAAGTGATTGTGATTGACCAATCGCCCATCGGCCGTACGCCGCGCAGCAATCCGGCAACCTACACCGGCATGTTCAATCATATCCGCGATTTGTTCGCCAAGCTGCCGGCGGCGAAAGTGCGCGGCTACGAGCCGGGCCGTTTCAGTTTCAACGTAAAGGGCGGCCGCTGTGAAAAATGCGAGGGCGACGGCGTGTTGAAAATTGAAATGAATTTTCTGCCGGCGGTGTATGTAACCTGCGAGGCGTGCAGCGGTAAGCGCTACAACCGCGAGACCCTGGAGATCGCCTATAAAGGCAAAAATATCGCGGATGTTTTGGACCTGACGGTGGAAGAAGCGGTGACGTTTTTCCGCGCGGTGCCGAAAATATTTGATCCGCTGCTGACGCTAGCGGAGGTCGGTCTCGGTTACATCCGACTCGGCCAGCAGGCGACGACGTTAAGCGGCGGCGAGGCGCAGCGCGTGAAGCTGGCGACGGAGCTGTCGCGCAAGGCGACCGGCAAGACCCTCTACATTTTGGACGAGCCGACGACGGGATTGCATTTTCACGACGTGGCCAAGCTGCTGGAAGTATTATTCCGGCTGCGCGATACCGGGAATACATTGCTCGTCATCGAGCACAATTTGGACGTGATCAAAACGGCGGACTGGATTATCGACCTCGGCCCGGAAGGCGGTTCTGGCGGCGGCAAAATCGTGGCGGAAGGCCCGCCGGAAAAAATCATCCACTGCGCCGCAAGCTTCACCGGGCATTATCTCAAAAGTGTGCTGCCGGGTTGAGCCAAACGCACCGCCAATGCGCGAAGGCGCAACGCGGTTTTATCCTGCGCGCCTGCGCGTCTTCGTTGTTGCCTGAAAACGTTTGGATTTCCCGCTTTTGTCATTTCCCCGCGTCGTTTAGATTCAGTGGATGGCATTTTTGCGGCGATGGCTTTTGATTTTCTCCGCGCTCCTTTTGGGCGGCGGGCCGCTGCTCGCCGCCGGCCCGCGGGAGTCGCGCGCCTACGCCGCCGCGCTGGCGGCATTTCACGACCAATTCTACGCGCGCGCGGAAAGCGGGCTGACGCAGTTCCTTCAAACGTATCGCAAATCTACCAACGCGCCGGCGGCCGAGCTGTTCCTGGCGCAGTCGGAATTTTATCTTGGCAAATACCCGAATGCCGTCGCCCGGCTCACCGACACCAACAACCTGGCGAAGGCGCGGGTGGCGGGGCTGGCGGACCGGTATGTTTATTGGACCGCCGAGGCGCAGTTGGCCCGGGGCGAGGCGCCGGTGGCGGCGGAAATTTTCATTTCGCTGGCGGATGATTTCCCCGATTCGCCGCTGTCCTTGAGCGCGCTGGTGGAAGGCGCCGCGGTGGAAGGTCGGCTGGCCAACTGGTCGAAAGTGGACGGATTGCTGGACGATCCCAACGGCTGGTTCCAGCGCACGGCGCAGCTGGAACCAAACGCCGGCGCGGTGGCCGACGGCTGGCTGCTGCTGTCGGAATCAAAAATTTCGCAGGCCGACTTTTCGGCGGCGCTTCGGGTGTTGCAACGGCTCAACCCGGCGATGCTTTCGCTGGAACAGGATTGGAAACGGGCGCATCAGTTTTGCCGCGCCAATCTGGGGTTGGGCGAACCGGCGGCGGCTTTATCGGCTTCGACCAACCTGCTGGCCCTCGCGCGCCTCGGGCGCGGTGACGGTTGGGCCGGCCGGCTGGCAGACAGCGTGGCCATCCACGCCGGCGTGCTGGAGAAACTTGGCCGGCTGGATGATGCCGGCACGGCCTGGTCGGAAAATCTGTCGGCGGGCGCGCCCGGCGAAAAACAGTCGCAGGCAGTTTTGAAAACGGCCGAACTGGCGATCATCCAAGGCAACTTGGCGAATGCGGAGGCGGGCTTGGAAAAATATCTGGCGCAATTTTCTGATTCGCCGGTGATGGAGCTGGCCCGGCTGACCCTCGGCGAACTTTATCTGAAAGATTTTATTGCGCAACCGGCGGCGACCAACCACCTGGTCGCGGCGCAGGTGAGTTTTGACCAATTGCTCGCGTCGGCCACCAACGGTCCCCTGGCGGGAAAGGCATTTTGGGATCGCGGCTGGTGCGACTGGCTGGCGTCAGCCTATGCGGAATGCCTGGCTGATTTTACCGCGGCCGCGCAGCGCCTGCCGGTGTCGGAAGACCTGGCGGTGGCCCGGTTTAAAATGGGCGACGCGCAGTTCGCGCAAAATGATTTCGGCGGCTGCCAGACGAATTACCAGTCCGTGCTGGCGGATTTTTCCGCGTTGCCCGATGTTAAAAGTTCGCTGGGCGACCGCGCGCTTTACCAGATTGAGCGGGCGCGGCTGGAATTACACGATGCGCCCGGCGCCGAGGACGCGATGCAGCGGCTGCTGGCGCAATTTTCGACGAACTCGCCGGCGGACAGCAGTCGGCTGCTGGCGGGCGAAGGTTTTTCCGATTTCGGTTCCCAGGCCAACGCCCGCGCCGTGTTTCAGAAGTTTGCCGCCGAGCGGGCGGATTCGCCGCTGCTGCCGTCGGTGGCCTTGGCGGTCGCTCGCACGTTCGAGCGTGAGCAAGACTGGCCGGCCGCCGTCACCAATTATCAGGCCTGGCTGAATGGTTACCCGACGAACGAGTTGCGGCCGCAGGTGGAATACGCCCGCGACTGGGCGGTTTCGCAGGCCGGCGACGAGGCCGGCGCGCTGGCGCTGTTTACCAATTTTCTCGCCCAGTTTCCGACCAATCAGACGCTCACGCCGCTGGCCCAGATGTGGGTGGCGGATCATTATTTCCGGCTCGGCGGGACGAATTTGGTGGAGGCGGAACGGAACTATGAACTGATTTTTCAAAATTTTTCCACCAATGAACTCGCCTATCCGGCGCAGTTGATGGCTGGCCGCGCCGCGATGGGCCGGTTCAGTTATCCGGAGGCCATCCGTTCCTATTTCACCCCTCTCATCAACGCCACCAACTGCCCGGATGAGTTAAAGGTGCAGGCGCGCTTCGCCTACAGCCAGGCCTTGTGGGAAATGGCGGCCTCGGACACCAACAATGCCAGCCTGCAACTGGCCACCAATCTCCTCAACCAGATCTGCCTGTCGAATCCGACCAATGCGGCCGGTGCGCTGGCCTGGGTCAAGATCGGCGACTACGATTTGCAGCTCGGCGCTTTCGACGCCGCCACAAATGCCTACGCGCAGGTGGTGGACCCCAATGCCCCGGCCAGCGCGGCGGCCGGCGTCGCGCTGCGCAGTCGGGCGCAAGTCGGGTTGGGACTGGTCCTGGAAAAAAAGGCGGAGGGGCTGGCGGCGAACGACCGGAATAGTTTGCTGACCTTGGCGCTGAATAATTACCTGGATGTTCTTTACACCGATGACACCGTTGCGGATCCATTTTGGACGAAAAAGGCGGGTTTGCAGGCGCTGCCGTTGATGCTCGCCTTGAAAATCGGGGATCGAGACCAGTTTTTCGACACGCTGGAGCGCTGGCTGCCGCCGTTGAAGCCGGCGTTGGAAAAAAAACGCGCGGCGCTGACAAACTGACGCCGTTTGACTTGCCGCCGGATTGAATCTAATTTGCCGCCCATGACTGAAACGATCACGGAAACCATCCTGACGCTGACGCCGCGCGCGGCGGCGGAGGTGAAGGAAATTTTGACCAAGCCGGAAAACGCCGGGAAAAATTTCCGCGTTTACGTCGAGTCGGGCGGCTGCTCCGGGATGCAATACGGCATGGTCTTCGACGAGTCGCGCGCCGGTGATTTTGTTTCCGAACAAATCGGCGTGACGGTTCTGGTGGACGCCATCAGCGCGCAATATCTGCGCGGCACTATGGTGGATTTCAGCGACGCGCTGACCGCCGGCGGTTTCAAAATCACCAACCCGAACGCCAAGGAAAGCTGCGGCTGCGGCAAATCGTTCAACGCCTGATTGCTTTCCGAATAAAACAAATGCCGTTCCATATTGCGCGGAGCGGTGTTTTGTTTTGGCCGGTAAGTTCGCCGGCCTGGGGCGGCGTGTCCGCGGAAAAATAGAGCATTAATAGAAATGCTGTTGGGCGCGGAGCGAGGATTTTTGCTGTTGGGCGACGCTTTGGCGCCGGCGCCGGTTTGCCAACCCTGTAACTGAGCCGAAACGAAGCCAACTGCCAAAACGACCGTTTTTTCAAATCCGATTCCGCATCGCTACCGGATTTATGAAAATGTCTAGGCGGCGATTTTCAGGTGCGAGAGGCGGAAGACGGCGCCGCGCGGTTCGTTGGCCAGACACGCGATTTCCCAGCCGTGGGCAAGGACGATCTGCTGCACAACGGCGAGGCCGAGGCCGGTGCCTTTCTGGTGCGTGGTGAAATACGGCTTGAAAATCTCCCGGCGGTTTTCCGGCGGCACCCCGGGGCCGTCGTCGCGGATCTCCAAAACCGCCAAGTTCGCGCCGCCGCGCCGGACAACGGCTTGGATTTTTCCTTTTTCACCGGCGGCCTGCACGGCGTTGAGCAGCAGATTGAACAGCACCTGTCGCAGCAGTTGTTCATCGGCCTCCACCGCCAGCGGTTCGCCGGTGACTTCGACGCGTAGTTGTTTTTCCGCCAAATCATAGTCGAGCGTGCGGACAACTTCCGCGCACGCGGCGGTGAGCGCTACCTTGGTGCGGCGAACTTCGCGCGGCCGCGAATAGTTGATGAACTCGGTGAGTTGGGCGGTCACCTTGTCGGTCTGGTCCACGATGGACTTGGATTTTTCGCGTACGTCCGGCGAGGCGTCGGGCAGCCGCGAAATCATCTGCGCCTGGCCGCGGATGATGTTGAGCGGATTCCGCGTCTCGTGCGCCAGGCCGGCGGCGGCGAGGTTCAATTCCTTGAGGTGCGAATTCAGCTCGCTCGCGCGCACCAGCCGGATTTGCAGGTCGGCCGTCCGGCCGATGTTGCGCCACGCGAGGCCGGCGCCAAGGGCGGAGACGCCGGCGAAAAATCCGATGATGCAGCGCAGCCACCAGTCGTGGGTGCATACCGCGCGGTAATTGTCGGTGGACATGGCGAGGACGAGGCCGTGCAGTTCGCGCGTGGCGGCGAGCGCCTTGAAATCGGCGTCGGACATTCCGCGCATCCACGGCGGCCGCCGGTTGCCGCCGCGCGGGCGGTCGCCTTCGGCCGGCCGGCTGCCGTCATTCGGCGGCGGCCCCATTTCGCCGTTGGTGGGCGGCGCGGGATTATTTGTGGTGAAAATTCCGTTGGTCCCGGCTAGGAAATTGGTTTCGCCCGGCCGCGGTTCGCGGCGCGGGAAATCACGGAACGGCGGCAGGACCACCGTGGGATTGTTGGTCACGCCTTCGGCGCTGACGCCCGCGCTGTCCACCGGCCAGATGAAGGTTACATAGCCGTCGGACCAGCGTTCGCGTTCGGCCAGAATTTCGTGGGAAAGCAGGTTGGTGTCGCCCACGGCCACGATGGGATCGCCGTCGGTGTTCAGCAGGCCGACGGACAGCAGGCGGGTGGAACCGGCCAGTTCGTTGGTGGGATTGTGGACGAGTTCGTTAAGGACGGGATCCAGCCGTTCCTGCGGGGTCGCGCCGCGAAACCGCAGCGCCCGCGTGACGGCGCTCAAGGTGCTGGCGATTTCCCGCGAGCGATGGCGAAGGTCGGACTTGGCGGCCTCGACCACGCGGTGATGTTCGTCCACCTGCCAGCCGGCGACGAGCAGCCACGCGCCGAGCAGCAGCCCGGAAACCCAGCGGCCGCTTCGTTCAGGTTTCATGCGTGGTTGGTGATAGGCCGTGGCGGTGAAAAAAACAATTTATTTTTTTACTTTTACCGGTTCTGGTTTTTTCACCGGGATGCGGTCGAGAAAGCGGTCAAGCTCCTGTTCGGAAATGGAGTTGGTGATGAGCGGAGTCTGGCCCATTTCCGCACCGGACAGACCGGGAAGCTGCGCTGGCATCCGAACGATGTGCGGCGTGAGAAAGATCAGCAGCTCGGTCTTTTGGTTTTGCTTGGTGGTGGACTTAAAAAGCTGGCCAATCAACGGAATGTCGCCCAAAAAAGGCACCTTGGTGTCATTGGCCGATTTTAGGTTGCTAATGAGGCCGCCGATGACAACCGGCTGGCCATCGGGCGTCACGACCACGGTGTTGGCGGATTGTTTGGTAATGTTGGGTGCATACACGGCACTCGAAAACAGGCTGCTGCCGACAATCTGCTGGCCGGGCGTTGAACCGTCAATGGAGGTGTCCTGCGGCTGAAGAATCATCTGTACCAGGTTGTTCGCCCCGATGAATGGGGTGACGTCCAGTTGAATGCCCACGTTTTGATAACTGCCATTGATGGTCGGAATGGTGGTGGCGCTGCCGCCAACCGAACTGAAGCTGACACCGCTGGGAAGATAAATACTCGAACCCGAAACGATCTCCGCCATCTGGCCATCCCGCGCGAGAATGGACGGGCGCGACAATACCTGCACTTTGCCTGCCGTGGCGAGCGCCTGAATGGTGGCCGTAAAGTCGCCGCCCAAAACTTGATAAACGCCACCAGGTCCGGACGCCCCCGGCAGAGATCCAGGTAAACCAAAGTTTTGCCCCGAGTTTATTGACTGGTAAACCGGCGTGGGCACGGGGGTATAGCTTGGAGGCGTAACTGTATTTGCGGTCGAAGAACCTGGTGTAAGCACGTAAGAATTTGTCACAAACCCGGCAAGTTGAGACAAACTTTGGAACGAAGAGCTGCCGGTGTAAGTTCCCTGCACCCCAATTTCGGACGCCTTGTTGTCCTGCGCCTCGACGAAGGCGACCTTGATGAGCACCTGCGGTTCGGGTGCGTCGAGGCTTTCAATCACGCGGCGAATCTGTTCGCTGGTCTCCTTGTCGGCTACGACCATGATGTTGTGCGTCACCGGGTCCACGGAAATGACCGCGCTGCCCACGGTGCCGTTGTTGTTGTATTGGCCGCCGCTGGTGCTGCCGCCGCGGTTGAAATTATTCCCGCCGCCACCGCCGAAGCCGCCAAAGCCGCCAAAGCCGCCGCCGCCACCACCGCCGCCACCGGGACGAAACTGCGCGTGTAGTTCAAACGTGGCGCATAACAGAAACATCAGGACGCCCCCGAGACATTTTTTGAAATAGTTTATTTTCATAGCTTGCCTTTTCATTGAAAAAAATTTTGCATTTAGAATCCGCCGGCACCCCGTCCGCCGCCACCCGCACCGCTGCCGCCGCTGATTCCCGTGGTGGTCGTCGTCGTGCCCATCGTGTTGTTGTTATTCACCGAGCGCTGCATGAGCAGGCTGTTTTGCGACGAACCACTGCTCCCGTTTCGGGACGAGCTGCTCGGAAACAAATTCTGGAGCACCTGCACCGCCTGCTGCGGGTCGCCGTTTTTCATCTGGAAAACATAGACGTCCTGGTCGCGGTCCGACGGCACATCCAAATCTTTCATCATGCCCGCGATCTCCTCGATCAAATCCTTCGGCGCCGTCACGATGACTGCCTGAATGCGCGCGTCGGCCACGGCGGTCACTTGCGTCGCCTTCTTGATGCGGTCATTGGAACCGCCGCCAGCGGTTTGGCCTCCGCCCCCGCCACCCCCGCCGCCCATCATCCTCGCAAAAAATCCCCCGCCCCCGCCGCCGCCGTTGAACCGGGTCGGCGCCTGGGCTGAGTTGCCCGAAGAACTGCTGGGAAACACACTGCTGATTTCCGAAGCCACATCCGTCGGACTGGCATATTTCAAGCGGAACACGCGGATTTCCGTCTCCGCCTCCGCGCTGTCATCCACCGATTTGATGATTTCCAACAGGTGCCGGATGTTGGACTGTGTGTCCGTGATGACGATGGAATTGCCGGCTTCATTCGCCACCACCGTGGCCTGCGGCGAGACGAACGACGACAAATCCGAAACTAGTTGCCGCGCTTCCACAAACCGGATGGGAATGATCTGCGTCACAATCTCGGCGTTGTTGGGAATGGTGTCCGGGTTGTTCCCGCTTTTCACCGGAATATCGCGCGTCTTCGCGTCGTTCTTGTCCAAAATCGTCAGCGTCCGTCCGTCGCGGATGGCCGCATAGCCGTTTTTGTTCAACACCGAATTCAACAAATCCACCGCCTCGTCGCGGGTGAGATGCTTGCCGTTGACCGTCACGGTGCCATTGACCCGTGCGACATCCTGCACGATGATGAAACCCGCCGCGTCGCTCAAATAATTCAGCACCATGTCCAGCGGCGCGCGGTTGAAGTTCAAGTTCAAATCGTCGGTGTTCGTGCCGGCCTGCGGCGGCAGCGTGAAGCCGGATTGCGTTTCTTCCGGCGCGGCGATTTTGCCCTGCGACGGTGTGATCACCAGTGGCTCTACGACCGGTTTGTCCTCTGGGGCGGCATCCGGCACGGCGGCGTCCGCCGCCTCTGCCGCCGGCATGGAATCTGGCGGTGCCCCCGGACTCCCGGCGTCCGGTGTGGCCGGCGTGGCCTCGGCGGCAGGCGGTGTCCCCGGTTGATCTGTGGCGGTGGCCACGGCATTGTCGTTGGCGTTGTTTTGATCCGGCGTGTTTTGCGCCCCGGCGGAAATCGCCAGGCCCGCCAGGCCCGCGATCAGCAGGCTCAAGATGATTTTTTTCATTGGTTTTCCTTTTCGCGTAACTGCATCAATCGTTTCAGGACATCATTGGGTTCACTCGTCGAAGCCGGCATGGCCGGCGTGGAATTGTCACCGCCGGACGGACTTGCGGCTGCCGCCGCCGCCGAACCCGTCTCCGCCGGCAGTTCGCCGGCATCGGCAAACACCCATCGGCCGTTTTCCTGGCGCATCGCGTCGCCAACCTTCATTTCAAATTCTTTTTTTTGGTCGGTGGTGGCCAGCTTCACGCGGTTCGCTGAAATGTTCACCACCGTGTAGCCGGCGATTTTATCCCTGACCCGCAGGGCCTTTTTCAAGTCGTCGCTGTTTCCGTTGAAGAACGCGAACATCCCTTTTTGATAGCTCATCGTGCCGACGAGCGTGAGTGCCGGGGCGGAAGTTGAGCGCGTTCGGATCCGGGTTCTCGGCCGGCTGCTCGACGAGTAATAATGCGGCGTCCGGTTCGGATCAAAAATATTTCGGTCGGTGACGAACGTGCTGAACTTAGCGTAATCCGCCGGCCCTGGTACACCATTTGCCTGCGCCAACGTGACGGCTCGGCCGGCCAGCGCGACGGCCAGTATCAGAAAAAATTTAGAAAGTGGCGGTTTCATTTTTTGTCATTTCCGATGAGAGCCAGCCCGTTGATTTCCAAACCCAGCGTCATCTGCTGGCCGGCGGTGTCATGCGAACTCAATTCCACCGTGTCCAGCCGCAAGGCCAGCGGACCTTTTTCAATGTTGTAAATGAATTTGCTCAGCGCGTTCAGATCGCCGGCCGTTTCCACGCGGCAATCGAGCGTCATATAATTCGTCGCGTCATTTTTCCATTGCGGCATGATGCTCGTGATCTCCGCGCCGCTGTCCTGCGCCCAGTTATCCATCGCCTTCAAAAACTGCTGCTCCGCCTGCGAAGTGCTGGCCGGCAGCGCGTTGGCCTGCATGTCGTCCCAATGGCTGCGGATGCCGGCCTCACGCTTGATTAGCTGGTTGCCGTCCGCTACCTTCGCGCGCAGGTCGCGCACCTGCGCCTGCCGTTCTGCCCACCAGCCTTGCAGCGGCGTGAAAATAAAATTCACCGCCACGAATAGCCCGACCACCGCGATGGTCACCGCCACCAAAAAATCCTGCCGGTTCTTAATTTTCATTGGCCGTCTCCGTTCGCATATTTGAAGCCGAACACAAACTGCATCGGCGTTTTGCCGCGAATCTGCTCCACTTTCAAATCGCTTACGTCGTCCGCTGTGCGCAGTTTCGCCAGCGTGGCCAGCAGCGCGGAATTGTTCAACGCATTGCCGGAACAATTCACCGTGCCGTCGCCCCGGATTTCAATGGCTTTCGCCGTCACCGTGCCGTCCTCGGAAAACGCCAGCGACAACTCCCGCAAAATCGCCAGGCTCCGGAACGTCCCGTCATACCACGGCCGGTACTGGCGGATTTGATCCGAGATATGTTGCAGATCCGTGACCTTCGCTTGCATGTGCGACCACTGCGAACGCAGATGCCATAATTGAATCTGCTGAATTAAAAAGATGCTGAGAATGATCGCCGCCACGCCCGCCGCGATGGCCCCGGTCGTCCGCAGCCGGCCGGAGGAATATTTTGTGACGAACTGCTCGATAAGCGTCGGCTTCGGCGGCAGAAATTCAAAGGCCGGTTTCTGCTCCGTCAAATATCTGGCCGCCAGGCTGAACGCCGGCGACAGCGACGTTTCCGGCGGCAGCGTCACGCCAAATTCATCCGACGCGTAGGCCGCCATCACTTCTACCTTCAAGCCCATCGGCTCGAAGCGCAGTTCCATTTCATCCGCGAGCTGCTGCGCGAGTTCTCGCGGACCAAAAATGCGGATGCGCTTTACCTTTTCCCGCAGCTCGCCGGGCAGCTGGCCGAGCGTCACCCGTGCCTCGCGCGTGGCCACTTCCGGCTGCAACGTGCGGCGGCCCGCCTCGTTTTCAATCGCGCCTTCCAGCCCGCGCAACGCCACCACGCCGCCCGCCGTGATTTGCAGGCCGACGTGACTCTCGCCAATCGCGAGCGCCAGCACGCCGTTGGATTTTTCCGCCGCCGGCGATTGCAGCGCGGAAATGCCCAGGCCAAAACTCACCGGCTTCAATTTCGCCGCCGCCAAAACCTGTTCCAGCGCGCCGATGTGCGTGTTCGGAATCGCGGCGAGCAGCACAAATTGTTTGTCGCCCGTCAGCGGACTGCGCGAACTGGCGATTTGCAGCGCCGTCACGTCGGAGTGAAAACCTTTTTCCGCTTCCATCTGCAATAAACTTTGCGTATCCGCTTCCGGTAGCGGCGGCAGTTCCGTCTGTGCCGTCAGCACCCATTTCAGTGGCACGCCCACGATGCAGTCGCGCTCGCGCACGCCGGCGGCGTCAAGCTGGTTGCGGATTTCGCGGCCGACCAGTTCCGGCGCGGCGGTCAGCGGATCAAGCGTGAGCTGCGCGGAAAAACTTTGCAGCCGTTGCAGCGCGCCGTTCGTGCGGCGCAAAACGACGCCTTCCAGCTTGCTGCCGTCCAGTGTGAGGCCGAGCAGCGTCGTCAGTTTTTTCCGTTTCCGGAAGTTGAATTTGAAATCAGGTTTCATTGCGTTTCCTTCGCGACCAAATTTTCCCGGGCTTTTTCGCCGAGCGCCCAGCCGAGCCGGCTTAAATCCTGGCGATACAAAATTTTCGGCGTGCCGTCGCTCATGTCGAAAATAAACTTCACGCGCCGGTAACCGCGCCCGAACGCGCCGACCGCCGCGATGTCCGCGGTGAATTGAAAACTTTTCGTCGTGACGTAATCGCCCCCCGCCAGCGCGGTGACCACCGGACTGGTGCTGCCCAGCGCATCAATTATCCACGCCACGGAAGTCAGGTTGTCGGGATTTTGCTGCCGGTAAGTGACGAGCGTCTGCGCGGCGCCTTGCGCCGTCTGTTCATCCTGGTTCAAGCCCATGAACATCGCCGTCAGCACATCCGCGCTGGCGGTGTTGACGTTCACGCGATTGCGTAAATAGGTGTTGGTGCTGGTCGTGATGTTGTCGGACAGGCTCGCGAAATTATCCGAACTCAAGCCGGCGTTTTTGCAGGCCACGGCAAATTTGAAGAGACCTGCGTAAGGCCGGTGCGCGCCGTTGGTGCTGATCAGGGTGTTCAACTGCGCCGTGCTGATGCCGGCATTTTGGAGCAGCGTGCGCATTTTTCCGGTGGACGCCGTGTTCACGTTCGTCAGCGACGAGCTGTCGGCGTGGAAATTCGGTTCGCGCGTGTAAACCGTGACGTATTCCAGCAGGCCGGGATCGAGTTCGCCGTTGCCATTCAAATCTTTTTCGTTCTGGTCGAGAATGCCATTGCGGTTGAGGTCTTCGCCCGCCAGCAGATCTTCCGTCGCGCCATAAACGAGCTTCAATTCATCCACCGTCTCGAACGGCGCATTTTTCGCCGTGTAGCCGAGCGAAGCATAGTTGAGCGAGACCATGCCGTTCGTGCCGCGCCAGTCCATGATCGCGTCGGCGAAATCCGTGGTCATGTTAGGCAGATATTGAAAGACGTTCGTGCTGACATTGTTCAAATTCAATTTGCCGCCCTCGTCCACCAGCCCGAAATACGGCTCGGTGGGATTATCCGCGTTCGGGTCGCGGCCAATGAGCCAGAATTTTGCGTCGCCCACCAACACGGCTTCGCACTTGAACTGCGTGTTGTCCGGCACCGCGCCGTTCGTCGCATAAAGCTGAAGCGCATAACCCACATAACGCGCCGCGCCCTCAATGGCCTGCTCAGACGATAAGCCGTTCACGCGGTTGTCCGACGCTTGCAATTCGTAATTCATCGAATTCGCAAAATACAGCGCAATGCTCACTAGGCCGATGGCCACCCACAGCACGATGATGAGCACCGAGGCGTTTTCGCGCCGGCCGGCCGATCGTTTTTTTTCTGGAGGGCAAAAATTCATGTCAACTTCCGGTGCTGGAACTCGTCAGCACGGCGTTCGTCCGCGCCACGCAATCAATCGGCACGACAATTTCCACCGGCTGCGCATCCGCGCGCCCGGCCATCTGGATATCCACTTTCACGGCCAGCGGCAGGTTGGTGCTGACCGCCGTCGTGCTGGTCGTGTCCCAGGTGTCGTTCCATTGCGCGCCGTCGTAGCAGGAAAACTTCACGCTCGTGACGCCGCTCAGCATGAGCTGCTCGGTCACGTCCGGCGTGTTCAGCGCCAGCAGATTCCGCGTGATGCTGCGATATAAATCCCGGCCGTTGGCGTTCGCCGTGGTGGCGTTTTTCAATTCGTAGGTCACGCGTTGAATGTCGGCCCACGGCTGGCTGTCGCTCAGCGCGCCGGAGGCGGTGAACATTTCAATCGCCACCGGCTCGCTGACGCCGGCGCTGGTGAGATTGTCGCCGACGCGGAAACCGCCGGACAAAATCTTGCTCGTGCCGTTCGTCGGCGTGACGGCGCATTGCAAATCGCGTTTCATGAAAGTGACCGCCGAATCAATCGGCGTGGCGGCATCCACCATGTCCGCCGTGTCGTCGCGCAAATGCAGCGACGTGAAAAACACCATGTTCACCGCGATCAAAACAATCGCCGCGACGCCGATGGCGAGAATCATCTCGATCAGCGTGAAGGCGCGGCGGCCCGTTGAATGGTTGAACGGTTGAACGGTTGAATCGCCAAGCCGTTCCGCCCCTTGCATCGATTCAACGCTGCAACGGTTCAACGATTCAACTTTTTTCGTTTCAATTTTCAAAACTTTAAAACTGCGGTGTCGTGGTCGTCACCGGCTGTGTCTGCGCATTCGCCAGTGTGCTTAACTTCACCGAATAATCTCTGCCCTGCGCGGAATACGTCACTTCCGCCGTGAGCAGCTGCATGGCCTGCGCCGTCGGCGCCGGATCGCCTGTCCAGCTCTGGCTGGTCAGCTTCCATTTAAAATCCAAAATGCCTTCCGTGATCGTGCCGCTCTGCATCCCGCTGCTCCAGTTCGTCGTCACCAGGCTCTCGTTTAAAATCCGGTCGGCCACGCGCGCCGCCGCGCCTTTTCGCGCGGCGACTTCGCCCGCGAGGCTCGCGACGTGCAGCGCCTCCACCGCCGTCGGGATGACAATGGCCAGAAACAGCAGCGCCGCCAAAACTTCCGCCAGCGTGAACGCTGATTCCTTTCCAGTTTTTCCACGGCGGCGTTTCCAGCTGCTTTCCATCCGCCATCCGCCATCGGCCATCGGCAATTTATTGGCCCGTGTCGTCAATTTCATAACCGGTGCGCAATTTGGTTTCCGTCAGCCAGCGCCCGAAACCGTCGCTGTCCGTCAATTTCAAGGTCTGCGGACTGTTCTCGTCCACCGTGCCGTCCGCCAAAAAACGGATCGCCGGCAGATTTTTGAACGTCGTCTGCACGCCCGTGCCGACATTCAGCACCGCGATCTGCAACGTTGAATCGACCCTCAGCGCTTCCGCTTTCGGGTCGCCGTTTTGTCCGCTCGTTTCCGCCTCGACGCCGTAGCCGCCGGCCTTTTCATCCACCCACAACATCATCGGCACGCCTTCGGAAACCGACCGGCTCTGCGCCGCGTGCATCAGCGCCGACAACCGCCGCGCCTCGGAATCCAGCGCGCGACCCCGCACAAACCGCGACATTGCCGGGGCCGCGATGGACGTGATGATCACCAGCAGCGCGAGCACCAGTATCAATTCGATCAACGTAAACGCACCGGCCAGCGGCCGGATGCGTGATGCGTGAAAAGAATGTTTCATGCGCGCTGTGTCTCATCGCCCGTTCTGAATTATTTGGCCCAGCTCGCTATGTCATCGTCCGTGCCTTCCTTGCCGTCCGGCCCGGCGGAAAGCAGGTCGTAGGAATTCGCGCTGTGTTTGCCCGGATAATAATAAATGTAAGGATCACCCCACGGATCGGTCGGCAGCTTGTCTAGATACGGCCCGTGCCAGTTTTTCGCGTTGGACGGGGCCACCAGTAAATCCTGCAGGCTCTTGGGGAAAAATCCGTTGTCCACTTCATACTGGCCGAGTGCGGACTTGATGCCGCCGTTGATGTCCGCCTGCGCCGCCGTGACGCGCGAGCGTTCGCTTACCCCGACGATGCGCGGGATGACCAGCGCCGCGAGTATGCCGATGATGGTGACCACCAGCAGCATTTCCACGAGCGTGAAGGCGTGGCGCAATGGCGTGTCGGAGGGACGATTTCCCCTAGTCCCAAAATTATTTTGCGGTTGGCTGGTTCGGGACTCGCAGCGCTCGCCCCTTCGAATATTTTGAATCTTGATTTTCATAATTGTTGTTTTTATTTGATGTATTCGCTCATGGATAGCACCGGCAGCAACATGCCGATGAAAATGACGCCGATGAATCCCGCGATCAAAAACAGCATCACCGGCTCGGCAAACGCCACGGCGGTTTTCAGATTGCGGTCCAAGTCCGTTTCGGTTTCAGCGGCGATGCGCACCAGTTCGCCGTCCAGCTTGCCGCTTTCCTCCGCCACGGAAATCATTTCCAGCACCGAGCCGGGAAACAGCGACCGGCAGTCTGCGAGGCTTTGGCCAAGTCGCCCGCCCTGCTGCACGCGTTCAATGGACTGCGCGACGGCATCCACGAGAATTTGATTGCCAATCGAGCGGCGTGCGACGTTCAAGCCATGCACCAGCGGCACGCCCGCGCCAATCAGCGTGCCGAGCATCCGGCAGAACCGCGCCATCGCAAATTGCGCAATGAGCGGGCCGACCAGCGGCGCTTTCAAGATGGAACCTTCCCAAATGCGCTTGCCCTTTTCGGAAGCGAACCAGGTGCGCACCAGAAAAAAAACTCCGACCAGTCCGGCGCCGACGAGCAATCCGTAGGAGCGCATCAGATGGCTCGCGCCGATGATCATTTGCGTAATGAGCGGCAGCGAGCCGTGGATGCTCGCAAACACGCGCTGAAATTTCGGGATGAAAAACACCAGCAGCACCGTCAGCACCACAAGCGCGAGTACGAGCAAAATGCAGGGATACAGCATCGCCGTCATCACCTTGGATTTCAGCTCCTTTTCGCGCGATTGGAATTCCGCAATCTGTGCCAGCACCACGTCCAGAAATCCGCCCGCTTCCCCTGCTTCGACCATCGCGACATAAACGCGCGGAAAAGTTTCCGGCGATTTGGCCATCGCATCCGCCAGCGACAAGCCGTCCACGACGTAATCGTGGATTTGTTTCCACTGTGCCTTCGACGCGGGCGAGGACGCTTCTTTCTGCAAAATCACCAGCGCGCGGCTCAACGGCACGCCCGCCGCGAGCAGGCTGGATAGCAGCCGGGTGAAATTCTCCAGTTCCTTCGCTGAAACTTTTTTTCCGCCGAACTTGAAAGCCATGGCGGCAGGTGCGCCTGAAGCCGCCGATCCACTTTTCGCCGCCTTGGAAATTCTTTCCGCCACATTCACCGGGCGCAGGCCGAGCGTCTCGATCTGCCGCAGCGCATCCGGTCGGTTGCCGGCGTCCAGCACGCCCTCGGCAATTTTGCCGTCGGCCTGCAACGCTCTGTAGGAAAACGAGGGCATGAATTTTATTTCGCCACCGCGATGCTCGCCGCGGATTCGCCCATTTGGTTTTTGGTCGCGCTCTCGACTTCTTTCGCTGTCGTGACGCTCAATACTTCCTCGACCGTTGTGACCCCGGCGGCGACCAGCCGCCAGCCATCCTCGGCGAGCGTGCGCATGCCGCCTTTGCGCGCGGCGGCACGAATGAGATCGGTTGAAGCGCTTTTCAAAATTAATTGGCGGATTTCCTCGTCGGTATCCATCCACTCGAAAATCGCTTGCCGGCCAAAAAAACCGGTGTTCCTGCATTCGCGGCAGCCGATGGATTTGTAAATAATTCTGTCGGCCGAAATGCCAAGCTTTACCTTGAAGGCCTGCGCCCGCTCGGATGTGTCCGGCTGTTTGCAGTGCGGACACAGCACGCGAACGAGGCGTTGCGCGAGCACGGCTTCGAGCGACGAGGCGACGAGATATGGCTCGACGCCCATGTCCACTAGCCGCGTCAACGCGCCGGGCGCGTCATTCGTGTGCAGCGTGGAAAAAACCAAATGGCCGGTGAGTGAAGCCTGCACCGCGATCTGGGCGGTTTCGGCGTCGCGGATTTCGCCGATCAGTATCACGTCCGGATCGTGGCGCAAAACCGAGCGTAGCCCGCGTGCGAATGTCAGGCCGGACTTTTCGTTGACCTGGATTTGGTTGACGCCCTTGAGCTGATATTCCACCGGGTCTTCCACCGTGATGATTTTGCGGACGGCGTCGTTGATTTCGTTGAGCGCGGTGTAAAGCGTGGAAGTTTTGCCGGAACCGGTCGGGCCGGTGACCAAAATGATTCCGTGCGGTAGGCGCAGAACGGCCTGGAAATGCTCCAGTTCGCGCGTGTTCATGCCGATGTCTTTGAGGCCGCGCAGCGTGGAATTTTGCCGCAGCAAACGCATCACAACCGCCTCGCCGTGCAACATCGGAATCACGGAAACGCGGATGTCCACTTCGGCATTGTCAATGCGCACCTTGATGCGGCCATCCTGCGGCAGGCGTTTTTCCGCGATGTTGAGATGGCTCAAAATCTTGACGCGCGAAACGATGGCCGGCTGAAATTGTTTCAGCTGCGGCGGCACCGGCACTTCCTGGAGTTCGCCGTCAATGCGGTAGCGGATTTTAAATTCATCCTCGAACGGTTCGAGGTGGATGTCCGAGGCGCGCAACTCAATCGCGTCCTTCAAAACCTGGTTGACGAAGCGGATGATCGAAGCCTCGTCCTCCGCGCCTTCGTCCAGATTGTTGCCCTCGGCATTTTCATCAACGACCTGGATGCCCTTTTCTTCCTCCAGCGTGCCGATGGTGTCCGCGCCGACGCCGAGGCGTTTTTTAATTTCGCGCTGGATGGCTTCGCTCGAAGCAAGAATCGGCTTGAGGTTCAGGCCGGTCAAAGTTTTCAGCGCGTCAAAGCCTTGCGTGGCGAAGAGGCGGCTGGTGGCGACTTCGATCAGGCCGTTCACGCGCTGGAGTGGAAGCAGTTCCTCCTTTAACAAAATGCGCGCGGGAAAAAGGGAAAGAAGCTGACGATCCGGCTCGACGTCTTCGAGCGTCGTGTAGCCGAGGCCGTATTCGGTCGCGAGCCAGCGGAGAATTTCCTCCTCGCTCGCGATGTGCGGCTGGGCGCGTAGCAGAGCGTCCGCGTCCAGCGAAGACAGTTGCCGGGCCGCGACCATGCGTTCCAGCAACAGCTTCGTCGAAGAATCTTGAACCGGAATGGCGGCCATGAATCGTCAGCTTTCTTTTTGCGAGCGTTCAGTTCACGAGACCGAGCAGGTAAGCCTGTGCTTCCTGTTTGCTGGTCAGAACCGCTTTAAGGTCGGCCTGGGCGGCTTCGAGCTTGGTCTGCTTGGCTTTTTGTGAGGCCTTGTATTTGGCGAGCAAATCCTTGACCTGCCCTGCCGGGGCGTCGTCGTCTAGCGCCTTTTGCAACGCTTCCTGTTCCGGGCTGGGCTGGCCGAACATGCCGCCGCGTCCGCCCGGTCCACCATTTTGGCCGCCGCGATTGCGTCCGCCGAACATCCGGCCCATGCCGCCATTGCCGACCTCGCGGCGGGCATCCATGACTTTTTGAACCAGCGGCTGGACGGCTTCCCAGTCGGTGTCGTTGGTGAAGTTCAGTTGTTCGCGGACGCGATCCATCATTTGCTGCTGGAATTGCGCTGGGTCGAAATTTCCGCCGCCGGGTCCGCCACCGGTGCGATTGCGGCGCTGCCCGCCGCCGTTTTGGCCGCCATTGGTGGTATTGCCATTGTCCTGCGCGAAAAGGGTTCCCACGCTCAAAGCCAGCGTGGTTGCGATCGCGCATACTGTGATGATGTGATTCAGTTTCATCGAATATTCCTGTTGTTGTTTGTTGTTGGATGGATCCGATGGCACACACAAGCGGCCGCCGGGGTTCACTGTTCCCTCGCAAATACCGTGCCAGCGGCAAATGGTTGATTTCCCTTTGAACGGCTCAATTGATCTGCGCAATCCCTGCGCGTTCGGTGGGTGCCGCGCACTATTTGCGCAGGCGGCAACCAGTTTGGTAATACGCATAAACATCCGACCTACGCTAGGCACGGCTTTAAGGCCAGCGGATCAATTGCCAATAACCGGTGGTTTTCTGTTGATGCGGATAATTTTTGCGGTAAGAAAAGACTGCCGGGGAACAGCCGCCAATCTCATATGGCGGCAATGAAAAAACGAAAACTCCTGTTAATCAGGGTTTCTAAATGCTGAACCAAATGCCAAGCCCGGCGCGGTTAAAGCCGGATTAAATCTGAAATGCCGGCCTTACCGTGCCAGCTGCAAGGAGATTTCTTTCTCGATTTCGTGCGCCATGTCGAGGTCGGTGCGGCCCCATTTCGTGCGCGTCTGAACGTCCACTTGGCTGATCTTCGGGTCAACCTGCTCTACGCGAATCCACACCTTGCGGTCATTCACGCGGCCTTGCAGTGAGCGGACCACGTTGGTGGTGTCGTGCGGGACAAATTCCGTGACTAGCACGCCGTTGGCTTGAATGACGGCAACGGAAGCCTGATAAACCTGATCCAGCGAGCGCTGGTAGCGGCCGGCAAAGGAATCTTTGCCATAGCTGATGGCAAAAGTGTGGGTGTCGCTGACGGTGCTGACGCAGCCCGTGGCAATAACCGCAGCCCCGGCGAGAACGGCAAAAATTAAATTTTTCATATTCCCGACAATCAACCGCTAAAACCCTTGCGCGTCAAGTAAGTTTCTCAATTTCGTTTTTGAAACCGCCGCCGATTCCGCGCCGCTATTCGTCGGATTGTTCCCCATTGGAACGGAGCCGCCGGCACCGGCCATTTGCAAAACCCGCGGCGTGTGTTAGTATCGCTCAATTAAATATGCAGGTTGACCATTCAATTGGCGGTGAGGAGCCGCCTTCGGACCACCGGGCGCAAACTTTGAAAGCTTTCCAATCCGCCGGCCGTGGTTTCTGGCACGACGTTTCCGCCGCCGACTGGAATGACTGGCGCTGGCAGATGAAACACCGCCTCACCACGGTTGAGCAGTTGCAGAAATTCCTGCCCACGCTCACGCCGGCAGAATTCGCTGGCGCCCAGCTCGCCAACACCAAGCTCGCGCTCGGCATCACGCCGTATTTTTTCAACCTCATAAATGCCGCGGACGAAAATTGTCCGATCCGCCAGCAGGTCGTCCCGCGCATTGAGGAAACCCACACTGCCTCGTGGGAAATGAGCGACCCGTGCGGCGAAGATTCGCATTCGCCTGTGCCCGGCCTAGTGCATCGCTATCCCGACCGCGTTTTGTTTTTGGTGACGGATCGTTGCGCGAGCTATTGCCGCTATTGCACGCGCTCGCGGCTGGTGAGCAACGCCAGCGGTTATGATTTTCATCCCGAATTCGACAAGCAGATCGCCTACATCACCGCGCATCCGGAAATCCGCGACGTGCTGTTAAGCGGTGGCGACCCGCTGCTATTGAGCGACGAGAAACTGGAAAACTTGTTGAGCCGCCTGCGCGCGATTCCGCACGTGGAATTTCTGCGGATCGGCACGCGCATCCCGATTTTCCTGCCGCAGCGCATCACGTCGGAGCTGTGCGCGATGCTGAAGCCGTTTCACCCGCTGTTCATCAGCGTCCATACGAATCATCCGCGCGAACTCACGACGGAAGTGCGCGCTGCGCTCGCCCGCCTCGCCGATGCCGGCATTCCGCTCGGTAACCAAAGCGTGTTGCTCAAACACGTAAATGATGACGCGGACGTGATGAAGGCGCTCGTGCAAAAGCTCCTCATGTGCCGCGTGAAACCGTATTACCTCTACCAGTGCGATTTGATCGCCGGCTCCGCCCACCTGCGCGCGAGCGTAGCAAAGGGTTTGGAGATCATGGAAAAATTGCGCGGCCACACGACCGGCTACGCCGTGCCGACCTACGTCATTGATGCGCCCGGCGGCGGCGGCAAGGTGCCGATCAATCCCGAATACATCTTGTGCCGCAATGCCGGCCGCGTGCTCATCCGCAACTTTGAGGGAAAAATTTTCGAGTATCCCGAATCCGCCGACGGCCGGCCTTGCGGTCAGCCACCGAAGGAAATTCCGGAACCGGAGCTGGCTTGAAATTTATTTCCCCCAGGGTGCGCGGCTCTAACTGAAATTTTGCCATCGGCTTATCCCATTGCATTCCGATGAATTTACACTGCTAGCATGGTTGCCGGTTTTATCGGGCTTTGCCGGTCCCGATTTCTCGCCGGTTGCGAAAAACTGTCCTATTGCGAGCCAACCAGGGATTCCACCGGATCTGATGAAAAACTTCGGGTTTATGCCTTTGACAAACCATGATAACAAAGCTGGTGGGGCGGCCCGACCTCTGACTGCCGAACGCATGCGTTGGTAATGGTGGCCGTCTGCCAAGACCGGCGCGACCGGAGTGACGCGCTCAATCCCCATTGTTTATGAAGAACCTAATCACCTAAAACTTTCATTTGACATTGTGTATTATTATTTATACTATACAAATATATCCCCGGCGGCTGGTGGAATTAAGTTTTGAGCCGCGTTCTTTGACATAATAAAATTAAGGTACCATTCCTGTCGCTCGTTCTCCGCCGCCGGTAGGAGGCTCAACATGGGCGTTGCAGCCGAAGTCAGGAGGTTCCACATAATCGGTCCTCATCCCTCTGCCTATCCCGACTTGGTCAACCTCCGAGTGTTCTGCATTGGTCCATCGGTGCCACCCCTTGGTCACGTCGCACCGCGCGGTGCCGCTTTGCGATCCTGTCTACGGCAAAATGAATAGAGTTTAGCCATTCTGACCGGGGCGTTTTTTTAGTCATCTTTGGTCATCTTTGGTCATGTTGCCCTCCGGCTTTACCACCTCCAAAAAAAGAAAAATGACAAGGAAAAGGTAAAATTCCGGATGCTCTATCAAGCACTTACAAAAGTTTGCCCGCGGCCTGGTAAAGAAACGGCAAAGTTTGGTAGTGGTATGTTTCACTCGCAGTGCGCGAAGGCGGCAAAGAGAAAAGATAGTCTTCCTTCGGTTTTCTTCGCGTCCTTCGCGCGACCCCAAAAAATCGTTTCAACCCATACCATTCCCTACAAAACCCGGAACCTCGTTGCCTCCGCAGGCTCAGGTTTAATCCGAATTCCCCTAGAGCCTGTTAACACTAATGCGTAGAGCTTCGACAATCAGGGCCAGGACGATGAAGCCCAGGAACAGAATGTCGAGTTTGTCGAACCGACAAAAGACGCGGCGATAGGCTTTGAGTCGGCGAAACAGGCGTTCGATTTGGTTTCGTCGCCGATAAACCACCCGATCCAGCGGCCACGGAGCTGACCGCCGGGGATTGGGTGGCACCACCGGAGTATAGCCCAGTTCATGCGCCAATCGAAGCGTTTCATCACCTTGATAGGCGCTATCCATGATCAAATAGCAGCCGGTTGGCACCGGTCCGCCAGCTTCCAGCAACTCCCGTCCGTGCGGGGCATCCCCCGCCTGGCCTGGCGACAGTTTCAACATCAACGCACACCGGTCATTTGCGGCAACCAGATGAATTTTGGTGGTGCATCCACCCCGCGAGCGACCGATGGCCTGCGGGCCGTTTTTTTTAGCGCCCCAGTGCCGTCGGGGTGGACTTTGATGGTTGTGCTATCCAAACACACATGTTCGATGTGGATGGCCAAGATTTGTTCCGCTTGCAGCCGGGCAAAGACCCGATCCAAAACGCCCGCCTTGCTCCAGCGGTTCATCCGCGTATAGATGGTATGCCAATTGCCAAAATGCTTCGGCAAACCGCGCCATTTACAACCATGCTCCACCACATACAGCAAGGCGTTAAGCAGTTGCAAATTGGTGATGCCGACGTTGCCGCGCTGGCGTGGCAAGCAATCAGCAATGCGCTGAAACTGGCTCTCGGTTAGCTCCGTTTGCCCAGCAAGAATGCCTTAAACCTAGTAATTGTCAATTAGTGTTAACAGGCCCTAAATGCCATCCCAACAAGATGACGCTAACGCAAACTGTTCCCATGTCCAGCTTCCCAACTGCCATCTTCCATCCGCTCACCGGGTTTCAACGGCATGAATTCGGTTAAGACCGCACCAATTTCTTTGCTGCGCTTCGGTGAAGTTTATGCGAGCGTAATCCCGGTCAAAATCGTCGGCTCAAGCGATGAATCCTGCCGCCCTGTTCGCCTATGCCGGCGCCATTTTCTGTGGCGCCGTGGCGTTTACCGTGCTCTGGAACGAGCGCCGTTCTGCCGTGCATCTCGCCTTCGTGGCCGGCATGGCAGTCCTGGCCCTGGAAAGCGTCTGTAGTGGCCTGTCCGGGGAGGCGGCGACCGTGCAGGAAGTGGTGCGCTGGCAGCAATGGAAATTCTGGGTCGGCTCGCTGCTGCCGGGTGTCTGGCTCCTTTTCTCCCTGAGCTACGGTCGCGGGAACTACCGCGAATTTTTGAGCCGCTGGAAATTCCTGCTACTGGTGGCGTTCATTCTTCCCCTGGGCCTGGTGCTGACCGGCAGTCAGGAATTGATCATCAAAGCCGAACGGACGCCGGCCGGCCTGTGGTCGCTGAACCTGGGTGCCTCCGGCTTCTATTTCTTCCTGCTGCTGCTGGCGGCCCTCGTGCTCGCCGGCATCAACTTTGAAAAAACCTACCGCGCTGCCGTCGGCGTGATGCGCTGGCGGATTAAATTCATGATCCTCGGCCTCGGCGTGCTGTTCGCCGTGCGGTTTTGCACCAGCAGCCAGATTCTGCTGAGCCACGTCATTGATTCCCGGCTCCAGATGATTGATGCCGGCGCGCTGCTCGTGGGCTGCCTGCTGATCCTGCGCTCGCTGTTCCGCGCGGGGCATTTTGACCTCGATGTCTATCCGTCGCACCGGGTGCTGCAAAGTTCGCTGACCATTTTGCTGGCCGGCATTTATCTGTTTGCCATCGGCGTGCTGGCCAAGATCGTGGCTTATTTCCACCAGGGCGACGACGTCATCATCAAATGGTTTGTGTTCCTCGCGGCCGCGGTGTTGCTGGCCGTCCTGCTATTGTCCGACCGCGTGCGCCTGCGCCTCAACCGGTTTGTCAGCCGGCATTTTCAGCGGCCGCTTTACGATTATCGCACCGTCTGGCGGCGGTTCACGGAAGGCACCGCCTCCTGTGTGAACCAGACCGACCTGTGCCAGGTGGCCGTGAAATCAGTGACGGATATTTTCCAGGCCCTGTCCGTGACCATCTGGCTCGTGGACGAACAGCAGTCGCAGCTCGTCTTCGCCGCCTCCACGTTTCTCACCGAAGCCAAGGTGGAACCGTTGCGCCCTAGCAAGGAAGAACTCGCCGAAGTCCTGCAAGCCCTGCACTCGCACCATGAACCGGTGGACATTGACGCTGCCAAGGAAAACTGGGCGGCGGTTTTGCGCCGTTGCCATCCGGACGAATTCCGCAAGGGCGGCAGCCGCGTTTGTGTGCCGCTGATCGTCGGCGAGGAGATTGTCGGGCTGATGATTCTGGGCGACCGCGTGAGCGCCGCCACGTTCACCTGGCAGGATTTTGACCTCCTCAAATGCATCGGCGACCACGTCGCCGCCGGCCTGCTCAACACGCGCCTTTCGCAAAAACTGCTGCAGACGAAGGAGCTCGAAGCCTTCCAGACCATGTCCGCGTTTTTCGTCCACGACCTGAAAAACACCGCCAACACGCTCAATTTGATGCTCCAGAACCTGCCGGTGCATTTCGACGACCCGGCGTTTCGTGCCGACGCGCTGCGCGGCGTGGGCAAAACCGTCGCACACATCAACCGGCTCATCGGCCGCCTCGGCTCCATCCGCCACGAATTGCAGATCAAGCCCGTCGAAGCCGACCTCAACGAACTCGTCGCCAAATCGCTGGCCGGCTGGGAAGAAGTCGCCGGCATCCATCTTAAAAAAGATTTGCCGCCGCTGCCGAAATTATTTTTCGATCCGGAACAGATGCTGAAGGTGACGACCAATTTGATTTTCAACGCGCGCGAAGCCGTGGCGTCGGCCGCCGGCCAGGTGCAGATCCAGACCAGTCAGCGCAATGGCTGGGTGGTGCTGGCGATTTCCGACAACGGCTGCGGCATGAGCGCGGAATTTTTGAACCGCTCGCTGTTCCGCCCGTTTCAGACGACCAAGAAAAACGGGCTGGGCATTGGGATGTTCCAGAGCAAAATGATCGTCGAGGCGCACCAGGGCAAAATCGAGGTCGAAAGCGAAACCGGCAAAGGCACCACCTTCCGGGTGTTCCTGCCGCTGAAACCTAAATGACGTGCGTGTCCACCAGCACGGAGGGACGAGTTCCACGAGTCCCAGATTTTGCCGCCGGCTTTTAAGACGGTTTGATTGCGAAAACGGTGTCATAATTGGCATGGGCTCAGACCAATCCTCAATCAATTTTCCGGCGCATATAAACTGGCTTCAAGGCGGGATACATGGCCTGCATATCCGACAGGCGAACAATCACCCACGGCTGGCGGTAGTTGTTCCCATATTTGGTGTAGGCCAGGTCGTCGGCCAGAAAAACGGCGGAATGTTTGATGTCGCCCCGGCCATCGGTGAACAGCAGGATGTCGCCATAGATGGACGGGGCGGCAATCTGGTAGAAATTTTTTTGGATGTAATCAACCGTGTAACGCGTGTCGTTATAGCGATTGTCCGGTTCCAGGTTGGAAAAATTAAACGTGGTCCAGTGGCAGTCCATGATCGGGTCGCCCGGCTGTGGCGGGAGCGGGTAGGTGTAAAGCCGGGAGCGCGCAAACGGCGGGAGAAAATACATCAGGCTCACGGTGCCGCCATGCGGCAGGCCTTTCAGCGCTTCGAGCATCGGCCGGATGTCGGTGAAGCGGACATTGTCCACGGCGCCCCAGTAGGCGGCGATCTTGTCAATGTCACTATCGGGCCGGATGCAGAGCCGGGCCAGCACCACGGGCAATTGTGACAGCACCTTGGCCACAATCGTGCGGCGTTCGGTTGTGGGGATTCGGCGCAGGAGCAAATTGTAATCGGTCAGATGAATGGCGTTGCCGGCGGGATGCACCAGTTGTTTGAGCAGGGCGACTTCCTCCGGCTGCAATCGGGCGTCGGCATAAATCGAATCAAGGATGTCTTTGGAGAAAATATACGGGTAATCAATGTACAGGTTCACACCATGCCCATACAAAAAACCGTAAAGCTTTTCGCGCGTCGCTGGCGGCAGGTTGAGCAGAAAGTTTTCATCCGGCGTGAACACGGTGTTGGTGCCGTTTGACCGGATGCGTTCCGGCGTCACCTGCGTCTCGACCTGTTCCTGGCTTAGCCCGTTCGCGGCCAGCATCGACTTGACCTGCGCCGGGTTCAAGCCATTGAACGACCAGGCGGTTGGTTCAAGGTTTTGCACCTCCACCGGAATGTATTCCGCCGGTCGTTCCAACCGGATGTTCTGCGTCAGCAATTCCCCCCACGGGCCTTGGTGCGTGAACAGATTCTTGTCCTGCACATCCGGGTCGGGAATGTCATTATTGGCAAATGAAAATTGTTTTGAGTGGACCCCGGGCAGCCAGATGACGACCAGTGCCGAGCCAGCCATGAGACATAGGCTGAAGACGATCAAACCGGCAAGGTTGAATCGGAAGGAGTTTCGTGCGCCGTTTTCTTCGTTCTTTTTTATTTTTGCCATGGGGTCAAAAATTGAGCGGTAAGCCTAGCTTTCCAATGGAATTCAGCAAGCGGTAATCAGTTTAACCAGGCGGACGAAGTTCATCGTTGGGGGTTGGAACTTTTCAGCCGGAATGATTTCCGGCATACTGCCCGCGTGAAACAACTGGTCGAGTGGCTGGCGAAAGTGCCGGAACGTCCGCGCACAATTTTCAAAACGTGCGCCTACGGTTTGGTCGCCGGACTGGTGGCGGTGGCTTTTCAACTGGCGATCAACGGCTTTTATCATGCCGGGCTGGTGCGTCTGTCGCAGGGTTCGCACACCACTTTTTTTTGGAGCAGCCTGGGTTTGATCCTGGGGACAACCCTCCTTTCCGGCTGGCTGCTCAACTCTTTTTGCCCGGACGCCGCTGGCAGCGGCATTCCGCAACTGAAGGCGGCGTTTTGGAAAGATTTTGGCTTTGTGCCGTTCCGGGTATTGTGGGTTAAATTCATTGCCGGCACGCTGCAAATTGGCGGTGGTAGCAGTCTGGGCCGCGAAGGTCCGTGTGTGCAACTCGCGGGCGCGGCGGGCTCCCTGCTGGCCGGCGTCGCGGGCGAACCCAAGCAAAAACGCCGGTTGGCCACCGCCACCGGTGCCGCCGCCGGCCTGGCCGCCGCCTTCAATACGCCGCTGGCTGGCGTCACGTTTGTATTGGAGGAATTGATTGGCGATTTGAATAGTCGTTTGCTCGGCAGTGTGCTGCTGGGCGCGCTGCTTGGTGCGCTGGTCGCGCATGGCATCATCGGCCCGCAACCGTCCTTTTCACTGGCGGCCATCGGTGAACCCGTCTGGCATTCCTACCTGCTGGTGCCGGTGGTGGCCGCAGCGGGAACTCTGGTCGGCGTGGCGTTTCAGATATCGGCACTGGGTTTGCGTGCCCGCCAACGGAAATGGACGGCCTTGCCCGCCTGGCTGCGTCCCGCCATGGGTGGTTTGATTTGTTGGGCGCTGGGCGTGCTGGTCTTTTTTCAAACGGGAAGACTCGGTGTGTTCGGCCTCGGCTATGATGACTTGTCGGAAGCCCTGACGGGAAAATTAATCTGGCAGACGGCGGCGTTGCTGCTGGCCGCCAAATTTGTGGCCACCGTGGCCTGCTACGGACTGGGTGGCTGCGGTGGAATATTTTCACCAACGCTGTTTTTCGGTGCGATGACCGGTTTGGGCATCGCCGGCATCGCGCAGCCGTTCTTTTCCTTGTCAGCGGAAGGCGTGGCCATGCTCACCATCGTCAGCATGAGCGCGACGCTGGGCGCCGTGGTGCGGGCACCGGTGACGAGTATACTGATCGTGTTCGAAATGACCCACCAGTTTTCGCTCGTGCCGCCGCTGATGCTGGCGGCGCTGATCAGCCAGGCCATCAGCCGCCGGCTGGCGCGGCATAATTTTTATGACGCGCTGTTGGAACAGGACGGTCATGTGGTGGCACGCTTCGCCCCGCCGCGCGACCTGCGGGAATGGCAAAACCAGCCGGTTTCGCTGCTCGCCAATCCCCAGCCCGCCGTGGCCGCCTCGCTGGAAACAAAATCCATTCAAAGTCTGTTGCAGAATCATCCCTATACCCAGTTCCCGGTCGTCATCGGCGGACAAATTCAGGGCGTGCTCACGCGCGCGGAGGCCGTCCGCGCCCTTCGCGAAAAACGCCCGCCGGTTTTGGAGGAAGCCACCATTTGCCCGCCGGACTTGTCCCTGCGCGCGGTGGAAATGCAATTGATCGAATCCAAAACCGGCTTGCTGCTGCTGCAAGCGCAACCGGCTGGAACGCTGGTCGGCATCCTGACTTTGCATGATATCCTCCGCGCTCAGCAGGCCGCCGCCGAAGCGGGTTAAATGTAAGTGGCAACTAAAAATAAATCGCCGCTATAATTTCCGCGGACGGCGCTTGCCTGCCTTGTCTTTCGCTTGTTTCCAGCGGCCAAACCCGACACATTTCTTTCGCCATGTTGGCTAAGTCAAAAAAAATCGCCGCCGTCTTCGGCAGCTTCGGATTGCTGGCGCTGGTGGGCTATGCCGATTACGTCACGGGCTACCGGATTTCGCTCCTGGTGTTTTACCTGTTGCCCATTTTGGTGGCGCTGCGTTATGTCGGGCCGGGCTTGTCATTTTTAATGGCCGTGCTGTCGGCCTTCGTCTGGTTGTCGGCTGACATTGCGGCCGGAGAACGGTTCGGAGATATCGCCATTCCCATTTGGAACACCGGTATCCGCATGTCGGTTTTTGTGTTGGTGGTTCTCTTGTTCACCAACCGGGAATATTTGCAAAAACTGGTGGATCAGCGGACGAGAAAATTGCGGCAGGAAATCCGCATGCGCAGCCGGCTGGAGAAGGAACTGCTCGAAATCGCTGAATCCGAGCAGCGCCGGATCGGCCAGGATTTGCATGATAGCCTGGGACAACAATTGACCGCCACGGCGCTGGCCGGCAAGGTGCTGGCCAAAAAGCTGGCCAACAAATCCGTCGTTGAACCCGCTCTGGCGGATCGGTTGGTGACCATGGTGGAGGAGGCGATCGAGCTGACCCGGAATCTGGCCCGCACCTTGCATCCCATCGAGCTGGGCGCGGAAGGATTGGAGAACGCGCTCAAAAACCTCGCGGCCAACCTGTCGAAGGCGTTCGCGGTTTCCTGCCGCTTTCAACCTTCCAGCCCGCTGGTTTTCAATGATCCCCAGGCAGCCATCCACCTATATCGCATTGCGCAGGAGGCGGCCAGCAATGCCATCCGGCACGGGCACGCCCGGAACATTGTCATTTCGCTGGCGGCGACCAATAAAGTCCTCATGCTGTCCATTACGGACGATGGTTCGGGGCTGCCGCCGGAAGCCCGGGCCAAAAATGGCATGGGCTTGCGGATCATGAATTATCGCGCCGGGATGATTGGCGGGACATTTGACATTCAAAATCTGCCGGCGGGGGGCGCCCGCGCGGTTTGCGTGTTGAATCCGAACCGGCTGGACCCTGAAGATTATGGAACCGAAAACTAAAATTTTGCTGGTGGATGACCATCCGCTGGTGCGTGAATGGCTCGCCAACCTGATCAATGAAGAACCGGATTTTGAGGTGTGCGGCCAGGCGGGCAATGCCCGCGAAGCCTTGGGCCTGATGGGAACGCTGGCCCCGCGAATCGCCGTGGTGGACATTTCGATGGAAGGTGGTTCGGGCTTGGAACTCATCAAAGACGTCAAGGCGGTTCATCCCCAGGTGGACCTGATCGTGCTGTCCATGCACGATGAAATGCTTTATGCCGAGCGGGCCATGCGGGCCGGGGCTTCCGGGTATGTGATGAAACGGGAGGCTACCGATAAGGTGCTGGCCGCCATTCGCGCGGTTCTCCAGGGCGGCATTTATCTCAGCCCGACCGTGACCGCTGCGCTGGCCGAAAAACACGTCCACGGCGATGGGGCCAAACAAGCGGTCATCGAGTTGTTGAGCGATCGGGAACTGGAAGTGTTTCGCCTGCTGGGCCAAGGCCACAGCACGCGCCAGATTTCCGAACTAATGAACGTGGGGTTCAAGACGGTCCACGTCTATTGCGCCCGCATCAAGGAAAAGCTCAACTTGGCCAGCCTCAACGAACTCGTTTTTCACGCCATCCGCTGGCACGAAAATGGGGAACCTCATTGATCCTTCTCACCGCCGGCATTGTAGGAAGATTTCCTACAATATATTAAGCAGAAGCCATACAGTCAGTTTGGTGCAATTGGTTTCAACGTTGCTACTATTCCAACCGTGCGGTTGCGTCAGGCAATAGCGGAACCAAATTATAATCATCATAACCCGCCTGACGCATGGTTCCTCCGCGAAAAAGAAAGCAACTATATGAAACAGACCAAGCATCTCCGCAAGGCGGGTTTTACGCTGGTGGAAATCATGATCGTCGTGGCCATCATCGGCCTGCTGGCGGCCATCGCCATTCCCAACTTCGTCAAGGCGCGCGCCACCTCTCAGGCCAACGCCTGTATCAACAATCTCCGTCAGATTGACGGCGCGGCCAATCAGTTCGCTTTGGAACAGCACAAGACCAACGCTGGGGTCGTCAATTACCCGACGGACTTGTCGCCCTACATCCGGCTGAATGTGGCCAACAAGATTCCCGGCTGTCCGGCGGGCGGCTCCTACACTTGTGGCACCATCGGCGTGTCGCCGACTTGCAACCTTGCCAATACGGTCACGCCGGGCCACTTCCTGCCTTGAATTTTGGCAGGCCGATGGCTTTTTCCTAGACACTGCCACGCAATTTGCGTGGCGTGTTTTGGTTTTGTAAAGACCTCGTCAGAAGCCGCCAGCCTGAATCCGGTTGGAATTCATCTGGTTCGCGGGCATTTTGCGATTTTGATTGCCAGTGAACACCGTTGCTTTAACGTGTTTTTCAGGCGAGCGACGCATGAACCCCAAACTGCTGATTGTAGATGACGACGAGGAAATCCGCACCCAGATGAAATGGGCGCTGGCGCAGGACTACGAAGTCCTGCTGGCCGAGGACCGGGCGAGCGCGCTGGAAATTTTCCGCGCCAGCCAGCCTTCCGTGGTGCTCCTTGATCTGGGTTTGCCGCCGAATCCCAGCAACCCGGAAGAAGGGCTGGCCGTGCTGTCCGATCTGCTGGCGCTGGACCGGTTGGTGAAAGTGGTCATCGTCAGCGGCCAGGGCGAAAAAGAAAACGCCCTGCGCGCCATCGGCAACGGCGCCTACGATTTTCTGTCCAAGCCGGTCGAGATGGAGGAGGTCAAATTTCTGCTCAAGCGCTGTTTCCACGTGGCGCAACTGGAAAAGGAATACGCCACCATGCAGCAGCTCATGGGCGGCGATTCGTTTGAGGGCATGCTGGGCACGAGCGCGCAAATGCGGCCGATTTTTGAAACCATCCGCAAGGTGGCCACCACGGACGCGCCGGTGCTGATTCTCGGCGAAAGCGGCACGGGCAAGGAAATGGTGGCCAAGGCGATTCACCAGCGGAGCAATAACCGAACCGGTCCGTTCATCGCCATCAACTGTAGTGCCATTCCCGAAACGCTGCTGGAAAGCGAATTGTTCGGCCACGAAAAAGGCGCGTTCACCGGCGCGCACGTCCAGCGCAAGGGCCGGATCGAATCCGCCAGCGGCGGCACGCTGTTCCTGGACGAAATCGGCGAGATTCCGCTGCCGCTGCAGGTGAAGCTGCTGCGCTTTTTGCAGGAGCAGACCATCGAGCGCGTGGGCGGTCGCCTGTCCATTCAGATCAATACCCGCGTGGTCGCCGCCACCAACGCCGATTTGAGAAAGACCATGCAGGCTGGCACATTCCGCGAGGATTTGTTTTACCGGCTGGCTGTCGTGCAAATGGTGCTGCCGCCGTTGCGCGATCGCGACCACGATGTGCGGCTCCTGGCGCAATTTTTCCTGAACAAGTTCGCCGCGCAGGTCAACAAGCCGAACCTGGCGTTTGACCAGGATGCCATCCGCGCCTTGAACAAGCATCTCTGGCCGGGCAATGTGCGCGAGCTGGAAAACTGCATTCGCCGCGCGGTCATCATGGCCGAAGGCAAGCGGGTGACGGCGAAGGATCTGGAGCTGAACGCCGGCCAGTCCACGGCGGTTACGCTCAAGGAGGCGCGCGAGGAGGTTGAGCGGAAAATGCTCCAGTTAGCCTTGAAAAAACACGGCGGCAAGATTGCCCCCGCCGCCGCCGAACTGGGCTTGAGCCGCCCGACAATTTACGAGCTGATGGAAAAGCTCGGCATCACCAATCCCAAAGGATAAGCAAGTGGCTGCGACGCCCCGTCGCACCAAGGTGCCGGCGACGCCTTCGTCGCCACCACGCTCCGGCGATGAGGCGTCGCCGCTACGCCAGCTTAAAACACCGAAAACCGTTCCGAGACATATACGATGTCCTGCGGTTCCAGATAAAATGGCTTGGTGGCGTCGCCGGCCAGCACCGCCTTCAGGTTCACGGTGTAATGCTCCATCACGCCGTTTTTGTTGCGGACGATCTTGACCGCTTTCAAATTGGCGGTGTTGTAATTAAATCCGCCGGCCTCCATGACGGCTTCCAGCGCGGTGATGGGATGATCCGACAAAATTTTGCCCGGGTGCAGCACTTCGCCGGTGACGAACACCGGGAAGGTGGAGGACTGCACCTGCACCGTGACTTCCTTGGTGGAGATTTGTGAGGAATAAAGCGTCACCAGTTTTTTCTGCAAATCATCCGGCGTCATGCCGGAGGCATCCACCTCGCCGACCAGCGGCAGGTTGAGCTTGCCATCCCGGCGGATCGGCTGGATGGTGTCCAGGTTGCCGGAGCCGGGGAAGGTGATTTTCAAAATGTCGCCTTCGCGCAGAATGATCATTTCCGAATGCGAGGGTTCCGCCGCAATCTTGCCCGCGGATGGCCCGGTGGGCATGGTGTCACAGCCGGTTAGACCGGTGGCCGCCGCCAAAAGCACGCCCGCTAGCTTGATCACCGACCAGGAACGAAACGAAGTCTTGATTGTATTCATGGTGTTTAGTTTTTTGGATTGTTCTACCTTGGGAAAAATCATAGCCGGAAACCGGCGCGACGCAACCCCGCTTTTTTTGCCGGTATTTTGCCCGGCGTCTGCCGTGCGCCATCAGGGCGGGGGATGGTTTGAAAGCATTTAACGTCTCGCGCGCAGGGCGCGAAGAGAACCAAAGGAAAAAGTCTTTTCCCTTCGCCGCCGGCGCGCTCTTCGCGCGAAATAGACCGCTGCCGTCATCAGCTATTCCCGCCGGACCTGGAATGGGATCAACCCTTCCAGCACTTAAAATCTCACCAGCTTTTCCAATTCCTTCACGCGCTTCTCAATGCCGGCGCGCTTGGTTTTGGTCGTGGTATTCAATCCAAAACCTTCGCAGCAGAACGCCGCGGTGACACTGCCATAAACCATCGCGCGCCGGATTTTCGCATCAATCGAACCCTTCGCGCTGGCGAGATAGCCCATCAGGCCGCCCACGAACGAATCGCCCGCGCCGGTCGGATCCACCACCTTGGTCAGCGGATACGCCGGGCAGATGAATATCCCTTTCGGGCCGGAAAGCACTGAGCCGTGCGAACCTTTTTTGATGATCACATACTTCGGCCCCAGCGCATGGATTTTTTTCAGCGCGACGAAAAGGTTGTCCTCTTTCGTGAGCAGTTCCGCCTCGCTGTCGTTCAATACAAAGCCGTCCACGCGCTTGAGCAGTTTCAGCAAATCCGCCAGCGCGATGTTCAGCCACAAATCCATCGAGTCGGCCACCACGAACTTGGGCTTCTTCATCTGGTCCAGCACGCAAAGCTGGAGCGCCGGCGCGATGTTGCCCAGCAGCACGAACGGCACGTTCCGAAACGCCGGCGGCAGCGTCGGCGAAAAAGTTTCAATCACGCCCAGCTCGGTGGCGAGCGTGCGGCGGTGGTTCATGTTCAACTCATATTCGCCGGACCAGTGAAACGTTTTCCCCGGCAGCATCTGCAAGCCTTCCAGGTCAATTTTATGTTTGCGATACAGCTCGATGTATTTTTTGGGAAAATCCTCGCCCACGCCGCCGACGAGTTTCACCGGCGCGAAAAAGCTGGCCGCCACCGCCGCGTGGCTGGCCGAGCCGCCGAGCAGGCGCGGGTTTTCCGCCTTGGGGGTTTTGATGGAATCAAGGGCCGTGGTGCCGACGATGAGAACGCTCATTTTTATTTAGCAGTTGGAAGTGGGGAGTTGGGAGTTGGGGGTGAAATCAGTGGCCGCCCTGACTTTTTTGAATCAGTTCAATTTCGTAGCCTTCCGGCGCGTCAATGAAGGCAAACGTGGTGCCGCTGGAGCTGGTCGTCGGGCCGTCGGAAAATTTCAGGCCGTGCCGGGCAAGGTGCTTTTCAAATTCCGCCAGGCTGTCCACCTCGAACGCCAGATGCGTCAGGTCCGGCTGCACCTGCACGGGGCCGCTGCCGGGGAAGCAGGTGATTTCAATCAGCTCCTCGCTGCCCGGCGTCTGGAGAAAAACCAGTTCCGAGCCGCGCGGCGACTGGTGCCGCTTGACTTCCGTCAGGCCGAGGATTTCCCGGTAAAATGTCACCGTGCGTTCCAGGTCATTCACCCGGTAGCGCGTGTGCAGGAGCTTGGTCACTTTGCTCATGCGCGGAATTTATCAGGCGGCCCGCCAAATTCCAATGGCCAATCTCGTGCGCTGGCGGCTTGTGTTTCCCGCCGCGCGGCGGTATTTCAAGCGCGTGGGCCGGACCTACCTCTTTGAATGTCCGCAGTGCCAGTATCGCGCGAAAATTTCGGGCGGTGCGGACAGCGGCGTCCATTGCGAAATCCAGACCGTCATCTGCCGCGACTGCCGGGAACTGTTCGACGTGTTCACGCGGCTGTGTCGGCGGGCGGACGCGGTGGACGTGATTAAATTTCCCGCCTTTCACCGCCCGGAAATTCCGCCGGTGCTCCTGCGCGATAGTCCGGTGAATGGCCGCCGCGCCGCGCCGCGCCCGCTGGTCTGGCACAACTATAAACTGGCCTGCCCGGTCGGGCCGAAGCACTTCGTCGAGCCGTGGAACGACCCGGCTCGGTGCCCGCGCTGCGGTAATTTCATGGCCAAGCTCGGCCTGCCATTCCGGCTGTGTGATTGAGAAACTAGGCCGGGTCGCCTGGTCCCGGTAATCCGTGCGCCCGGAAAAGTTTCTATGGCGTGTTTTCAAAATACCGTTGCCTCGCAAACTGGGGTTTCATCAGCACCGGGCTTTAGTCCGATGTGGGTTGGCCGCGCGGAGCGCAGCCGTTTTAACGGCTTTTCTGCCGGGACCAAAGCCGCTGAAGCGGCTGGCACGACCAGCCAAAAAGCAATCACATAGAGCATTGATAGAAATGATGTCGCGAGGCGGAGCGCGGATTTTTGGTGGTGGGCGAGGCTTTGGCGCCGGCGCAGGTTTTCCAACCCTGTAACTAAGCCGAAACAAAGCCCACCGCCAAGAAGCCTTACTCCCATCTGCCAACGGTCCCGCACCGCGCCTCGGGTTTCTAAAATATTCGCTTGACAAAAAAGTATCTATAAGTTAAAAATACATCATGTTCATCGCCCCTGCCGTCGGCCGAAGGCCATTGGGGAAATGCTTGGCCGGCGGCGGGTGGGATTTTCCCTCCGGCGTGCCTGTTCTTTGACATCTGGATTTTGTCGCGCACCGTTCCGGGCTGCCCGGGCGAAGCTTGCCCTGCTTCGCCCGGCAACCTGGAAATCCTCAAAATTTCA
>Ga0302270_10000168_pt1 | contig 70463 bp, 61 predicted proteins | sample III_Bog_E2_3_FD_198773 | JGI IMG/M metagenome (GOLD analysis project Ga0302270, IMG submission 198773) | Peat permafrost microbial communities from Stordalen Mire near Abisko, Sweden - III_Bog_E2_3 | ecosystem: Environmental > Terrestrial > Soil > Wetlands > Peat | place: Sweden: Abisko... | reverse complement strand
TGTCAGCCTGTGGAGAGGAAGGCTCTGGCGGTCGGCGCAAGCCGGCCACGAAACCAGCCTCAGTGAAGCAGAAATCCAGCGTCAAACCTACCTATGCGTAGGTTTGAGCAAGTCTGGAAGAACGGTCCAACGGTAGCCCTTGAACCCCGACCTCCCAAGGCTTCCCCCGCATTTGGTTAAGAAATTTCGACTGATGAGTCAAGGGCATAGGCATTTTCCGGGGTTACTTCGCGTAAAAGTTGCCGATGAGAACAACTTGCCGGCGGGTGGTCTGACCGCGACGGGGCTTGTTGTGCAGCGGATTGATGTAATACCGGCGAGCCCTGATACTGACACATCGCCGGCAAACTGCCAGCGCACCTCAAACGAATTTTCATTTCGGATTATTTTTATGCACAGATTGTAAAAGGAGGTGGCGTGTCCGGGACACGGTGTTTCGTGGTTGTTTGACGTTCCCGAGGAGCCGCCTTCGGTAGGAGGTTCCGCCACGCGCTGGTGCTATCGATCGACAAAAAGAGCCAGATCCAGGCGCTTGGCCAATCCCAGATATCGGCATCGGCACAAACCGGAGGTGCGACCGGCAAAATGCGCCGATGAACCTGTGCGATCGGCCTTCAGGGAATTCGCCAACGGTATCGGTTGCTACCCGAACATCATGTCCGATAATAAAACATTATCGGACAAAAGAGAGACCGAAGAACTGCGGCGCTTAAGCGCGGCATAAGCCCAAAAGGCGCCGGCTGGCCGGGGCGCTGGTGTGCGAAGCCAAGGACGCGGATGCGGTCGCGCCGCATCTTGGGCGGCTTTTGCGCCAACATCAAAGCGCGCCGGTATGGTTAGGAGCCACCCCCTTATCGCCAACGGTCCGAAAATCCGGGTGTTTCATGGCTTCTGGCCGTGTTATCATTGTAGATCGCGGTATGGCTTGTAGCAAAATATGGCTTGGATACTCTGTGTGCCTCGATGCGGTTGACAAGTAGAATAGAGTACGTAGACGCGAGGAAAGGGAGCATATGAGCGACAGCAGGACATCCAACCGCGACGTCGGACGCTCTGCGGCGGCGATTTATAGCGTTGGCCGGGGAATGAGCCTGCGGCTCTATTGGCTAGCCATGCTTGGTGTCCTCAGTCTTTATATCGGTATTTGGTTATTTAATTTTGAAAATGTTTACGGGATGGTTGTTGATGATGCCATGCATTTCAATATGGCCACCTGGGCTAGCAAAGACTGGCGAGTAATTTTCGGAGTTGAACACCTATCTTGTTACTATTTTCACTTTTTATTTTTAGAAGTACCAATATTAAGTTTACCATTCTCTTTACCGTCATATAATATTCCATTCGCCGATGGAGTAACTGATAAATTTCGGTTTTTTCTTTTAGCTGCAACCCTTCTTCATATTCCGGTGGCACTCGCCGTTGGGTGGTTTGCCGAGCGGCTGGTGATCCAACGCTGGATTGCGCTGGCCGGCATGATCCTTTTTGTGCTGTCTCCGACGTTCGTCTTTTGGACACCGCATCCCGATGGTCGATTGTTCGAGCTGCCTCCGTTTTTAGGTATGATTGGGCTGCTGATCTACCTTAACGATCGATATCTGTCGGCCACACGGCGCTATCGATTACAGTTCATCGCTGGGTCTCTTTTGTTCATCACTCTTGCTCTCAATTATAATGCCTTATTTTATGGCGCCTGTTTCCTGGTCATGTGGTGGGGGCTGGCGCTGGTGCGGTTCTGGCGGCGGCCTCGGTTCTGGATCGAAGGCTGTTGCTTTGGCGCTGGCTTTGTCTTGTGGTTTACCTTGGGCGAACTGGTCGGCCATTATGGTGCCCATACTGCGTGGAGTCAGGGCCATCTAGCCACCTTGCTGGGTCAGGTTTCGTCCTATCAGACCAAAGTTGGGTTCATCGGGCAATTGTCCCAATGGCTGGACATTTTCAAGAGCACCATCGGCCTGCCGCTGGTTCTGCTGTCGGTGGTCGGCGCAGTGGTGTGGTTCCGGGAACGCCGAGTATCACTGCTGTCGCCTGCAAGCCGTCTCATCCTACTCGGCAGTCTCGGGCTGACGGTGCTGTACTTTCTGACCAAATCAACTTTCCCGACCTTTCGCCAAACCGTGGGCTTCCTGCCGATCCTGATGGTGCTGGCAGCTCTTGGGGCCGCCAGCCTTGGGGCTTGGGCCGGCGCCGGGATTGCCCGAGTGCTGCCGAGGGTTCGCGCTGGCGGGGCGATAACGGCAGGGATCCTCGTGCTGGCGGCGCTGCCGAGCCTTCAGGAATCGGCACGAGTCTTCGAGTCCGAGCTGGGGTTGGGCAAGATCTGGCGTTATGCTTGGCAACATGGTGATGGTCAGCAACCCTGGCGGTTGCATTTCGTTTGGGAGGACTCCCTTAACAAGTTCCGCCTGCTGTCCACTGTGGATGATGTGCTGGCTGGCGATCCCGAAACCCAGGTGGTTTCGTGGTTTCCCTCCGACTTCTTGCTGGGACAGGAAGCGCCTTGGTTGCTGCCGCTGTTGGAACGGGTCAAGCCATTGATGGCGGCGCCCACTCCGTTTGGTACCGCCACCTGGAACGCCGAAACCCACGGCGCGAATCCCCGGCTTGACCTCCCAAATCTGCCGGTTTTGACCGAGGCCCGGCTCTTTCGACTGGGCGATCTGCAACGGGAAATTCGCGGCGAGGCGCCACTGATGGTGGCCGCAGTGAGCGCGGACTCAGTAGACGGCGCCCATGAGCCTGGCAATGTCTTCGACCGGGACGCTTCGCCCGATGGTATCACCACCTGGAAGTCGGCCAACACCGACGGACCCCATTTTCTCAAGATTGACTTCGCCAAGCCTGTCGTCATCGGCACGCTGGCGGTGGTGCCGGCCATCGATGCTCCAGTGGTGGCGCTGGAGGTGCAGGCCGGTGACGGCCAGTGGCAAACCATCTGGTCGGGAGATCATCTCGAGAGCAAACTGTCTCTCGATGTCAGTTTCGCGCCGCGTCCGATCTCTCACCTCAAGCTGATCTTCAGCACTCCCCGACGCGCTGGACTCACCCCCCAGCCGCCACGATATGCCGAGATCGACGAGGTGGTATTCCCCGGCTTTTCGGTGGTCACGCCGCCGCCGCTCCGATCCTTCCCAAAGCCGGTTTTGGAGACGATCCGGTCGCTTGGTTATGACCATTATCGGTTGGACGGTGAAGGCATCACCAGCAAAACCCAGGTGATGGTTGATGGCCACCGGGTTCCGACGAATTTCACGCCGCGCCAGAATCTGTTCGGCAGCTTGGAAATCTACTTGCCGGTCGCCGCCTGGACCGACGCCCGACCGCTCAATATCTGGCTGGAGGGCGGTGTCGAACGGTCGAAAACTTTGTATCTTGCGCCGCCTTGAGTTCGCGAAGCCGGTCACGAATTTATACGTCGCGAAAGATGTATCCATTTATACTGTTAGCTATGGAGTTAAGACTTAACTTATAGCCGCCTTGGCACTATATGAAGATCGGTTCCGGCCATAGTCCCCGCTTCCTGCGCCGGATGGTCCAAGATGTGAGACTTTTGCGTTCGTGGATTCTCATGCCATCGGGCCTTGATGGAGCCTCATCAAGGCCCGATGGCATCAATCAAGAAGCGCGCTGGTATCATCCGTTTAGAGTTTTCAGCCATCATTTCCGAAACTGTGCAGAAAGTTGTGAGCTTTCTATTCTAATTCCGGCTTTTTGCATTCTTAGCATCCTTGCAAGGATTTCGCTAGTTATGGCAATTTTAGTGCTATAAATTCTTATTTCATATGCTATAATGTGGTTATATAATAAGATATAATCTCGCAGGCTATCATATGCGTGAATGGATTCGTCGCACTCTTTTTCGTATGTTATCGCCGACGCTATGGGCTGCCATCCGCGATTTTTATCGTCAATACGAAGGCGAAAAAGAACGAATTAAACGGCGTGAGCAATGGGCCCTGGCTCATTACCAGATTCAACTTAAAAATATTAAAGCTTGGTCTATTAAACATACTGAAGAAACAAATTTATACTATGATATCACGCCATTAAATAAATCATATCTTGCCGAATCGATATCACTTGTAACAGGCCATGGTACCGATAAAATTAATGAGTTATTTCACGAAATAGAATCAGATAGTGAAATTCGTTCTCATTTTTCTGAGAAATTATCAAATTTACGATGGGGCAAAGATATTTATATTCATTATGGCCGCCGTTTAGGTTGGTATGCTTTTGTCAGGATTATTAAACCTAAAATTATTATTGAAACTGGGGTTGATCTTGGTGTTGGGTCTTGTCTTTTATCCGCAGCTCTGCTCCGGAATGCTGCCGAAGGTGCCCCAGGGCGATATTACGGAACCGACATTCGTTCAGAAGCTGGTTATCTATTTGGTGGAAAATACGCAACAACAGGAGAGCTTATTATCGGAGATTCAATTCAAAGTTTAAAAAAATTTGACTTGGCGATTGATCTCTTTATCAATGACAGCGACCACACCTCAAACTATGAATACAATGAATATCTTACTATTCAGGAAAAATTAAGCAAGACCGCTATTATCCTTGGAGATAACAGCGAATCTTGCGATTCTTTGCTAAAGTTTTCGAAAAAAACTGGACGGAGTTTTTTATTTTTCCAAGAGCAGCCGTTAAATCATTGGTATCCAGGTGGCGGTATCGGCATTTCTTTTCATCCGCACCGCTCATCCAGACGATGAAGACGATCCAGCACTTGGAACCACCCGACGTTGCCAGAATGGGCGATCAATCCAGCGTTGTTCGTTGCAATAATGGGATTGCCGCTCACTTAGATAGCGACGGAGGGTGGATTCAGCCCGTTGAACATAGGTACGAGCAGCCTGAACCGAAGCCGCACCATCGGCACGGCCCCAGCACAGAATCATGTCAACGGCGGCCAAAGCATCGCTCAACGCTCCGGCGATCCCTGACGACGATAAAGGATCAAAACCAATCAAAGCATCGCCAATCACCACCCAGCCTACACCAACTGCCTGATCAACATATTGTGAGGCGGCAGAGAATGGTTTAATAACCAACGAGGCGGCAGGAAGTTTAACCATTTCTCGTAAAATAGTTGTTTCTTGCCACGCCTGCCGATAGCCACTCGCTTCATTGAGGCGATTCTCACGGATGAGGTCATCATCGCTCATAAGGGTGACAATTGCTCGCCCCGAGGGCAATGCGGCGGCATACCACCAGCCACCGGGCACCGCTTCCACCAAAGACCGACCAACCAAACCGCTCTGGGGAACCGGATCTGCCATCACCGCTAAGGCAACCAGCCGGTCCAACCGGCGGCAATGAGCCCCCAAGCGAGTTGCCAGGGCTGCCTTTCGACCGCTGGCATCCATCAGAACCGAAGCTGTTACGGTGCTGACCCGCTGCCCTTGGCGAAGACTAACCCGCCAGCCCCGCCCCTCGACCGGCTCGACCCCGGCCAAAGAAGCCGGGGTGATCAGGTGGGCGCCAGCAGACACGGCGCATCGACGCAGCCACTCATCAAAAGCAGCTCGATCAAGATGCCATCCCGAACCGAAACCTCGCCGCAAAAAGTCATCCGCCACAGGTTCGGCCCCACCCCACACGCTCAGGGTGCCGTGATGGGGTTGGTGCCCCAAGGCCGCGAGATCCCCCGAAAGACCAAGACGCTCCAGCAACCGCGAAACGTCCGGTGTTGCGGATTCACCGACCCGCAGAGTCCCGCCAGCAGGCCGACTGACCAGTGCGACCCGCTTCACGCCAGCCTGGCGGAGTGCCAGAGCGGCGGCGGCTCCCGCCGGCCCCGCTCCAACAATCAGGACATCGACCTGCGGCCCCTCAGCCACAGAATCGCTCGTTAGGTGTTTGAACTGGCCTTGGGGGTGATCGAAATCGGCTCATTTCGTGGCAATTTTCGTTCGACTTCGACAAAGTGGGGCTCCTGGTTGCTGCCGATATTGAAAACGAAACCCAATTTATCCCACTTCTCGACCATTTCAACATTGCTGGCAAAGGAAATATAGTCCGCCGCGTTTTGGTCAAAACAGGTGCCGATCCATGGCACCTGAGGGCCGACATGGGGACCGGGCATGGCGTTGGCTGGCTCGGCTTTGGGCTCCAGGTAGACATATTCCGGTCGTTGGGCTGGCCACCACCAAATAAAACGGCCAAGAATTGTCTGAGCCGAGCATTGATTGAAATCCGCCTGCCACGGAACCGCCATATAACGCAGGATATCGCCGGGTTCCATGCCCAATTCAGGATCGAAACCCAGGCTCAATGGATCTGGAATGTTCTTTCTGACCTTAATTCTGAAGGGAGTCTCGGTATAGATAGCGGGATTACGGGAAATCCAAGTCATTTCGATTCCCGGAGAAAAAGCGCCGCCAACGCAATTTTCTAGCACAGCGCGGGTCAAACGCTCACCCTCAACAGCCGGCTCGGCTCCTGGTCGGAAATAACCACCCGCCCATTGCAGAAGGAAAAAATACTGTGTATCGGTCAGGCGCTCGTATTTTGAGGTCGCTGCCGTTGTTACACCTGGGGTATTGGCTGCCAAAGAGTCATCACCAGCCAGATACGGCATCATGGTGGCGCCACTATTCGCGTTGATTAGAACATTTTCGGCGCCGGGAGGACGGATGAAGTCTAAGTAATACTGCCGAAAACCGTTAAAAGTTGGCTCAGGATTGCCCAACTTGTCAAAATCAAATTTATGCGGCTTGGGTGGAATCGCCGTCACCCAGGGATACCCGGCGGCACGTTCAAAGATTGGCTTAATATCGGTCTCGAAATAAGGTTGGTATCCCTCAGCGCCCAATTTCCACAGACCATTGACGAAGATATCAGGTCGAATTTCCCGATATCGAACAAGAGCGTCGAAAATTGTATCATACAGCGTGACCATATTGGCAATTTGTGGCGCATAAGACGGTGGACCACACAGAACCCAGGCGGATTCAGCCTCAACCTCTAAATTTTGAGTGCCATCATTGATGACCAGTGTGGCCTTAACCGGCCCATCAGAGGTATCATCCCACCAGTGATCGTTGTTGGCATAGGTTGGAAGTGACGGCGTCGTGTCCGTCGTGCCGGCATGTCCCAATCCACCCAGCACCAACAATCGGCCCTGAGCATCGGTGCGCAATTCGCCCAGTGTGTCGATGGTATCCGGAGACAGGGTTTCCGGCGGGAAACTGCCGCCAACATAGCCCGGCGGAATGGTATCACGCGAGAAATGAAACGCTTTTCCGTGCTGATTCTGCCCCTTGATGCTCCGGGGACCGGGATCGATGATCAGTTTGAGGCGCTCCTCCGTGGTCACCACCGACGCATTACGCAGACCTTGATTGGGTGGATAACCAGTTTCTCCACTCTTTGTTTGAAATTTATACCAACTTGCTTTCTTGTTGGCTAAATGAACATGCCATTGGATGGACTTGACCGCACCAACTCCTGCTGTTACTTCAGACCAGCTTTTACCGTCATCGGTGCTTTGCATCACACTGAAGCGGGCTGCTTGACGCCGAACCGCCCCTTTGGCGTCGCGAAAGTCCTTTTTCTCAAATGGCGTGCCATCGGGTAGAATCGGCAAGCCATTGCAGGTTTCTGGCCCGATATAGTATTCATCCAATGAATTGCCAACGCGGGCAATACCAATGGCCGGAAAAATAGAATAGATTACTTTTTTCTCGGTATTAGACATGGAATCCCCCTACGGCATTGGTTATAGTCCAAGATGACTAACATCGATCAGAGCCTTGAGCCGGCGCAGTCCGACGACCACGTCGTTGAGCCGCTCTTGAACCGTACTCGGTGCAGTTGGCGTTGCAGAGCCAACGACTACGGCAGGCGAAGCCGGAGCCGCAGATGGTGTCCGCGTGCCCCTCGGCAACGCAACCGTTAAACCCGCAGCGGCGGCAGAAGCGGCAGCCTTTTCAAGAGCGGTGATGGTCTGGTCAACAGAACTGTCGGGATCCCATAGCCACAATGGCGACGCGTTCGGTCCAACGTCACCTGATCCATCGGCTGTGACTGGCACCTGCATCAATACCCAAGCCAAATTCGGTAGGTATTCATGCATCAAAGGTAATGTAAAACGAAAATACAATTGGCTTGAAAACCCCTCTTCTTTAAAAGATAGTTCTAATGTTCGCAGCATTAAACTATAGATTTTATTGAATGCGATCGCACAGTCAATTGCAACTTCATTAGTATAGTCTGATAGTTGAGCATTAGAAATAATTGGATAGGTACTTGGAAAGTCAGGAGTGTTAGCGATTTTTTGAAATTTGATATAGTGAGACATTTCCAACGGCACGCCCATGATTGGGCCATAGGTTCCATCGGTACGATGACCATAATATTGATAGGCTCCATAAGGTTGAACCGGAACTAACTGTCCAGATTCGGTCACGGCACCTTCGCCTTGTCGAACAATTTCATTGATCGCTTCTTTGGCTGTGACTTCCGATGTCACTTGAATCGGCTTACCGCCGAATTTACCCAAATAGATATTGAGCAATTGATGCCGTCCCGGCTCTTGCCGAAACACCTTGTCATGGCCATAGGCTTTCACGCAGGCCTCGATGCCTAACCACAGGCCGGCATAATATTGGCCGATGGTGTCAAAATTGGCTCCTTCAGGGGGAGCTTCAAAGGCGGCAGGCCGTTCAACGGCCATGAAGACATTACTAAAAACATCCTTCGATGCTTCAAAAAGGCCAATATAGGGTGTTGTATTGGGATTTGCACCGGGTAAGTAGGATGGATACTTTGGAACAACATCACCAGTGAACTGAGGAGTACCGCCAATTCCAACTAAAATATTTGCGGCTTGGTTGACATGGAACATCTCTTCCATGACTACACTACGCAATACTTGAAAGGCTTCGGAAGAACGATCGACAATTGAGTAAAGAGCGTTTAGATATAAAGGTATTGTTGTCATTTCGACATTAATTGCCCCTTGAGTAGCCGCTTGAAGCTCTTTAATACTGGTTAGTGATTTATATCGTTCGCTCAGGAGATATCGTTTATGGGACTCTCTGGTTGTCACCGATGTTGTGCTCATAGTGCCCCCTGGGGTGAGAGTGTATCACGGCCCTTGCCTAACATACACACGTATTAAAGTTGTTAGGCATGTGATCTTATAGCTATGATAGATGTAATGGCAAGTGGCAAAATTAAGGCACGATTTTTTTCAAAATAAACTCTGAATACGTTTTTATTATTCGCCACTTCCGCTTTTGAGAGAAACCGACAGAGGACTTCATGCCTGATGTCGTTACCCCCTGCTCTCATTCCGGCGAGCGGCAACGATGACTGATCGCCGGTCCTTGGGCGGTAATTGTGCCCACGCGGCATCTGAGGACCGACTTGATCTCTCAGCATCAAGACCCCATGATCTGATGCCACAGAATTATAAAATAATTTGCATTTATGATGAATAAAAAATTTATATTAATACTATAATCCTGCCGCTTTTGTTAAATTAATTTTAAATCGTTCGCCACGCCGCTGATAACGGCGGGTCATTTCTGCTGTCGTATGTCCAAGATGACGCTGGACAAAGCGTTCTTCGACTTGTGCAGAGGTCGCTAATCCAGCCCGCAAACTATGGCCGGAAAACCGTTTTTCCCGTTCACCTTCCGATAAATCACCGCGAATTCCTGCGGCCATTGCCATCTTTTTCACCAACCGCGCCACATGACGATCCGAAAGCCGTTCGCTTTGTATCCGCCTGCCGTCTCGAGTGATGCCCCGAAACACCGGCCCATGAGCAATCCGACCCAGAGTCATCCAAGTTTTAAGGGCCTGAACCGGACAGCTCAGGTCTGACGATCCAGGGCCGATTTCAACCTCCCGCCACCCGGATTTACCTTTGACGTGCAAGATCACACCACCTTCCAGGATTTCGATCCAACCTCGCCCGTCTTCGGTCTCGTTGGGCCCATGATCAAGCCCAACGATTTCAGAACGACGCAAACCTCCAGCAAAACCAAGTAATAAAATGGCACGATCCCGCAATCCACGGAGATCACGCCCCAACATTTCGATCATAGATAGAATGTCACTAGCCAATAAAGCATCTTTTGTCACAGGAGGACGGCCATGGGCTTTTCTAATACCGGCCAAGACTTCTCGGATATGAGGATCTGTGCGATCCATTGGCATTTTTCCCTGTCGGAACATCCAAGCCAATCCCGACAACCGACGCTCGATGGAACGAACCGACGCGCCCCCTGCCGAAGCCAAATCGGCCAGATAGAGGCCAATCTGTTGGGGTTCCGGCGGGGTTTCTGACAATCCGCGACGCGCGCACCATCGGGTATAATGTTTCCAATCGGCGGCATAAGCCCGATGAGTATTTTCAGCACGAGCTTTACGGGCATAATCCTGCGCCTTACCGGCCAAATTTTCCAGGTGAGACAACCCCGCCGGTAAGGGCAATAATTCAGACGAGGATAGAGGCGGAAAGATTTCCATGTTTCACAAGCCCGGCATCATGCGGAATCCAATGGGCTTACCTATAGCACACAGCCGTTTTTTTGGGGCTGTAATACCATCGGGCCTTGATTTGGCTGCGCGTTCGTGCGCGCGCAGCCCTAGGGCACGGATCCGCCCGCCCGGTCTCCAAAGCATGACACTTTAATGATAGCATTAACTCTTTTATATTTTTCTTATCTCTTGAGCTGATTCCTGATCTCGAACTTTAATGTCGAAATATGCTCCAATCGGTCCTGGGTGGTTGTCGTGACGTTACATAACATAACACGAAGAAACCATCAACATTTTTGGAGTTTTCCATGTTCGATCTTGTCTTGATGGCGGGCAGTCTCGGGCTTTTTGTCCTAATGATTGGCTATGCTTCTGCGTGCGATCGGCTGTGAGGATATCATGAGCCTTGATCTTATTCTTGGTAGCTTGGTGGCGGCAGTGCTGTTCGGCTATCTCGTTTACGCGCTGATCAGGCCGGAGAAATTCTAATGACTCTCAACGGATGGTTTCAGATCGCGCTGTTTGGTGTGATCGTGGTGCTGTTGACCCGGCCCATTGGCGGCTATATGACCCGCTTGTTTGCTGGCGAGCGCACCTTTTTATCTCCGATTCTGCACCCCCTGGAAATCGGCCTTTACCGGCTGGCCGGGGTTGATGAACGCACCGAGCAGCATTGGTGGACCTACACTGTTGCTATGCTTGCCTTTAATTTGGTTTGTTTTGCCAGCCTTTACGCGCTGTTGCGTTTGCAAGGGCTGTTGCCGCTGAATCCTCAGGGCATGACGGCCGTCACGCCCGATCTGGCTCTAAATACCGCCATCAGCTTCATCACCAACACCAATTGGCAGAATTACGGCGGCGAAACCACGCTGTCTTATTTGGTCCAAATGGTTGGCCTGACTGTTCACAATTTCGTTTCGGCCGCCACCGGGATTGCCCTGGCTGTCGCACTGGTCCGTGGATTTTCCCGGCGCTCCAGTAAAACCGTGGGTAATTTCTGGGTTGATCTGGTGCGATGCACTTTGTATGTGCTGTTACCAATCAGCTTAGTCTGCGTGTTGTTTTTTGTCTGGCAAGGCGTGCCCCAGAATCTTGGCGCCTATACCGAAGCGACAACCCTGGAAGGCGCCAAGCAACTCATTGCTCAGGGGCCAGTTGCTTCCCAACTGGTCATCAAGATGTTGGGCACCAACGGTGGCGGCTTCTTTAACGCCAATTCGGCCCACCCCTTCGAAAATCCAACCGCCCTCAGCAATCTGCTCCAGATGGTGCTGATTTTCCTGCTAGGAGCCGGCCTAACCAATCTGTTTGGCCGCATGGTGGGAGACGAGCGCCAAGGGTGGGCTCTGTTCAGTACCATGGGCATGCTGTTTGTGGCGGGCGTAGCGATTTGTTATTGGGCCGAAGCGACGGGTAACCCGGCCTTTGCTCCATTAGGGATCGACCAGACCCCCAGCATCGCCCAAGCCGGCGGAAACATGGAAGGCAAAGAGGTTCGCTTTGGCATCGCCAATTCGGCCCTATTCACCACTATCACCACCGATGCATCCTGTGGTGCGGTCAACACTATGCATGACAGTTTAACACCTCTTGGTGGTTTAGTTCCACTGGCTAACATTATGCTAGGAGAAACCATTTTTGGCGGGGTTGGCTCCGGCCTATACGGCATGCTTTTGTATGTCATCATCGCCATGTTCGTCGCCGGATTAATGGTCGGGCGAACCCCAGAATATGTCGGCAAGAAACTAGAAGCCAAAGAAGTCAAAATGACCATGCTGGCTTTACTATGCGTGCCACTGGTCAATATCGGCTTGACATCGATTGCTTCAGCCATCCCTGCGGGTGTCGCCGGGGTTAGTAATGCCGGACCTCATGGCTTTACCGAAATTTTATACGCCTATGTCTCGTCAGCAGGTAACAATGGCAGTGCCTTTGCGGGGCTTTCAGGCAATACGCTCTGGTATAATCTGACGTTAGCCCTGGCCATGTTTATTGGTCGGTTTGCCCTGATTGTGCCGATGATGGCGGTTGCTGGTTCGCTGGCCGCCAAGAAACGGCTGCCGCCTTCGCTCGGAACCTTCCCCACCAACGGTCCACTGTTCGTCATCTTGCTGATCGGTACCATGCTGATCGTGGTTGGCCTGACCTATTTCCCGGCGGTGTCGCTAGGCCCCGTGGTGGAACAGCTTTTGATGCAAACCGGCGCCCTCTATTGATTGGTGATGCTATGACCATCCATCATGCTCCGGCGTCGATGTTCGACCCGGCAATTCTCGGCCCGGCAATCCCCGAGGCTTTTCGTAAACTCGACCCGCGCCACCTGATCCGCAACCCTGTGATGTTTGCGGTGGCCATGGTGGCGGTGCTGGTCAGCGCCCTGTTTGTCCGGGACGGACTCGACCATGCGCCAAACCTGCTCTTTACCGGCCAAATCATGGCTTGGTTATGGATCACGGTGCTGTTCGCGACCTTTGCCGAAGCGGTGGCCGAGGGCCGGGGCAAGGCACAGGCGGCGTTTTTGCGCCGTTCGCGAACCGAGACCATAGCCAAACGATTGACTGACCCCAAGGGCCGCCGTTTCGAGACGGTCAATGCCGAAGAACTTCAGGTTGGTGACGTGGTTTTGGTCGAAGCCAACGACACCATCCCCGGCGATGGCGAGGTTATTGAAGGCATTGCTTCGGTCAATGAAAGCGCCATTACTGGGGAATCCGCTCCGGTTATTCGTGAAAGTGGCGGCGATCGGTCGGCAGTGACCGGAGGAACCTTGGTTTTGTCGGACTGGATCAAGGTCCGGGTGACGGCGGGTCGAGGCTCCAGTTTCCTGGACCGGATGATTGCGCTGATTGAAGGGGCTGAACGCCAGAAAACCCCCAATGAAATCGCCCTCAATATCCTGCTAGCCGGCATGACTCTAATCTTCATTCTGGCCACCGTAACCATTCCCGGTTTCACGGCCTATGTCGGCGGTGGCGTATCGGTGGTGGTGCTGGTGGCTCTATTCGTCACCCTGATTCCGACCACCATCGGGGCGTTGTTATCGGCTATCGGCATTGCGGGCATGGATCGGTTGGTTCGTTTTAACGTCCTGGCCATGTCGGGCCGGGCAGTGGAGGCCGCTGGCGACGTTGACACTTTGCTGTTGGACAAAACCGGGACAATCACCTTGGGTAACCGGGTGGCCACCGGCTTTATCCCGGTGGATGGCACCAGCGAGGCTGAACTGGCGGAGGCGGCTTATTTTGCCTCGCTGGCCGATGAAACTCCCGAAGGCCGCTCGATTGTCGCCCTGGGCCGTGAGAAATACGGCATGCGCGAGCTTCATCCGGCGTTTGAAACCGCTCATGCCGTGCCCTTTACCGCCCAAACCCGCATGAGTGGCGTCGATCTGCCCGATGGAGAAATTCGTAAGGGTGCGGTGGACAGTGTTATAGCCTATGTTGGGCAGAAAGCTGGCACGACGACTCCCGTTCGCTCGCGAGAACTGGATCAGGCGGTCGAAGCCATAGCAACGGCGGGAGGAACACCTCTGGCTGTTGCTCGGAATGGTCGATTGCTGGGAATTATTCACCTAAAAGACGTTGTTAAGGGCGGGATTCGCGAGCGTTTTGCCGAACTTCGTCAAATGGGCATTCGAACGGTGATGATCACCGGAGACAATCCCCTAACCGCTGCGGCCATTGCGGCGGAAGCGGGGGTTGATGATTTCTTGGCTCAAGCCACCCCAGAAGACAAACTGAAATTGATCCGTCAGGAACAAAGCGGCGGAAAACTGGTCGCCATGTGTGGTGATGGCACCAACGATGCGCCGGCTTTGGCCCAAGCGGATGTTGGAGTGGCGATGAATACCGGCACCATGGCAGCCCGTGAGGCCGGAAACATGGTCGATTTGGACAGCAACCCGACCAAACTCATCGAGATTGTTGCCATCGGAAAGCAACTCCTGATGACCCGTGGCGCTTTGACGACCTTTTCAATCGCCAATGATGTTGCAAAATACTTTGCAATTATTCCGGCAATGTTTGCTTCGGTCTATCCTGCTTTGGGCGTCCTGAACGTCATGGGATTATCCAGCCCACAAAGTGCGATCCTCTCGGCGATCATCTTCAACGCTCTGATCATCGTTGTTTTGATCCCGCTGGCCCTAAAAGGCGTCGCCTATCGGCCTCGTCCGGCGGCAACGCTGTTGACTCGAAATCTTCTGGTTTACGGACTGGGGGGTGTGGTGGTGCCATTCATCGGCATCAAAGCCATTGATTACCTTGTCACCGCGCTCGGCCTGGCCTGAACCAAGGGAGTCTGTTCATGCTTAACCATCTTCGTCCCGCCCTGGTCTTGACGCTGGCCTTCACGGCCTTGTGCGGGCTGGCGTATCCTCTGGCTATGACCGGCTTGGCCCAAGCCTTGTTTCCGATTCAGGCCAATGGCAGCCTGATTCTTAAGGACAATCGGGTCATTGGTTCGGCCTTGATCGGTCAATCCTTCGTCAGTGATACCTACTTCCATGGCCGTCCGTCGGCAACCACCGATACCGACCCCACGGACTCAACCAAAACCGTGGCGGCCCCTTATAACGCCGCCAATTCGTCCGGTTCCAACCTAGGACCAACCAGTCAAGCTCTGATCGACCGGATCAAAGCCGATGTTGCCACCGCACAGGCAGATCATCCGGGGCCCGTCCCGGTGGATTTGGTGACCAGTTCGGCCAGTGGTCTTGACCCCGATATAACCCCCGCCGCCGCTGCATTCCAGGTGGCGCGGGTGGCCAAGGCACGTCATACTTCCGAGGATCAGTTGCGGGCTTTGATTGCGGCCCACACCAAAGAACGACTGGCCGGGCTCATCGGCGAGCCCACCGTCAACGTGTTGGAATTGAATTTGGCATTGGATGACCTTCCCGCACACTGAAGACGAGCGCCGGTCCGCTGAACGGCCCGGCGCCTCGCCCCACCGCACCACTCGCGGGGCCTATGGATTCAGTACCGTCATGGTGGTGGTCGCCCTTGGCGTCTGCCTGGCCATCGATAAGCTCGTCGTGGTTCCCAACATCTCGCTGATTTTTTTGGTCGCAGTGTTGGGGACGGCGATGATTTATGGTCTATTACCATCGCTCTATGCCAGTTTCCTGGCCGTTGCAGCCTATAATTTTTTTTTCCTGCCGCCCATCTACACCTTTACGGTCGCGGACCCGGCAAATGTCGTTGCCTTGGTGATGTTTGGCCTAGTGGCGGTTCTGACTAGCCATCTGGCCGCCGTCAGTCGCCACCGCCTCGACGAGGCACGCCGCCATGCCCGCACCATGGCCGAGCTTCAAGTGTTTAGCGGGAAATTGGCCGGTATCGGCGATCTGGCCGGACTGCTGTCGGTAACGGCGGATCAGGTGGCTAGCATGCTCGACCGGCGGGTGGTGATCCTGATGCCAGCAGATGAGGGGTTAGTGATTCGCTGTTGCGTCCCAAAGGCCGCTTTGCCCTCTTATTCGGCTAGCCCCTCTCCTCTTGACGATGGGTTCAGCGATACCGATCGGGCGGCAGCTCAGTGGGCTTGGGATCACGATCAGCCGACCGGCCGTGGCGCGGACACGTTACCCGGTGCCCGCTGGTTGTTTCTGCCCATGCGCACCGAACGGGGACGGGTGGCTGTGCTGGGTGTTGCCGCCGACCGCTTGACGCTGGGACCAACCCTTGAAGACCGAAGGTTGATTGAAGCTCTGGCCGATCAAGCGGCGGTAGCCATCGAGCGGATCGTTCTGGCCGAGGATATCGATCGGGCGCGACTGTTGGCGGAGACCGAGCGTTTGCGTTCAGCCCTATTGAACAGCCTGTCCCATGATTTGCGCACACCGCTGTCGTCGATCCTAGCCGCCGCAACCAGCCTACAACGACATGATGCCAGCTATGATGCGGACAACCGCGCCGCCCTGACCGCCACTATCCAAAGTGAAGCCGAGCGGATGAACCGTTTCGTCAATAATTTGCTTGATATGACTCGGATTGAATCTGGCGCGTTAGCTCCAAAACAGGAAGTTGTCGATCTTCTTGATGTGGTTGGCACGGCCCTGGACGGAATGGCCCGACTTTTGGATGGACATTTTGTTCTGGTGGATATTCCCGCCGATTTGCCGATGATCAATGGCGATTTTATGCTGTTGGAGCAGGTTTTGTTAAACCTCCTAGACAATGCCGCTAAATATAGTCCGAGTTCTGGAACCATCACTTTGATTGGTCGGCGGGCCTCAACCCGTATCGTTTTAACGATTACGGACGAAGGGCCGGGCATTCCACCGGATCGCTTGGCTCGAGTGTTCGATAAGTTCTACCGCGTCCATGCCGGTGACCGGCAACGGGCTGGGACTGGCCTGGGTTTGGCCATTGCTCAAGCCTTTGTTGAGGCCATGGGCGGAACCATCACTGCGGCCAACCGGCAAGACCGCAGCGGCGCCGTGTTTATGGTCTCGTTGCCGGTGGGGCTGGAGATGCCCGCATTATGAATAGACCAAGGGATCGAACTTTCCGTGGGCCGCGAGTGCGGCTCTACCCGCCCGGCATCTGAGGGCAGCCTTTGATGGATCAAAATCCCTTGACGGTTTTTTGCCATAATGTCTTGAGGTTAAGGACGTTTCCCCGGCTTGTGGGAGTTTATCCATGACCACCCTCCACCCTCCGAAAATTCTGGTGGTCGATGACGAACCCCCTTTCCGTCATTTGCTGCAAACCAGCCTGACCGCCGAAGGTTACCGGGTCATTGAAGCGGCTTCAGGACGAGAAGCCTTAGCACGACTGCGTGATAGTGCCCCGGATTTATGCGTTCTGGATCTTGGGTTGCCAGATATCGACGGCATTGACCTGATTCAACGGTTTCGTCAAGCTTCAACCATTCCGATTATCGTTTTGTCCTCGCGAACCTGGGAACAGTCTAAAATCGATGCTCTTGATCTTGGCGCCGACGATTACGTGACAAAACCATTTGCTATGGGCGAACTGGCCGCCCGGTTACGCACGGCCTTGCGCCATCGCGTCCAAGATCATGGAGCCCAGCCGGTTTTGGAAATCGGCGGTTTGGTCATTGATCTCATGCGCGGTCTCGTCACCGTTGGCGGTCAACCGATTCGACTCTCGGCCACCGAATATAAATTGCTGAAAGGACTGGCGCTTCATGCAGGCAAAGCCCTCACTCATCGTCAGATTGTTGAGGCGGTTTGGGGAGCCGGGATCGATCACGATCCGCAATATTTACGGGTTTATGTTAGGGCTCTTCGGCAAAAAATTGAACCAGACCCGGCGCGTCCGATTTTTTTACTGACGGAACCAGGGGTTGGCTATCGGCTTCGGCCTGCCGATTGATTCTATTGGCAAGGCTACGGTCACGTCCCGAGGACGCGACGATATGTTATTGTTAGAACTCGCCGGCATCAAAGGGTCGAGTGGTCCTTTGCGGGGCAAACCAAGTTCTCATCCGTCACAAAGGCATCCGCCGTGCCGCAGCCACAGCTAAAATCCGTGCTTGCAATTCGATTGCTCGAGTTGCCATTGGCCCTCTCTTTTCCACGGAAGGAATCGAAGCGATGAGTTTGCTGAGACGTTCTGCCGTTGTTGCCAATTTAGCAACGCTTTCAAGACAAAGCATCCTGATATCGCCCGGAAGTGGCTTGAAGCGATAGCGTTTGCTGTCCCGTCGCCAGGATCGACAGGCCTCAAGAATCGACCATTCTGGAAATTCAGCTAGATCATCCAGCCAATCTTCGGCAATCGCTTCTTCAATGGCCGGTGGTAGATCCGCTGATCGATACAGAGCCAATAACGATAGAATTCTTGCTAATAATCGTCCACTTTCCATTGGAATTAAGACTGACTTAATTAATTTAAGTTGCGTTTCCAAATCGTCTAAATCAGCGACTGTGGCTGCTCGATCATCCCAAATCTCGATTAGACCGTCAAATTGATGGTCTCGGTAACGGGGAACGGTTCGGCTGGGCTTCAACAAAGCTTCAACCCGCTGAGAAATCGGGACCAAGGCCAGCATTGGGTTTGGTTGGGTATTGGTCGTTCGAGAAACCGGAAACGAATAAAGAGGCATCGAAGAATTGGTTTGCATGATCGATACTCTTGATTAACGAATGGTTGTAGCATGGCGAGCGGCAACAGAACCCCAGGCTTTAAATCGGTCTTGGGCTGCTGAGGAAGGTCTGTTGTGGCGAGATCGACCATCAAAATAAGGTTTTGAGAGTTTTTCTTTACCTGCATCATCAATTAACCAACTTCTCCAGGCCGCTCCGATATCAAGATATCGGTAGCCTTTGGCCCGACACCGATTAAGAAAGCGTTCGGTGATTGTGGTAAGGTCGGTGTCAGGATAGCGGTCCAAGGCCCAAATCAGATCGGCATCGCTGGGTTGCCAATCGGCGTCAGGAACTTTTGCTAAAACCGAAGAATTTATTAAAATTGAGGGCGATGCGGCTTGGTGTGCGTCTTGTTGATGTTCAGGTTTGTTTGTTATGGAGTCATCGTTCGGACTCCCGGTGTTCGAGACAGAACAGGGACTGTTAACAACGGAACAGGTTAACGGAGGCGAAAGCGCAGTAGGTTCAGAAGAAATCGGCGATGAGGCTTCCTTCTGGGAAACCTCGGGGCGGGAGATCTCGGGAGGGACAACCACGCCATTAAGTCTTGATGTTGACTCCTCAAGGCTGCCCTGAGATGCCGGGTGGGCGTACTCGCGCCCTTGGCTTCGCGCATGTGGGCGAGCGGAGCCGCCATCACGGCCCAATGGCGATGTGTCAGTGTCAGGGCTCGCCGGTATCGTATCGGGCCTTGATGGTGACACATCAAGGCTGCCCTCAGACGCCGGGCGGGCGCATCCGCGCCCTTGGCTTCGCGTCCACGAGGACGCGGGGCCGCCGTCGCGGCCCAATACCGGCGATGTGTCAGTGTCAGGGCTCGCCGGTATCAGATGGTACAGACAGGCTCGACTGCCGCCGTCATCCCGGCGACGATGCGTTCGTTTGAGAAGCCCTAAGTCAACCAGTCGAGTAATGACCTTATTAACCCAAGGGCGGCTGCGATTCAGCAATCGGGCTAACAAGCCTTGAGAGGGCCAACACGCACCGTTTTTATCGGCATGCAGCGCCAACACCGCCAGCACCGCGATTTCGTCCGAACCGACCTCTCCACAGGTGAGCCAAGACTCATGCAATATGGCTATTCTTGCCATTGTTGTGTTCTCCTTCCGTTCAAGAAGGATGGAGGGACACGAATCCTCAACTTGGGCTTATTTAAAGCTTGCCCAAGACATTTCGAGCCGATAATATCCAGAACGTCGAAGGTGACTTACGGAAGTCGCCGCCAAGCAAGTCCCGTAAGTCGCTGTGCGTTTTGGATATCTCCATCCGTTGCTAGGATCCCTTCGGATTGCCAGTCCGGAGGGATTCTTGTTTTTCGAGAGTGGGGATTCTATGTCTTCATGATGACTCATCCGAGTGCGGAACGGTGTGTGGAACCACGCGGTTGGTGCTGCGCAACCGCTGCAGTTGCCGCCCCCCCCCGTTTACAGCAATCAGTCGACGGGTTTCCATCGGTGGACTGTAGCGCAGGATCAGTCCCTCGTCGGTGATGTCCACATCGGCACCAACGTAGGCATCTTTAGCTTTTTCAATGCTACCGCGAAAAGTCTGGCGAAACTTAGACATAGGTTCTCGATTACCAAACCATGCCACCAGTTGCCGCCATGTAACCAGAACATCTTCGCCCTTTGGGATGCGTGGCAAGCGGTAGATCATGTATAATAAGGCATCGATGGCCATTGCGTTTGAACTGATCTTGCGTAAAGCTTCATTAGGAACCGGGATGACATCGGCATCGGTAAAGCGTTTGAATGCCTTTTCCGACAGCTCAATTCCCAATGGGAATCGCACCTTGGCTAAATTCCCTTCGGCATAATGAATCATATCGTCAGCGGCGAATACCACCGAATCAATTAAGGTATCTGACTTGAAGAACTCTAAATTTTCTTTCTTCAACATCATGCTGAATGTCGTGGTGGAAAGGCGTATCAACTGGCTTTTGGCCATGGCGACGTTGTCATGATGCGGGGGAATGCCAACGGAGGCCATCCAGTCGTCGATTCGTCCGATTTCCAGATGACGGGATCCTGTTTCCCGTGCTCGAGTGGTCATCCACAAGACCAAAAGCCGGGCTTTGGCTCCATAGGGCAATCCTGGGATGAATTCTCCATAGCCTGGAATGCGAATTAGGTTTGAGCTGATGGAAATCGAAAAATGAGAATCATCCCGACCAAAATCTCGAACCTCCAATTTTCGTAGAGGCAGGCCAGTCATGGCAAAACTGCGGCTGATAAAACTGACGTCAAGCCGTTCTTCGCCTTCGGGGATTTCAGAAGGAATGACATCATCAAAGCGCAGCACGGCCTTGCGGGCTTCGTGACCCGAAATTGTCCGTATCGCCAGACTCGTCTCTTTCGACATGGCTGCGGGTATCCCTCTCTCTGGCCATCCCTCTTGATCGGGCCATCCCTCTTGATCGTGATCGAATGATAGCGTGATTGGCGTCGGACGGGGAAGGGCGTTACTTGGTGGTGGGACAGTTGGATTACGCAACTCGCCGTCTAACTTACGTAACTCGCCGTTTAAGGCCGATCTTGGTCTTGGCGCCCTCAGTTTGGGCTGGAAGAAACCGGGTCTTTTTACGTAAGACGCCGTCTAACCGAGGCGAATCGGGGCAAAAAAGCATTTTTTACGAAGCAAGAGGGACTCGAGTCGAGATACAGCCTTTGGATGACTGTTGGTCGGGCGAAGGTTAAAGGGCGAATCCCATAATGCAGAGGCGTGGTGTCGGCGTTAACCGGCGAGTCACGTAATATCGGCGAGTCCTGACACTGATACCGGCGAACCCTGATACTGACACATCGCCGGTATCGGGCCGCGACGGCGGCCCCGCGTCCTCGTGGACGCGAAGCCAAGGGCGCGGATGCGCCCGCCCGGCGTTGAGGGCGCCGCAGACGTGTCACCATCACGCTCGCCGATATTAAGGGGCCGCAATGGGGCCTTCCAGGGCATCACTGTTTTCGCAAGGGGGGATCACGATAAACGGCGAGTTACGTAATGCTGGCGTCCTTGGTTTTCACTGCGATCAAACGTTAAATACCAGCTCCGTTGGTCATGATCTCGGACAAAGCCGAGCGGACCTGGCCAACATGGTCAGAGAATCCCACCGAGCTACGATCACGAGGGCGCTCCAGTGGCACCAGGAAGTCGCGGATAATCCGGGCACCGGGTTGGCCGTTGCTGCCCAGCACAATCACCCGATCGGCCAGATAGACGGCTTCGTCTAAATCATGGGTGACAAACAGGATGGTGGTATGAGTAGCCTGCCACAGGCGCAACAGTTCACCTTGAAGCGTATGACGGGTGATGGCATCCAGGGCTGAAAAGGGCTCGTCCAGCAACAGCAAAGCGGGCTGCACCGCCAGGGCGCGGGCCAGATTGACCCGTTGGCGTTGACCACCGGAGAGCTGATATGGCCAGCGATGGGCATAATCGGCGAGGCCGACCAACTCCAGAGCCTCCAGCGCGCGACGGCGGCGTTCCGAGGCCGACAAGGGCAGATGCTCCAACCCGAACAGCACATTACCCAGGATCGGACGCCATGGCAGCAGGCGAGCTTCTTGGAACACCAGAGCGAAGGGCCGGCGGGTTGGGTCTGCTTCAAACGGTGTGGAAACCGTGCCTTGACGCGGTGCCAACAGCCCGGCGATGACCCGCAGCAGGGTTGACTTGCCAACCCCGGATGGCCCGACGATGGCCGTAAAGGAGCGAGCTTCGAGGCCGGCGGTAAAGCTAGCCAGCACCGGGGGGCCATTGTCAAAGCCGATGGCCAAATCGGCGATATCCACTACCGTTGCCATGACAATAACCGATCACGCAGCCAAACAAAGAGAATGTCAGTTAAACCATACAAAACAGCGATGGTGATCATGTAAACCACCACAACGTCGGTTGCCAATAACGAAGAGGCCTGCATCATGCGTTGGCCCAAACCGGGAATCCCGAACAATTCGGCGGCGACCACGGCCATCCAAGCTTGCCCCAGACCCGTCCGCACCCCGGACAGAATGCCCGACGCCGAAGCCGGCAGCACGATTGGCAGCAATTGCCGCCACACGCCCTTGTGGCCAAAGGATTCGGCCAGTTCAATCAGATCCTTGTCAACCGCCTTGGCCGCACCGTAAGAGGCGTAGAAATTGATCCATAACACGCCGATCACAATGATGAAAGTGGCGGCGGCTTCGCTGATGCCAAACCACACGATGGCGAACGGCACCCAAGCGAGCCCCGGCACGGGCCGCAACAGCCGGACAATCCAGGATAGAAAACTATCCAGATCGCTCCATAAGGCTGCGGCAACTCCCAAGGCGACTCCGATGCCGGTTCCCAGCACCAAGCCGACGCTGTAATGACCAAGACTATCGAGGGTTGCCGTCAGCCACCAACCGCCGCTGATTTCGCGCCAGAAGGCCGCCGGCAAGCTGCTGGGAGGTGGCAGTAGCAAGGACGACACCAATCCCAACCGTGGCACAGCCTCCCACCCCAGCAGGAAAACCAGCAGCCCCAGCGGTGCGAGCCACCTACGATTGCTCATCATCACTCCAGAACCTTGAGGCGATTAAGGTTTTGCGACTACAGCACGATACAGGCTGTCGTCAAACGCGGTTCCCACATCCACCGGGGCTTCCAGAACCCCCAGCTTGACCTGGAAAGCCTGAAGAATTCCAGTCGTGGCAACAATCTGGTTTGGGTCGACCACAAAGTGGGTGGCCGGAGAGACCAAAGCATGCTGGAAGATATCCGCAGGCACAATGCCTTTGCCCAAGCCCTTTTGCAAATGCGGGACGGTTGCCGCTGGATTGCTGTGCAGCAGATCGGTGGCCCGCACCGTCAGGGCCACCAGTCGGGCGGCAGCTTCGTGATTGTGGCTCACGAAGGCGTCGGACAAGGCTAGCACCGATCCCGGTTGATTGGGTAACATCTGGTTGCCGAGTGCCAGCACTTTCGCTCCGGAATCCCGTTCCAGCACAACGGTGACCGCCGGTTCTCGAATGGTGGCGGCATCGACCGCTCCGGCCAGCAAAGCTTGCTGAGTTTGTTCAATTCCCATGGGTACAATCGTGACGTGCTTGGGATCGGCTTTCACCACGGTTTCCAGCCAATAGCGCAAGACGGTATCGGGTACCGATCCGGGCGGTTGGGTGGCGATTCTGACCGGGCGTCCGGTTTGCTCGAAAAAGGCTTTAAAGCCCGCTGCGGTGGTGTTGCCGATGGTGGTGGCAAAGGCGCCACGACCGACCACGGTCATTTCTTCGATGGCAGTTGCTGCAACCACTTTGACCCCGATACCCTTGGAGCGTGCCACCAAGATTGGCGCAATTCCGCCGAAATAAGCATCCAAAGTGCCCGAAACGAGGGCTGACAGCATGGCTGGACCGGAATCAAACTGAGTTAGTTTGAGGGTTAAGCCCGCGTCTTGAGCCCAACCCTCGCCTTGGATCACGAACAGTTGACCAACCCCTAGAACCGGAATGAAGCCGACCCGAATCTCGTTTGGGTCGGCCCAGGCATCTGTTGCCAAAAGTCCACAGCCGAACAGTCCCGCAAACAGGGCGCTGATCAATCGAAGATGAGACGTGCGACGCATGGGCCTGCCGTTCTGTTCTGGTGTGAAGCCTTTTTGGCCTAGAGATAGGGTTGGATTCTTGTAGGGGCTTTCCGGGGGACTGGCAAGCTGAAAATGGAGGAATTTTAGTGTGATTTAAATCATTTTAACATTATTTTTATGTTGCTCTAATCATATTGAACTAAGTTGGATTCAGATTTTCTAATAGTTAAAATTATATATTTTCTCTCTATAAGAGTAATCTTAATAATAATTTATTAAAAACCATATTAATAAAGCCTACGTTGCTAATTTTGAGGCGAAAATTGCGTGGGCGGTATGGTGGCCCCAAAATTTTTAATCGAGATCGGTTTGTAGATGTGGCTTCCTCAGCCCATGATAAACGCCCTTGGCCCACGCTTTGAGGTTGAAGAAAGTGACGTGGATCCGGAGCAGGACGATGTGGGCAGCCACCGCTATCCCATTGAGCTTTGACGAGAACTCATCAAAGCTCCCCTCAGACGCCGGGCGGGCGCATTTGCGCCCTTGGCTTCGCGCGCATGGGCGCGCGGGGCCGCCGTCGCGGCCCGATACCGGCGATGTGTCAGGATCAGGGCTCGCCGGTATTACATCAAACAATAACATCCCGAAGCCAGGAATGCGCACAACGAGAGCAGAAAAGAAGCTTTGACAAAAGACTATAAAACTGGTAGATTTATAGTTGTTAAAGCGAGGGCTCCATGATCCAAGAAATCTCTATCCTCGGAGGCTGCGGTCGCGACGGCACCCCTGACGCCATCGATCGATTGGACCTGCGGATGGGTGACGTTGTGAGTGTTGTCGGGCGCACCGGATCCGGTAAGACCACTCTGATCAATGACATAGAACTGTTTGCGGATGCCGACACGCCAACCCGTCGGCGCATTTTGATCAATGGCAACCGGGCGCCTGCGGAATACCGGGACGACCCCTCGCGCAACCCGATTGCCCTGATCACCCAGCACACAAGCTTCCTCTCTGATCTGCCGGTCGACAAATTTTTGTACACGCATGCTGGTATTCGGCGCACAGCGCCGGGGGCCGTCGATGCTGCGGTGGCAGAGACGTTGGCTTTTGCCAATCAGCTCACGGGTGAGCCTATTGCGCTTAGAAGTCGTATGACAGAGCTTTCAGGAGGCCAAACCCGTTCTTTGTTGATCGCAGACGCGACTATAATCTGTGATACACCGATTGTGCTGCTCGATGAAGTTGAAAACGCTGGCATCAACCGTTCACGGGCGCTTGAACTGCTCCGAGGCTACCGAAAGATATTTATCTTCGTCACTCACGATCCGCGTATTGCGCTGCTCTCGGACTACCGGCTGGTGCTTCGGGATGGGCGGATCGAGCGGGTGCTCTATACCGACGAAAGGGAGCGCCAGCTCGCCCCTCTGGTTGGCCGGCTCGACGACGTTCTGGCAGATCTCCGCGATCGCATTCGCGAAGGTGCGCGCATCGATTCATTCGACACCAGAGGTTTGACATGAAACTCGCTATTTGCGCTGGAACCGCGACCACCGGCAAATCTGCGGTGCTGCGCCACGTTGTCCCCAGGCTTCAAAAACGAGGATGGTCGGTGGCTTTCCTCAAAATTGACGTGCAGTTCGCCGATGAGGACGAGGTCTTTGCTCGAGATTTCGGAATAGCAACCCGCAAAGTATACTCTGGAGAGTTGTGCCCTGACCACTGTAACGTCATGGTCTTGGGGGATGCCCTACAATGGGCTGGTCGTTCCGGAGCTGACCTATTGCTGGTGGAAACCGCAGGGTTGTGCCTGCGGTGTTCGCCTTACGTTGATGGCGGGCTGGGCATCGTGGTACTAGAAGCCACAAGCGGCATGAACCTGCCGCGTAAAATTGGGCCGATGCTGTCTCTCGCCGATATCGCCGTGGTCACCAAGATCGATCGGGTGTCCCAAGCGGAACGCGAGGTCTTCCGCGCCCGCATCCTGAACGCCGCTCCGGGTGTGCGTATCCGCGAGGTCAACGCGCTACACGGCATCGGCATTGACCCCATCGTCGATGCCATAGCCACAACCCCCGAAGTGGGGGCCGGCTTGGCGCTTCGCGGGAACCCGCCGGTCGGCACCTGTACCATCTGTGTCGGTAAGAAGGAGATCGGCTGGCAATCTCACTTTGGGGTTGTCCGCGCCCTGGATAACCAGACTTTTTATCGGGGTGAGTAGTCGCATGACGATTTACTTTGATAATTCCGCAACCACTCCGGTAGACCCCCGCGTCACCGAAAGAATGGTGCCCTGGTTTACTGAAAACTTCGGCAACCCGTCGAGTCTGCATGCGCTCGGACGACAGGCTCGAGAGGCGGTGGAACACGCCCGTGGCCAGATCGCGACGCTACTCGGTGCCCGACCTCGAGAGATCCTGTTTACCGCTAGCGGCAGCGAAGCCAACAATCTGGCACTCTTGGGCACCATCGCAGCGGGAGGGCCTGGACCGCATCATCTGGTGACCGACGCCATCGAGCATCCAGCCATCCTTGAAACCGTTCACGCCTTGGAAAAGCAGGGCGTCGAGGTCACCATTCTGCCGGTGGATCGCGTGGGGCGGGTCGCCCCCGAAGATGTCGCCCAAAGCCTGCGTCCCCATACCCGCCTCGTCTCGATCATGGCCGCCAACAACGTGATCGGTACCGTGCAGCCCATTGCAGAAATTGCCCGTATCGTCCATGCGGCCGGAGTGCGCTTTCACACCGACGCGGTTCAGGCGGTGGGTAAACTTCCGATTGATCTTGCCGCCGAACCCATTGATCTCCTGTCACTCTCGGCCCACAAGCTGCACGGACCCAAGGGCGTGGGGGCGCTCTATGTGCGCGAAGGCGTGGCGCTGGCCCCAATCATCCATGGTGGCGGACAGGAACGAGGGCTGCGCTCCGCGACCGAGAATGTTGCCGGTATCATCGGGTTCGGACTGGCCGCAGAACTCGCCGATCGGGAGATGGCAGAAGACAACGCCCGGCTGGTCGGACTTCGCGACCACATGATCGCCGGTATCACAGCCATGTGCCCGTCCGCCTACCTGATCGGTGACCCGTTACGACGGCTGCCCGGTCATGTCTGCCTTGGTTTCGCTGGTATAGAGGGGGAGGCGATTCGCCTTTTGCTGGCGCTCGACGAGGCTGGGATTGCGGCCTCCGCCGGCAGCGCATGCAGTGCCTCCCACGGTGCCGAACCCTCTTACATCCTCCGGGCCCTCGGCTTCGATCCCTTTCGGGCCCGTGGCGCGCTCCGCCTCACTCTCGGTCGTTTCAACACCGCCGGCGAGGTTGAGCATGTACTGGAGGTTCTGCCTAAACTTGTCGTCGGCCTGCGCCGCATTGCCACGCCACGGCCTTGAAGGGTGACGCTTATCCATAACACGAACGGAGCAGAAGCTATGTCCGCTACTCAAACTCTCGCTGCCCGCCAGCTCCCCGGCCAGAATTGCGGGGTGTGCGGCTATCGTACCTGCGATGCGCTGGCCGAACAGCTTGAGTCACGCCCTGATCTGATCAAGCGATGCATTAACCTCTCGGACAATCGTGTCGCGAACCCAACCACTCCCGTTAGCGAACCTCAAGCCTGGCGGCGGGAGGCCCCCAAGCCCGTATTCGGCGAGGCTCTGATACCGGCGAGCCCTGATACTGACACATCGCCGGTATCGGGCCGCGACGGCGGCCCCGCGTCCTCGTGGACGCGAAGCCAAGGGCGCGGATGCGCCCGCCCGGCGTCTGAGGGCAGCCTTGATGAGTCACCATCAAGGCCCGATGGTATGAGCTGGCGGGACTCTCTTGGCCGCGAGTTCGACTTCTATCTTGAGCATTTCCCCGAAGATCCCGGCCCGCGTGAGATCATTCTGCCTCACAATCCAATGTTAACCCGTGAGATGGAGATTAAGGTCGGAGACCTTATGATAGGTCGCCCGCTCGGCATGTCGTGCGGATGCCCGATCACCCATTGCGGCGTCGCCGTTGAAGTCGATGCCCGCACAGGCGTTATTGTTTGGTGCGTCACGGGTCCACTCGCGCCTAGGGAGAAGGGATTCAAGGATATTGGCTACTATATTGCAGAGGGTTATGAGGGCTTGATCACCCAGACTCGAACCGAGATTAAAATCGGTATGCGGTATTTCTTCCAACCTCGACTCTGCATGCTTCAGTGGCGTCACAGTGGATTGGTTAATTATGTTAACCGAAGCGCCGATGGGCTTCAAGTTCGTCTCGAAGGATTGTGGATCGGCTGATACTGGCGAGCCATCAATAATGATACCGGCGGGCCCTAACAATGATACCCCCGCCGGTATCGGGCTTCGACCGCACCCTCGGGCCGTGACGGCGATCGGGTTGCGCCGTTCAGCCGTGGTGGGAAGCGGTCCCTCCAAAATTGGCTGTCCAGCCATGCGAATAGCTTCGCATCAGCAACGTTGACACCCTCCTAGGCTGCGGCCTTATCTTGAACGCGTTCATTAAACACGTTCAAAATTCTGATAAGGATGTGCGGCTGGTGCCCCGATTGCCCCTCAGCGAAATCGAAAAAAACCAAACCCGACGGCGGATTCTCGATGCCGCGCAAGCCCTGTTCGATAAAGCAGGCATCGACGCTGTATCGATGCGCGCGATCGGAAAAGATGTCGGACTCACAGCCCCCGCCTTATATGCCTATTATACAAGCAAAACACATCTTCTTTGCGCTCTATGGAAAGATACTTTGGCCGATTTATATCATAAACTTCGAAATATTTCTGAGAAACAACGGGATCCATTATTGGCAATTCAAGAAATTGGGCAGGCTTATTCGGAATTTTCGTTAGAAAATCAGGCTAGATTTCGACTTTTGTTTATGCTTGATCAGCAGAATCAGATGCAAGATTTAGAAGATGGGGGATATCGACAGGCTGCCTATCATGTCCTGCGGCAACGGGCGAGTGACGCGATCGATCAAGGACTGTTTCGTCTTGACGATCCGGATTTGATCGCACAGATCATTTGGACCGGACTTCATGGCGTTCTCAGCCGCACCATGTCCTCGTCAAGCTTTGAATTTCTTCCAACATCGCTCCTGATTCCTTCGATGATCGATACCCTGCTTGCCGGATTTCAAAAATTGCCTCCGAGCATAGAACCAACGAATCAAACCCCGTAATTTGGGAGACGATTAAAATGATTCGACGCCTGATCCGAATAATCCTACTCATCATCGCTGTTGGTGGCGCCGGGGTTGCTTTTTTGTATGCGGATCGCCCACCCCCCTTAATCGTCCAGGGGGAGGTTGAGGCTACGCGGGTTGATCTTTCCCCCAGAGTCTCGGGACGAGTCAAGACGCTACGGGCCGATATCGGGGACCGGGTCCGTGCCGGTGATGTGGTCATCGAACTTGATAGCCCACAATTGGAAGCCTCACTCGCCGTCGCGGAAGCGTCTTTGGCGGTGGCAATGGCGGATCGGGATCGGGTTTATAGCACGCGCCAAGAAGTCATCGACGCTCAGAAGGCCGGTCTCGGCAAGGCTGAGGCTGACGTGGAACTTGCCCGACGGGTCTACGAAAGGCAGCAGCAGCTTCTGCGCTCCGGCAATACCACGCAGCAAAGGATGGATGAAGCGACGAATGGCCTCGAAGCGGCCCAAAAGGCCCTGCAAACCGCCCAGGCCAACCTGACTCTGGCCCGCCAAGGCACGAGCGACCAGGAAAAATCATTAGCGATTGCCAAATCAAAACAAGCCCAAGCGACCGTCGATCAGATCAAGACCGACCTTGCCGAACTGATGATTCATGCCCCGATCACGGGACAGGTCACCACGCGAACCGCAGAGCTTGGGGAGCTTTTTAATCCCGGAGAAACGTTAATATCGATTGTAGAAATTGATGATGCTTGGTTAACCTTCAATCTCCGAGAAGATTTATTAACCGGGCTGAAGGTTGGGGATCAATTTGAAGTTCAAATTCCAGCCCTGGCTAACCGATTCATCCCGGTCAGGGTCACAATGATCAATGCGCGGGGCGACTATGCCAACTGGCGGGCGACCAAGGCCACCGGCGACTTCGACCTCAGAACCTTCGAGGTTCGCGCCAAGCCAGTCGTGCCGGTGGACGGGTTGCGACCGGGTATGAGCGGCATCGTCGTGTGGAATGCCCCTGCAACGGTGGGACTACGGCGATGAAAGTTTCACGGCAGGGCAGCGTCAGACCAGGCCTTTCATTGGTGCTGCGTCGCGAATTGCGATGGATGCGCCGCCGTTTGGCCATCCCGATCATGACTCTTGGATTTCCGCTGCTGGTTTTCGCCGTGCTCGCGGCGGTCTTCAACACCGGACTGCCCACCCATCTGCCGGTGGCGGTGCTGGACCAGGATAGGACGACGCTGTCCAGGCAGATCATTCAGATGATCGATGCCTCGTCGGATGTCGCGGTCGCGGAACGGGTTGACGACTTGGCCGGAGGACGGCGCCTGATGCTGGAGGGCCGGGTTTACGCCGTGGTGATGATTCCCGCCAATCTCGAACGGGACGTCACAACGGGCCGCCGCCCCACAACCGTTGTCTTTTACAACAACGAATTCCTGACCATCGGTAGCCTTGTATCGCGGGCGCTTGGCGATGCGCTCGGCACCGCCGAAGCTGGGATTGCCATGGCGGCACGGCTCAAGCAAGGGGAGTCTCCGCCAATCGCCCTGCTCGAGATCACCCCCATCCCGGTCCAGATTAATCCACTCTTTAATCCCACAATGAACTACATTTATTTTCTTTTAGTGGCGTTAATTCCGACGGTGTTGCAGATTTTTATCTGCGTAACCTCTGCCTATTCGGTCAGTCTGGAACGCCGAAGTACCCTTGGACTGGTTATCTTGAGCCATCTCGGCGGCGGTTTGGCGCCTGCGATCATAGGCAAGCTATTGCCCTATACCCTGGCTTTTCTCATAACGTTAGGGGTGAGTGATGCGGTTTTATTTGGCGCCCTGGGAACGCCATTTCGGGGTGATTGGCGCCTGCTGTTACTCGCCGACGTTCTTTTCATTCTGGCCTATCAGATGATCGGAGCTTTATTTGCCCTGATTGGACGGGATACGGTTCAGGCGCTCGGCTTCGCCGGCATTCTGACGGCCCCCTCCTTTGGCTTCATCGGTGTGAGCTTTCCCAGCATGGCGATGGGGTCTTTTCCTCAGGTCTGGGGAGATCTCTTGCCGGCGGGTTGGTACATGCAAATCCGCATCGAGCAAACCCTCAAGGGGCTTGCGCCGGTCTATTCGTTGGGACATCTGGCCGCGCTGGCGACACTTTTGGCTGTGGTCACCCTACTGACGGTTCTGCGACTGTTAAGCCTGCGTCGCGCCCGTTTGGCGACCCCGGAACAGGCTCAGGAGGTCGTAACATGAGGGCGCTTTTGGCCGGATTCTGCGGCGAATTCAAACGCATCTTGGGTGATGAGGGCGCCCGCACCACCATGATCGCCGCAGTTTTGATCTACGCGGTCTTCTACCCACAACCCTATCTCAAGGAGGCGGTCCGCAAGGTTCCCGTGGTGGTGGTCGATCAGGACCATAGCACGGCCAGCCGAGAGTTGATCCGACGCATCGATGCCAGCGACGGCGCCGCCGTGATTGCAGCGGCTCAGGATCTATCCACGGCCCGGAGTCACATCCTTGCCGGTCGCGCCTTCGCGATCATCGTGATCCCGACCGATTTTGAACGAGACATCCTGGCCGGACGCCCGTCACCAATCGCAGCCTACGGAGACGCCGGATACTTCCTCGTCTACCGGGCTGCGGTGGGGGCGATCAGCACCGCCGCGCGATCGGCGGGAGCCGAGATCGCGATCCATCGCCTTAGCATCCAGCAGGGCGTGGACTCGGCAACGGCTCGGGCTATCGTCGATCCCATGCCGGTAACAATCGTCCCCCTGTTCAATCCCCAAGGCGGCTATGCCACCTATGTCGTCCCGACCGCATTTGTGCTCATTCTCCAGCAGACTCTTCTGATGGGCATCGGAATTTTGGGCCCCGCACGTCCCCAAACAGCAGGCCGACAAACGCTGGGCGGCTTGGCGACCGGGATGCTGGCGCGGGTTCTGGCGTTTGTTACCCTCTACATTCCCTTCGCCGTGCTTTATCTGGTGATCATGCCCCACCTCTATCACCTACCGCGATTGGGTGCGGTCGGCGATCTCTTGATGGTCATGGCGCTTTTTCTCTTTGCCGTCAGTTGTCTTGGATTAACGCTTGCCGCCCTCATGCCCAGTGGCGAAAGCGTGATTCTGATGTTGGTTGTTCTGGGTTTGCCGCTTTTCTTCCTGTCCGGTGTCTCGTGGCCAAGCGAGAGCATGCCCAAGTTATTGTCGATGCTCGCCCAGTGTATACCGGCCATTCCGGCCATGAATGCCACCGTTCGGATCGGACAAATGGGAGCCTCTTTGGCCGATGTCTCCCCAGAACTCCGCACACTCGCCATCGACGCCGGGGCTTATGCCTTGGCCGCGCTCATTTGTCAAAGTGTGCGTGATACCATCGAGCCTTGATGGTGACTCATCAAGGCTGCCCTCAGACGCCGGGCGGGCGCATCCGCGCCCTTGGCTTCGCGTCCACGAGGCCGCCGTCGCGGCCCGAGGACCGGCGATGTGTCAGTATCAGGGCTCGCCGGTATGACAGACGGCAACTCGCTACCTGATACCGGGCAGCCTTGATGGCGACGCATCAAGGCTGCTCAGACGCCAAGCGGGCGCATCCGCGCCCTTGGCTTCGCGCCATGGGGCGCGCGGCGGCGGTCGCCGTTGGTCTCAGTCTTTCCGGTCGAATCTAAGCTCTTCACAAGCGTGATGGTTGCCTTCTTCGCATTCCCGATGAAGGCGCAATATCCGGCAAGCATTGTGGTCGCCGCGCTCACAGTTCCAATGCAGCTCTCTCCCGTCCTGGGCGTTGGCGGGGGTCGATGCGATGGCCAGCAGAAACAGTGCCGACCCCATCAGAATGGCTTGCATGATCTTCATAACCTTCTCCTCCTTGGCTTCGATTTCCGTAGTGGCGGCAAAAAAGAAAACTGGGCTTATTCGACTTTTTCCCAACAATCCTGGCGGAGAATAGCGTTGTGAATTCTGGCGCACCAGTTCGCCTCATAGCCGTAAACGGCACCACAGAACGTAGACTGGTCATGATTGCGGGGATTCGCACAAGAGATCTGACCATATCCTGCCAATTGTTCGATATTTTGTTGACAGGTATTGCTCTCATGCAAATCTCCATTTTGACTGCATTCAGCTCGAGCGGTTGGATTAAAGCCGAGAACCAACGCGGTTGTCATGCCTGCTGCCACAAAGATCCTAGTCATGGTCATCATCGTCTGTCTCCTTAGTCCTGTTCCCCGGTGATGCGTCCGATCCGGGGGTCGGTTCATCCGATTGATACCGGCGTATTCATGCCAAGAGTGTCACAGGGTAACTATCGCCGAGATGGTTCTCTATGATCTTAAGCACACCCGCTTTCTGAAAACTGACAACACAAGCGTAATAAAGCGATAAAACAGAGTCTTCAAAATCCGGATCAGCTTCTAGGTCGGTGACGACCAAGCCAAGCGTGCGAGCGGTGCCGCGTTCAAGATGTCGACCATGCGCCTTGGTCGTGGCAAAACTGCCGAGCGCCGTCACCACGGCCTGTGCGCGCGCTCCGGCATCGGGAACACCTGCAAACATGCCCGAGATCAGGCTGGCCAAAGCGATCTCATCGGCCATCTCGATTGCTCGTTCGGAACGAATCACGAGGCCGGGGCCGTATTGGGCCATGATTGGCCGCCACAGTTCGGCCAACGCCGGGTTGGCGGCAATTTCGCGAGAAGCGCGTGCAAACTCCTCACGGATCGCTTGGGCCGGAATAATGCCGCCCATCTGCGGATCGAACGGCCCCAGGCTGGACTGCCGCCCCATCACAATTTCCCGTGCTGCACAGGCAATCATCGTGCCGGCGCTCAAGGCCAATTGCGGCACGATGACCCGGATATCGGTTCCAAAGGTGTTGCGTAGGAAAACGATAAGACTTTCGGTCGCGGTGATATCGCCGCCGGGGGTGTGTAAGACCAGATCAAGCCCCAACGACGGGTCAAGACCTCTCAGCACCAACATAAGGCCGGTCTTATCCGCATCGCAAACCGCAAACAGACCACGCCTTCGCTCGTCCACAGGTGGAGCATGCAGCCAGCCCGAGGCGTAGACCACGACATTACGCTTGCTCGCATGATGAACAGCCAAAGCGTAACGACGGCGCGCCGCAGTATGGGCGTCGCCACGCTCGGCAATGTCTCGGACGATGGCTTGCCAAGTAGGCATGGCCGAATACTCCTTGATCCGCCGGATGACACAATTTTTAAATGAATAATTTAAAATAATTATGATTTTTTAAAAATATAGTTGATATTACTGATAATTATATCTGCTCTCTATTCACCAATAAACTTTAATTCGGCAACGGGGCCAGGCACCGCGTTCCCACGGAGAGACAGGCGCTTACATCGTCTCTCCTGGATCGGACGGGCGTTTGATCAGCCCATCCGTTTTCATCGCACCAGGGACAAGATCCTTATCGAACGCGGATGCTCACTCCTGGCAGAGAGAGGCCAATGCCGGGGCCGTAAACCACAGGTGGCGGATAATAGTAGGGTGCGTCGTAGATAATAGGAGGCTCCTGATAATAACCGCGATTCCAGTCGCCATCATGGTTCCAACCATGGTGGTCCCGATGATTCCCCCAATCTTGCGCGTTTGCCGAGATGGCAAAAGTTCCCAATACGAGAACAATGGCGACGGCCAACCAAGCCGCAGGTCCAGCCGATAGGTAAGGTTTAGACGGAATGTCGATGATGTATGTCATAAGCAACCTCCTCAGATGCACGTATATTTCTTAGGAAGCGATCGCTTTAAGCGCTAACCATGCGTCGCATTGTTTCTATGACCAAAGCTCCTGAAGACCATATCGGCATTCTTTTTCTGGACATCGGGCATGGAATTGTAAAGAGTTTCAAACGATGCGATCAGATTCTTCAGGCCGTTGGCATGTTCCTGGGTAAACTTCTCATACGACTTCAAGTCGTCGATGGCCGTCATGGTTTGTGGGGCCTGAATGGTTCGTTCCGCGATCAGTTTTTCCATGGCTGAAGCATTTTCACGCATCGCTTGAGCAACGTTGTTCCAGGCCTTTTCCTCGTCAGGGTTTATTTTCAGGGACATATGCAGATCGGTGATCCGCTGTTCAACGCTCTCCGGTTGGGAGTCGACGGCGGGCACCCCAGCTTGAGGAGCCGCAGTCTGCGGCTGCTGTGTCGGTGCGGGTGTCGTATCGGCGGCCCGCGCCACGACGAATGGAGCGGCGACAACAGCCGCCCCGAACAGCGCCGCGATAGCAACGGAGCGTACCTGGGAGGCAGAAAGAACGGGCCGATAGGGAAAGGGTGACATCATGATATCCTTTGTTGTGGCGAGTCTTTGATACTTTAGTTGTTGTGATCGTAATGATCTTCGTAATAGCTGTTCTCATGTGCGTCATGTCGTATGAATGGGGGATTTTCAGCGACATAACCAGAAGCGCCAGGTGCGCCCGTATAGCCGGTTGCCCCAGTGGCGCCGGTGGCACCGGGAGGGCCTGGGCGGCCGGGTGGGCCGTAGCACGCCCCAAGGCTGACAAGGAGGGGAACAACGACGGCGACGGTGAGAAGCGATCGGGTGTACCTCATCAATAGATCCTCCTGGTACGACCGTCTAGGCTCAACGAAGAGTCATAGTTCAAGGTCGGTGGGATAGTTTCAGGATGAAATATGGAGTGTATTACCGAAATAAAATAGGAGTGGAAAATACTCATATTTTAGTATGAAAAATATGCTTAAAGAAATAATGTGAATCAATTTGAGTGATACAGGACATGAATGAGCATCATGCTGCATTTTAAATTATGCCATTAATTAGAGAGCTTTACCATTGCTTTGATGAAATATCTGCTTTGTATCGGACGCAGCCCCGATGCTACAGCGCTGACTACGGCTGTATGACGGTGCTCGCGGCATCCCTGCGTAGTTTCCGAGACTACCGGTTCTGAAGAATGACGCAGTAACGTTGCCCTGTTCGTGTCCGCACGACGTCAGAAAATCCGGTTGGTATCTAGATCAACCATGGTCATTGATTTCCTGATAACACAGAAATATGGTGGGGTGATTAGCTTGAAATCGCAGCTTTTCCGGGCTTCTGTGCCCACCGATTCGACGGGTAATAAGAATATTGCCCCAGATCAAAATTTCATTGGGATCAGATTGCATGCCAAAACCCACGATCGAGGTGATGGTGGGTTTATCTCGTGGTCGGCCCCGCAAATTCTCGAAGAACCGATCCGTGCGGAACTCTTCAGCATCGAACGGCTTGAGCAGCATGCCGATAGCCTTGCGGCGGCCCAACACGCCACGACGAAGCCGACCACGGATCGACGGCTGGAAGCACGGCTTCGGGACAATGAGCGGGCTTTGCGTTCAGCCTATCATGCAACTGTTCTGGCCGTGCGCGAAGAGCGGCCCATTTCTCCCGCAGCGGATTGGCTGGTCGATAATTTTCATGTGATCGAAGAACAGGTTCGGGAAATCCGAGTCGATTTCCCTCCGGGGTTCCATCGACAATTGCCAAAACTGATTGAAGGACCACTTCAGGGATATCCGCGCGTCTTCGGATTGGCGTGGGCCTTCGTCGCTCATACCGACAGTCGTTTCGATACCCAAATGCTGCGCCGCTTTGTGGTGGCTTATCAGCGGGTTCAGCCTTTGACCATCGGCGAATTGTGGGCGGTCGCGATCGCGCTGCGCGTCGTTTTGGTGGAGAATTTGCGACGTTTGGCAGAAGGAATCGTCACACGCCAAACCGCGCGCGAAGGGGCGAACCTCCTGGCCGACCGGCTGCTGGAAGCCAACAGCCCAGAGGCAACCGATAGAGCTCTGCGGGCCTTCGAGGCTCCCTTGCCAACGGCCTTCATGGTTCAACTGATCCAGCGGCTGCGAGACCAGGATCCGAAAGTCATGCCGGCGCTACTGTGGCTGGACGAACGCTTGGCGGCCCAGGGAACCACGGCTGACGACATCGTTCACGACGAGCAGCAGCGCCAGGGCGCCGTCAACGTGACGATCCGCAATATTATCACGAGCATGCGTTTAATGTCCGCGATCGACTGGCGAGAGTGGTTTGAAAGCGTCAGCCTCGTCGATTCCGGATTGCGTGCCGGAAGCGATTTTGCCGCGCTCGATTTTCCAACACGGGATCTGTATCGGCGCGCGATCGAAGACTTGGCCCGAAGTTCCAGCCACTCAGAAATGGACATTACGCAGCTTGTGCTCCTGGCGGCCCAAGATGTCCGAGAGAAGGCGCATGGCGAAGGCAATATGGCTTCGGCTGCTCGGCAGGATCCCGGCTACTATCTGATCGGGAAAGGACGTCCGGCCTTCGAGACGGCGCTTGGGGTTCGGACGACACTCACGGGATGGCTTGTCCGCGCCAACACAGCGATCGGGATTTCCGGCTATCTTGGCATCGTCACGCTTATTACGATCCTCATCGCCGTCTTGATCTTGAATTGGCTGTCTGTGCCGGGCGGGAGTTGGGGTTCTGGGATTTTTGCGCTGCTGGCGCTGATTCCAGCCTCGGATATCGCGGTGACGCTGGTGAATTGCGGTGCGACCAATCGCTTCGACGCCACCTCTCTCCCAGGTCTGAAGCTTGCCGACGGCGTGCCGTCCAGCCTCCGCACAATGATCGTGATCCCCACGCTCTTGACCTCCCGGAGCGCGGTAGCGGAGCAGGTCGAGCGGCTGGAAGTCCATCACCTTTCGAATTCCGACGGTGACCTCTGCTTCGCTCTGCTCTCGGACTGGACCGATTCCGCAACCGAAACCGCGCCAGACGACGACGCACTGCTCGGCGTCGCTGTGGACGGGATCGCCCGATTGAATCGGCGCTATGGACCGGCGCCGGGGGGCGAGCGGTTTCTCTTGCTCCATCGTCGCAGACTGTGGAACGAAGGCCAGAACAAGTGGATCGGATGGGAACGTAAGCGGGGCAAGCTGCACGAGTTCAATCGATTGCTACGGGGCGCGATCGACACCACATTTACCGCGACTAGCGACGGCGGCCCGCCGATTGTCCCGGATGGCGTCCGCTACGTGATCGTCCTGGATGCCGATACGCGCCTTCCTAGGGGCGCCGCGAAACGCCTAGTCGGGAAGATGGCTCACCCGCTGAATCGTCCGACCCTTGATCCTGACGCTTGCCGGGTTATCGATGGGTACGCGGTGCTTCAGCCCCGAGTGACGCCGGCCTTGCCGAGTGGGCGGGATGGCTCGCTCTTTCAGCGGGTGTTTTCGGACACCAACGGCATGGATCCCTACGCTTGTGCGGTCTCGGATGTCTACCAGGATCTCTTCGGGGAGGGATCGTATTGCGGCAAAGGCATTTATGACGTGGATGTCTTCGAGGCGGCGCTTGCCGGGCGGATTCCCGAGAACACCCTCCTCAGTCACGATCTTTTGGAGGGAATCTTCGCACGTGCCGGCCTCGTTTCGGATATCGAGGTTCTTGACGAGTTTCCGGCACGCTACGACGTCGCCATGGCGCGTCATCATCGCTGGGTGCGCGGCGACTGGCAATTGCTGCCATGGATTCTCGGCTTGGCGACGGGCACCCCCCGCCATCGGGTTATTCCCCTGGTTGGCCGGTGGAAAATGCTCGACAATCTCCGCCGATCCGTGTCGGCGCCGGCCTGCTTCGTGGCCTTGGTCGCCGGCTGGACCTTACCAATTGCCTCTGCGGAGCTTTGGACCGCGTTTATCCTAACGACGATCGCGATCCCCGCTTTGCTCCCATTATTAGCGGGGATCTTGCCGCGACGGGTCGGGCTGGCGAATGGGTTTCATCTGCGCATGATCGGCGTCGACCTCAGGCTCGCGCTCTCACAAATCCTGCTCCTCGTGACCTTTCTGGTGCATCAGGCCTGGACGACCTCCGATGCGATCCTACGAACGCTGTTCCGTCTGACGGTGTCGCGCCGGAATCTCCTGGAATGGATGACCGCCGCTCAGGTCAAAGTCAGTCCGCAACTCGACCTGATGGGCTTCTACCGACAGATGTCCGGCGGTGTTGTTCTCGCCGTCGGAGCCGCAGCCGTAGTCGTTTGGGTCGCGCCAGGATCCTGGCCGATAGCCGCGCCGTTCGTGGGGCTTTGGCTGCTGTCGCCGATGATCGGACGATGGGTCAGTCTGCCCGCACCCGTCTCCATTTTGCCCTTGGTCTCGGTCGAAGACGCCCGATCCTTGCGCCTGATCGCGCGGCGCACATGGCGTTTCTTCGAAACCTTCGTTACAGTGGCCGAGCATGGGCTGCCACCTGACAATTTCCAGGAACACCCGGCTCCTGTGGTCGCCCATCGGACGTCGCCCACGAACCTGGGTCTTTATTTGCTGTCGGTGGTTGCGGCTCGGGATTTCGGCTGGCTCGGGCTGTTCGAGGCCGTGGAGCGGTTAGAAGCGACCCTCCACACCATGGGCAGGCTTGAGCGATTCCGTGGCCATTTCTACAACTGGTACGACACGCAGGATCTTCGTCCGCTCGACCCCAAATACATTTCCTCGGTTGATAGCGGGAATCTTGCTGGACATCTTATCGTCCTTGGCAATGCCTGTCGAGATCTGAGCGTGGTTCCGATTATCGGATTGCCGGAATTGGCCGGAATCGGCGATGTTCTGGACCTCACGCGCGAGGCGAAGGAGGCGATGGGCAATGGTCCCATGGCCGGGACGCGACAACGACTAGGGTCCGTCCTCCACACGATCGGGGTCTCGCTCTCTTCGATGACCCCGACGACTCCGGTCTTGCTGGCTGAACGGTTGATGACCCTGGCGTGGCACGCTGACACCGTCATCGATCTGGCACGAACACTGGCCGAAGAAAGCGGAGGCAACGCCTTCGCCGAAGCCGCCGCTGCCGAAGCCCTAGCTTGGGCGGGAAGCGTCGCCGCTACCCTTCGCAGTCATCAACGCGATTTGGCACACTTGATGCCGTGGGCAAGCCTCTTGGCTCGCAATGAAGATACGAGCCTCGAACCTGCGTTGGTCTCCCTATTGGGGACCATGCCGTCTCTGGCCGAGTTACCCGACTTTTGCGGGGCGGCTATTGCCATCTTGACGGGTCGGCGAACCGAGCGGGCCACGCAATCCGATTCCGGCGACAAGGCCCTCATACCGGCGAGCTATAACGATGACACACTGCCGGTATCGGGCCGCGACGACGGCCCCGCGCGCCCATGCGCGCGAAGCCAAGGGCGCGGATGCGCCCGCCCGGCGTCTGAGGGCAGCCTTGATGAGTCAACATCAAGGCTCGAGGGTATCATTGGTCTCGACGTCTTGATTGACGCCTTTGAACGGTCGGCCAGAGCAGCGACCGCATTGTCTGGCCGTCTCCAGGTGCTCAGTGAGACGACGTCGAAGATGGTCCAGGCGATGGCCTTCGACTTTCTCTTCGACCCAGAGCGAGAATTACTATCGATTGGTTACCGGGTGGCCGATGAAAGCCTCGATCCTAATTGCTATGACTTACTGGCTTCGGAAGCGCGTCTTGCCAGCCTAATTGCGATCGCTAAGGGCGATGTCCCGACTCGTCACTGGTTTCGGTTGGGACGGGCGTTGACTCCGGTTCGTGGCGGTTTCGCCCTGATCTCGTGGTCGGGGTCGATGTTCGAGTACCTGATGCCGTCCCTGGTCATGCGGGCGCCGGCTGGAAGTTTGCTGGAGCGGACCAACTGCCTGGTCGTGCGCCAACAAATGATATATGGGGCATTACGTGGCGTCCCGTGGGGCGCTTCGGAATCCGCCTACAACGCGCGAGACCTGGAATTTACCTATCAGTATTCGAGCTTCGGAATTCCCGATCTGGGCCTCAAGCGTGGGCTTGGCGAGAATGTCGTGATTGCTCCGTATGCCACGGCCCTGTCGACAATGGTCGATCCTCCAGCCGCGACCCGCAACTTCGCGCGTTTAGCCGAGGCGGGGGGGCGGGGGCAGTATGGCTGGTACGAGGCTTTGGACTACACCAAGGCGCGTCTTCCCGAGGGGGCAACCGTTGCCGTGGTCCGGGCTTACATGGCCCATCACCAGGGCATGAGCGTGGTGGCCATCGCCAATGCGCTTCACGATGGGGTGATGCGTCGCCGATTTCATGCCGAGCCCATCATTCAAGCGACCGAACTGTTGCTCCAGGAACGCGTTCCGCGCGATGTCGCGATCTTCGAACCCAAGACCGAAACCGTGCAGGCCGCAGCCGGGACCGACAATGGGGTCTCATCGACCCAACGTCGGTTCGATTCGCCCCACCCTCTCACCCCGCGCACCCATCTTCTGTCGAACGGCCGATACGCGGTGATGATCACTACGGCGGGTTCGGGATACAGCCGATGGCGGGACATGGCGGTTACGCGCTGGCGAGAAGACCCCACCTGTGATCCTTGGGGCTCCTATATTTTCGTTCGCGATGTCCGAAGCGGCAAGGTGTGGTCGGCGGGCTATCAGCCAAGCGGCGTTGAGGCCGATCGGTATGAGGTCGCCTTCTCCGAGGGCCGGGCGGAAATCATCCGCCACGACGGAACGATCACCACGACGCTGGAGGTGGCGGTGTCGTCAGAAGACGATGCCGAGGTTCGCCGGGTATCGATCACCAATCTTGGGAACCAAAGCCGGGATATCGAACTGACCTCCTACGCCGAAATCGTACTGGCGCCCCCAAGTGCCGACGATGCCCACCCGGCGTTTTCCAAGTTGTTCGTCGAAACGATGTTTGCCGGCGAGGTTGGTGCTCTGTTAGCCACCCGGCGCCCCCGAGACCCCGGCGATCCCCCGGCCTGGGCTGCACATCTGGCCGTCGTGGAAGGCGAAACCCTCGGCACTCTCCAGTTTGAAACCGATCGGGCCCGCTTTCTTGGGCGTGGACGCGGGATTCGGACGCCGATCGCCATGGCTCCGGGGCAGTCGCTCTCCAACACGGTGGGGACTGTGCTCGATCCGATCTTCAGCCTGCGCTGCCGGGTGCGGGTGCCGCCACGGTCAAACGTCCGCATCGCCTTTTGGACCTTGATCGCCCGTTCGCACCATGAAGTGCTCAATCTTGTGGACAAACACCATGATCCGGCGGCCTTTGACCGCGCGACCACGCTCGCCTGGATCCAGGCCCAAGTGCAGCTTCATCACCTGGGGATCGGCGCGGGTGACGCTCACCTTTTTCAACGCCTCGCCAACCGGATACTCTATTCCGATCCGACCTTGCGTCCAAGCTCTGAGGTTCTCAAGCGGGGCGGCGGGGCAGCCTCAGGGCTATGGCCCCACGGCATTTCCGGCGACCTTCCGATCGTCCTCCTGCGCATCGATGAAACCAGCGACCTGGAAATCGCCCGGCAATTGCTCCTGGCCCATGAATATTGGCGGATGAAACAGTTATCCGTGGATCTGGTGGTTCTGAACGAGCGGGCCTCGTCCTACATCCAGGATCTCCAGGTTTCCCTTGAGGTTCTGGTTCGGGGCACCCAATCCCGGTCGAAGGCGGTTGGAGAAGGAACGCGCGGCGCTGTCTTCGTCCTCCGTGCCGACCTGATTCCCGCCGAGGTGCGAAACCTACTTCAAGTTGCGGCCCGCGTGGTATTGGTCGCCCGGCGAGGAACCCTGGCGGAGCAAGTCAGGCGGGTCGCAGAGCCGAGGCCACCCGCTCCGACGCTCCGACGTCTTCCGATGGCCCTGCCGTCGCGGGCGGTCCTGCCGTCGCCGGGGCTCGAGTTCTTCAACGGTCTCGGCGGGTTCGCCGAGAATGGACGGGAATACCGGACGAGCCTCCACGGCGGATCCTGGACGCCCACGCCCTGGATCAACGTCATCTGCAATCCGACCTTCGGCTTCCAAGTCTCGGTCGAGGGCAGCGGCTCCACATGGTCGCTCAACAGCCAGCAAAATCACTTGACCCCGTGGTCGAACGATCCGGTCAGCGATGCTCCGGGAGAGGTGATCTATCTCTGCGATGAAGAGAGCCGGGTGTTATGGGGGCCAACCGCACTGCCCATCCGTGAGGACGGCTCGTCCTACATGGTTCGACATGGCCAGGGGTATAGCCGGTTCGAACACACATCCCACGGCATTTCGCTGGTACTCCTGCAATATGTGCCGGTTGATGACCCGATCAAAATCTCCCGACTGATGATCATAAACCGATCCGGACGTCCCCGGCGTCTTTCGGTAACCGCATATGTCGAGTGGGTGCTCGGCGCATCCCGCAGCACGTCGGCGCCTTTCATTGTCACCGAGATCGATCCCAAGACCGGAGCGATGCTGGCGCGCAACCCCTGGAATATCCCGTCCGGACGTCGCGTCGCGTTTGCTGACCTTGGTGGCCGGCAGCAGTCCTGGACCGGCGACCGCACGGAGTTCCTCGGCCGCAACGGGACGCTTGATCAGCCCGCTGCGCTCGTTCGCAGGGCCCCCCTGTCCAATCGGGTTGGGGCTGGTCTTGACCCTTGCGGCGCCCTGCAAATCTCGCTGACACTTCCGGTCGATGGCTCGGACGAGATCGTGTTCTTGCTCGGCGAAACGGCGAACGCGACCGAAGCCTCGGCGTTGCTCACAAAATATCGAACCGCCGATCTCGAGGCCGTCTTGGGCGCGGTGACCCGGCTGTGGGATGACGTGCTGGGTGTGGTTGAGGTCACGACCCCAGACCGCTCCCTGGACATCATGGTGAACCGCTGGCTGCTGTACCAGACTCTGGCCTGTCGGGTTTGGGCACGGTCAGCCTTTTATCAGGCCAGCGGCGCCTATGGCTTTCGTGACCAGCTTCAGGACGGAATGGCGCTTGCCGTCGCGAAGCCAGCGGTGACACGCACGCATTTGCTGCGGGCCGCCGCGCGGCAATTTATCGAGGGGGACGTGCAACACTGGTGGTTGCCAGAGTCGGGACAAGGCATACGGACACGAGTCTCTGACGACCGGACTTGGTTGGCTTACAGCGTTGCCCACTATGTCGAGGTCACCGGCGATCTTGGCGTTCTGGACGAGGTGGTTCCGTTCCTCGAAGGGGCGGTGCTGCATGACGGTGCATCTGAAGCCTTCTTTACCCCGACTGTATCGGATCATCAGGGCACCCTGTTCGAACACTGTGCGCTCGCCCTTGATCAGAGTCTCGCGGTTGGTCATCACGGCTTGCCGTTGATGGGAACGGGAGATTGGAACGACGGCATGAACCGGGTGGGCGAGAACGGCAAGGGCGAGAGCATCTGGCTCGGGTGGTTCGTTCATGCCACGCTGACCGCGTTCGCCCCCCTGGCTGACCGTCGCGGCGAGCCGGTTCGCGCTGCGGCTTGGCGGCAGCACGCAACGGCCTTGAAAGAGGCCCTCGAACGCGAAGGCTGGGACGGCGACTGGTACCGGCGGGCTTATTTCGACGACGGAACGCCACTGGGTTCCACCACCAGCGCCGAATGCCGGATTGACTCGATTGCCCAGTCATGGGGCGTGATCTCCCAGGCCGCCGATCCTCTTCGCTCGGCCCAAGCCATGGCTGCCGTCGAGAACCATTTGATCCGCCGGGACGACGGCCTAGCCTTGCTGTTTACCCCGCCTTTCGACCAAAGTCCGCTTGATCCCGGATATATCAAGGCCTATCCGCCCGGCCTTCGGGAGAATGGCGGGCAATACACCCATGCCGCCTTGTGGTCGGTGATGGCCTTCGCCATGCTCGGTGACGGCGATCGGGCTGGCGCGCTGTTCTCGATGCTGAACCCGATCAACCACGCGATTTCGCCCGATGCCGTTCGGCGCTATAAGGTCGAGCCTTATGTCGTTTGCGCCGATTTGTATTCCCAGCCCCCTCATGTCGGACGAGGCGGTTGGAGCTGGTATACCGGCTCGGCGGGATGGATGCATCGGGCCGGCCTAGAGTCGATCCTGGGTTTTCGGGTGCAGGGGACGACGTTGGTTCTTGCTCCCTGCATCCCGACGGCATGGCCGGGCTTCCGCATCAATTTCCGCCACCACACCACCCACTACGACATTCGGGTCGATAACCCCAACGGCGTTAGCCATGGTGTCGTTCATGCGGACCTCGACGGCGAAGCCCTGCCGCACGATCAGGTCCGTATTCCTCTGGTTGAGGATGGGGCTTCCCATACCATACGAATCGTTCTCGGATGATCAGGCCGGCGAGCCCAACCAAGGGCACCGATCAGGGGAGGATGCAATGATACCAGCGAGCTATAACGATGACACACTGCCGGTATCGGGCCGCGACGACGGCCCCGCGCGCCCATGCGCGCGAAGCCAAGGGCGCGGATGCGCCCGCCCGGCGTCTGAGGGCAGCCTTGATGAGTCAACATCAAGGCTCGAGGGTATGACTGACGATCCCTTGCGATATCTGGACCTTGGTATTGATAGGCTTCCGATTTCGATTGGAGCCAGGAATCGGTTACGCGAGGCGGGAATTCTCCATATCGGCGACCTCGTTCAGAAAACGGACCGGGAGTTGTTATATCTTCGAAGTTTTGGAAAGAAGTCACTCGTCAAGATAACGCACGAACTCTCAAGACTTGGATTGAAATTGAGCATGATCGTCGATAATTGGCCTGAAAAGAAGACGAATTGATACCGGCAAGCTTTATAATATTGACACATTAAAGCGGCCCTCATACCATCGAGCCTTGATGGTGACTCATCAAGGCTGCCCTCAGATGCCGGGCGGGCGCCTCCGCGCCCTTGGCTTCGCGTCCACGAGGACGCGGGGCCGCAGTCGCTCGCTAGAGAGTGAAATCAGGTGATTCCACGCAAGGTAGCGCCAACATCGTCCAGCTATGTCATCTATGCGGCAATCGGCGGAAATATACTGGTTGCCATCACCAAGATAGGCGCCGCAGTATGGACCAATAGTTCTGCCATGTGGAGCGAAGCCGTTCATTCGGTCGTCGATAGCGGAAACTCGATCCTGCTTCTGTATGGCCTACATCGGGCGAAAAGACCGCCAAACCGCGAACACCCTTTGGGATATGGGCGCGAAATCTATTTTTGGAGCTTCGTCGTCGCTGTACTGGTTTTTGCGTTAGGATCGGGAGTTACCCTCTATGAAGGAATATCGCATATCCTGAATCCAGAGCCGATCCGCAATGAAGGGGTTATCTATATTGTGATCGGACTGTCGGCGATTTTCGATGGCATGACATGGTGGATTGCGCTTCGAAATTTCAAAGGCAAGATGAATTGGTCCGATATTCTGGCTGCGGTCCGCAGCAGCAAGGATCCCCCTTCATTCATGGTGCTTTTCGAAGATAGCGCCGCTTTGATCGGCCTTTTGATGGTTTTGATCGGTACATATCTGTCAGTTCGACTCGATCTTCCGATTCTCGATGGTGTTGCCTCCATCATGATCGGCCTTGTCCTCGCGACAACAGCAACCCTACTCGCTATCGAAACCAAGGGCCTGTTGATCGGCGAGGCTGCAAATCCGCTGATTGTGGCAGCCATCCTGCATATCGCGAAGGACATGGAAGGTGTCGCGCATGCCAACGACATCATTACCGTTCATCTTGCGCCACGACATATTGTTGTTGCTCTCAGTCTGGAGTTTTCCGACGAGCTGAGAACGCCAGATATTGAATTAAAAGTGATCGAATTAGAACGTCGGCTGCGTGAGTTTAGTCCAGACGTGATTGCTGTTTTCGTCAAACCGCAGAGTTTGAGCTATTTTGAGGCCGATAGCCTGCATCGTTACGGAAAAGGTGATGTGTAATCCTATCGAACTTTATAAAGTTGCCCTCAGACGCCGGGCGGGCGCATCCGCGCCCTTGGCTTCGCGTCCACGAGGACGCGGGGCCGCCGTCGCGGCCCAATTATACCAATGGCCTTGGACGTTGACATGTCCGCAGCGCCCTCAAACGCCGGGCGGGCGCATCCGCGCCCTTGGCTTCGCGTCCACGAGGACGCGGGGCCGCCGTCGCGACCCAATTACCCCATCATGGCCCCTCAAACAACGGTTCCGAACAGCAGTCCAACAACCGTGGTCATGGCCATGGCCAATGCCCCCCAGACCGCGACACGCAAGGCACCGACAATCCTCTTTGCACCCCCGGCATACGCCGCCGTCGCCCCCAGGAGCATCAGAAAGAGCAGGGAGCTTGCCGATACCATGAGGGCAAGCCTCGGTTCGGGAGCAAAGATGGCAACTGACAGCGGCAGCGCCGCCCCCACGGCGAAGCTTCCAGCCGACGCGAACGCCGCCTGGATCGGACGGGCTTTCAGGGTCTCGGAGATACCCAGTTCATCGCGCGCATGAGCACCAAGGGCATCGTGGGCCATCAGTTGGTCGGCGACCTGCATGGCGAGCGACGGATCAAGGCCCCGACTGACGTAGATTGCGGTCAATTCCCGATGTTCGCCCTGGTCGTCGGTGCTCAGTTCGACACGCTCAAGGTCAAGATCAGCCTCTTCGGTGTCGGCCTGGGAATGCACCGACACATACTCGCCCGCAGCCATCGACATAGCGCCCGCGACGAGGCCGGAGAGGCCAGCGATCATGATGCTAGCGGATGTTCCATGCGCTGCCGCGACACCTAACTCCAGACTTGCTGTGGACAGAAGGCCATCATTGGCGCCCAGAACCGCTGCCCGTAACCACCCCGTCTGTCCCGTGCGGTGTCGTTCCGCCCGGCGTCTCTGTGACTTGAGCGCGCGGGACCGCAATCGTAACCCGAGGGCCGGCGATGTGTCATTGTCAGGGCTCGCCGGCATCAGTCGTGGCTTCCAGAAAAAGCACGGTAGAACAGCCTCTTGGTGACTTCGACAAGAGCCAGATAGGCTGCCGTCACCAAAACCAGATAGACAAAGAAGAGCGGCGGCAGTGCGACGAAGCCTAACCATCCCCCTATCGGTAGAAAAGGAAGAACAATGGCCACAACGACGATCCCAAGCGCCATGGCGATCAAGAAGCCGCATGGCCGACTGCGAAAAAAGGGCCGCCGGGTGCGGATGGCGAAGACCACCAGAACCTGGGTCGTGATGGACTCGATGAACCAACCTGTCTGAAACAGCGCCTCGCCGGCACCGAATAGGTACAGCAGGGCGTAGAAGGTCAGAAAGTCGAAGATCGAGCTGACCGGCCCGAAGATCAGCATGAACCGCTCGATCAGCGTAATGTTCCAGCGCACCGGGCGGGACGTGGCCTCGGGATCAACCCGGTCGAACGGAATGGCGATTTCCGAGATATCGTATAGCAGATTGTTCAGCAGAATCTGGATCGGGAGCATCGGCAAGAAGGGCAGGAACAGCGCAGCGCCAGCCATGCTGAACATATTGCCGAAGTTCGAGCTGGAACCCATGAGGACGTATTTGGAGACGTTCTGGACCGTGCCGCGCCCCTGGATCACGGCGTCACGCACAACCGCCAAATCGTGGTCTAGCAGGATCAGGTCGGCGGCGGCCCGTGCGACGTCGGCCGCGCCATCCACCGAAATCCCGACATCGGCGGCGTGCAGCGCGGGAGCATCGTTGATACCGTCGCCAAGAAAGCCAACCACATGGCCCAGCCGTTTTAGCGCCAACAGAATCCGATGCTTTTGCTGAGGGTTGACGCGACAAAACAGGTTAATCCGCGAGACCTGTCCGATCAGCGCCTCGTCGGACAGACGGGTTAGGGCGTCGCCAGTCAGGACGCCCGTGACCGGCACGCCGATTTCGGCAAAGACGTGGCGCGTCACCAGTTCGTTGTCGCCGGTCAGCACCTTCACGGCAATCCCCGCCGCCGCCATGGCCTGAATTGTTGCCCCGGCGCTGACCTTCGGTGGATCCAGGAAGATCGCAAAGCCTGAGAAAATGAGATCACTCTCATCGGTGATGGCCGCAGTGGCTAGGCCATCTTCGACGACGCGGCTGGCGATGCCGAGGGCGCGATTTCCCTGAGTCCCGAGGGCGTCGAGCGTCGTTTGGAAGGCGCGGCGCGTTTCTGTGTCAAGGGGCAGTACCGCCCCGGTTGCGTCCTCGTAGCGTCCCGACAGACGCAGCAAATCCTCGGGCGCTCCCTTGACGATCAGGCGGCGTTTGGTTTCGTGTTCGACCAGCACCGAGACTCTTCGGCGCTCGAAATCAAACGGCACTTCGTCGATTTTGCGCCAGCCAGCCATATCAAAGGCGTTAGCGGCGAGGATTGCCTGATCGAGCGGGCTTTTCATGCCGCTTTCGAACCGGCTGTTAACATAGGCATAGGCAAAGGCGCGCTGACTTTCGACTCCGTGGCCATCGACCACGCTGACCAGCTTGATAATGGCTTCGGTTAACGTGCCGGTTTTGTCGGTGCACAACACGTCCATGGCACCGAGATCGTGGATGGCTGAGAGGCGCTTGACGATCACTTTTCGTTTGGCCAGCTCCATAGCGGATCGAGCGAGCGTTACCGTCACGATCATGGGCAGCAGTTCGGGCGTCAAGCCAACCGCCAACGCCAGCGCAAACAGCAGGGACTCCAGCATTGGCCGATTGAACGAGATGTTCACGATCAGAACGAACAGCACCATCAACACGGTGAACCGCATAATCAGCATGCCGAATTCGCGAATGCCGACTGCGAAGGCGGTGGCCGGGGGCTTTTCCGCCAGGCTGGTCGCCAGATGGCCAAGGGCCGTCTTGCTTCCGGTTCGGCAAATCAGAATCGTCGCGGTACCGCTGATCACCGAGGTGCCGGCGAACACCGCGTTCGATGCCCCGGCAGGATTTTCGGCACCCGAGGCGGCGTCGCCCGCCTGCTTTTCGGAAGGGTAGGACTCCCCAGTCAGGAGCGCCTGGTTGACGAACAGGTCTCGGCTCTCGAGCAACCGCGAGTCTGCGGGAACCAAATCACCGGCGATGAGTTCAACGATGTCGCCGGGCACTAACTGGTCGATGGGCAACGAGACAATAGCGCCGTCACGTCGGATCGTCGCTTGAACCGCGACCGAACGACGCAACGCCTCCACTGCATTCTGAGCGCGGATTTCTTGGACAAAATCGAGGGTAATGCTGCTCGTGACGATGGCGATCACGATCACGAAGCTGGCGATATCACCGCTCGCCGCCGACAGTCCGCTTGCGACCAGCAGAATAATGACCAACGGATTGCGGAAGCGGGCCAGGAATTGCAGACTCAGCGGCGAGCGTTGGACCGTCGCGGCTTCATTCGGCCCGTAGAGGCCGAGGCGCGATTGGGCTTCTCTGGACGTCAGCCCGGACGCTGTGGCTGCCAACCGGGCCAGAAGGCGCGCCGATGGTTCCTGCCAAAGCTCTTGGGCACTGATACCGGCGGGCCTATGGGTTGACACATCGCCGGTATCGGGCCGCGACTGCCCAGCGTCCTGTACCGTACTCATTGACGATCATCCCCCGGCGTTATAAATCGGTATGATACCGGCGAGCCCTGACACTGACACAATGCCGGTGTCGGGCCGCGCCCGCCCGGTGTCTGAGGGTCGCTTTAATGGGTCAACATTAAAGCTCGATAGTATGATGTCTCACCCAAGCGGCGTATTTATCCATCCAGTTTTGCAAAAAGGGGGCACTTGATGGACCAATGTTGCCCAACTCATCAAACAAGCCTTCTTTGACCTGAATAAAGGCTTCCGGTTGGCCGAGCGTCGGAACATCAAGGTAGGCAAGAACATTGCGTAAATGCTGTTGTGCCAAGGACGTGCCGATGACTCCGATCGAAGCCCCTAGAATACCTGCGGGTTTGCCAGACCAGGCACTGTGGCCATAAGGCCGCGAACCCTGATCGATCGCGTTCTTGAGGACGCCCGGAATTGAGCGATTGTACTCGGGCGTGACAAACAGCAGGCCATGGGCAGCCATAATTTCGGCCTTCAGTCTCTTGACAGGGTCAGAAGGACATGCATCATCATCCTGATTGTAGAACGGTAAATCAGCAATCAGCACGTCTTTGAACTTGAAATCTGACGGTGCCAGTCTGACAATAGCCTTGGCAAGTTTGCGGTTAAATGACTCTTGGCGAAGGCTTCCAACGATAACGGCGATCTGGTATTGGGGCATGGTTATGTCCTATTAACGGTTTCATAGATGTCTGATTGATTCTGATATTGTCCAGAAAAAGATATTTATTATGTATTTATCAGATTTTATTACTCATTTCTATCGGGTGCGGTCTGGCATCATCGGCAAAGAAAACGAGAAATAGATTCTCGTTCTTTTCGGCCCCCGTAACCGGAACCAGGGAAAGATAAACCTGCACCGTGGAGCCATTACGCCGAATGCGGGTTGTTGACATAACCCTCATTCTCTCTGCGTCGAGTTTCGCCGCCTGACGGATCAGGCGTTGCAACATGCCCTTCAGCCCATCTCGGGCGATGTCAACGACGTTGGGGTTAACCTGGGTGATCGGCAGATTAAGGTAGTGATGAATCGGGCCGGAAAAAGATCGCAGATCTCCTCGGCGATCAATGAGCACAGCGGTCGGGGCAAAAATATCCGACAATACACGGTGAACCGTTTCGGCATAATCGCCATTATTTTGAAATGACGAGATGGGTTGAACTGGACAGCTCTCTTGTCGAGAGACTTCGATCAACGCCGACTTGGTAGCGACGAAGTACCAAGAGTTTCCATCATGATCCATATCTGTCATCCATCTCATTTTTAAGCGCACTCATTTTACTGATATCTGGTATTCAGCATTTATTTTAGCAGTATAGCGCCAGACATCAGTTTAAGTGGCTTCATAGCGGGGCGTTTTATTTCAACATCATAATACCAATTTGCTTCCTTTTCGGATTGGATCGGAATCTACTCAAATTTTTCTTGGGTTATCGCTCCGCAATTATGCCTCGTGGCGATCGAGCTGGGCCGTGATCTCATCGAACAGGGCCCAGGTGGCATGGGCATCTGCTGGCGTCATCGTCTGGATGGCGTAGCCGACATGGACCAAAACATGGTCGCCGACCGCGATCCCCTGATCGCCGAGCAGGAACAGACTGACATCGCGTCGAACGCCCCTGGCCTCACAGCAGGCCATATGGCCTGTCATGCTGACGATCTGGAACGGAACAGCGAGGCACATGCAACAGTCTCCATCGTCCCCAGTCATCGTCGGCCACGGTAGCCGCTATCGGTACTATGGCGAAAGCTTCGGGAATTACTCAGCCGATGCTTTTCCGGGGAATTGCGATGGCGTTGTGGATCAGCTTCTGAATCATCCCTAAATTCATGGGTAGATTCCGAACCTGTTCATTATTCCCCTTTTTTTCATAGTGGGCTGATAACCCGACAGAGGCGTCAGCATGGACGACACGGCGGCGGTTCGAAACAAGGTCTGCTTTGGATCGGTAGCGGGCGCCGCACGCGACGTTCTGGTGCTCGGACTGGGGAATACCCTGCTCGGTGATGACGGTGTTGGTGTGCATGTGGTCCGGCATCTTGCCAACGCCCCTGATACACCACCGGGCTTGCGTCCGCTCGACGGCGGGACGCTCGGGTTCCGGCTGCTGGCGGCACTCATGGATTCGGATGCTGTGATCGTCGTCGATGCCGCCCGGCTTGGTGATCCCGCAGGCACCATTTGTCTCTTGGACCAACTGACCCTCGCCGACCATGTCGGTCGCGGCGGGCGCATGAGCGCGCATGAGGCCGGTCTCGTGGACCTGTTAACGCTGGCCCGGATCGCCGGATGGGCGCCAACACATTTGGCGCTGGTGGGCATCGAGCCGCAACGGATCGATTGGGGGCCGTGGCTCAGTCCTCCGGTTGCCCAGTCGTTCCCGGATGCCTGCCGCACGGTTGTCCGAACGGCCCTGGCGTGGCAGGCGGAACCTTGATGCCCGAGGATCACCGCATGCCGGACCACACCGAAACCCTGGGGGCCGCACTCGTTCGCCATGGCATCGGACGACGCGATCTGCTGCGGTTTGCTCTGGCCATGACCGCCAGCCTGGCTCTGCCGCCAGGAATTGCGCCGGTCATGGCAGAAAATCTCGCCAGAGCGAAGCGGCGTTCCGTCATTTGGTTATCCATCCAAGATTGTACAGGATGCCTGGAGGCGCTATTACAGTCATCGAGTCCGACTCTTGAATCGATTATCTTTGACTTTATTTCTCTTGATTATCAGGAAACCCTGATGGCGGCAGCCGGATCGACCGCAGACCGGATGCTGTGGGACGCTGTGGCCGCCAACAAGGGCGAGTATCTTCTGGCCATCGATGGATCGATCCCGGTTAAGGATGGCGGAGTCTACGCGCTGACCGGCGGACGCAGCACCGTCGGTATCGTTGAGGCTCTCGCCGCCGACGCGAAGGCCGTGCTGGCCATCGGAACCTGCGCGGCCTATGGCGGCATTCCCAAAGCCTATCCCAATCCCACTGGGGCGGTCGGGGTCGAAGATTTGATCTCGGGCACGCCGATCGTCAATATTCCCGGTTGTCCGCCGATGCCCGACGTATTGAGCGGCATCCTGGTCTACTTCATCAGCTTTGGGCGTCTGCCGGCTCTTGATGAACGCAAGCGCCCACTCGCCTATTACGGAACCACCATCCACGACCGATGCTACCGCCGCTCCTTTTACGATCGGGGCCAATTCGCCCAGAGTTTCGATGACGACGGGGCTCGGCAAGGCTGGTGTCTGTTTGAACTGGGATGCAAGGGGCCGATCACCCACAACGCCTGCGCCAGTCTCAAATGGGGCGGCGGCACCAGCTTTCCCATCGAATCCGGTCACGGCTGCCTTGGTTGCGCCGAACCGAATTTCTGGGACGCCGGCAGCTTCTACACCTCGCTTGCCGGCGGCAGTCCGACTGGGTGGCAGAACGCCAGCATGGCCGCCGCCGTTGGGCTGGCGGGAGGAGCCGCTGCGGCGCTCTTGGCCCGAGACAAGGCCGATCCCGATCCGGAAGAGACGCCGCCATGACGCTGCTGGAATTCGCCCGTGGTCCCGCCCTGCAAGCATCCGCCCTGATCATGATTGCCGGAATGGCCTGGCGGATGGCAGGCATTCTATTGCTGCGTCGGCGGCCCCAGTATGCCGCTTCAAGGCATTCGCTGGCCCGACGGATGGGCGGAGGAGCATCCTTGATCCTATCCCGCTTTATCCCGCGTCGGACATTCTGGCCCCGGATCGCGGTCGGCGTGATGTTGAGCGCCGTCTTCCATCTCGGACTCGCCCTCGTCTTTTTCGGCGGGGCGCCGCACATCCTGCTGGTCCATCAGGCCACTGGCCTCATCTGGCCCAATCTGCCCAAAGGGTTGATCGTCATGGCCAGCGGTTTGACTCTGGCCGCCATGATCGCTCTGATCGTGCGCCGTCGTCTTCATCCGGTGCTGCGGCTGCTGTCGACGGCAGACGATTATGTGAGCTGGCTGCTGGTATTCCTTCCAGTCCTGACCGGCATCCTGCTGTCGGGCGAAGCCATCGGCGACTACGGCAGCCTCCTGACCCTGCATATCCTGAGCGTGGAGGCGTTGATGATCTGGCTTCCCTTCGGCAAGCTGATGCATAGCGTGTTGGTGTTCGCCGGGCGTTGGACCATGGGCGTGACTTTCGCCCGCAAGGGTGCGGCAACGTGAGCGCCCCCGCGCCTCCGACTCCCCCTGCGGCGACAATCCCCGATGCCGAACAGGTCGCCAAAGCAATGCGCCGCTTCATCGCCGATATTGGCCCGGCGGCGGCATTGGCGATGGAGTCCTGCGTGCATTGCGGACGCTGCGCCGAGGCGTGTCAATTCTATGTCCAGACGAATGACCCGCGCTACACTCCGATCCATAAGATTGCTCCCCTCAAGCAGGCCTATGAACGTGAGCTTGGGCCCTTTGCCTTCGTCTACCGGCTGTTTGGCCTGGCACCGCAAGTGACCGCCAAGGAATTGGAGAGCTGGCAAGCGCTGATTTACGATTCCTGCAACATGTGTGGGCGCTGCTCGTTGATTTGCCCAATGGCCATCGACATCGCGGATCTGGTGGAACGGGCTCGCCACGGCCTGTTCGAAGCCGGTCTAGTGCCAGCCGATTATCTCGGTGCGCTCGCGGAAAAGGAACAGGCGACCGGCAGCCCCTACGGGCTAACCCAGGCCCAGTTCCGGGACATGTTGCACGACATCGGCCTCAAGCATGGCGTGGTCATGCATGTGGACGAGGCCAAGGCCGATATCATCCCCACCGTTTCGTCAATCGATCTGAAGATGTTCCCGGCTTCAATGGCGGCCATCGCTCGTATCTTAAACCACATGGGCGTGTCGTGGACCTTCCGCACCGATGGCTTCGACGCCGACAACGCCGCGCTGACCGCAGGCGACCGCGCGGGCCAGCGTAAGATCACGCTGGGTATCATTCGGGCGGCCCTAGCCTGCGGAGCTAGAACCGTAGTGATGCCGGAGTGCGGGCACGCCTTCACCGAGATGCGCTGGGAAGCCGCAAACAGTTTCGGCCAGGCGTTGCCGTTCCGGGTTGTGCAGATCACCGAGCTTCTCGCCGAGGGCCTATCCGACGGCCGCATTCGCGTGAACCCAGGGGTTGGTGAGCGGGCAACCTACCACGACGCCTGCCAACTCTCCCGGCGCGGTGGCGCCAGTGCGGCCCCCCGGCTGATCCTGCGGGCGCTCGGCGTCGACCTGCGGGAGATGGGCGATGCCGGTGACGCCAACTGGTGCTGCGGTGGTGGTGGTGGCGTTGCCCTGGTCAAACGCGCCCAGCCCTTGCGGGATCTGGCCTTTCAGATCAAGCGGCGGCAGGTCGAAGCGACCGGCGCCGGAACCGTCTACACCAGTTGCTCGGGGTGTCGCCAAACGTTGGAGCATGGCGGCAAGACGGCAAACTGGACCAGCACGGTGGCCAGCCTGCTGGAACGGGTTGCCGACACTCTGGCCCATAACCAGAAGGACTGAGCCATGCCCCCGCGTCGTATCGTCATCGATCCTCTCACCCGGATCGAGGGGCATCTGCGCATCGAGGTCGAGGTCGATGAGACGGGCGCCGTGATTCAGGCGATCAGTGCCGGCACCCAGGTCCGTGGCATCGAGATCATCCTGCGCGACCGAGATCCGCGCGATGCTTGGGCCTTCGCCCAACGCATTTGCGGTGTCTGCACCCTGGTCCATGGACTGGCCTCGGTGCGGGCGGTCGAGGATGCGCTTGGTGTGCAGGTGCCGCCAAACGCCCTGTTGATCCGCGACCTGATGGTCGGTACCCAAAGGCTCCAGGATCACGTGGTCCATTTCTATCATCTCCAGGCGCTCGATTGGGTCAATCCGCTCCACGCACTGGCCGCAAATCCACGGGATGCGGCGCAGTCTGCCGATCGGCTAGGCTGCCGCGAAAGCTCGGTCGATACCTTCGCCCGAGCACAAATCCGGCTTAAGGATCTGTTCACGTCAGGTCAGCTTGGTATATTCGCTAATGGATGGTGGAATCATCCTGGCTACACGCTATCGCCGGAAATTAATCTGATGGCCTTCAGCCACTACTTGGAGGCTCTGACGTGGCAGCGCGAAATCGGCGAAGTGCTAACCATCTTCGGCGGCAAGACCCCGCACCCGAACGTCGCCGTCGGTGGCGCGCCGTGTGCGATCTCGATCGACGGCCCGCCACCGGGCGAGGGCGCCGCGACCGCCGTGTCCCTGTCCGGGCTGATGCGTGTCCGCCAGCTCATCGAGACCATGCGAAGCTTCATCGAAGGTGTCTACCTTCCTGACCTGATCGCGATCGGCGGCCACTATCGGGACTGGTTCACACGCGGCGAAAACGTCCGCAACTTCATGACCTACGGCGACTTCGCGGGTGCCGCCGCCGGGCATGGCTTCGGTGTGCCGCGCGGCGTGGTGCTGGATCGCGACCTGTCACGGATCCATCCCGTCGATCTGCAAGACCCTGATCAGATTCAAGAAATTATCGTCCATTCCTGGTACAAATACCAGGGCGGACGAAACGGTGCGCTTCATCCCTATGTGGGCGAAACGGTGCTCGACTACACCGGGCCGCCGCCGCCCTTCGAGCGGCTGGACGCGGGCGGCACCTACTCGTGGGTCAAAGCCCCGCGCTGGCGCGGCAAGCCGATGGAGGTCGGCCCCTTGGCCCGACTGGTTCTGCTGCATGCTGCGGGGGATGCATCCGCGAAGGCTCAAACCGCCGAGACCCTGGGGCGGCTTGGATTACCGTTCGAGGCGATGTATTCGACGTTTGGACGCATCCTGGCGCGCGGAATCGAAAGCAAATTGGTGGTTGATCGTATGATCGGCTGGTATGACCGGCTGATGGCCAACATCACCAACGGCGACCGCCGGACCTTCAACACCGAAAAATGGGAGCCGAGCCGGTGGCCCCGCCAGAGCCGTGGGATCGGGACCATCGAAGGGCCGCGTGGCGCGCTGGCCCACTGGGTCGTCATCGACGACGGGCGGATCGCTAATTATCAGGCCGTGGTACCGACGACCTGGAATGCCGGCCCCATGGACGAGCAGGGCCGCCACGGCCCCTACGAGGCAGCCCTGATGGATCGGCACCGCCTCGCTGTTCCCGACCAGCCTTTGGAGATTTTACGGACGATACACAGCTTCGATCCCTGCATGGCCTGTGCCGCGCATGTCTTCGGGCCCGCCGGCAAGGAAGTGGTGCGGGTAACAGTCCGCTGAGGATCGGCTATTTCTCGGTTTTGGTGAGCCATCCGGGCAATTTGACGGTGGCCTTGCCATCCATGACCACATCGCCGGTCTGTTTCGTGATGGTGACACTGATCTTGGCCACATGCTTGGGAAGAATCTCGGTGATCGTGGCTTCTAGGGTGACGGTATCACCGATGAACACCGGCTTTTCAAAATTGATCGTCTGACTGAGATAGACCGTTCCGATCCCCGGCATCTGGTTTCCCAACACCTTGGAAATCATTCCGAAAAGGATGCCGCCATGGGCGATCCGCTGTCCGAATCTGGTCGTCTTGGCGAACACGTCGTCAAGATGAATCGGGTTATTATCGCCCGTCAACTCGGCGTACCCACGCACCAGCGCATCATCGACAAGCTGGTGATAGGTGGATTTTTGCCCTACGGTAAAGTCATGAATTTTGTTTGACATTTGTATTGATCCTTATCATACCATTGAGCCTTGATGGTGATTCATCAAGGCTGCTCTCAGACGCCGGGCGGGCGCATCCGCGCCCTTGGCTTCGCGCGCATGGGCGCGCGGGGCCGCCGTCGCGGCCCGATACCGGCGATGTGTCAGTATCAGGGCTCGCCGGTATCAGTTGCAGTCTTTTCGATTTTCCGGCCCGAGGACCGGCGGTATGTCATTGTTATGGCTTGCCGGTGCAAGTGATGCTTTTCGCGATGAGTGTGTCTGGGAAGTCCCCAGGAGCGTCGAGCAGTAGGGTTCCAGCCATATCGCGGAACAGCCGCGCCAGAGGCATGGTGCCGTCAACGCCAAAGGGTTTGGATTCACTGATGCCAAGGCCGCCTTCGACCTGGATCGCATCGATCAGCATCTTGGCACCAAAGCGGCCAACGAATGTCTTCACCATCGCGGCGTCGACCTCAAAGGCCCCGCCGTCCTCGACCAATTGTGAGGCGCGCTGAATCCCAAGCCAGGCCAGATGGCAGTCGGTGGCTGCTTCGGCTAGCAGAGTTTGGATTGCCTGCAAGGTGGCGATCGGTTGGCCAAACTGCACCCGTTTTTCGGCAAAGTCGGCGGCATGCTTGACCGCCGCCCGCCCGATCCCGACGGATTGGGCGGCTTCCGCCACCGAGCCAAGGGACAGCAGGCGATCCACGATCGCTGATCCGCCAGACTCGATGCCAAGAAGAGCATCCCGGCTCACCGCAACGGTCTCGAAGATCAGGTGGGCAACCGGACACCCCTTCAGGCCCATAGTGTCGAGTCTGGGGCCAATGGTTAGGCCGGGTGTGTGGGCATCGATCAGGAAAGCGGTCAGGCTGGGGTTTTTGGCGACGGGTTCGAGGGTAGCGAACGCGACATAAAGGTCCGCCGCCCCAGCGTTACGCACAAACGCCTTGGTTCCGGTCAATGTGAAACCGTCGTCCCGGCACGAAGCGAGAAGCGCGTCGGGGCCAATGCCCAGACTTGGGCCGTGTTCATGGATGGCTAAGGCCCCAAGCCTGCGGCCCGTGGCTAACGACGGCAGATAGTGCTGCTTTTGCGCATCGCTGCCCCACTGGGCGATCGCGTGGACCGCCAGTGCGTGGTTGTTGAGGATCGAGGCAATCGCCGGGCAAGAACGCGAAAAGGCCTCGATGACCAGGATATGATTGATGAAGCCGGCACCGACGCCACCGGACGCCTTCGGCACCAACAGTCCGAAAAAGTCATGGATGGCCAACGCGTCGAGGGTTGCCTTGGGCAAGACCCCACAGCGATCCAGGTCATAAGCAATTCCATCCAGATATGTTCTGGCGAACATATGGGCGCGTTGGCTGGCCTCTTGCTGAGTCTCGGTCAAATCAAAATTCATGATGCACCTGCGCTCGACAGAGGAACGGCCTTCGGAGTCGGAGCGAGAACCGCCCGTGAGATCACCAGACGTTGAATTTGATTGGTCCCTTCGTAAATTTGCATAACCTTGGCGTCGCGCATAAACTTACCGAGTTCTGAGGTGTAACCGTAGGAGCCCATCAAGCGAACCGCCTGGGTGCTAACAGTCATCGCCATATCAGTACAGAGGGTCTTGGAGATCGCCGATTCCCTGGCGAATGGCATTCCGGCATCACGCAATGCCATGGTGTGACGCACGAACTGCCGCGCAGCGTCCACTTGAATCTGCATATCGGCCAGTTTGAACTGGAGCGTTTGACCGGGAAACGGCTTATGGGGAAAGCGCCGATGAAGATGCTCGACGCATTCGTCGAGGCAACGTTGGGCTAGGCCGACGGCCAGGGCGGCAATCGCCGGGCGGGCCGTATCCAAGGTTTTCATGGCGATCTTCATGCCATCCCCTTCGTGTCCCAGAAGGTTGACGACGGGAACATGGACGTCCTTGAGTTCAAAATAGACCGTGTTCGAACTGCGCAGGCCCAGCTTGTGTTCCTTGTCGCCAATGATAAAGCCGGAGCGGTCCCGTTCGACGATGAAGGCACTGAGGCCCTTCGTACCTTTCAAAACATCGGTCAGGGCGAAGATGACGTAGACGGAGGCAACCCCGCCATTGGTGATCCAACATTTTGCGCCATTGATCCGATATCCGTCCCCCTCGCGGGCCGCTGTGGTCGTCCCCGCACCGACGTCCGATCCGGCATCCGGTTCAGTCAGTCCGAAAGCGCCGATTTCGGTGTTCAACATCGGGGCGAAGTAGCGCCGCTTTTGCTCGTCATTACCGGCGATCAGCACGGCCTCCATGCTAAGAATACTCGCCGCTAGCGTGGTCCCCATGCCGGCGCAGCCATAGCCCCATTCCTCCAGCACTAGGGCCTGAGTCCGAGCGTCATAACCAAGGCCGCTATATTCGGTGGGTATGGCCATTGTGAAAATCTTGCTGGCCTTTGCGGCTTCCAGCAAGTATTCATGAAACTCGCCTGACTTATCGAATTCATCAGCACGCGGTATGATGTTGTTGGCGACAAATTTCCGGGCTGCCGCTCTAACGGCTTGTTGCTCTGGGCTTTCCAGGTCCATGGTGATCTACCTCTTCGCAAGTTTTCGATCAAAGTCTTGGTAGACTCCCTCACTCTTCGAAGTCGAAAGCATATCGATCAGACTTATCTTTCATGGACATAGGAACCTGGAGCATCGCCGAGCGGCTTGATGCCGGGCATGCCCATGGGCGGCGGGGCAATCCGCTCTGCCGATCCCGAATGCCGGTCGAGCCAACCGAGCCATTCCACCCACCAGGATCCATCGCGAGGCGGGGTGTCGCGCTGCCATTCATCGGGGCCTAGGGTCCGCGCGCCGCCGTCGCGGACGCGGATGCGGAAATGACGGCGCGGATGGCCAGGTTCACTGACGATGCCGGCATTGTGACCGCCTGAAGTCAGGACGAAGGTCAATTCGGTGCAGGTCTGGAAGTGCAGCTTGAACACCGAATGCCAGGGCGCGATGTGGTCGCGTTCGGTGCCGACCGCGAACATCGGCAGCTTGATGTCATCCAGCACCAATGGGCGCCCGGCAACCAGGAATCGTCCCTCGGCGAGGTCGTTGTCGAGGAACAAGCGCCTGAGGTACTCGATATGCATGCGCGCCGGCAGACGTGTGCCGTCGGCATTCCAGGACATCAGATCATTCGGAGTATCGCGCTCGCCAAGTAGGTAGTCGCGGATCGCGTGCGACCAGACCAGATCGTTGGAATGCAGCATCTGGAACGCGCCGGCCATCTGGGTACTGTCCAGATAGCCTTGGTTCTGCATGATGTCGTTGAGAAAATCGAGCTGGTCCGGCGTGATGAACAATTGCAGTTCGCCGGCCTCGGTGAAGTCGGTCTGAGCCGCCAACAACGACAGGCCGGCGAGCCGGTGGTCGCCGTCCCGAGCCATGGTGGCGGCAGCGATAGTCAGCAGCGTGCCGCCCAGGCAATAGCCGGTGGCGTGGATCTTGGCCGCGCCGCAGATCGCCTGCACCGTATCGATGGCGGCCATCACGCCTTGCGTGCGGTAGTCGTCGAACGATGTCTCGCGCATGTCGACGCCGGGATTACGCCACGAGATCGCGAACACCGTCCGCCCTTGGCTCACCAACCACCGAATCAGCGAATTGTTGGGCGACAGGTCGAGAATGTAATATTTCATGATCCAGGCTGGCACGATCAGCACGGGTTCTACTGCAACCGTGGCGGTGGTTGGGGCGTACTGGAGCACCTCCATCAACGCATTGCGGAACACCACTTTACCGGGCGTGGCGGCTAGGTTGCCTCCGACCGTAAAGCCGCCAATGGGTGCGCGACCACCGGCTGCGGCTTGGTCGGCGAGCAGATTGGTGATTCCGGCGACGACGTTGGCACCGCCGCTGGCGTGGGTGGCTTCGATAACTTCGGGGTTGAGCCAAGGGACATTGGAGGGCGAGACCAAATCCAGCCATTGCCGAACCGTGAAGGCAACGATGTGTTGATTATGCCGGTTAACCCCATCCGGACAGCGCACGACACTATCCCACCAAGCTTCGCCCAACAGCACCGCTTGGGTGAGCAGGTGATATGGAGGTTGTCGCCAAGCCGGGTGATCGAAACGATGGTCCCCAGACGGCGGCACAATCGCAGCCTGTCCGCCCATCGCGGCCTGAAACAGGCACAGCCATTGAGTCAGCGCCGTTCGCCCCAGTTCTGCGGTTTGAAACGGAGCATTAGCCGCATGGGCCGCCCAATCAATCAGCGCGAGGCCGACAGTGCTGGGCGAACGTCCGGCGGTGTAGCGACTCTGCCAGACATGCAGCAGGCGATCGAGATCTGCCGCCGTGGTCACAGGGACTGGCGACAAAAGCGGCGCTTGAACCTCGGGAGACGGCGCAAGAGAAAGGACAGGCGTGGAAATATCCGGCATGGCGTAAATCCTTCGGTGGTTTTAGCATCCGACTGTTGCAAAGTCATGCAACTTTTTCGGTTAAACCTTCCCGGAAACTGGTCATATCAGCGAGCCATAACCATGATATGCCGGTCCTCTGGCCGCGACTGCGGCCCCCGCCAACCTGATACGGTGGGTTAGCGAGGACCGGCCTGTTTCAACTGACGGAAATATGATTCTCGACTGTGGTCGTTCCGGGCGCGGCCCAGGCGATGGAGCCTGCTTCTTCCCGCTCGTACCAAGAATTGACTTTCCCGCTTAATTTGACTTTCCCGCCATCCGCAGTCACGTCGATTGTTTCCGGGTCGAACCAAGACCGGTCCAGCGCGGCCATGATGCTATCCCTGATGTTTAATGTGTTCGGAATCGGCTTGATGGTAATTTCATTCGAAATACCAATGACGCCCCAAAGCCCACGAATATCGTTTGCCGCAGCTTCACGTTGGTATTGCCAATCAACTTCACCAACCAGAGTGACCCACCCCCCTTCAACCTTTGCCTTCACAGCTTCTGGAGGAATCGCCGAATCCCATTTCAGCCGATGGACCGCCGCGAAGGCAATTTCTTCGTCACCATGTTGGACACTAAAGGGCAGACGAACCTCAATTTCCTCGGCAACCGCCGTTACATTATTCACCCGCCGCGCCGCTCTCTCGGCTGCGGATTTCTCGAAGAAATTTTCAACGTGCCCCATCAGCGTTACGACGCCATCTTTCGCAGTAACACCAATATGAGCGGCATTGACACTCGGCTCCCATTGGAGTTCGTCGAGTACGGCGCGTTGAAGTCCTTTGTCGTCAGACATGTCTTACTCCAGAGTCGAGACTGATTCAGAGCATCGCTGAACCTTATGGGTTTGATAAAATAAGCGTATTGACGAGTGAATGAATAGACTCGGAAATTACCCAATCTTGCCAATTTTAAGAATATTATGGGCAGACAGACTCACAAAGAGGTCAGATTTACTTATATACGTCTCGTTTTTCGTAACATATCTTTTAGCTTTCGATCTGCCTCACGCGTGCTGTCACAGCCAACACGCAACGGTGCCTGGCGACCCGTCGGCATAATTCGGAACATATGATACCATCGAGCCTTGATGGTGACTCATCAAGGCTGCCCTCAGACGCCGGGCGGGCGCATCCGCGCCCTTGGCTTCGCGCCATGGGGCGCGCGGCGGCGGTCGCCGCTGATACCAACGGCACGGATCATTGTCTAGGGCCGTTGGTATTGGAAGTAAAAATTGAGTAATTTCCGAACCTAGTTTCAAATATTGTTAATAATATAATATAAAAATCAGAATAAATTGAATTTTTTGATGATGTATTCGGGCATATTAAAAATATAATTTGACATCCAACTTATGGCAAGCTTGAAAATTCTGGATTCTCAGTATGAACCTACGCCCCGGATGCCGTTCTGCATTCATCACGATATTGGACTACTAAGGAGAGTCGACTGTGTCTTTGATCACCCTCGAAGGTAAAAAAGGACTGGTGGTGGGGATTGCCAATCGCCACAGCATCGCCTATGGCTGCGCCGCAGCCTTCAAGGCACTGGGTGCCGAACTGGCTATCACCTACCTCAATGACAAGGCCGAACCGCACGTTCTGCCCTTGGCCGATGCTCTCGGCGCTTCGATTGTGCTGCCGTGCGACGTGCGCGAGCCGGGACAATTGGAAACGGTCTTCGACGCGATAAGAACCAGTTGGGGCAAATTGGATTTTTTGCTGCACTCCATCGCCTTCGCCCCCAAGGAAGACCTGCATGCGCGGGTCGTTGATTGTTCCCGCGACGGTTTTATGCTGGCCATGGACGTCTCGTGCCATTCCTTTATCCGCATGGCTCGCCTTGCAGAGCCACTGATGTCCCAGGGCGGCTGCCTGCAAACCGTGTCGTTCTATGGCTCGGAAAAGGTGGTGGAGCACTACAACCTGATGGGGCCGGTCAAAGCCGCACTGGAGAGCGCCACCCGCTATCTGGCCGCTGAACTTGGCCCCAAGGGCATCCGGGTTCATGCGTTGTCGCCGGGACCGCTGGCCACTCGGGCCGGTTCGGGCATTGACCGCTTTGACGAGTTGCTACAACGAGCCGCCGACCGGGCGCCCTCGGAAAAGCGGGTGACCATCGAGGATGTCGGCGCATGCTCGGCGTTCTTGGCCTCCGATGCCGCCAAGGCTCTCAACGGCTCGCTGGCGTTCATCGACGGCGGCTACCACATCCTGGCCTGACGCCAAGACTGGGGGCGGTCAGAATGGCCGCCCCTCGGGAGACACAACGCTTGATATAAGAGGAAATGTTATGCCAAACCATATCAAATTGGATGTGCGGGAATTCTATAATATTACGCGGCTTTCTCTCGAGAAAGTCGCGGATATAGAATGCGAACAGACCGAGGGTCTGTTCCGCTGTGTTTCCGCGCTTAGGCGCCTTATCAGGCTCGGGCAGAAAACGATCGAAATCTCGACAGGGCGCTGGAATTGTATAGCCGCTTCGATCGAGTGTGAGGCTGACAAAGAAGGTGCCCGACAAGTCGCCTACGGACGAAACCTGAACCAAATTTACGACCATCATACAGCGTATCTACAATAACGGAGTTCGATTAAAATAAAGATCGACGAAAAATATTGAAGTGGTGATTTTGGCAATAACATGCGGAGAGACGAACGATATCCGTCTCCCCGCAAGCCGTTGGCTCAGTGAATAGGGTTGAACTCGGGAAGGTTCTTCAAAGAGTCCTGGGTTGCATCCTGGCAAACAACTTGGTCATTGTGCATTTGGAGGGCATGGTAGCGGATTGCAACGTGCTTCTTACCGATTCCCAAAAACCCGCCAACCGATAACACCGCATACAGAACGTTCCCCGAGGAGGTCACGATCAGATCCTCGACGGTTCCAACATCCTCGCCTTCCCGATTCACAACGGCTGCGCCCATGAGCTTGGACGCCCGAAGCCCGGTTGCTCCGGACGCGTCAGGAAGGCTTTCCAGCGCTTCCTTGGTTCCATTCCGATAAACCGTCCGGGCATCTTCCAAGTCGAGCACACCGAAGGGAACGGCGACATGCTTCGTCCCCATGCCCAGGAAGCCACCAACCGACAGCACCGCGAGAAGAACATTCTCCTTCGGATCGATGATCAAATTTTTGATGGTGCCCACGGTCACGTCGGCATTGTTGACGACGGTCCTACCGATAATTGCCGACGCACGGAGGCCAACGTCCTGCGTCACAAGGTCGACCTCCAGCAGGGATAAGCTTAGAGTCGCATCGGTCGGTTGGGCTGTAATGCCCGGCGACGACTTGAGGACGGTCGGCCCCGTAGACGAAGAGATAGACTCTGACATGTGATACTTCCTTTTGATTGGATGGGTATATTGGTAGTCCATGGAAAGATATGAAGCGTTGAAGAGGAAACTCTTCTGACACTGACTTCACCGAGGTGCGAACGGCAGTGTATTTACCTCCTGGGCGTCAATCCTTACGCCGTCGGAGGTCTCCAGAGAAACCGCCGCTACGACCCGATCACCGTGCGGGCGAACCCCTCGAATCGTGACGTTGCTGCCCGGTTTAATCGCCGCAGCAAGTTCCGTTGATAGGTGAGGCGGAAAATGGGCCTCCGTCCCGTCTATCAACAGTAAAACCCATGTGTCGCCGCGCATGTTGGGAATGAACCTATCCACCGTCCCCTTGGCTTCGGTCATCTCGAGGGCGCTGGTACCGTGCATGATTGTCACCTTTCACAGTCGTCGTGATATCGACAAGATGCCGATCCCTAACAATTCGACTTTAAGTAAAGCATTGCGAGCTTCGGAAAGTCGTCGATGATACCCGGAGTTTCATCGCGCTCGAGCGCGCGCGGCGTCGAAACATCGACGAACCCCCGGACGGCCAAGAAGGTCTTGGTGTTTGCCCGGACGGCGGAAGGACCGATCGGTGCTTCGCCATTCATCTGGAAACGAGTGCGCGAGATGCGGCCTGTATGCCATAACGGCACGATGATGATTCCGCCTCTCGCATGTATAGCGTTTGTGACTTTCGTTCAGCCAGCAATCTGATCATCCGTATAACATCCCAGCATATTAGCATAGCCCTGAGCCGGCGCTGAAACTTGATTGTCTTCTGTTATAATAGACCTCAGAGAGGTGCATTTGGCATAATACTCCGCAGTGAATACACCTGACACCAGATCTGGCCCGGCACAATTGCAGGTCATGAGAGTCATGACGGTTCTATTCTTAAGCTTCATAGCTTCAGCTTTTGTCGGCTCGAAGAGAGCCCGCGTCGATTGTTGATTATACGGTCTCGTCATGCCGGACTCCGGTAAGATAAAAATAAATATCTTTTATCTACTCTCCTATTGAATAATCATCACGCTCATAGTTAATAATAACTCTTCCAATTTTCTTAATTTTACCTGATAAATTTATATGATTTCTATTTATTTTTTCTTGATTATGTATAATTCTAGCCTTAAACTCGTGAGATGATTTAATTTTTAGGTCTTTTGGCTGATGTTTATCCATTTCTTGATAGCTATGATTAGTACCTGCGAAGGTATTATCTGGAAGTTTGTTGCGCTCTGATTCTGTTAATTTTGACATCATCGTATCATTGCTATAGATTTACTAGATTTATTTGAAAAAATATTGTTATTAGACATAATTTTTTTCCTCATTCAAAATTAGATCAGAAGCGTTACAGAACTTTATGGCCATCCGAAGATACAAGTATCGCCAATACGAAGCTAGACTCGGAAACTACTCAGAAACTAACAGTCTTTGATAACTAAAAATAGATAATATTATGACTTAAATCTGACTCTCACTGGAGCCAAGACCAGCCTTCCTTGATGTCGTTATAGGTAGTTTCCGATTCTATTTTTATAGAAGATGGAACCATTATTATTTCATTATAGGCGAAAAGTGTCCGATAACTTTTTGCCCCGCGCTTAACCGTAAGTCCGGCACGATTGATGGGGCCCAGCTACGGGGTCTTAACAATTTGTGAGAATATCAACCAATATCGACCAGGTGATGTGATGAACGACTTCAATAATATTTATAAAAATGACGTTGGCAGTCAGAAAATTCTGATTGGAACTCGTAAATTTGCTTGTTGTGGCGAATCAACGCCAAATGATAATCCTCATATTTATTTAACTATTAATAAAAATGATGAAATTTCTTGTCCATATTGCGGAACGCTTTATAAACTTGATAAATTAGTCGCGCATAATGAAACGATACCACCGGACTGCCATTTTAATTAGGCCATAGCTGGTACGCCCGTCTAGATGCAGAGATGCAGTATCCCGCTTGCGTCTCAAATTCCCTACATCACCATTGGAGATGGATAACGCCATGACTTACCAAAGCGTGAATCCTTATGATGGAAAAATCTTGCAAACTTTCGAGGAGCTTTCCGACCAAGAGCTTGAATCGGCGCTGGAACGCGCTGCAAGCTGCTTTGCGACGTGGCGACATAAATCTTTCGCCGGGCGGGCGATTGTGGTTGCAAGGGCTGCGGCTATCATGCGGCTGCGGATCGATGAATTTGCGCGCCCGGTAACGCTCGAAATGGGCAAGTTGATAGACCAAGCGCGTGGAGAAGTGGCGCTCAGTGCGGATATTCTCGACTACTACGCCCAGAATGCCGAGCGTTTCTTGGCGCCTCAACATCTCACGCTGAATTGCGGTCAAGCCGATATCGAAAGCAGTCCATTTGGCGTGCTTCTGGGGATCGAGCCCTGGAATTTTCCCTACTACCAGCTTGCGCGCTTTGCCGCGCCCAATCTGATGGCCGGCAATGTCGTTATGGTCAAGCATGCCGGGTGCGTTCCACAATGCGCCGACGCCTTCGAAAGGCTGTGGCTCGATGCCGGTGCGCCGGAAGGGGCATATACCAACCTGATGATTTCCTATGATCAGGTCAATGGCGTGATCGCCGATCCCCGGATCAAAGGCGTGGCCCTGACCGGAAGCTGCGACGCTGGACGAGTCATCGCAGCCAGAGCCGGACAAAACCTCAAGAAATCGACGTTGGAGTTGGGCGGCAGCGACGCCTTTATCGTGCTCGAAGATGCAGACCTTGACAAGACGGTCGAATGGGCCGTCTGGGGCAAGATGAACAATACGGGACAATGCTGTGTCGCGGCCAAACGCTTCATTGTCCTTGAGCCGTTGGCCGACCACTTCCTTGAAAAATTTCAAACCGCTTTGGCTGCTCTCGAACCTGGCGATCCGATGGAGGAGACGACAACACTTGGCCCCCTGTCGTCAGAATCAGCCTTGATAAAACTGCTGGACCAAGTCAGTCGAGCCATTGCCAACGGCGCCACCCTGATCCTGGGTGGGCAACGAATCAACCGACCGGGGGCGTTTATGCTGCCGACGATTCTTACAGATATCGAGCCAAACAATCCGGCTTTCAGGGAAGAATTCTTCGGGCCGGTGGCCCTTTTCTTTCGGGTGAAGAACGAGGATGAGGCGGTCATGCTCGCCAATCATTCCGACTTTGGGTTGGGAGGCTCGATCTTTACCAAAGACGTCGCGCGTGGCCAACGCCTAGCGAGCCGCATCGACACCGGCATGGTTTTCATCAACCACCCAACCTGGACAGCCCCAGACTTGCCCTTCGGTGGCATTAAGAACTCTGGCTACGGTCACGAACTCTCTGCATCAGGTATCCATGAATTCGTAAATAAAAAGCTGATTCGAGTCGCATTGATCAGCGACTTGGCATAGCCATAAGCCTCAAAAAGCCGGGTCAATATTCTTGTCCCATCGAGCCTTGATGCGATTAACATCAAGGCTCGATGGCTATATCAAGAGGACCCTTCGATTGGAAGGTCAAGGCTAGATTTTTCAAGGAGAGTGAGGAATGGTTTGATGAGGTCGATTGGCATCGGAAAGACAATTGTGGAGTTCTGTTCGGCACCGATTTCTGTCAACGTCTGCAAATATTGCAACTGCATGGCGGCCGGAATGCTTGAGAGGATTTGCGCGGCGTTCACGAGCGTTTGTGATGCTTGGAACTCCGCCTCCGCATGGATGATCTTAGCGCGGCGGTCGCGCTCGGCCTCGGCTTGCTTGGCGATTGCGCGCACCATGTTTTCCGTCAGTTCGACGGTTCGAATTTCGACATTACTGACCTTGATTCCCCAAGTCTCCGTTTGGTTGTCAAGGATACTCTGGACATCGGCGCCCAATTTTTTTCGTTCAGACAGCATCTCATCAAGATCACGTTGCCCCAGCACGGCCCGTAGGGTCGTTTGGGCAAGCATGTTCGTGGCCGGAAGATAGAACTGTACCTTGATGATGGCCCGTTCAGAATCGACGACATTAAAGTAGAGAACCGCATCAACCTTCATCGAGACATTATCCTTGGAGATTACGTCCTGGCTCGGTATTTCGATAACTTGAATACGCAAGTCAACCCTCACCATCTCCTGGATGAATGGGATCAAAAGCACGAGCCCCGGCCCCCGCACCCTCTGGAATCGTCCCAGAGTGAAAACCACAGCCCGCTCGTACTCACGCAGGATCTTTACACTAGCCATGATCAGCACGAAGGCCACAAAAATGACAATCGGGGCTGTGTAGATATCAAAGAATGCCATGTCTTATACCATCGGGCCTTGATGGTGACTCATCAAGGCTGCCCTCAGACGCCGGGCGGGCGCATCCGCGCCCTTGGCTTCGCGTCCACGAGGACGCGGGGCCGCCGTCGCGGCCCGAGGACCGGCGATGTG